>Ga0116192_1000644_pt1 | contig 25926 bp, 27 predicted proteins | sample AD_UKC113_MetaG_FD_89876 | JGI IMG/M metagenome (GOLD analysis project Ga0116192, IMG submission 89876) | Active sludge microbial communities of municipal wastewater-treating anaerobic digesters from Hong Kong - AD_UKC113_MetaG | ecosystem: Engineered > Bioreactor > Anaerobic > Digestate...
ACTGGTATGTAATATGTAACTTGTGGAAGTTATTTTTTTGTACTGAAGCAGGACATGCCCTAAAATGATAGTTTATTCTGAAAATATAGTTTTTTATTTCTGATTGCCGTTTTAAAACGATATGTAAGACGAAGTGCACAATTTTATCCATTCAGGTTCGAGATAAAGTTTCCTGAACTCCGCCGAAAGCAAAATCACCCGTTGTTGAAAAGTGGTGGCGCTGTTAGTATGTTTAATAAACGGACCTTTCAAAAAATCAATGTCGGAAGATGTTTGTTATAGTACAATAGAAATAAATAAAAATGTAATCGCATCCTGCTGGTTAAGATAATATCAACTATTTTCGCTCCAAGTGCTTTTGGGGGTGATAGTAGCTCTTTCTGGAGGGCGTGGGGATAATCTTGCGAATTTTAGAAAATATTTAAAAAATTACACGGGGGTAAAGAGATGAAGAGTTTTCATGGGGGAGTGCATCCTAATGACAGCAAAAAGTATACTGCTGCCAAGTCGATTGAACCGGCACCTCTTCCAAAAAAGGTGACAATACCTTTGCGGCAACACATTGGAGCACCGGTTTCGCCGATTGTAAAAAAAGGTGACGAAGTAAAGAAAGGGCAATTGATAGCACAAACCGATGCTTTTGTATCCGGGAACGTACATGCTTCCGTTTCAGGCAAGGTTGTCGACGTCGGGGATTACCCACATCCGGTATTTGGCAGCAGCATGTCCATAGTTATTGAAAGCGACGGGTTGGATACATGGGCTGATGGGATTCCCGTCCAGCGGGAATGGGGAAAACTCGATTCAAAAGAACTGTTAAAAATCATCCGGGATGCGGGGATCGTCGGAATGGGCGGAGCTACCTTCCCCACCCATGTAAAACTGGCGCCGCCGCCGGATAAGAAGATCGACACATTTATCCTGAACGGATCTGAATGCGAACCGTTTTTGACTGCTGATTACAGGGTAATGCTTGAGCACGCGGAGAGGATAGTAACCGGTGTGAAGATCACCATGAAGGTGCTTGGAGTGAACACCGGTTACGTCGGTATTGAAGACAACAAGCCAGATGCGGTAAAAGTTTTGCGGGATGCTTTTAGCGGAACACAGGTTAAGGTTGTGGCACTACCGACAAAGTATCCGCAGGGAGCGGAGAAGATGCTCATCAAGATGTTGACAGGCCGCGAGGTTCCTTCGGGCGGGTTGCCGATGGATGTGGGCGCAGTTGTGCAAAATGTCGGCACGATAACTGCAATAAGTGACGCGGTGACCAGGGGGGTGCCTTTGATCGAAAGGGTGGTCACTGTCAGCGGAAGCGCTGTCAAAGAACCGAAGAATCTGCTGATGAGAATAGGAACCGCATTCGCTGACGCGCTTGATTATTGCGGCGGTTTGAAAAGCGAACCGGCCAAAATAATTATGGGCGGTCCCATGATGGGTTTTGCCCAGTCGACTGTGGATGTTCCGGTGATCAAAGGAACTTCCGGCATTTTGTTCCTGAGCAAAAAGGATGTCAATTACAGAAAGGAATCTGCATGTATACACTGCGGACGCTGTGTGGAGGCATGCCCGATGGGCTTGAATCCAAGCATGCTGAGTATCCTGGGCGAACGCCAGATGTACAAGGAAGCGAAAGAAGATTATAGCCTGCTGGACTGCATGGAGTGCGGCAGTTGTGTTTATGTATGCCCCGCAAAACGCAGCATAGTCCAGTACGTAAGATATGCCAAAGCACAAAATGCAGCTCAGGCACAAAAAGAAAAAGCAAAGGTGGCTGTATAGAATGGATAGCGAACAGAGTATCAAAATGAACCTGCTTACAGTTTCACCGTCGCCGCACATAACTTCGGAAGAATCCATACCAAAAATAATGTGGACGGTAAACGCGTCACTGGCGCCGGCGGTGGTATTTGCCGCCTGGCACTTCGGTATGCCGGCAATAATCACAATGCTGGTGGGGATTGTATCGGCAGTTGCCACTGAATACCTGGTGCAAAAAATAAGAAAAAAAGAAGTGACAATAAACGACGGCAGCGCATTTCTAACCGGACTTTTACTTGCTATGTGCCTTCCTCCCGAACTCCCGTGGTATATGACCGCAACAGGTTCGTTTTTGGCAATTGCCGTTGCCAAGCACTCCATGGGCGGCCTCGGGTATAATATTTTCAATCCGGCCCATATCGGCCGCGCCGCGCTGATGGTTTCTTGGCCCGTCGCCATGACCACGTGGACGAAAATGACCACCCGGGTGGACGTGGTTACCAGCGCTACCCCGCTGAACATCTTGAAGCAGCAGGGATACGCGAAGCTGATTGAAACATTCGGCGATGCGCCCAGTTTGTATAAAGCAATGTTTTTTGGAACGCGTAACGGCAGTATTGGGGAAACATCCGCAGTTTTGCTCATTCTCGGAGGTCTTTTCCTGATTTATAAAGGTTATGTAAAGTGGGAAGTACCCGTTGTGATGATCGGTACCGTTGGAGTCCTGACCTGGATATTCGGACCGGCCGGGCTTTTTACAGGAGACGCCGTGTTCCATATGATGGCCGGCGGATTGATGATAGGCGCCTTCTTTATGGCAACCGACATGGTTACTATACCAATCACCCGCAAAGGAAAGATCATTTTTGCTATTGGCGCCGGTGCGCTTACCGCACTTATCCGCTTGAAAGGCGGTTATCCCGAAGGCGTATGTTATTCCATTCTTTTGATGAACAGCGTCACGCCTTTGATTGACCGCTTTGTAGTGCCGAAAAAATTTGGAGCAGGGAGGTAACCAAATGTCAGCCGGGCATCATGATGAGAAAAACAACAGCATATTTAAAATCGCGACAAACCTGGCCGCGGCCTGCCTGGTTTCAGGGATAATCATAGCCGGTGTCTATTTTATCACGGCAGATGCGGCCGCGCAAAAGGCCGTGGATTTGAAGAACGCCGCGATGAAAGCCCTGGTACAGGACGCAGAGAAGTTTAATCCGGTGGAAGGCAAGGAAGGCTGGTTTACAGCTCAAAAAGGCGGAAAAACAATCGCCTACGTCGTTCCTTCGGAAAGCAAAGGCTTTGGCGGTTCAATAAAAATGCTCGTTGCCGTGACAGGCGACGGAAAAGTGCTCAGTTACGACATTACAGCTCACAACGAAACACCTGGCCTTGGAGACAAGGCAAACCAGGAGCCTTTCAAAGGTCAGTTTAAAGGTAAGAAGGCTGAAAATCTAAAGGTTGTGAAAGATCCTTCCGACAAGGAGAACATTCAAGCCATGACAGGCGCCACAATCTCTTCCAGAGCCGTAGCCAACGGTGTTAAAAAAGCGGTCGAAGAAGTTGTGGAGTTTACAGGAGGGAAATGATATGAAAGAACTGTGGGACATATATAAGAAAGGAATAATACTGGAAAACCCGATCTTCGTCCTGGCACTTAGCCTTTGCCCGGCGCTGGCGGTTACCAGTACGGCATTAAATGCCCTGACCATGGGCCTTACCGTTCTTTTTGTAATCACTGCAAACAACGTGGCGGTTTCCTTAATTAGAAATTTTGTCAACCCCAAAGTCCGTGTTCCCGTGTATATCGTTTCCATTGCCACCATAGTTACCGTGGTGCAGTTGTTATTGCAGGCGTATTTCCCCCTCCTTTACAAGGCTTTGGGTATCTATTTGGCGCTTGTTGTTGTTTTCGCCATAATATTGGCGAGAGCGGAGGTTTTTGCCTCCAAAAACAATGTCATCCGTTCATTTTTTGACGGTTTGGGAATGGGGTCCGGATTCGCTCTTGCCATGGTGTTGATCGGTACTATCCGCGAAATCCTTGGCGCCGGATCGTTCTTCGGTATTAAGGTCATGCCCGCTTCATACGACGCTCCGCTTATGCTGATCCTGCCTGCAGGCGCTTTTATACTGATTGGTTATCTGGTTGGAGGATGCAAAATGCTCGTCCAGTATATTGAAAAATCCAAGGCTTAGGGAGGGATAGTTCTGTGGGTGAATACCTGACGCTGTTTATCAGTGCCGTAATCGTAAACAACTTTGTCCTGACCAGGTTTTTAGGCATGTGCATTTTTTTTGGCGTTTCGAAGAATTTAAATGCTTCTGTAGGTATGGGCATGGCGGTTACATCGGTAATGACACTCAGTTCGATAATGGCATGGCTGGTTTATAACTTTGTTTTACTGCCGTTTAATTTAACGTTCCTGACAACGGTCGTATTTGTTCTTCTTATCGCATCCTTTGTGCAATTATTGGAGATGGTTATCAAGAAAAGTGCACCGGCTCTTTACAACATGTGGGGAATTTACCTTTTGTTGATTGCAACAAACTGTGTGGTGCTCGGTGTACCCCTTTTAAACGCCGAATCCAATTACTCATTAGCAAAGAGTATCGTTCATGCTATCGGCTCCGGAGCAGGTTTCGCCTTGGCCATCGTCCTGATGGCCAGTTTGAGGGAAAAGCTGAGACTGGCCGATGTTCCGAAGGCGCTGGAAGGGTTGGGGGTCGCTTTTATCCTGGCGGGTATGCTGGCACTATCCTTCCTTGGTTTTTCAGGAATGATATCTCTATAAAATCGGAAGGAGATATGTGTAGATGCAAACTGCTCTAATGGTTTTATTGGTAATGCTGCTTACGGGAATATTTTTTGGTTTTGTGCTTGCATATGCAAATAAGAAGTTTGCCGTTGAAATAAACCCTTTGATCCACCTGGTTGAGGACGCCCTGCCCAAAGGCCAGTGCGGCGCCTGCGGCTATGCCGGATGTGCGGCTTATGCGGAGGCTGTGGTATTGAATCCGGATGTGCCTCCCAACCTTTGCGTTCCCGGTAAAGGGCCGGTTGCTGATATCGTTGGCGAGTTGACCGGCAAAGCCGCGCCTGCTGTAGAACCCAGAGTGGCTCATATCAAATGCGCCGGATCTGCGGAGAAGGCAATTGCAAAATACCGGTACGCGGGAGTGGAAGACTGTGTGGCTGCAAATTTGCTGCAAGGCGGTCAAAAGAATTGTTTATACGGCTGTCTCGGATTTGGAACATGCGTGAAGAATTGTCCTTTTAGCGCCATGACGTTGCTGCCGGGCGGCCTTCCCTTTGTCGATCCGGAAAAGTGTACAGGCTGCGGCAAGTGTGAGACCGTCTGTCCCAAAAATGCTATTGAAATGCTACCAGTTGGCGCAAAAGTCGGCGTTAATTGCAACTCGAAAGATAAGGGCGCTGTTGCGAAGAAAAACTGCTCCGTCGCCTGCCTGGGCTGCGGCATATGCGCTAAGAACTGCCAGTACGGCGCGATTAAAATGGATAAGAATCTTGCCGTCGTTGATCCTAAAATATGCATAGCGGAATGTACCAATCCGACATGTTTTGCCAAATGTCCCACGAGAGCGATTGAGCCTGTAGTGAAAGATCATTTTTCTGCCGGCAAAGTGGCTAACGTTGCGGGAAATGTTGCGGTATAACCGAGTATGGACTGACTGTACGGTCTTATCAGCGTTTTTTGCCTGAGCGGCAATTTATGCTTTCATCCGGCAGGTGTGATTTTCTGGCCGAATAAATGTATTGATGTTGGTGTAGTTTGCACTTAATGATTTTATTGAATAAGGAGTGCGGACTACACCATTGTATTGAGGGCATATCAACAAGCCGCTACGGGGAAAATAGTCCGGGTTTTTTCTGCCGTGTCCGACGGGGTGTGTCAATGCGGCGAAAGCCGAGGTTGAACTTGTTTATATTCCTTGCCGGGACTTGAGCTGCCCGGAGCTTGTTCCGGTCATGCTTTTGACAGTGGATGCATTCCGACGCGGCGGCAGGGCAGCTTTACTTTGCGGGGTGTAAAAATTGAAGCGTTGGGCCATAGTCATAAGTCTTTTTATAATAATTCCGGCCTTTTCCGGTTGCAGGCTGCAGAATAAGCAATTAAAGGAGTTTGCTGATGAAAAATTTCTTATGGATACTTTTGTCCAGGTAACTGTATACTGCGAAGATGAGCAGAGAGGGAGGGAAGCTCTGGACAAAGCTTTTGCCGAATTTGAAAGGATTAATAATTTGACTGACAGGTTCCCGAAAGACGGCAAGACTATTGCTGCCTCCAGCGATGTGATCAGGATCAATGAAAATGCCGGAATCAAGCCCGTACAAGTCAGTGCCGATACCCTCGCCATTATTCAGCGCTCGCTTTATTACGCGCAGTTGTCCGGCGGTTCTTTTGATATCACTATAGGGCCGATTATGGACCTGTGGGGTTTTGGAAAAAACGAACAACGCGTTCCGTCCGATGAGCAGATTAAAAAAACACTGAGCCTGGTGGACTACAGGAAAGTCATTGTTGATTCGGAAAACGGAACAATTTATTTGCAAAATCCTGGTATGAGTTTGGATCTGGGCGGTGTTGCCAAAGGCTATGCCACGGAAAAGGCTGCGCAGATTCTAAGAGAATCAGGCATAAAACACGCTCTGATCAATGCCGGGGGAAACGTGTATGCTCTGGGTGCCAAACCGGACGGAACACCGTGGCGTGTCGGTGTTCGGGACCCCCGCAACGTAAACGGTATTATTGCCGTTTTGTCGGTAATAGACACATCGGTAGTAACATCGGGCGATTACGAACGTTATTTCGAAGAAGGGGGAGTCCGTTACTCCCACATCATAGACCCGTCCACCGGTAAGCAAGCCAGGGGCTTGATGCAAACGACTGTTATTGCCGAGTCTTCTACCGACGCCGATATTATAAACAAACCGTTGTTTGTGCTGGGCCGGCAGCGCGGGACGGATTTTGCCAAAAAACTTGAAGGTGTCGGAGCCATCTTTGTCGGTGAGGACAAACAAGTAACATTCACCGGTAATTTAGCAGACCGGTTGGAATTTACCGGTAAGGGCGATTACCGGATTACCGAAAAGGAAAAAAAGTAAAACTGGGATGGGGTTCATGAAAAACCTGAATCATTACATTGCGGCAGGTCTTCTGTTACTGGTGCTGTTTAGCTTCGGAGTCTCGCGTCTGGTGCAGCGTCAGATGACTGGGGGGGATTTGCGGCTGGAGATATTTACAAGCGGCCGGTTATACCGGACAATAAGCTTGGCGGAAGCAGGCGCCGAAGAAATAAAGATGGTAAATGAAAATGGGAATTACAATGTGGTTGAAATTGAAAGGGGAAAAGCGAGAATCAAAGAGGCCGACTGCCCTAATCAGGCCTGCGTTAAAACGGGCTGGATTAGTCAGCCCGGTCAAATAGTTGTGTGTGTGCCGAATAAGTGTAATATAATTATTAAGGGAAAATCCAACAATGTAGATACCATTTCTTACTAGTGTTAAAAGAAACGAGGGTTTGATACGTATAACACCAGGCGTATTACGTATATTTCTTTGTTTGTTGCCATGGCCGCCGTTTTAAACATAATTGAAAGAGCAATAGCCATTCCCGGCGCTGCCCCGGGTGTCAAACTTGGCCTGGCAAATATAATTACATTACTGTCGATAATGATGCTGGGGGGAAGGGATGCCATAATCATTGTTGCTGTCAGATGTTTTTTAGGGACTTTGATGGGTGGCAACCCGGTAAGTTTTTTATTCAGTATTACAGGCGGCCTGCTGAGCGTTTCGGTTATGGTTATAATGTGGAAATATTTAAACAACTATATAAGCATTGTCAACATAAGTATGATCGGTGCGGTGTTTCACAACATAGGGCAATTGTTTGTAGCCGGTTTGATAGTGCAAAGTTTTTCTGTTTACGTCATTTTGCCGATATTAATGATATCTGCAGTGACAACCGGTTACTTCGTTGGAATTGTAACAAAGCAATTATACAAGTCCCTGGGAAATATAAAAATATAACAGTAATGATATACAGGGCGGTGGGTCAAATGAAAAAGGAAACAGAAGGTATTATTATCGCTTTAGACGGTAAAATTGCAAAGGTGAGAGCGAGCAGGCACAGTGATTGTGAAAGCTGTGGCGCATGCCCCGGAGACAAAGCGGCGGTCATGGATGTTTACAATCAGGTTGGTGCCAAGGTGGGACAGAGGGTAATTTTTCAGATGCCCGAAGCCAATATGCTGAAAGCAGCTTTTATTGTTTACATGTTGCCTCTGCTGACAACCTTTGCGGGTTTTTTGATCGGTTTGTGGATTTCGCAGGCGTATGGGTTACCGGCGGTGATTTCGAAGGTTGGGGCAAGTGTGGTTGCTCTGGTACTGACACTTTTATATATAAGATATTATGACAGGTCAATGGCTAAAAGAAAAATGCTGCCGGTTATCACGGACATTCTATCCGAAAAATGACTTCATTTGAATAGCGTTGGATCCACTTGCCGGTAAAATTTATCTTTAAATTTTGTTGTTTTACGAAAATTTGTTTCAGATGAAATGATGCAGAAAAGTGCGGTTGGTGCGGCATCGGTTCCCGGTACGCATGCTTTACGCACCGCGGCGACAAGCGTCGTAATACCGTGTATGAAGCACACCGGTTCCAGGTTCGTCCGTTTTACGGACGGTGTTTATGTTTAGTTAAAAGCAATCTTCGGCTTGGTATCAGAAAAAAGGATGGCTTGCAAGATTCTGCCTTTCGGATTCACAGAGAGGAAGGCTTTTTGTTTATTTTGACAGAAGGGGTTTAACTGTGTATGTCGAAAGATAATTATATCTAGAAAATAAAAATTTATAATGTTTATAATGTCTGATAATTCATAAATAAATTAAAATTAACACAGTATCAGCCGCAAATAAATTTAAACATAACCATGATAAATGACCGGTCAACCGGCCAAACGTTTTCGCTTTTCGGCTTCAAGTATATGCTTTTACCCCATTGCCTGAAAAAATGTTAACAAAAAGTGGAGGGTAAACAATGCCGGATCTCAGAATCAGCGGAATAAAGGTAAAAGAGGCAATGACCCAGGATTTTGGCATAGTAAAAGAATCTGACACATTGGTACAGGTGTTAAAGCTGTTTGATGAAAATCCGTGGGAAGAAGTTTTAGTCAGTGACGAAAATTCCAACCTTACAGGCATAGTTACAAAAAAACGTTTGCAGAGATTCATTTCCGGCAACAGCATGCGGAAGAATATTCCTGTTGGAGAAATTTTCAACTGTGATCTTATAACCACCACATGCGATGAGGACCTGATCCGGGCACGCGACATAATGCGTTTTCATCATATTGGGCGTCTCCCGGTGTTGGGCGAAGAAGGAAAGGTTGTAGGTATCCTTACCGCAAGGGATGTGTGCAACGGTTTTTCAGACAAACTGGCCAGGTTGAGCGAGCACATGTATGCGATTTTGGAAAACATATCTGAAGGAGTCCAGGTGGTGGACTGTGATGGAATAGTGCGTTTTTGGAACCGTAATGCTGAGAAGCTTTACGGAATAAAAGCGGAAGAAATTGTGGGCAGGTCGCTGAAGGATTTTTTCCCGGACGATATTATTTTCTACGTCATTGAAACGCTGAAACCACGTCAAAATGTTTTGTATGAACTGCGGCCGGGCCTGCATATTTTGCGCAATGCAACCCCCGTGGTGTTCAGGGGCATTGAAAACAAAGAAAGGGAAAATCCCACTTTGGGAGTGGTGTGCACAAATAAGGACGTCAGTCAGATCAGGAACTTAATGGACCAGCTTTATGACGCAAAAAAAAGGGTTATGAAACTGGAAAGTTTAATGAAACAGGAAGAAGACCCTGTTAACATGCTCTTTTATACTGAAGATGCCAAAATGAAGAAGATTTTGAGAAAAGCTGAACGGGTTGCCAAAACGAATGCGCCTGTTTTGATCCAGGGGGAAAGCGGTACCGGGAAGGAGCTTCTGGCCAAGATAATATTCCAGAACAGCTGCCGTCCGCAAAAACCGTTTATTGAAATAAACTGCAGCGCCATCCCGGAGAGCCTTTTCGAAAGTGAGATGTTCGGATACGAGCCAGGCACTTTTACAGGAGGCAGCAAGTCGGGCAAAAAGGGCAAATTTGAGCTGGCCCACCGGGGTACGCTGTTTTTGGACGAAATCGGAGAATTATCCCTTGATATGCAGGTCAAGCTTTTAAGGGTTATTCAGGAAAAGAGGTTTTACAGGGTTGGCGGAACCTCCCCGATCGAGGTTGATGTACGTATAATTGCAGCCACAAACCGTAATATCAGTAAACTTGTTGAGCAGAACAAGTTTAGGGAAGATCTTTTCTACCGTTTGAATGTTATAACTTTGGAAATTCCGCCTCTGCGGGAAAGAGTTGATGATATACCGGGTCTGACAATGAGGTTTGTAAAGAAGTTTGGGCTAATGTACAGCCGCCCTATTAGTGGAATTGCTCCGGAGGTCATGGAGATACTGACTGCTTATGAATGGCCGGGAAATGTCCGCCAACTGCAAAATATATTGGAAAGCATAGTAATTTTAACAGAGGGCGACTTTATTACAACGCAATCTCTTGTTGATGCGGGAGTAATGGAGACGCTATGCGGTTCGAAAGTTGAGCTTGGTCAAATGCTCTTGAAAGAGTCAGATAATAAATTGAACGATAAAAGCCTTGAAAACCGTTTGGCCAAAACAGAAAAAGAATTGATAATGCAGGCTTTGGAACAATGCAACTATAACAAGGCAAAGACGGCAAAAGTACTCGGTATTCCCAGAAGCACACTATATTACAAGATAAGATCCATGGGAATTCGCGGCCATTTAATAATTTTCTAAATTATTAAATTTGTGAATTGTTTATTTGAGCAATTAATAAATGGGGGTGATTTTTTGGAAAAGACACTTGTGGTATCTTTAGTTGTCATAGTCTTGATTACCTACTGGTTGCTAAATAACAGAAATATGAAGACATATACTCAATATATGAAAAGAAAACAAAGACTCGAAGAATCTATCAAAGACTTTGTCGCAACCCAAACGTTTTCCAATCAAAATGTTGCCATGGCTATCAATCAGAATGAAGAAAAGTTCTGTATAAGCACGATGAAAAATGGCGCTCCTGTGCCTTTGTTCTATGAATTCAAGGATATTATAGGCAGCGAAATCATAGAAGAGCGAGTTCCTGGAACAAAACCTTCCGGAAGCGGTCAGTCCAACCGGAACACAACCACTAATATTCAGAGAGCATCGGAAAAAATTATGAAAGTGGATTTGAAAATAAATTTTAATGATTCAGAAAATCCTTTTGTTTTGGCTAACTTTTTATTTTGGGAAGTAAGTAAAAATAGCAAAGAATACAAGAACGCATTGGAAGACGCAACCTATTGGCATAATATCATTATTGACTTGACACGTAAGCATAAAAAGAAATAATGTATTTTTTCGATTTTTTATCACGATGTCCTGTCACCGCTAAAATTAGCGGTTTTTTCTTATATTGCCGAGCAAATTTTATTATTACTGGAAACATTTGCCAACAGAATAAAGCCAATATAAGCAATTATTGTGAATTAATTGACAACAGAGGTGTCAAAAGCCTGACAGAATGTCAGGTTTCTGACACTTTTTATATTCCTTAAACCGCTAAGATTCCGGCCGGCTCATTTTAGATATCCCGCGAGTCTTTGTGTTCAAGGCTTAGAGAAAACTTTTCAAGAAGGATGATTAATTTTAAGCTTGGCACAAAATTTGCTGTGAATATGTTTATTGTAAGCTTTAACACTTCAAGAACTGAAGGTTGTGTTTTCAGAACAGGTAGTTCCTGGGCGTTGGATCAAAAAGGTCTAAAGGGGCTGGTCGGGGAAAGATAGTGATTTTCCTCACAATCCTAAAATGAAGAAAGGGGGCTGAGTCTAACAATAAGGTTATCACCCGTATAGGCTAAAATTTAAATGAAAAGGAGGAAAACAAGTGCAACTGACAACAACAACGCTAACTATCATTGCGCTGGCGATCTGGGCATTAGGCTATCTATTCATCAGCGGCTATCTGCAAAGAACTTATCTAAAATACAAAACCGGCAGGCCGGTGCCTGCAGTTGAACTACGCGACGACGTTGACTTTTATCCGGCCAATCCTCTCATGCTCTTCGGCGACCACTGGGCGTCCATCGCCGGCGGCGCACCTTTGGCCGGGGGCGCGACAGGCCCGATGTGGGGTTTCCTGCCCGCTTTTCTGTACATTACTCTAGGTAATGTCTTCCTGGGTTCCCCCCATGACTTTGCTACCATGCATCTTTCCATGCGTAAGAAGGGAAATACCATCGGCTTACTTATCAGGGAACTGATCAGCCAGAGAGCCGGCAAGATGGGTGTTTTTCTCGGCTGGTGCAGTATCGCCGCCTTCACCGCAACTTTTTTGACCGCCTTATCCAAACTTTTCGAATCCACGCCGGAATTAACCCTTCCGACCCTGGCTTTGACCTTAAGCGGTATTCTTTTGGGATTCCTGATCTATAAGCTTGGCTGGCCGGTATTTAGAGCCACGATGATTGGCTTTGTTATTGTCTTTGCCAGCATTTACCTGGGGCTGTTGTATCCGATCAAATTGTCGTATGGTGTCTGGTTTTTTCTCTTTACGGTTTATCCGATCATATCGGCTTGCGTACCGGCCTGGGTCTTGGTTGAACCTCGCAACTGGCTCAATTTCATCTTTATTGTTATTGGCGTAAGCGCCCTGTTGGTCGGCGCTGTAGTCGGTAATCTCCCGGTTCAGCTGCCGGCGGTCGTTGGTATGAACTCTAAAGGTCCTCTCTGGCCGATGCTGTTCCTGACCATCTCCTGCGGAGCCCTGACCGGAATGCACTCTTTCTGGACTACAGGCTATACCTCCCGCAGGGTACCCGATGAGAAATTCGTCCGCATCATCGGCTACGGCGGAGAAGTGCTGGAAGGCTTAACCGCATTTGTCGCTCTGTGCTGCGCGGCTGTCTTGACTTTAGACGTTTATAACCCGGCCATCGCCAAAGGCTGGATCTTTATCCTCCAAAACGGCTACGCCCAAGTAGCCGGCAGTGTCTTCACCTTCGTCCCGCTTCACGTCTGGCAGGTCTTTGGTGGATTCCTGGGCAGCTTGTTCATGATCACAACCCTGGAATCCGGCGCTCGCAATATGAGAACCTTCCTGGTAGAGCTATACGGGATGCTTATCAAACCTGTAGCGCCCAGTAATAACGCCGCCAAGTGGAGCGCCGCTACCATTTCTCTGGGCGCCTGCGCCGTTCTGGCTTTGTCCGGAGCCTGGTTCTATATCTGGATCCTGTTCCCGGCCCTGTCCAGTTTGCTGGCTCTTATGTCCTTTATGACCGTTATTATCTGGCTTAAGCTTGTCAGCAGACCTACCGGCTACTGGTGGTTTGCCCTCCTGTTCACCACTTTTGTTATAGCAATCCCGGGAGCAGCATACCTGAGCTACACCTATGTCGTCCAAAAAATGTACCATCTGTGCTGGATTCCATCGCTGGCTATTGTGCTGACCGCGTTCTTCTACCTCGACTTCTTCAAGAGAAAGAACTCCATAACTGCTGAGGAAATTGCCAAAGCCACGGCCGAAGAAGAGGCATAATTAATCACCCAGAGGCTGACCGGGAGAAGCACCATTCTCCCGGTCGGAACCATTCTTAGTGTATTTTTTAGGCCAGGATATGCTATACTTTATTTGGGTCGGAATTCCGTTTTGCTCCTGTACTGACAGCAAGAGGACCTGTCTGTCAGTAACCAGCAGTATTTAATTCATACGGTATCATATTAGTTTAGAGAAAATAACCGGAGGTGCTTTCCATATGGGAGATCAAAAACTTACCCAGATTCAATTATTATTCCTTGAGACCTTAAAAGACGGTCCAAAGGAATCAGGCAAACTTATTAGCATTGTACGTGACAGACTTACGGAGATTAAAGCGGGTAATAACCCTGTCGGAGCTACGGGAAGAACTCAAGCGGTCCTTGATGAGTTAGAAAAAGATGGTTATATTGTTGCAGTATCGAAAAAACTTTTTGGCGGCAAAACCTATGACATAACGGATAAGGGCAGACAGGCTCTTGGATAGGATGGTAATTTACCATGCGGCGAACGGAATTAACGGCCCTTAATAAGAGATTAGATAAGCTGGAAAAGAATCTTGCCAGAATTCAGGCGTTTCAGGAAAAGGGTTGTCCGGTTGGCAGTATGCTCCATGATATTTACGCCGAACTAAATCATATCGGAGAAGGCCTGAAAAATGCAAAGCCCGGACTGGATGGAGGATCTGACCAGGAATTAGGGGTTATAACTTTAAGGCATCAAGAGATGCTGGCAAGATTTGAAACTCTGACGAATGGTGTTCAAACGCAAAGTTCGGGAATGGTCATTGCCAGTAAAAGCGCCATTCCTGATTTTTTTATCCGTATTACTGGACGTTACCGGCAAATCTGGAAATACTTTGAACGAATTACGGCTATATTTGGAGTCGGGATTATCGGCTTTACTTTAATTATGATAACTTGCTTTTTGGCCTTTGGCAGCATACCTTATATTCGGTTTCCAGCGGGAGGAACCTCTTTAGTAAATACTCTCGCCTTTGTACTGGGTGTTATCTTGGGTATGCTGGTTCATGAATTTGCTCATGGTATTGTGCTGGCCAATAACGGGATTAAAATCAGACAGATGGGGCTGATGGCCGGTTCCATTGTTGGGGGTTTTATTGAGGCGGATGAGGTCACTTTTTTTCAAGCTGACCCCAGGATCCATCTGAGGTTTAACGCTGCGAGCATCGGGACCAATGCCTTGCTGGCCGTAATTTTGGGCTTAATTGGATTATTAGGCTCTTTTGATCTGTTGATATTTCTGGCCTTGGGCAATTTATTTTTCGGTTTTATCAACTCTTTTCCTATAAAACCGTTGGACGGCGGGTGGGTATATGAGGATATTGTTAATTTATATCTGCCCAATAAAAAAATCAAAGCGTTTTTTTTGTCGGCAAGGTTTGGAGTTTTTATACTTTGGATTGCCCTTTTTACGTATTCCTGTTTATGAATAATATAAAACAAGCGGTTGACTCATGAATGGCATGGTTCGGCTCTAATGGGATATTACAAATCCGAGGTGGCCAAAGCCTTAAACATTCAGCGAATCACCCTATATTATAAGATGAAGGCCTTAAATATTGCCGAATAGTATAAAGTCAAGTATAAGCAATTACAGTGAATCAATTGACAACAGAGGTGTCAACAGCTTGACAGAATGTCAGGTTTCTGACACTTTTTATATTCCTTAAACCGCTAAGATTCCGGCTGGTTCCATTTTAGATGTCCCGCGATCTTTATGTTTAAGGCTTAGAGAATAAATTTCCAGAAGGATGATTAATTTTAAGCTTGGCACATAATTTGCTATAAATCCAATATAAAATTTCACTTATTTTAATGTTTTGCGGAGAGTATATCATCATAGGACAACACTTTTGAGCAGTAACAAAATATTTAATCGGAATGGGAGGTATTCATTGGGCTTTGTAAACAACTTAAATTCTTTTTGCCACAATCAAAGCAAAAATTAAAGGAGGGAGATCTGTTGCGTAATAAATTAATCACCATGCAAGAGGCGATAGCGAAATATACCTGGGATGGCATGACCTATGCTCACGGCGGGGCGTTACCAGTTGGCTCGGACTCAATAGCCTTTGGTCGTGAAATGGTCAGGCAGGGCAGAAAAAATCTTAACCTTATCTCTAACTGCAATACCCAACAGTCCAACTTACTGGCAGCTGTAGGCGCAGTAGACCGCATTGAAGTCGGATTTTCAGGTTTAGAGGTTTATGGCTTTGCTAATGGTTTGAGAAGAGCTGTGGAAAGCGGTAAAACCATTATTGAAGATTACTCCAACGGTGCTATGCCTTTAAGACTTTTGGGCGGAGCCATGAATTGGCCGTTTGTACCCGCAACAATTTGCATAGGAAACGACCAACAATGGTGTTGTGCTGATAGGCCGGATGAATATCCGTCGAAAACAAAAATTCCTGAAATTACAGACCCGTTTACCGGCAAAAAATATGGCGCCTTCTCCGTACTTAAACCCGATGTTGCCGCAATCCATGTTACCATGGCCGACATCTATGGCAATGCCATTATGTTAGGGACGGAATGGAGCCGATATGAACTTTCCAGAGCTGCCAAGAAGGTTGTCCTTCAGGCGGACTTTATTGTTGATACCGATTGTATGAGACAATATCCAAACCTGGTCAGAATTCCCGGAGAAATCGTTGATGCCGTTGTTTACGCTCCGATGGGCGTATGGCCGGCCTGCTCCGTAGGCGTTTATGACAGTGATGAAGAGCACATGTTTGAGATGAACAATGCCTTTAAGACTCCTGAAGGTACCGAAGCTTATGTAAAAAAATATGTTCTCGGCTATAACAGCCGCGAAGAATACCTGGCTATGATCGGCAAAGAGAAAATTGAAAAACTTTGCAACAATCCTACCACTCATCTGATGGATCCCTATCGTAAGTGGATCAAGAGCGAAGCAGAAATCAAGGAACTCGAAGGGAGGTAAGTTTAATGGATTACACAAAACAGGAATACATGGCTATAGCTACCGGCCGTGAACTCCGTGACGGAGAACTGGCGATTTTTGGTGTGGGCTTAAGCATGCTCGCCGGGTATTTTGCTCAAAAAAACCATGCTCCTAACTTAAGGGCTTTTACCGAGGGGGGCGTTTTCGGCTCAACTCCAGTCGGAGGACTTCCCTGGGGAATTGAATGTAATCGAATCTCTGCCAACGCTACAAGTTTTACCAATGCCATTGATGCCTTGGGGTGCCTCGTTGCCTCAGGCCGGTGTGATGTTGGTATTATTGGCGCAGCCCAGATCGATAAATTCGGTAATGTTAATACTACGGGCATTTGGGAGCAACCGCCTTGGCAGGCCGGCAAATATGTATTGCCTAAAGTCAGACTGAATGGCAGCGGCGGAGCAAATGAAATTGCTGTCGGCTGTAAACGTTACCTGATTATGGCAGCCCATGAAAAGAAACGTTTTGTTGAAAAAGTCGACTATATTTCTTCCCCGGGTTATATCAACGGTGGTAATGACCGCGAAAAATATAACTTCCCTGGTGGCGGACCATCAGCAATTATTACAACTCTAGGCATTTTGAGGCCGGATCCTGTTACCAAAGAGTTCTATCTTGATTCTTACTTCGCTTATTCCAGTATTGAAGAAATCAAAGAAAATACGGGATGGGATCTTAAAATATCCCCCAATGTCAGCGTCGTACCTGAACCTACCGAAGAAGAGTTAAGGAACTTGAGAGAAGTGGATACCACCGGTTCACTTCGTAAGAAGTAATGGTTTTTGTTAATAACTACGTTAGGCATAAGGGAAGAGTGATATTTTATTCCCTTATGCCAAACTTTTTGCGTGAAAAATCTAATACCATTTTTAAAAACATGATTAGGTATAATTATTATTTGAAATTAACTTCAAATATGTATCCCAGTAGATGCTTTCAAATCGGCTTTATATTCTGTTAGGTTGCTATGACAAGAAGAAAGCATAGCCTTATTATGATGGAACATGGAACCTGGAACAAGGAGAAGGTCTTATGAAAAGAGAACAAGCCGGTAACTGGTCTAGTGAATTTCGAAGGGCTATAGAGGAAACGGGTCTGGCAGATGATATTAAGCGTTGCATGTCTTGCGGCAAGTGTTCGGGAGTATGTCCGGTTGCAAGGGTCAGTCCGACCTATAACCCGAGGCAAATTATTCGGGAAGTGTTACTGGGGAATGATGAACGAATACTGCAAAGCGAAGAGATATGGCGTTGTTTCTGGTGCGCCAACTGCCTTGGTAACTGTCCCATGGAAATCAAATATCCTCTGCTTATGCTGGCCCTGCGTTATTATGCTTTGGAGTCCGGAGCGGGCAAAAAGTATGTCTCCAAACTTTTCCGTTTCGTGCAGAACGCTTATCAGGATGCGGTAACTTTCCAGCCTTTAAAGCCCCAAAGACTGGACCAGATCAGGGCTATGCGCTCAAGTATCGGTTTAGCGCCTTTGAGAATTGTATCGGATAAAGGTAAAGAAGAATACCGCAAGCTTTATGATATGTTTGGGACCCTGGAATGGATTAAAAGAATTGAGGCTATACCGGAAGTTCCCGTAACGTTTAGTTTCGAACCTGGCAAACTGCTCCTGGATAATGCCACGGGGCACGCTCATCACAATAAGGAGAAGGGGGAGTAAAAATGGCATATGAATTAAATAAACCTTCCCTTATTGACCGGGAGAGAGTGGCCAAATTACCGACACCAAGTAAGATTTTTCTTTTCATAAGTTGCACGGGCAGTATTGAATACCCTGGCACAGAAAAGAGTGTCAAAGAGATTGCGAAGAAATTGGATATTGAGTTGGTCGAATCCGCAGACCAAACTTGCTGCACAGGCTATATGCTGACCTGCAATGCCATGAACCCTCAGCTCGCCTTAGCTGCCACAGCCCGCAATTTAAGCATTCCTGAATCAATGGGGCTTGATGTAGCGGCATTTTGCAATGGGTGTTATGCCTATCTGCGAGAGCTCAAACACCTCATTCATTCCAATCCGAATTTCCATGCGGTGGCAGACCAGGCTATGAGAGCTCTCGGTCGTGAGTTTCATGGCCATGTCAACGTTTATCATGTGCAGGAATTGTGGTATCGCCAACTGGACCGCATCAAGAGTATGGTAGAAAGACCTTTAACCGGTTTAAGAATCGCAGCCCACTATGGATGCCATTACCTGGTTAACAAGGATGTTGCCATTGATGATTTCAATTATCCGACATTTATAGAAGAAATCTATATCGCACTCGGGGCAACCCCTGTATTCTATAATGAAAGACGAGCCTGTTGCGGTTATTCAGTAGGCAGGGGCTTTACACATCGCGAGGAGACAGTCCTACCTCATTTAGCAATAAAAATGGGCAGCGCTGCTGAAGCGGGTGTTCAACTTATGACAACCACGTGTCCGGGCTGCAATGTCGCGCTTGACCGTGAACAACCGGCCTTAAGAAAAATGGGTGTTAATGTCAATATTCCGGTCATTGATATTTCGCAATTAATTGCTTTTGCATTAGGCACACCGATAGACCTGTTGTGTTTTCAAGCGAACACCACTCCCGTTTTACCTGTCTTGGAACGTTTTCTCTAAAGCGGGAGACGCGCAATTAAAATCTATTTTGCTAAATTAGAGGGGGGAAAAGGATTAATGGATATAATTAATAAGGATGTCCTGGTTATCGGCGGCGGAATTGCAGGAATGCAAGCTGCCTTGGATCTTGCTGCCTCCGGTTGTCAAGTTGTCATAGCGGAGAAGGAGCAATGCCTGGGCGGGCATGTCAAAGATTATACCTGTTTGTTTCCGGATTTAAGCGACGGTTCAGCTTTAGTTGCTCAGAAGATTGCCAGGATTAAGACGTATTCCAACATAACAGTCCAATTAGCAACGGAAGTCTCCGATCTGGAGGCGGTTTCCGGTGGCTTTAAAGCCACTTTGACCAATAACGGCAAAGCTAAAACGCGGGATTTTGGGGCTGTAATTTTTGCCGTAGGCTATAGCAATTTTGACGGGACAAAATATGGTGAATACGGTTATGGACGTTATCCCGGGGTTATTACCGGAATTGAATTCGAGCAGAATATAGAAAAGGTTCTGGAGAGACCTATTAAATCTGCAGTTTTTATTAAATGTGTAGGCGCGCGCGACCGGAGCAAAGGTATGCCCTATTGTTCCAAAGTTTGCTGCATGTACACCGCCAAGCAGGCCAAGGAACTTAAACGCGCTCATCCCGACGCCGATGTTTATGTAACCTATATGGATATCAGGGCTAATTTCAAGAATGGTGAAGAATTTGTCCGCAGCGCTATGGAAGAAGAGCGTGTCTGCTATATCCGCGGACGCGTCGCCAAGGTATTTCCCAAGAATGACCGCCTAACTGTCAGGTGCGAAGATACTCTGATGGGTGTTCCTTTCGAACTGGAGACTGATTTGGTGGTCCTGGCGACTGCCATGGTTCCTCTCAAGAGTACCAACGCTTTGGTCAGCAAGGTTGGGGGCAAAGTTGACGACAATGGCTTTATTAACTCGCTTCCTCTGGCCGAAAGTTCAAATCCCATGGAAGTAGCCAAAGGGGTTTATTATGCCGGAGCCTGCGCTTTTCCCTGTGATGTACGTGAGTCGCTTAATCAGGGCAGTGCTGCCGCTGCGGGAGTGATATCCTATCTTCAAGTCAGCGGGAGGCCTTAAATGAGTAATTATTCATTGAAAGGAAGGGTCTCCAATGTCGGCTGTTAAATCGGTCTCCTTACAAAATGAAATTGAACAGAAAGCCAATGTCAACCTCGATACCTGCATGCAATGCGGGTGTTGCACGGGAGGATGCAGCGGCATCGACTGCATGGATTATAGTCCGCGGCAAGTTATTCAGCTGATTAAGAAAAATCAACGCGAGCGTTTGCTGAAGGGCAAAACCATCTGGATGTGCGTGGCTTGTCATATTTGCGAAGACCGCTGCCCGGCTGGGATTAGAATTTCCAGGTTAATGGATGCTTTAAGGGAAATCGCCATTGCCGATAGTTCGCTCAAACCCAATATGCAAACCGTTTTCCACAAGACATTCCTTGGCCAGGTCAAAACCTTCGGCCGGACGCATGAAGGTCTCTTGATGATGGCTTATTCGCGGAAAACCAAGACGCCGCTGCCGCCGACCAAATTGATTATTGATTTGCTTCTGCGGATGAGAATCGGCATGAGGCCGCCTCATATTCCAGGCAAGTCTTATAGGTTTATTATTAAAAAGGTTAAAGAGGGGGGCAACGTTCATGGTGCTTAAAATTGGTTATTACCCGGGTTGTTCCCTTCATGAAGGAATGGCTAAACCGTTTGATACGTCCGCTAAATTAGTCTGCCGCAAGCTAGGAATCGGGCTGCAGGAGCTTCCTGATTGGAATTGCTGCGGTGCAACCTCGGGGCATAGCATTGATCATACCTTGAATCTGGCTCTAGGCGCGCGCAACTTAAATCTGGTTACCAAGCTCGGCCTGCATGCGGTGACAGCGCCTTGTGCAGCTTGTTTTGCCAACCTGAAAAAAACCAGCCATGATCTTAAAGATCCCGCAACATGTCAAATGGCTCAGGAACTGATTGGCGAACAGATTGCGGATGTTGATGTCATTCATTTAATGGATGTTATCGCTCAACCGGCTGTTCTGGAAACCCTTAAAGGAAAAATCCAAAACAAATTTAAAAATTTAAAAGCCGTTTGCTATTATGGCTGTTTGACGGTCCGGCCAAGATTCGTAACAGAAGCGGCCGACTCGGAAAACCCGCAAACCATGGACAACCTGATGCAGCTCCTAGGGATTGAGACCGTGGACTGGTCGCATAAGACCGAATGCTGTGGCGGTAGTTTCTCTATCTGCGGACCGGAGATTGCTACCATCAGGACTAATGAAGTCTTAAGCCAGGCTAAGGCTACCGGCGCCGAAGCTATTATCGTAGCCTGCCCGTTGTGCCACTCCAATTTGGAATTCGCTTTACATGCTGAATCTTCCAAGATCCCGGTGGTATTCTTTACTCAATTGCTCGGTCTGGCTTTAGGCTATTCGGTAAAAGAAGTCGGACTGCACAAAATGTTGGTTAACAATTTTCCCTGGATAGAAAAGTTAACATCATAAAAAAATTTACAAGGAGGCGAGTCAATTACTACATCTTGCTATACCAGGGAAGCGGAATATGCCCGGTATAGCGGTAGTGGGAATTACCCACAGACAAAACTAGCCTTACAGGTAAAAATCAAAAAAACTATTTATCAAGGAGGGAAAAGCCTGTGTTGAAAAAACTCATGTCTATGGCTGAAGCAGTCGACCTGGTCAAGGACAATCAACTATTAGCCCTTGGCGGCAATGCTTTACACCGCACTCCGGCAGCATTTGCTCATCATCTGGGCAAAGCCAACCGGAAAGGGTTAAAAATTTGCGGTGCAGCTCCAGGTTATGCTTCTGACGTACTATGTGCTGCAGGTAGTGTTGATACGATTTATTTTGGATTCTTCGGCTTTGAAAATGAATATGGATTAGCCGCTGGAATGCGGAAAGGATGCCAATCCGGCAAAATCAGAGCTGTCGAGGGTTCGTGAACGGCTATAATCGCAGCTCTCCGTGGGGGAGCATATGGTATCCCTTTTATGCCGGTAGGCGGAATGTTTGGCAGTGATTTATTGGAGTATAACCCTGACTTTTATTCCATTATGAAATCCCCATTCAACGGGGAAGAGGTTGTTTGTGTTCGTTCACTGCAGCCTGATTGGGCCATCGTTCATGTTCAGGAAGCTGATATCTACGGTAATGCGCGCATTTTGGGCTCCAAATTCCAGGATATCCTTCTGAGCCGTGCTGCCAAGAAGACCATTATCACGACTGAAAAGATTGTGGACACCGAAGTTATGCGCAAAGATCCAGGCCTGACAGCAATTCCTCACTTCCTGGTAGCTGCTGTGGTTGAAGCCCCCGGCGGCGCCAAACCTGGAATCTGCTTCAACGGGTCCTTTGCACCTGAAGATAATAAAGCAGACGATGCCGGTATGAAGGCTTACCTGAAAGCTGTTAAAGAGGATACGGTACAAGAATACCTGGCAAAAGTTACGGAAGGGAGGGTCTAATTATGACATACGGACCTGCTGAAATGCTGACTATTGCCTTGGCTCGCGAGATCAAGGACGGAGATGTTGTCTTCCACGGCCTGGCTTCCCCCGTTCCGATGACCGCAATGAAACTCGCCAAAGCTTTAGGAAAAAATTTCACTGAATTAACCATCACCGATGGCGTTGATCCTGCCTGGGATAAACCGGCCTTCGTCGGCTCAACCCTTTCCAGCAACAGGCTTGACGGAGCTGTCGCCTATTATGGACTGGATGAGATTTTTGACCTGGCCTGCACAGGCAGAGTTGATATATCTTTCCTCAGTCTGGTTCAAATAGACCAGGGCGGACATATTAACATGTCCTATGTTGGCGGAACTAATGCTCAACCTAAGTTAAGGATGCCCGGTGGAGCCGGAACAGCTACCTTGACCAGGGTTACGAACAGAACAACCATCTGGAAGACGAAGCATGATACCAAATCCTTTGTGCAGAAGGTGGATTGCGCCACGACGACTGCTGATCCTAATAAGATCTTCCGCGTACTGACCAATTTATGCATAATGAATTTCCAAAACGGCAAACTGGAAGTAGAAGGGATATTCCCTTACACCACCCTTGCTGAAGTTAAAGAAAATACCGGATGGGAAATTACCCAGACAGACGTTCCTGTGATTCCGGAACCAACCGCTGAAGAATTAGCTGCTTTGGAGAAAGTCGACCCCAATCGCATACGCTATATTGAATTCTAGAAAGAGCCTTGAAAAGAGAATCCCCACAGGTTCCCTGTGGGGATCTCTCCGGTACCAAATAATTACTAGTAGATAGAAGGATGAGAGTTCAGAAGAGGCAAGCTTAACCCTTTTAGTGATAATCAAATATGGTGGTGGAAGCTTGTTCATTGTAAAGCACTAAATTACAATGGGCATTGCGCTCAAGATGACTTATCAATAACTTTTCTATGAGGAGAAAGAAAAGGATAAAATTAAAGATAAACCCAAACGAGTCTGCTCAATTCTTTAACTTGAAAAAAACTTGATAAATATCACTAAATTGTCTTCAGAAAAATAATTGGGAGTTTTTCTGAGTCGGGCTGAGGAAAGGATGCTATGAATTGAAATTAAAAAGAACATTAACTGTTACTCTCCTCATATTAATATTGTTATTCTCTTTCAGCGGTATTGCGCTGGCGTCCGGTGGAGAAGGGGGCAGCGGGGATGCTCTGGGCAATAAATTGCCGATTTGGAGTATTCTGCCCTTCGTTGGGATGCTTCTGTCTATTGCTATTATCCCTTTGGTTAATGGTCATTGGTGGGAACATAATATGGCCAAGGTCAGCGCCTTCTGGTCGCTTGTGTTTTTCCTCCCTTTCTTTGCTGCTTATGGAAGTAACGAGGCCATCTATCAGTTTTTGCATATCGTCATTCTGGATTATATTCCGTTTATAATCCTGCTTTTTGGCTTGTTCGCAGTATCAGGCGGCATTATACTACGTGGTTCACTGCGCGGGTCACCCCAGGTGAATATTACGCTGCTGTCGATCGGAACTCTGTTAGCCAGTTGGGTGGGGACAACCGGCGCCAGTATGCTTTTAATTCGTCCTTTAATTCGTGCCAACGAATGGCGTAAGAAGAAAACCCATTTGGTCATATTCTTTATTTTTTTGGTTTCCAATATTGGAGGTTGTTTAACTCCGGTTGGCGACCCGCCGTTATTTCTTGGTTTTCTGAGAGGGGTGCCTTTCTTTTGGACCATGAATCTGATTGGCCCAATGGCTTTTAATGCTGTTATTCTCTTGACAATATGTTTCTTCATGGACCGTTATTATTATAAGAAGGAATCTGGTCTTGACCAGATGGCCAAGGCTGAAAAAGAACCATTGAGAGTGGATGGCTTACAGAACCTGGTATACCTGGCAATGATCATCGGAGCGGTTATTTTTAGCGGGATTCTTTCCAAGAATGCTGCTTTTGCAGACCTTTCCAGCGGTAGTCTCTATGGAATAACACTTTATAAGCATGGCGGACATGATTTGGTCTTGCCTTTTGTCAACTTGATCAGGGATTCTATTATCCTCCTTGCAGCATTCCTTTCCATAAAAACCACTTCCCAGTCGATTCGTCAGGACAACCGCTTTACCTGGTCTCCGATCAAAGAAGTGGCAACACTCTTTATTGGAATCTTTATAACAATGATACCTGCACTGCAAATCTTAAGTGCACGGGGAGCGGAATTAGGTTTAACGATGCCGGCCCATTTCTTCTGGGCAACGGGAATGCTATCCAGCTTCCTGGATAATGCCCCAACCTATCTGGTATTTATGACCACGGCTGCAAGTCTGCATGCACCGGCGGGGCTAGTTACAACGGTCGGCACAATCGCACCGCAAATGTTGGCTGCCGTATCCTGCGGCGCGGTGTTTATGGGCGCCAATTCTTATATCGGCAATGCTCCGAATTTCATGGTACGTACTATTGCTGAAGAAAACAAGATCAAGATGCCAAGCTTTTTTGGATACATGGGATGGTCGATCGCTTTCTTAATCCCACTCTTTATTTTAAATACATTAATTTTCTTCAGGTGATTTTTCGTCAAGAAGAACAGATTGGAAGGAGTTTTCTGGAATTGCTTCCCCTTTAAAGGAAGCGAGCATTTTCAATGAATTTTAAACTTAAATAATTTGCAAGTTTGTGCTAATCTAAAATTAGTCGAATGAAGAAACAAATTATATAACAAAGGAGATGTATATTTATGAAAAGAATTGTATCACTAACATTGGCATTAATGGTTCTGCTGTCTTTTACACTGGCGGGTTGTTCCTCGGCTCCCAGTAAAGACGCCGGCGCCCCTGCCTCCAACGTTTCTTCGCCAAATTTGACAGCTTACGATAATGCTAAGACTGACGGAGCTAAAGCTTCGGAACAGCAAAAAAGGGATTTAAATGAAAAATACACTGCAGTAGCTAATCTTTACAAAGAAAACGTTACGTTGTTTAATGCCGATCCTGAATCTTCGTTAAACAAAGAATTAGCTGCCAAGTTTAAAAATGCGGACGCGTTGCTTAAACAAATCAACGATAGAATTACTAAAGATCTAAATACAATGACCTCCGAACAGGCAGACTTGTTATTAAAAGCACTTGATGAGGTTTCCAGTTTAATAAAAAGATAGGGGTAATTTGCAGGTTTAATCAGGGATAGGCGGAGTAAATTTTATTACAAATTTGAAAGATTTTTGAGAAAGTTTTGCAGGAACGCTTTGGGACACGGTTTCCCGGGCGTTCTTTTTTAGGAAATGCTTACGCCTGTAATGCCGCCGGCGGCGCCCGCGGTTAGAACAGTCAGCAATTTGTAGATTGCACTGAGAACGGCCTGGCCGGGTATCAACAGCCCGGATG
>Ga0116192_1000645_pt1 | contig 25912 bp, 22 predicted proteins | sample AD_UKC113_MetaG_FD_89876 | JGI IMG/M metagenome (GOLD analysis project Ga0116192, IMG submission 89876) | Active sludge microbial communities of municipal wastewater-treating anaerobic digesters from Hong Kong - AD_UKC113_MetaG | ecosystem: Engineered > Bioreactor > Anaerobic > Digestate...
CTTAAGACCTCAATCACTATTTTTGCTTTTTCTTCCGGTGTAAAATTTCTTCTCTTTTCCATAGTTCCATACTAACTTATTTTGGCCGTTTTGTCTGTCTTAATTTCTGGTATCATTATAATTGCTCTAGTAATAGTGTTCCTTGCAAAGAAAATCGGTACCAAATTAGCCGGTGGCATTATTCTCCTCACAGGTGTCATCCCCGGAATTTTATCCCCCAGCGCATTTATTTTTACTTTTATCTTGATCCTCGGAGGCCTACTGGCAATTTTTTCAAAGCCTCAAATCACTGAGGGCTGATTCTTAATCCCGACTGAGGATTAAAAACAGGACACAGAAAACTAAGCAGGGACTGTCCCAATGGCTGAAATTCAGCACCTTTGGCACAGTCTCTGTTTCTTTTTCTACTCGACCTGGCTTTCCTGAGATATAATATACATAGTCATCGAATTGTGGAACCATAACACGATTTTTCGTGCAAAAGGTTATTGTGGCCATCTAAAACAGGAAAGAGGCAGGGATATGACCAATTTCTATACTACCATTGCAAAATACTATGACGATATTTTTCCTATTGGGGAAGCACAGCTTAAGCTCATACAGGAATGCGCAAAAGAACCGCCCAAGAATATTCTTGATGTGGCTTGTGGAAGCGGCAGGTATGCAAAGCACTTAAGCGATATGGGCTATAATGTCACAGCCATTGACTTGGATGCCCTCATGATTCAAAGCCTTAAAGAGAAGGACAGAAAGATAGATTCCCGGGTTCTTAACATGCTGGATATCCATGAGCTTCCCGGAACCTTTGATGTGATCTTCTGTATCGGCAACTCCCTGGTTCATCTAAGCAGCCTGGATGAGATGGAAGACTTCCTTACATCCTGCAGGAGCAAGCTAAAGCCGGAGGGAAAGCTCATTCTTCAAATCATTAACTATGACAGGATCCTGGACAAGGGTGTCAGGCAGCTTCCGCCCATTCATAACCCGGAGAAGCAATTAACCTTTGAACGATACTACGATTACTCCCCCGAAAGGCACAGTGTTGATTTTAAGACCATTTTATCGGTGGACGGAATGGTGCTGGAAAACCATGTTGCCCTCTATCCCTTAAGGTCCGATGAATTGAAGGCTTTGCTGGATGCAACCGGCTTTAAGAATATCGCCTTTTACGGGAGTTTCCGCAAGGATGCCTATGTCCCTGCCGAATCCTATGCATTGGTGGTTGTGGCTCAATAATGTGGCGGACAGCGAAGGGTTTTAGAGAATGAAGAAAATAGTCATTGGGATTCTGGCACATGTGGATGCAGGTAAAACCACATTGTCAGAGAGTTTGCTTTACTTAAGCGGAAAAATACGAAAATTGGGCAGGGTGGACAACAAGGACGCTTACCTGGATCATCAGGAACTGGAGCGGGCCAGAGGAATTACCATATTCTCTAAGCAGGCCATGTTTGAAGTGGGAGACACACAGTTTACCCTGCTGGATACCCCGGGTCATGTGGATTTCTCCACCGAGATGGAGCGCACACTTCAGGTTCTGGATTATGGGCTTTTGGTGGTCAGCGGCGCTGACGGCGTGCAGGGCCATACCCAGACCTTGTGGCGTTTATTGGCCTTTTATGGGATACCTGTCTTCATTTTCATCAATAAGATGGATCAAAATGGCACCGATAAGGAACGCCTTATGGAAGAGCTTAAAAAGAAGCTGGGGGATGGCTGCATTGATTTTGGACAGGGGGAGACCCAAGACTTTAAGGAGCAGCTTGCCCTATGTGATGAGGGGCTGATGGAGGCCTATCTGGAAAAGGGAAGCTATGATAAAGGGCTTATTGACAAAGCCATCCGAGATCGCAAGGTCTTTCCCTGCTACTTTGGCTCCGCTCTGAGACTGGAAGGGGTGGAGAATCTCCTTCAGGGTCTTGAAAACCATACCCTTAAGCCAACCTACCCCGAGGCTTTTGGCGCCAAGGTGTTTAAAATTGCCCGGGACGATCAGGGAAACCGGCTCACTTATATGAAGATAACCGGCGGTTTATTGAAGGTGCGGGATGTGCTCACCAATGGGAGCTGGGAGGAAAAGGTCCATCAGATCCGCCTTTATTCAGGCCAAAAGTTTGAAGCCGTCAATGAGGCGGAAGCTGGTACGGTATGCGCCGTAACGGGACTTACCCAAACCAGGCCGGGAGAGGGTCTGGGTGTTGAGCAGGATTCAAGGAAGCCCCTGCTGGAGCCTGTTTTATCCTACAGAATTATTCTGCCCGAGGGCTGTGATCCCCGGGTTATGATGCCCAAACTCCGACTGATAGAAGAAGAGGATCCGGAGCTCCATATCCTGTGGAATGAGGAACTGAAGGAAATCCAGGTTCAGATTATGGGCGAGGTGCAGATTGAAATTCTGCAAAGCCTTATTAAAAGCCGATTCGGTATTGATGTGGCCTTTGACTCGGGCAGCATTGTCTATAAGGAGACCATTGCCAGCACGGTGGAGGGCGTGGGCCATTTTGAGCCCCTGCGCCATTATGCCGAGGTTCATCTTCTGTTGGAGCCCGGAGAGCGGGGCAGCGGCTTAAAGTTTGGGGTGGACTTAAGCGACGACGTGCTGGGCAAAAACTGGAAGAATCTTATTCTGACCCATCTTAGGGAGAAGGAACATAAGGGCGTCCTCACCGGTTCGCCCATCACCGATATGAAAATCACCCTGGTATCGGGCAGAGCCCACAACAAACACACCGAGGGCGGGGATTTCCGGGAAGCCACCTACCGGGCCGTGCGCCAGGGGTTGAAGGAGGCCGAGTCCATACTTTTGGAGCCCTGGTACAGCTTTCAGTTGGAATTGCCCGAGAAAATGGTGGGCCGGGCCATGACCGATATTGAGAAAATGCATGGGACATGCCATCTCACCCATGTAGAGGGGGATATGGCGGTGCTTGTGGGCAGCGCTCCCGTGGTCACCATGCGGAACTATCAAAAAGAGGTGACGGCCTATACCAAGGGTCTGGGGCGGCTGTTCTGCAGTATAAAGGGTTATGAGCCCTGTCATAATGCCCAGGAGGTCATTGAGGCCATAGGTTATGATTCGGAACGGGACTCTGAGAACCCTACGGGCTCAGTGTTCTGTGCCAATGGCGCAGGATTCCTGGTGCCCTGGTACGAGGTTAAGCAGTATATGCATCTTGAGAGCTATCTGATGACCCGGGAAGCCCAGGAGCAGGAGACCCTTTCCCATAAGCCATCCACTTCGGGAGAGCATTGGCTGGACCCCGAAGAAGTGGATCGTATCCTTAATCAGACCTATTATGCCAACCAGGGCAAGAAGGGAACCTGGCAAAAGAGAAGGTCAGCCGCCGAAAGCTTCTACAAGCCCACCCATACCCCCATAAAGCCCGTGGAGCCAAAGGAAGAGTATTTGCTGGTGGACGGCTATAATATCATTTTTGCATGGCCCGAGCTTAAGACCCTGGCGGAGGACAATATGGACGGTGCCCGCGGCCGCTTGCTGGACGAGCTGAGCAAATACCAGGGGGTCCGGAAATGCCAGATCATCGTGGTCTTTGACGCCTACCGCATCCAAAGACATCGGGAGGAGATTCTGGACTACCATAATATTCATGTGGTCTATACCCGGGAGGCCCAGACAGCGGATCAATACATAGAGAAGTTTGCCCATGACAACCAGAAGAAGTACCAGATTACGGTGGCCACCTCCGACGGACTTCAGCAGATGATCATCCGAGGCTCGGGCTGCGGCGTCCTGTCGGCCCGGGAGCTTAAGCTTGAGGTGGACAGGATCAACGAAGGCGTCATGGAAGCCTATAAGGAACATCAGGCCCCAAACCGCCATCATATAAAGGATGCGCTTTCCCATGAAACCCGGGAGCGGATGGAAGCCCTTCTGGATCAGGACCCGCAAGCCTCGGAATAATCAAAGAGTTTTTTAACCAAATGCTGCATGGCCGGCGTAGGTTTGTTCCAATGCAGGGCAGGAAACAGGGGACACTTCATCAGTTTGACGCTGTCATACTCCAGCATCAAAGATAGTATAGGGCTCTTGCCGGTCTTATCGGTCTGTACGCAGTACCCGCAGCCATCACAGGTTTTGGTTCTGTAAAAAACCAACTCCTTAAGCGCATCATCCATTTGGTCGTAAGTTTTGATGACCTCGCTGAAGCGGGGGGATTAAAACACAAACAGCAATGGGTTTTGTCGCCGCCAATCATACTGGACGCGCATCAGGGCCTTTTGCTTTTTGGGGTACTCCTTCTCATAGGTCACCTGCAATTCGTTATATTCACAATGATATCCCTTGGCTACAAAGTAGTTCTCGAGCTCTTCAATATCCTGGGCGCGGCTCACCCGGCTGAACAGCTCGGCGGCCGAATACTGCTTGCCGTTAAAGCTGCCATGGAGAAAGGCGGTCATTCTGTTGTGCTTTGTTCTGTTGTCGGCCGGAATGCTGCTGTGAAGCTTCCAGGCAGGGAATAGTTTCTTGTATTTCTCATGGGTCAGTACATAGCCGTCCCTGCTTTCTTCGCAATGAAGCCCAAAGCGTGGCAGCCTGTCCCTGTGCTTTTTGGAGATGCGCATAGCCTTTTTTGAAATTAGGAGCTTATCATCAACAGGTTCTCCATGTACGCCCAACTTGAAAAAGAACTCATAAAAGTCAAAGAACTTCTTGCGGCTCTCCTGCATTTTTTCGATGAGCCCGGGCCTGTCATAATTCAGTTCGAAGAACTGATAACAGTCGTCGTGTTGATGCTCGTCATCAATTAAAGATAAATCGTCATTGATGATGTGCATGCTCTCATAGAGAAAATCGTACATTTCCCTCTGGGAGTCTTCACTGGCGCCGCAGTTCATCATGGGCTTAAAAATAGGATAGGTGGCAATGTAGGCCGAAACAATTCTGTTTCCAATGCTTTCATAGGAGGGAACCAGGGGAATGACAAAATCAAGAACAACATCTCCGTTTTCATCGGGATGCTGACCATGCAGTTCCATTTTCCAAACCCAGCCGTTGGGGGTATGGCCGGCATTCTGGATGGCCTTTTCAGTCAGGGTATGGGGATTGGCATAAATCTCGGGCACCTTGCCCTTGATCCGGCACCAGCCCACTTTTTCTCCGCCGATTTCGCGGATTGAAAAGCCCTCTGGAACGGTAACGCCTTCTTTGAACAGCATTCCGCAAAGGTACGAAAAGCCGCCCCAGCACAAGTCATAATCTATCAGGAGGCCGACATAGGCATGGTCGTAAAGCAAATGGGATTGCGTTTCCAGGGTCGAAAAGGTGCCATCAGCGAAGCATTGCTGCCAAAAGGAAGGAATGCGGTTGGGATCCTTCATAGGGGTTTCAACATGATAACGTACTTCCTTGCCCACCAGATAGAGCCTGGGCAAATCCACAATCTCAAACTTTACGACCTCAGCCATTTTTATTAACTCCTTTAATTTAATATAGATTTATTTTCCAGGGATTACTAAATCCATCATACAGCAAATTCTTATCCCCGCCTAGTGAAAATTAGGACATTAACGTACATTTTGGCTGCAGTACGCCTACTTTCCTGCAACTCTTTCTTTATGCTAGAATAGGAAGGCTGAAAGGCATACCAACGTAAGAGAAAAAGGGGATTAACGTGGAGATCAGGATCAATAAAGCCATATTGCATATTTTGGACAACAACAGCCCGCAGCCTGTCTTTTCGCAAAGTGAGCTGGAGCTTAATGAAGGCATCGCCAACTATATTGCCAGACATATAGAGAAGCTGATAACCGATGATGGCACACGGGATGCCAGCTTATTTCAGGACTCGCCCTTCCATGCCTTTGCTGAATCCATACAGGATAGGGAGAATTTCCTGGGAGTGAGCATCGATATTGCTCAGCGATTACACAAAATCATGGTATCCAACATTACCATTCCCAATGCCGATCTTCTGGTGGCCATGGTCACCATTGATGCACAGGAATACCTGGCCCTCATCAAGTTCAACTATAAGGAGGGCTATACCCATTTTGTGAATTATAATGAGCAGGGCATAGACAATCAGATTATCACCCATAAGGTGCTGTTTGCCTCTGAAAGCCAGAAGAATGATGAAGGTGCCCTCATCCGCTTTGAGGACAAATCCGTCAAGGTGGCAGAGAAACCCTATGAGATTAATGGTGAGAAGACCTTTTACTTCTCTAAAATGTTCCTGGGCTGTTCAACCCATTACTCTCAGAAGGAAAGCCTGAAAATTGTCAACACTGTGGCAGCCAGAATCGGCAAGAAATACTTTGATGATAGCTTTGAAACTGCTTCCAGGGTCAAAACAGTGCTGCATGAACTGGTGGAAGACGATAATGAGATTGATGTGGAGAAAGTGGCCCACAGTGTCTTTGAAAGCAAACCCGAAATCAAGGAGGAATATATCAGCGAGATTAAACAGGCCGGGGTACCTGAAAGAATAAGGATCACCAGCCAGAAGGCCGAGAACAGGCTGAGCAAGCATAAGATTAAGACAGACAACGGAATTGAGCTGAGTATACCCATGGAATTGTACAAAAACAAGGACGTGGTGGAGTTCATCACCAATTATGACGGAACCACTTCCCTGATCATCAAGAATATTCAAAGGTTTATCAGTAAATAGGTATAGGAGAGTCATGATGAAAACAATCAATGAGTATTTTGATGAGCAAGCCATACTGCATGATGAATTATTTATACAGAAAATGGGCTTGAGCGAATTTTATGACGCAGTAGAACATGCAATTAATCAATGCATCCTTAAGGACAAAATATTGGTGCTGGGTTGCGGAAGCGGCTTAGAGATAGAAAGAATAAAGCATCCGTCTTATGTTGTTGGCGTTGACATTTCACATAAAATGCTTGATGTCCTGAAGCAGAAAAAACTGTTTGAGGGTCTTCAACTGACCACTGTCTGTGCATCCATTTTGGACCTGGATTTTGGTGAGAACGAATATGATATTGTTCTTTCCTGCTATACCATGCATCATTTTAATGCTGAACAAAAAATGGAGCTATACAGAAAAATACATAGATGCTTAAAGGACCATGGCGTATTTATTCATGGAGATTCGATGGCAGCAGATTCAGACGAAGAGGAACTCCTCCGCCAAGAGGCAGAGGAGATATACAAAAAAGAAAATATGCCCTTTGCAAGTTTGCATGTTGATGCGCCATTATGCTGGCAGCATGAAAAGGAAATATTGGCTTCGTGCTCATTTGCGGAAATCTGCTTAATTAAGGCGTGGACAAAGACCAAGCTATACAGGTGCCTTAAGTAAGAAGCGTTTATTGGAGTTACACAAAAGATACTCCCCTGTGCCGCCTTCTTGCTTATAGGTCAATGCGTAAGCCATGATGCTGCGCTTTTTTCTTAGGCTTGTGAAGTGCCCGATACTCTGACGGCGTCATGCCGGTATGCGCCTTAAAGGTATTGACAAAGGAGGACATACTGTGATAGCCTGCAAAATCAAAGGCATAGTTAACACTTTTTCCTTCCTCCAGAGCTTTTTTGGCGCAGCTTATCTTCACCCGCTATATCACAACCACTGATACATCCTTTAAGATTGGTTACGCTCCCTATCCTGTCAATGCCAAAGGAGAGACAAACTATATGGGCGGAGCTATTCCCAACTCCTTCGTTGGTGTAGCCTCCAACGCCAAGGATCAGGATGCTGCCTATGCCTTCGCCAAGTTCTGTGCAACCTATGGCAACAAGTACATGTATGCTGCAGGCCATGCTTCCAGATGGTCCGGCGTAAACCCTGAAGAGGTTCTTGATGTGGTATTTGGCTCCAGAGCAGAAGCAGAGAAAAAGATTGACGTGGATAGCTTTATTACCAACGTGATCGCAGTAGAGCAGCCTGCTTATACCGAAGATTACATCGTGGCATTCGCTGAAATCCAGAGCATTATCGATGAATACTCACAATACGTGTTTACCGGTGAAATGACTGTTGATGAAGCAGTTGTCAAGATGAAGAAGCTTGCTGATGATGCCATAAAGAGTGCACAATAATCAAGAGGCTTGAGTTTCTTGCACCATCAGTCCTGCATGCGGCCGAGGACTGCATGCAGGGCTGATAAATAAAAGGAGAATTGCTATGAATAAAAAGAAGGAAGCTCTTGCTGGATGGTTATTTCTTGCGCCAGCGCTCATCGTCTTCTTGGTATTGGTTGTCTTCGCTATTCTTATGTCCTTTGGAACTGCATTCACCAAGTGGAACTTTCTCGCTGGGTTCTCCGGCTTTAAGTGGGTTGGCTTTGACAACTTTATCAAGCTCTTCACCGCAGACCATAAATTTATGATGGCAATTAAGAACACGCTTGTATATGCCATTACAACAACGCCCATCTCTATTGTAATCGCCCTGATCTTCGCTTATCTTCTCAATGATAAGGTTTATTTCAAAAAATTCAACCGCATGTGCTTCTTCGTACCCTATATTTCCAGCATGGTTGCGCTCACGGCAGTCTTTCGCTTTCTGTTCCGCAGTGACGGCCCCATCAATGCTGTCCTGGTAGGGGTATTCAAGGTGGAAGAGGTTCCTAACTGGCTGACCAGTACACAACTTAGTAAGATTCCCATTATCTGCGTATTGGTTTATGCAGGTGTAGGCTTTAGCTTGATTGTCTATATGGCAGCACTTCAGAACGTTCCCAAGGAGCTTTATGAGGCGGGAACCATTAATGGCGCAAACGGTTTTCAGCAGTTTACCAAGATAACGGTGCCCATGATTTCCCATACCACTTTTTATCTCCTGATTGTCAGACTGATAGCTGCTTTTAAGGTTTTCACCTCCATCAATGTCATGGGTATGTCCGGTACGGCACCGAGCCTGGTTACCGAGATCTATCAAAATGCCTTTAAGTCCTATAATTTTGGATATGCAAGTGCGGAAGCCTGGGTGTTGGTTGCAATTATTCTTGTGGTCACCCTGATCCAGATGGCCGTTCAAAAGAAATGGGTTCACTATTAAGTTCGGAGGATTGTCTATGAAAAAGCAAAATAATACCGTCCGGGGGATCAATACGATCTGGATCACAGCTTGTGGCTTACTCTTTTTGCTTCCTTTGCTATGGATGTTGTCCTCCTCAGTAAAGGCCGGACCCGAGGTTTTTGCCACTAACTTTAAGTGCATACCGGATAAAATACAATGGGAAAACTATGTCAGGGTTTGGACCAATAAAGAAGTTCCTTTCTGGAAGCTTTATGTCAATTCAGGACTTATCGCTGTTGTCGGCACTCTGGGCCAGTTGATTATTTCATCCATGGCCGGATATTCTTTGGGCCTGGTTGAAGGAAAGAACCTTGTTTTTATCCTGATGCTGGTTACAATGATGATTCCGACACAGGCAACCATCATCCCACGCTTTGTATTGTTTAAAGGGATTGGCATTTATAATACCTTATGGTCCTTAATACTTCCCGCTTTCTTTAATGTCACCTCAATCTTTTTGCTTCGGCAATTCTATATGAGTTTGCCCCGCGCCCTCATGGAAGCTGCCCGGGTGGATGGTGCAAATCATTTTCAGATATGGTCTAAAGTCATGATGCCCCTGACCAAGCCTGCTATGGTAACTGTTACGGTGCTTTCATTCATCAATTCATGGAATGAGTATCTCAATGCGTTGATATTCCTGCCCTCCACAAGGAACTATACTGTTTCTTTGGGCATTCAGTACTGGATGCAGATCTGGCGGCAGGAGAGGCCAATTTCTGGGCCATTGAGACCGATGTGCACAAAACGCGGGATGGCGTTCTGGTATGTAATCATGACAAGACCGTGGATGCCATGTATAATGGCTCCGGCCCCATTGCCCAAATGACCTATGACGCGCTGATGAAGCTGCGCCTTAAAACAGAAAGCTGTCCGGATTCCTGGCCTGAAGATATGTTGCGCATGCCGACCTTTGACGAGTATTTATCCATATGCAGGAAATACAAGGCCATACCGTTCATTGAGACCAAGTCGGATGATATCCCGGATGTGATTGAAGCGGCCTGCCGCTATTTCAGGGAAGAGGATATTGTCATCTCCAGTGGTAACGAGATGCATCTTATGCAAACGCGCAGCATCTCAGACAAAATATTCATCCATCATATCTTCTCAGATGGTGAGGCCGTGAAACGTTTGAGTTTTATGGGCTATTGCGGCGTATCCTTCAACTACCCCGATTATCGTGCTTTTCCCGCAACTTTGTTAGAAGAGGCCCATAGGGTCGGGGTAAGGGTATGCCTGCGTGCCGGAGATAGTGTCCAGGCAGTTGGAGATATGGTTGCCATGGGACTTGACTATATCCCCACCAACCGTATCACACCGCAAATGATGAAGGAGGGTCAGGTCTTCCATGGAACAATCATGGCTAAGGCTGGAGAATAAAACAATCATAGTGACAGGTGGGGCGTCGGGTATTGGTTATGCCATTGCACAGGAGCTATTGAGCAATGACGCCAATGTTGTGGTCTGCGATATGAACCCAAACCCGCCTGTGTTTGATCAGAGCAAAGGATGTGTTCGCTACATCGTCACCGATGTCACCGATGTTCAGAGTGTGAATCAAATGGTGGACAAGGCCATTGAGACCTTTGGTGCCATCGACGGTATTGTCAATAATGCCGGAATCAATATACCCCGTCTGTTAGTGGATGAGGGACAGCAGTACGAGCTGGACGAGATGGTTTGGGACAGAGTCATGGATGTCAATCTGAAGGGTGTCTTTATCTGCACCCAGGCTGCGGCCAGGCACATGATCAAGCAGGGGCATGGTGTTGTTGTCAATATGTCCTCGGAGTGTGGTCTGGAAGGTTCGGAAGGACAGAGTGTTTATGCAGCTTCCAAGAATGCGGTCAACTCCCTGACCCGTTCATGGGCCAAGGAGCTGGGCAAGAAGGGGATACGCGTGGTGGGCGTGGCTCCGGGTATCCTGGAGGCTACGGGCTTACGTACCCTGTCCTATGAAACTGCGCTGGCCTATACAAGAGGGATTTCTGTTGAAAAGCTGCGTGACGGTTACAGCAGCACAAGCACCACACCTCTGGGACGCAGCGGCAAGCTGAGCGAGATTGCCGATGTGGTGGCCTTCCTGTGCTCAGAGAGAGCCAGCTACATCCACGGTGTCACCATCAATGTGGCTGGCGGAAAGACGAGGGGATAAAACAGTTGATAGCTTTATAGACAGCTAAAGGATAATGTCTGCAAAAGTGCCTCCGGTAACCTTTATCAGGTCGTCGGGGGCCATTTCTATCTGTGCGCCCAGCCTGCCCGCGCTCACAATTATTCTGTCTGTAGCAGCCCCGCTGGAATGGATAACGGTGCGATAGTTTTTCTTCATGCCGATGGGGGAGCAACCGCCCCGAATATACCCGGTAACAGAGGTAATGTCCTTGACCGGTATCATTTCAACCGATTTTTCACCCACCGATGCTGCGGCTTTTTTGAGATCCAGTTCATCGGCAACAGGGATGACAAAGACATAATAGCTTTTGCTCCTGCCCTGGGTGACCAGGGTTTTAAAGCACGCCTCCTGGGGCTTGTTGATTGCCTTTGCCACAGAAACGCCGTCCATGAACTCCTGGCAGGGGTAATAGTGAACCTGATAGTCTATTTGGTTTTTTTCCAGAATTCGCATTGCATTGGTTTTGGTCTCTTTAGCCATCTTAAGCCTCACTCACTTTTAAGGGTTCTATTTTACGCATTTCTTCCATTATAGCACAGCCAACCCGGACTTTTGAAAGCCATAGATACATGGCGGCAGTTGACAGGAAAGGGGCCATATTTTAAGATGACATTATGAAATGGCTATTCTCTGGCTAAACAGTAAAAAGCAGGTGCTCTAAGGATAGAAGAATGGCCATGGCGAAAAAATGCATTGAGAAACGGAGATAGATTATGAGTAAGAAAGTTATTCATGCAACCAATGCCCCTGCGGCCATAGGCCCCTATTCCCATGCCATTGATACAGGTCTTGGGTTCATTTTTACCTCGGGTCAGATTCCGGTGGATCCTGCCACGGGTGAGGTGGTGGAGGGCGGTATTGAAGCCCAGACCGAACAGGTTTTTGCCAATCTTAAGGCCGTGCTTGAGGCAGCGGGCTCATCCTTTGACAAGGTGGTTAAGGCCACGGTCTTTTTACAGGACCTGAAGGACTTTGCCGCCGTCAACAGCATCTATGCCAAATACCTTGGCACGGACTCGCCTGCACGTTCCTGTGTTCAGGTTGCCGGTCTTCCAAAGGGCTCCCTGATAGAGATTGAAGTGATTGCGTTAAAGTAAACAGGGCATAAGAATGATTGACCATGGGTGCCTCGTTTTGCATTTGCAGAAACGGGGCGCTTTTTTAGTCCCATGAAAATCTTGACAATTCTCAGGGGCTGGTATACGCTTTAATAGACAGACAGTCGGTCTATAGAGAGAGTGATGCTATGAGAATTGTCAAAGATGCTGAAGAACGCCGTAATGAGATATTGGACGCAGCTCAGGAGCTGTTTGCCAGGAAGGGTTTTGAAGGAACCAGAACCAATGACATTTTAGAGAAGGTGGGTATTGCCCGGGGCACCTTGTACTATCATTTCGAGTCCAAGGAAGACATTATGGATGCCCTCATTGAGCGCTGCAATAACCGCATGATAGGGGCTGCGCAGAAGGTGGCCTCCGACAAAAGCATTCCTGTTGTGGAACGTTTGGCCCGGGTGATATTGACTTTAAATATGGGCGATGAGGGCAGTGAAGCGCTGATGCGGCATATTCACAGCCCCAATAACGCGCTGATGCATCAAAAGATTCAACGGCTGATTATCAGCGGGGTCACGCCCATTCTGGCCCAGATTATCCAGGAGGGTATTGAGCAGGGGCTGTTCAACACTCCCCATCCCTATGAGTGCATGGAAATGATAGTGGCCTATATCACTACGGTGCTGGACGACAATTTGGCTGAGCTGTCTCCTCAGGAGCATGCAACCAAAATACAGGCCGCCCTGCTTCACCTGGAAAGAATGCTGGGTGTCGGGGCCGGAAGCCTCCAATGCATTCTTCATGTGCTCGAAAACAAGACGTGAATATCCCGCATCAAAACGACAAAGGTAGAGTTATACGATGTATGGCAGATTAGTCCGCAACGATATGGCAAAAAGCAAGCTGACCACCGCCACCACCATGGCCTTTATCGCCGCAGCAGCCATGCTGGTGTTTCTTGCGTTGTTCATGGTGGTTCATTTGTTGGGGGCCATTGATAATTTAATGACCCAATCCAAGACGCCCCACTTTATGCAGATGCATTCCGGGACCCTGGATGAAGAACGGCTTAAGGCCTTTGCCCAGAAGAACAGTCAGGTAGAGGAGTTTCAGGTCCTGGAATTCCTCAATATGGAGGGAGCCGATATTCTGCTTGGCGATAACTCCCTCATCAGCAATGTTCAGGACAATGGTTTATGCATCCAAAGTGATAAATTCGACTTTCTGCTGGATCTGGAGGGCAGGGTGATTCGTCCGAAGCCCGGGGAACTCTATGTGCCCCTGTGCTATTTCAAGGATGGTACAGCCAAGGTGGGGGACAGAGCCGTCATCCATGGTCGGGAGTTCAGGGTTGCTGGATTTTTAAGGGATTCCCAGATGAATTCCACCCTTTCCTCCTCCAAGCGGTTTCTGGTGAGCCAAGAGGATTTTGAGGCCTTAAGAGACCTTGGTAATACTGAATATCTCATCGAGTTTCGACTCAAGGATCTGTCCATGCTGGGGGCCTTTGAAACAGCGTACATAGGAGCGGGGCTTGAGGCCAACGGTCCCACCATCACCTATCCGCTCTTTAAAATGGTCAATGCCATTTCTGACGGGATTATGATGGGGGTCATCCTGCTTATCAGTGCTCTGGTGGTGGCCATTGCCTTCATGTGCATCCGGTTTACGCTTTTGGCCAAGATTGAGGAGGATTACCGAGAAATTGGCGTTTTAAAAGCCATCGGCATACGGGTTTCCGATATCAAAAAGATCTATCAGGCAAAATACGCAGCTATTGGGGCAGCCGGGTGTGTGCTGGGCCTTTTCCTGGCCCTGGTCTTAAAGGACCGGATCCTTGAAAATATCCGCCTCTTTATGGGCGAAAGCCATCAATCCTTTACGGCGACACTTTTGGGCATTACGGGCATAATTCTGGTGTTTTTGACCGTAATGGCCTATGTTAATCGCGTCCTGAAGCGATTTAAAAGCATATCGGTGCAGGAGGCCCTGCGCTACGGCACCTCGGGCGAGCCGGCAAAAGGGGCGCAGCATTTTACCTTAAGCAGGAGCAGGCTGCTCAATGTCAATGTCTTTCTGGGCATCAAGGATGTCCTGGCCCGAAAGAAACTGTACGGTACCATGCTGGTGGTGCTGGTGCTCGCAGCCTTTATCATGATTGTGCCCATCAACCTCCGCCATACTCTGGAATCAGAGCGCTTTATCGGGTATATGGGTATCGGTCAATGCGATATACTCATCAACATTCAACAGACCACGGACATCTCCGAAAAAGCGGAGAGTATTGTCAGTCACCTTGCAAAAGACAAAGACATTTCAAAATTTGCCCTCCATACCACCAAGGCCTTTAAGGTAAAAAAAGGCGATGGCTCCGAGGAGAGTATTAAGGTTCAGTTAGGGGATCACCAAATGTTCCCTATCGCATACTCCGAAGGCCGAGCCCCTGTATCGGAGGACGAGATCGCCCTGTCAGTCATCAATGCACAGGAGCTGGGATACAAGGTTGGGGATGTGCTGACGCTTGTTATCCAGGGACGGGAGAGAGCCTTTAAGGTATCGGGCATTTATTCAGACATCACCAATGGCGGAAAGACGGCCAAGGCGGTTTTCAGTGACAAAGACACGGGTGTTATGTGGTGCACCCTGAGTGTAGCGCTGGCCGACAAGGCCCTGGTAAAAACCAAGCTTTCGACCCTGACCAAAGCGTTTCCCTTTGCGAAGATACTCGACATTGAGGACTATGCCGAGCAAATCCTGGGCCCCACCATAAACGCCATAGGCCTGGCCCGTTCTGTGGCCATTGCCATAGCCCTTACCCTGTCAGTGCTGGTCACCCTGTTGTTCATGAGAATGCTGGTGGCCAAGGACAGCCACGCCATAGCTATTTTAAAGTCCCTGGGCTTTACCAACAACGACCTTCGCTGGCAGTACGGAACCCGGTCAGTCTTTGTTCTGGTCATTGGTTTTGTTTTAGGAACCCTCCTTGCCAATACCCTGGGGCAGGGAATGGCCGGCGGTCTTTTTGCCTCCATGGGTGCCGCATCCTTCCGGTTTGAGACCCATGGTCTTTCAGCCTATGTGATAGCACCCTTAGCCATGGCCCTGTCGGTGTTTGCGGCCACTGTTCTGGGCACTTGGAAGGCAGGAAGCATAAAACTATCGGAAAACATAAAGGAGTAGACCATGAATAACCTGATTGTTGGTGAGGATATTGTCAAAATCTACGGTGAGGGCGACGAGCAGCGCCGGGTGCTTGATCAGGTGTCCCTGACCATTGAGGAAGGGGAATTTATGGCCGTTATGGGGCCCTCGGGCTCAGGCAAAACCACGCTGATGTTTGCCTTAAGCGGTATGGATGGCCTGGATGGCGGAAGGGTGGCCTATAGGGGCAGGAATTTGGCTGAGCTGGATGAAAGGGAGCTTTCGGATTTGCGCAGAAATGAAATGGGCTTTGTCTTCCAGCAGCCCACCCTGCTTAAGAACCTGAATATCCTGGACAATATCATCCTGCCGGCTCTGCGCAATGGCAAGGAAAGTGCGGCGCAGCTTACCCGGAAGGCCAGAGCGCTTATGAAACGGATGGGTATTGAGAGCCTGGAAAAACGGGATATTACTCAGGCCTCGGGGGGCCAGCTCCAACGGGCGGGAATATGCCGTGCCCTCATGGGCAAGCCCAGCATTATCTTTGGCGATGAGCCCACCGGCGCCCTTAATTCCAAGTCAGCCGAAGAGATCATGGACATTTTCGCCCAAATCGTTGACGAGGGCACCGCTGTCATGCTTGTCACCCATGATGCCAAGGTGGCGGCAAGAACCCAGCACATCCTCTTTATGCGGGATGGAAAAATAGTCAGCGAGCTTCGGTTCCTTAAGAAAAACAGCCCGTCCCTGGACCAGAGGCTGAGGCTGATTACTGAGAGAATGCGAGAGGTAGGGATATAACCTAATATCAATAAAATGGCTTCTTTGCTATCTTGAGACAGCCAAGTTGCTAAGGCACCAGAAGCCCGGCTGGGTCATAGGATAGGATAAGTACTCCATCCATGGCTTAGGAAGGGACAGGATTCATGGCACAAGACAACAGTACGGCACTCTCCCGCTTGCTTCACGCTTTTGAAAAGGATGGTTTTGAGGCCAGGAGCATCATCACCAAATTTAATGGACTGGGCATTATGGCAGAGCACAAAACTGCCAAAAGCTATGACACAGGCAATAAAAAGCGGCTGTATTACCTTAAGGGGACGCCCTATGAGATGGGCTATTTGATGGGGCTTCTGGCTGAGCCTGAAATCGCCCGCATGACCGAGGAATTTACCGAGAAGGTGGTCTTCAGCTTTATTGGCAGCAAGGTTCTGGCCAAGGTCAATCTGCTGAGGGACGCCTTTACCCATGTGATTGGCCAATTAGCGGGGGCCGAGTTTCCAGGCATGCCCCAGGAAATACGGGACGAGATACAGGGCATCTATGACGGCTGCAGGGAACGGAACCCCATGACCAGGGTGGCCATAGAACGGCTTATGACCTTGAACCTGGGCATCGATGTGATCCTTTCCATGGTCTACTCAGGCAATTTCCTTTTGCTTTCCTTTACGGATATTAAGCCCGTGGACATTAATCTTCCCTTGATGTGCAATGCCTTCTCGGTGTTTGGCAAGGCGGCGGGAGGGGGGCACTTTTTTGGACGGGATTTCATGTTCCCCACGGCCGATGTCTTTCAGGAAACAGCCGCCATGATTCTCTATGATCCGGTGAGCATCAACGGCCAGAAAACCCTGCCCTTTGTCAGTGTGGCCGCCCCCGGCATGATTGGCAGTATCTCGGCCATGAATATCCGCGGCATGGGCATGGGCGTGGATATGTCCCCGGCGGCACTCTGTGATCCCACCCAGATAGGCATCAATTCCTTATTGCTGGTGCGAAAATGCATCCAATACGGTACCGATGCCCGGCATATCATTGATATTATGCGCGCCACCAAAAGGGGCGTGTCCTGGAACTATATTGTCTCCGACGGCATCAATGACAGAGCCTGTGTGGTTGAAGCGGGCAAGTCGGGAATTCAGCCCGATCCACTGCTGTTTCCCATGCAATTCTATCTGCCCGTCCTGCCCGATTATATCTTTATGAGCCGCCACGAGTCAGCCACCTACGACAGTGGGCTGATGGTGCGCTGGAACGACTATCATTATCCCAAGGCCTACCTGGATTATAATAAGGGGCTCTGGAAGCGGTACAATAACATCAGTGGCGCCAAATGCGCCATTGCGCCCGATGCCTTTGATACCATGGGCTTTATAAACAGTACCTGGAAGGACGGGAACTGCCCTTCGGCCTACTATTTTGCCCCCCAGAGGGAGGACAGGGATGATGTGGTTCTGACCACCAACCATTACATCATTCCCGAGATGCGTTATTATGCCATGTATCCCTGGACGACCCTGTTGGTGAGCGAAAAAATTAACGATATCCAATGGCGGTATGATGCCCTTAATTATCTGATTCTTAAGGAAATCAACGAGAAAGGACATATCGACTACCAGGCCGCCAAAAGGCTCATTGACTATTTATCGCCCTATGGCCCCTATCCGTCCTACTATGCCCACAAGCCCAAAAGCAGGGACAAAAAGGAGATTCGCATCGATGGCTGCACCTCCATCTTCGATCTTAAAAAGAAAACGGTGGAGAGCCATTATGGCTATTACTGCGATGAATGGGTAAAAGTAACTCTGCCCAATTATTTTGACCCGGCAAAATGAGGGGGCAGGACCTTCCAGAGAGGAGCAGCTTGATCCCCTGATTAATTTCCTCCATAATTAAGGTTATGACAAAAACCTTGATGATGGAGGTTCACCATGAGCTTCAATGGATTTACCAAGGAGGCCTTAAGCTTCCTGTTTGAGAATAGAATGCGCAACAGCAAGGAATGGTATGACGAGCATAAGGACGTGTATAAGCGCACAGTCTACGAGCCCTTTGTGGCCCTTGTCCAGGAGATTGCGCCCGAGGTCCTTAAGATTGACGAAAAGCTGATTACCACTCCGTCCAGGATCATTTCCAGAGTGCGCAGGGACACCCGCTTTACCAAGGACAAGAGCCTGTACCGGGACAATGCCTGGATCGTCTTTTTGCGGGACAAGTCCCAAATGTCCACGGCTCCCTGCTTCTGGTTTGAAGTCAGCCAGAACGGCTCCAGCTATGGTGTGGGTTACTACGGGGCCCAGGCCAGTGCCATGGCCCGTATGCGGGAGCTGATACTGGAGCGGCACCCGGTCTTTTTGGCCGCCCTTAAGTGCTATGAGTCCCAGGATCAGTTTGTTATGGGCGGGGAGAGCTACAAGAGGAACCGGTATCCCGATGAGCCCGAGAACCTGCAGCAATGGCTCAATCGAAAGAATATCTATTTTGAATGCGTACAAAAAGACTTCAGCCTGGCCTTCTCCAAGGCGCTGCCCGACGCCCTGAAGGAAGGCTATATGAAGCTGAAGCCCATCTATGATTTCCTGTGCCTTGTGGAAGGCATATTATAAAATTAGGCAATGGCGGCCATGAACTCCTCGCCGGTGAGGGTTTCCTTTTCCAGCAGGTATTTGGCCAGTTCATGGAGCTTGTCCTTGTTCTCCTTAAGGATTTCAAGTGCCCTGTTATAGCAGGTCTTGATGATGCTGAGCACCTCCTCGTCGATTTTGGAGGCGGTTTCGCCCGAGACCAGCAGGGTGGTATCGCTGCTTAAGTAGGGATTATTCACGGTTTCCAATGCCATCATGCCAAAGGTATCGCTCATACCATAGCGGGTGACCATGGTCCGGGCAATCTTGGTGGCCTGTTCAATATCATTGGCAGCCCCCGAGGTGATGGTTCTGAAGATAAGCTCCTCGGCGGCTCTGCCGCCCATAAAGGTGGTGATCTTGTCCAGGGCCTGCTCCTTAGTGAGCAGCACCTTCTCGGTTTCGTCCACCTGCATGGTATAGCCTAATGCTCCCGATGTCCTGGGCACGATGGTGATCTTATGTACCGGTGCCGAGTTTTCCTGTTTGGCGGCCACCAGGGCATGACCGATTTCGTGATAGGCGATGGTAAGCTTATCCTTCATGGATATCACCGCATTCTTTCTCTGATAGCCGGCAATGACCACTTCCACCGATTCTTCCAGATCATTTTGGGTAATGGCCTTGCGCCCCATTCTCACAGCGCGGAGGGCCGCTTCGTTGATGATATTGGCCAGGTCGGCGCCCGAGGCTCCCGAGGTGGCCCTGGCGATGACATTAAAATCAATGTCCTCCCCCAGATTCACTTTTTTGGCATGAACCCTCAGGATGGCTTCCCGGCCTGCCAGATCGGGCAATTCCACAGGAATGCGTCGATCAAATCTGCCGGGGCGCAGCAAAGCCTTGTCCAGGGTTTCAGGTCGGTTGGTGGCGGCCAGAATCACCACGCCCTTATCGGCCTCAAAGCCGTCCATTTCAGTGAGCAACTGGTTCAGGGTCTGCTCACGCTCGTCATTGCCGCTGAAGCCTCCGGCGGTTCTGCTCTTGCCAATAGTATCAATCTCGTCAATAAACACGATACAGGGGGCCTTGGCCTGGGCCTGTTTGAAAAGGTCCCTGACCCTGGCGGCGCCCATGCCCACGAACATCTCCACAAACTCGGAGCCCGAGATGGAGAAGAAGGGGACCTTGGATTCACCGGCCACAGCCTTGGCCAGAAGGGTTTTACCCGTACCGGGAGGGCCCACCAGAAGGGCACCCTTGGGAACCTTGGCACCTATGGCCTTGTATTTTTGTGGGCTGTGGAGATAGTCCACGATTTCCTTAAGGGCTTCCTTGGCCTCGTCCTGTCCGGCCACATCCTTGAAGGTAATGCCCGTCTGGGCTTCCACATAGATCTTGGCATTGCTCTTGCCAAAGGTCATGGCATTCCCCATGCCCCCCATTTTATTAAGAACCTTTCCCGACAGGATCCGCCCCAGCACAATGAAGAAGACCAGGGGCAGAACCCAGGACAGGAGCAGGCCTAAAATGGGCGAGGTCTCCTGGGGGATGACCTGGGAGAATTCGGTCACATTGGCTTGATAGAGGCGATTGGCCAAATCGGGATCCTCCATGCGCCCGGTGACAAAGATGGCATCCTTGCCGTTGTCATCGGTGGCGATAAAGCCGATTTGCTTATCCTGGACCTCGACTTTCTTCACGCTTCCGTTTTCTATCAGGCGCATAAAGGTGCCATAGTCCACCTGGGTGATCTTCTCCTGCCATAGGGTGGGCAGCAATGTGTTCATCAGCAAAACAATGCCAATCACAATCAGATAATAGACGATAAAAGGTCTTGGGGGCTTTTTCTGTATTTTCATTGATTTCCTCTCTTTCGGATATAAAACTTCAAACGGGAATCATTCGGTTCTCAGGGCTTCCACAGGGTCCTTCTTTGCGGCCAGTTTTGCCGGTATGGCGCCGCCAATGAGGGTTAAGATAATGCTCACAGTAATCAGAAGCAGTGCGTGAATCGGGTTGAGCTGGGCCACATTGGCCAAATCGGTCAGGTTCTCGATTACGCGGTTGATGGGTATGGTCAAAAGGTAAGCAATACCGATGCCCAGGAAGCCTGAAAAGGCACCTATGATAAAGGTCTCGGCATTGAACACCCGGGTGATGTCCTTCTTTCTGGCACCCAGGGCCCTTAAAACACCAATCTCCTTGGTGCGCTCCAGCACCGAGATATAGGTGATAATGCCAATCATAATCAGGGAGACCACCAGTGAGATAGCCGCAAAGGCGATGAGCACCAGGGTGATGGCGTCCATGATGCCTCCGGTCATCTCGGTGATATTACTGGCCAGATCGGTATAAAGGATGGCCTCTTCCTGGCTCTTGCCCTTGTTATAGCTTTCCAGATAGGCAATGACCTCGTCCTTGGAATCAAAGTCGGTAGGATAGAGGAAGACCATATAGGGGGTGGCCTCGCCGCCCAAATAGGATAGGAAGTTGGTTTTGGTGTACTCGTCCAGGGGTTCCATGGTCATGACGTTGTAATCCGCCTCACGCTGGGCCTTGACAATGTCCGAGTCCTGGGCCGAATCAATGATGCGCTGAACCAGCTTATCACTGTAGGCAATACCCATGCCGACAATACCATAGGTGACGTCGGGCTTGAGCCGGACAATGCCTGCAATTTTAAGGCTGATGGTGTTCTCGGACTGCACCATGGCTTTATAATCATTGCCCGGAACAAAATTGCCTATCTCGGTTTTCATATAGAAATCATTATTGGCGATGAGCTTAAGCTCGGTGCCCACAATATCCTCAAAAGGAATGCTCTCTACACCCTCGGTCTTAAAGCCCAGGTTTTGTAATACTGCGTAATCAATACGGTTCCTGGAATCCAGCACCAGCACCATATCGGTTTCATCCTTGGGATATTCTCCGGCAAGAAGGTCATAGTTCTTCTCCAGATAGGATACAGCGCCCTCATCCAGAGGCTCGGGGAATGAAGTCAGACCAATGCTGCCCATATTGCCCGAGAATGCGGTGACGCCCTGGGGATCGGCATTAATGCCAATGGCCACAGAGACGGGCTGAATCCCTTCCTCGGTTTCCCTGAGCAGGTTCATGCCCGTCATGCGGGTATAGCCAATGCTGCTCAGAATCTTGGGATCCATGGCATACAGATAGTCCAGGTATTCCCGGGTGATCACATTGGTATGGCTCAGGGTCTCGTCCTTGGGATCGTAGAGAAAGACCTCATCGGAGTTCACGTATTCCTTGTTCCCGGTCAGGCCTGCCAGTATCTCGCCCCGCATTTTGCTCATGCTCTCCAAATCAGTGCTCATGGTGGTCTGGGAAATAATGATGGGGAATTCGGACAGGGCGTCCTGCTGGAACTGGTCTATCTGAAGCTGGAAGCCCGAGGACAGGCTTAAGATCAAGGCAATACCAATGATGCCGATGCTGGAGGCCAGGGCGGTCAGGGTGGTACGCCACTTCTTGGTGGCAATATTCTTGCCCGAAAGCTTTAAGGCGGTGGAAAAGTGCATGCTGGTCTTTTTCAGCTTATAGTCCGATTCTTCCTTAGGGACGGCATAGGGATGGCTGTCGTCTATGACCATGCCATCTTTGAACCGGATAATACGGTCGGCGTATTTTTCGGCCAGTTCTGGGTTGTGGGTGACCATGATGACCAGCTTATCATCGGCGATGTCCTTGATAAGGTCCATGATCTGGGCGCTGGTGGCCGTATCCAATGCGCCCGTGGGCTCGTCGGCCAGAATGATGTCGGGATCATTGGCCAGGGCCCGGGCAATGGCCACCCTCTGCATCTGTCCGCCCGAAAGCTGGTTGGGCTTTTTATGGATATGCTCCTTAAGACCCACCTTTTCTAAAACCTCCAGGGCCTTTTTATGCCTGGCTTCGGCCGGGACGCCGCTCAAGGTCATGCCCATTTCCACGTTATCCAGGATGTTTAAGTGGGTAATTAAATTATAGCTTTGGAATATGAAACCAACACTGTTATTCCTGTAGGCATCCCAATCGGCATCCTTGAACTGCTTGGTTGAACGGCCGTTGATGATAAGGTCCCCGCTGTCATAGTGATCCAAGCCGCCGATGACATTCAGGAAGGTGGTCTTGCCTGAACCGCTTTGGCCGAGGATGGCAACAAATTCGTTTCTTCTGAAGTTCAGGCTGACATTATTTAATGCGACCTGGGTAAAGTCGCCGGTTGTGTAGCTTTTGGTGATTCCGTTTAATTGCAGCATTTCATCATCTCCTGATTGTGCGTTGTGTGGTAGGGTACCTGGTCATTATAGGGCATGTGTGTTAACCGAATTTAAACAAAATTAAGTTTATCCAAATAAACGTGTTTACTTCCGGTTCATATTCAGTTTAAAAAGGGACGGTATACTAAAAAGAAAGGAGGTCTTCACTTATTATTTGGAAGCAGGAGGAATTTATGAATCAACATGCGATGGATCAACTGCCGATGGTGACTGAGATTGCCTACTTAAGCGAAAATTCTGAAATCCTCAGCGAATATCAGGGCTTTTTGGCCATCCACCAGATCTATCAGGCGGCCATTAAGGAGATGCGCACCAAGCTGGAGATTCTTAATGATGAGTTTAAGGTCTGCTATGCCCATAACCCTATCCGGCACTTGGAAAGCCGATTAAAGACACCCCAAAGCATCCTTAAAAAGCTGAAGCGCTATAATCTGCCCATCAGCGCTCAATCGGCCCGCGACAACCTGACCGATATTGCGGGGGTACGCGTGATTTGCCACTATATTGATGATATCTATATGCTGGCCGATGCCCTGCTGCGCCAGGAGGATATTACCCTGATAAAGAAGAAGGACTATATCGCCAACCCCAAAAAGAACGGCTATCGAAGCCTTCATTTAATTGTGAAGATCCCCGTCTGCCTTTCCGACCGCGTGGAGCAGGTACCTGTTGAGATTCAGATTCGCACCGTGGGCATGGATTTTTGGGCCTGCCTGGAGCATCAGCTCAGCTACAAGCAGGAGCGGGTTCTGTCGGAAGAAGTCAGTATCGAGCTTTACGAATGCGCCCAGACCATTGCCGAGCTGGACAGACGTATGCAGAATCTCTATAAGAAGGCCATGGAGGAAACATAATAGGAACAAAAGGATGTGATGACCCTGTTTAATATTCTGGTGGTGGATGATAATGTCAACACCCTGAGACTGATGGAAGCAGTGCTCTCACAGAATGGTTATCATCCGTTACTTGCCAAAAACGGTCTGGAGGCCCTGGAGGTTCTGGATCGAACCCATGTGGATCTGATTGTGCTGGATATTATGATGCCCCAGATGGACGGTTTTGAATTGACCAAAACCTTAAGAGAGGCTGATTACAACCTTCCCATATTGATGGTCACGGCCAAGGAGGCCATGGAAGATAAAAAGAAGGGCTTTTTGACCGGGGCCGACGATTACATGGTTAAGCCCGTGAACGAGGAGGAAATGCTCCTTCGGATAGCGGCCCTGCTTCGGCGTTCCAAGATTGCCAGCGAACACAGGCTGGTCATTGGGGATACCGAACTCAATTACGATGAAATGACTGTGAAAACCAACGGAAGGACCGAGGAACTGCCCCAAAAGGAGTTCCTGCTGCTTTTTAAGCTGCTTTCCTATCTGAATAAAATCTTTACGCGCCGACAGCTTATGGACGAGATTTGGGGAATGGACAGCGACTCGGACGGAAGAACGGTGGACGTTCATATTAACCGGTTGCGGGAGCGCTTTAAGGATAACAAGGATTTTGAAATCGTAACGGTCAGGGGACTGGGATACAAGGCGGTTAAATCTCAATGAGCAGATTGCGTACTCTCTATATCACATTGGTGTTCTTTGTTTTAATGGTTATGACGTCCTCGGCCCTCCTTTCGGGGGCCTGTTTGCTCTTTCTCTTCGAATCGGGCCTTATTCTTGATTTGCGGGCCACGCCCAAGGTCCTCATGCTGGTGGCCCTCATGGTCAGTATTGTCATTGGTACCGTTCTGACCCTGGTGGTGGGGCAGCATTTCCTAAAGCCTATTAACCAGCTTATTGTGGCCACCCGTGAAGTGGCCCGGGGCAACTTCAATGTCAGGGTGCCCGAGCTGGATGCGGATAATGAGCTGGCCGGACTGATCCGCAGCTTCAATTATATGACTGCCGAGCTGGCGGGCAAGGAGATGTTCCATAAGGATTTTATCAATAACTTCTCCCATGAGTTCAGAACACCCATTGTGTCCATCCGCGGCTTTGCCCGGCAGCTTAAGCAGCCCACCCTGGACGAGGAGAAGCGCAATGAGTATGTGGATATCATCATCAGCGAGTCGGAGCGCCTGGCTCACCTTTCCACCAATATCCTGCTATTGACCAAGCTGGAGAACCAGCAAAGCATCAATGATAAAAAGGAATATTCTCTGGACGAGCAGCTCAGGGACTGTATCCTTCTTCTCCAGCACCAGTGGGAGACCAAGAATATAAGCTTTCAGCTTGAATTGGACCCGGTTCAATACAATGGCAATGAGGAAATTCTCTCCCAGGCATGGCTCAATCTTCTGGGCAATGCCATCAAATTCAGTCATCCCAATGGTGAGATCGTGGTCCAGTGCCATGACGACGGAAAGAACATCAAGGTGAAGATTGCCGACTCGGGCATTGGCATGGACGATGAAACCCGGCAGAAGATTTTTGAAAAGTTTTATCAGGGCGATCAGGCGCGCTCCACGGACGGCAACGGCCTGGGCCTGTCATTGGTCAAACGCATTGTGGATCTGTGCGGCGGCACCATTTCGGTAAAAAGTCAGGTTGGCAAGGGCTCAGCCTTTGTTGTGCGTCTTCCCAAAGGCTAGAATTATTCAAAAATTCTTCCTTATTCATTCATACAAAATTCACATTTTTAAGCCATAATAAATATAGCGAAAGAATGATAATTTTTGAATGACAGGAGGATTGTTATGGGAGATAGAACAGGTAAAGGTATGGCAGCTTTCATGACGGCTACCGTCCTGCTTTCGGGATTGTTTGGCTATGGCGGTACATACCTGGCCAATCGTCTGCATGACCAGGTTATGGTTGCGCCAAGCAAACATGAAGACGATAACGCATTAACGGCCAGCGAAAACAACATCGACAGCCCATTTACCCTTCAACTGTCAACCAAGGCAGTCCA
>Ga0116192_1000646_pt1 | contig 25875 bp, 21 predicted proteins | sample AD_UKC113_MetaG_FD_89876 | JGI IMG/M metagenome (GOLD analysis project Ga0116192, IMG submission 89876) | Active sludge microbial communities of municipal wastewater-treating anaerobic digesters from Hong Kong - AD_UKC113_MetaG | ecosystem: Engineered > Bioreactor > Anaerobic > Digestate...
ATCCGCATCGGACGTTCCATCAAGCCCGGGACTGTCTGGAATGCCAACTCCCCCCAGGACGAGAGAACGATCAGCTGTGAACCGGTGGACGTCGTACCCGAATCCGACGACAGTCGTCCTGCTGCCCTGATAGACTTCCTCGAGGACACGGGCATCCCCGGGCAGCGTCACCTTGCTGGCGCGTACATCGCCTTCAACAGTCACCACGTGACCGCCAGCCGCCTCAATAAGGGAGGCCTCGTCCGTAAACGCGGCGCCGTTTGTTCCCTGGGCCGCGAATGCGTGCACGAGGGACTTGATACGGCACAACTGAGGCGTCTGGACCGCTGCAAGGTCCCGGCGGTCGACTGCTCCACCCGAAGCAGCTCCAATACGCCTGAGCGAGTCTACCACTGGAACCACGGGAATCACCGCATCCACTCCGGGACGCCTGGCGGCGAGCAGTCTTGCCACAAGCGATGCATCCGCCAGTGGCCTCGCTGCATCGTGGACAAGCACCCATGCCCCGATAGTCCTGTCCTTCTCCAACAGGGCATTCAGCCCGCGCGCAACGCTTTCAGAGCGTGTTGCTCCCCCGGAAACAATGCTGATGTCAAGGTCTGCGGGCAACGCACAACGCCTTATCGCCCGCCTCATTCTGGGCATGTCTTCGGTGCGGCACACGAGCGCAAGGTGTCGCACGTAGCGGTGACAGGACGATTCGAGAGTTGTGCAGACGAGGGGCCTTCCTGCAAACGAAACGAACACCTTGCTTTGGTGGAACCGACTGCTGCTTCCGGCAGCAACAATGACAGCAGCGATGTCCCTGCGAGGCATGGTCCCTCAGTCAGTGTTCATCGGGCGCAGTCCCTGCCATCGTGCGGGGAAAGCCGATGGCCATCGCTTCTGCAACGTAACGCTTGCGATGGAGCGTGATCCCGCTGAGGTCACTCAGATCATCGCGCGCCTTGTCGCTGATGACGAATTCCCTGAACCCCATACGTGCACCAAGTTCTATCCGCCGATGAAGGTTGAGGACCGGCCGCAGGTCACCTGCCAGTCCCACTTCTGCGACAGGCATCACCGCATCGCGGACCGGAGTGTTGCGGATGGCGCTGTACAGAGACCACCCAAGAGCCAAGTCGATGCCGCGGTCTTCGACCGAGAAATCCCCCGAGATATTCACGTAGATGTCCTTCCCCCCTGCACTGGTTCCAGCCCTCCGCTCCAGGATGGCAAGCGCAATCATCAGCCTGCCGTAGTCGAGTCCAGTGGCAATGCGGCGAGGAGATGGAAGGTAGCTGGTCGCGGCGAGCGCCTGTACCTCGACCAGTACGGCGAAGCTGCCCTGCGCGGCAGCCACAACGACGGAGCCGGGCTGCAGGTTGTGAACGTCACTCACAAACGCACTTGACGGATCTGCAATGGGAACGAGCCCGTTGGACGTCATTTCGAAGAAGCCTGTTTCGCCACTCCTTCCATAGCGGTTCTTGCCCGCCCGGAGCAGCCGGTACGCTCCAAACCTGTCACCCTCCATGTACAGAACACCGTCTACGAGGTGCTCCACGTACTTTGGACCTGCGATAGTCCCATCTTTGGTGACATGCCCAATGATGAGGGCAGAAACTCCGGTCCTCTTTGAGAAGCCGGAGATTGACGCGGCAGTAGCCTTGAGCTGAGCAGGTGTCCCCGAGCCAAACACGTCGTCATCCGGCGAGAAGGACTGAAGCGAGTCCATCACGAGGGCCACGGGTCGCACCTGCTCGGCCATGGTAAGGGCGTCCGCGAGCGAGTTGGTCGTTGCGAGCAAGAGGCTGCCAGGATTCAGACCCAGTCTGCGCAGGCGGCCAAGGATCTGGGAGCGGGACTCCTCGCCACTTACATAGAGAACCTTGCCAGCCTGTCCCAGGGCGCCAGACACCTGAAGCACCAGCGTGGACTTGCCGATCCCAGGTTCGCCACCAACCAGGATGGTAGATCCTACAACGAGACCACCCCCAAGCACGTCGTCCCAGGGTCCGATTCCTGCCACCAGTCGCTGCTCAGGTTGGACACTGTTCAACTCCACCCGCAACTCGGATTCCGATGGAATGGACCTTGCCACATCCTGCGTCACGCCCGCCCGGGGTTCGACCTCCAAGGCTTCCTCGACAAACGATCCCCACGAGCCGCACTCTGGGCATCTGCCAAGCCGCGACACGCTGATGTAGCCGCACTCACTGCACCTGAATTGGATCTGTGGCTTGGCCATAGGCACTCGCGTGGAGCTGCAGAAACGTCAGTCCTGTTGTTCCCTTTGCTTCAGGACCGGGAACAGGATGACATCGCGGATCGACTCCTGGCCCAACAGCAACATGACCAGCCTGTCTATGCCAATCCCAAGCCCACCAGCGGGAGGCATACCGTACTGCAGGGCGCGAACATAGTCGAGATCCATGGACTGGCTTTCGTCGTCTCCACGCGCCTTCGCAGCAGCCTGTTCAGCAAACCGTTCCTCCTGGTCCATCGGGTCGTTGAGCTCCGTAAACGCATTGGCGACTTCCATGCCCCCGGCAAACAGTTCGAAGCGCTGGACCAGCTGCAGCTGGTCAGGCATGCGCTTGGCCAGCGGCGATATCTCAACCGGATAGTCATGGACAAATGTCGGGTCGACGAAATGGGGCTCTACCATCTTGTCAAACACCTCATTCACCACATTGGCGTACTCAAACGACTTGTCCATGTGAATGCCAAACTGTTCTATTGCTCGGTGTGCCAGCGACGAATCGCGCAGGTCCTCCAGACTCAACCCGGCGTACTGCCGCAGCGCACCGTCAAACGTCGTGCGGGCAAAGGGTCCGGCAAAGTGGATTGTCTGTTCGCCAAACTGGACGACCTGACCCTTGGTCACCTCGTCCACCAGCTTCAGGATCAGGTCTTCCGTAAGGCTCATCATGCCATCCAGGTCCGAGTAGGCTTCGTACAGCTCCATCATCGTAAACTCTGGATTGTGTACGGTATCAATGCCCTCGTTCCTGAAACTGCGGTTGATCTCAAACACCTTCTCAAAGCCCCCGACTAGCAGCCGCTTGAGGTACAATTCAGGCGCGATGCGCAGGTAGAGATCCTCGTTCAGCGCGTTGTGATGAGTGACGAACGGTCGAGCGGTCGCACCGCCCGCAATGGGCTGAAGCATAGGGGTCTCAACCTCCAGATAGCCCCTGGCAGTCAAGTACGTCCGTATGTAGGACACGACCTTCGACCGTTTGACGAACGTGTCGCGCACATCAGTGTTGACAATGAGGTCGACATACCTGCGCCGGTACCGGAGTTCCACATCGGTCAGTCCATGAAACTTCTCGGGCAGCGTTCGAATGGCCTTCGACAGGAGCCATGCCTTGGACACGGCAAGGGTCTTCTCGCCGGTCCGTGTCACGAACAGCGACCCTTCGACGCCGATGATGTCCCCGGCATCGACGTACTTTCTGAACCACTCGTACCCCGGCTCCTGGAGATCATCTGAACGAACGTAAAGCTGAATTCGCCCGGACATGTCGGCCAGCACCAGGAAACCGGCCTTGCCATGGCCCCGAATGGCCATGACCCGTCCGCGCACCCGGACTGTCTGGTCTGTCAGCGTTTCCCACTGTTCAAGGACGGACACGATGGGGAGGGCGCCGTCAAATTTCCGTCCAAACGGATCTATGCCCTGGCCGCGGATTTCAGCAATTCTGTCCTTTCGGCTCTGCTCTACCTCGTTCAATTCCAGCACGTCTACACCTTTTCTATCCTGAGAATCTGATAGGATACGCGACCCCTTGGGATGCGCACCACAACCGTTTCCTTTTCGTGCTTGCCCACAAGAGCCTTACCCACGGGACTGTCGATCGAGATCCGCCCTTCCACGGGGTCGGCCTCGAGGTTGCCGACGATCGTGAACCAGCGCGTCTTGCTGGTGTCCAGGTCGACTACCTGCACCTTACATCCCATATGGACCTCACCAGTAGCAACGTCCTCTGGATCGACCACGACAGCGTGTTCAAGTTGTCGTTCCAGATCCATGATGGTGCCCTCGATGAATGCCTGTTCCTTCTTCGCCTCTTCGTACTCTGCGTTCTCAGACAGGTCCCCGAAGCTCTTTGCCTCCTTGATGCGTTCCGCGATGCGCAAACGCTCCTTTGTCTTCAGCCTGTCCAGTTCTTCCAGCATCTTCCTGTGCTGCGAGGGGCTGATGTACAGTTTCTCCTGTTCATCCTCTTCCCGCGAGTTCGTGATCTCAATGTCCTCGTCGAAATGCTCTTCTTCATCGTTCTTCATGGCAGACCTCCTCGCCCGCATTCATACACACGTCGTGATATTCATTCAGCAGTCCCTTTAACTCAGCAGCCGTCGTGATCTGGTTGATACGGCCGCGATAGGTTGTGGCTTCCCGCAGGCCCCTGAAGTAAAACGACAGATGCTTGCGCATTTCCTTCACGCCAGTCAGCTCGCCCTTCAGGGCAATTTCAAGGTCGACATGCTGCTGCATGACACTGAATCTCTCATCAACACCTATTTCCCTAGGACGCTTTCCCGCGACAATGTCGTTGATCTGCTCGAAGACCCAGGGGTTCCCAAGGGCTGCTCGGCCAACCATGACACAATCGCACTTCGTATAGTCGAGGAACCGCTGTGCGTCCTGCGCCGTCTTGACGCCACCATTTGCTATCACGGGAATTGTAGCATGTTCCTTGGCCGAGGCTATGACGTCCCAGTCCTTCGATCCGGACCGACCCTGAACAGCCGTGCTGCCATGGATGGCGAGCGCTGCCACTCCATTCTTCTCACAGATGCGAAGAATGTCCTCCACAACGTTGTCATCAATCTGAAAACCCTTGCGTATCTTCACCGTGACAGGCAGTGGCGTTGCGTGGACAACGGCCGACGTAATTGCATCTACAAGCCCCAGGTCCTTGAGAAGCGCTGACCCTGCGCCCGTCTTCACGATTTTGGGCTCCGGGCACCCCATATTGATGTCGACAGCATCAACACCGGCTTCGGTCAAGACTGACGCCGCCTGTGCCATGGCGTCCGGCCTGGCGCCGAACAGCTGGAAGTCCACGGGGCGCTCGGTTGGATCAAAGGAAAGCATCTCCATCGTCTTGGCGTTTCCAAAACGTATTCCGAGCGAAGATACCATTTCCGTGTACACCATGGCCGCTCCATAGCGACGGCACAGCATGCGGAATGGGGAGTCACCATACCCCGCCAGCGGGGCCAGAACCGCTCGCCCGTCAAGTTGCAGTGATCCTATCGTCATTTCAGTTGATCCCTGTTCAGATCAAACAACATGCGAAGGCCATCCAGGGTGAGCGTTGGATCGTGAATGCACTCCGAACGCAACCCAGGAACGACGACAGAAGCCAGCCCTCCAGTCACAACGACTTTGGCATCCGGAACGCAGCCATCATGCCGCAGACGCTCGATCATGCCGTCAACCATGAACACTTCGCCCCAGACGACGCCAATCTGCATCTGGGTTACCGTGTCGACGCCGAGGCTGCTGGAAGGACGCTCGAGCTCAATGCGGGGCAACTTGGCGGTTCGGCTAAACAGTGATTCGCTGGAGTTCAACAGACCAGGGGCGATTGATCCTCCAAGGTAGCGACCGTCGCCAGTCACATAGTTGAACGTAGTAGCCGTACCAAGGTCGATGACAATGCACGGACCGCCGTATTTCATAAACGCTCCGACACAGTCGGCAATCCTGTCGGCTCCCATCTCCGCAGGAGACTCAACCTCCCAGGAAATTCCAGTATGCAGGGCCGTCGAAACCACCATGGGCTGCAACTGGAACATTCGATCAACGAGGCGCCGCATGATGGGCGTGAGAGGCGGAACAACAGACGCCAGGATGACAGACGTCACGCTCCCCGGCATTGTGCCAGAACTGTCGAACAGGCTGCGCAGAAAGACACTGTACTCATCCGCAGTCTTGCCTCTGTCGGTCGTGAGCCGCCAGCTCTCGCGCAAGACTTCGCCATCAAACAGGCCAAACACTATGTTGGTGTTTCCGACATCAATGGCAAGAAGCATGACACACGCCTTCAACGCAAAATGGCGGAGAGACCGGGATTTGGACCCGGGAGGCGGTTTTATCCACCCACTCGCTTAGCAGGCGAGTGCCTTCAGCCACTCGGCCATCTCTCCGCAAACCTGAGCAATACCTATAACTGCTGTCAGTATACCGGCTTCGAGCACATTATCAAGTCCTGACTGATCTTCACCGGTTAGAACAGAAGTTCCTCACGACCCCCGGCAGAACGGTCGGAGTCCCCCAGGTACTTCCGGCCGAGATCCGTCATGACCCGTCCCTGGGCGGTACGGGCAATGAAGTTCAATTGCACCAGGTACGGCTCGATAACGACCGATACTGTCTCCGGGTCCTCATTAATAGCCGAAGCAAGACTGTCGAGCCCTACGGGACCACCCCTGAACTTTTCATCAATGGCACGCAGCAGCCGACGGTCGATATCCAGCAGACCGTATTGGTCGATGGCCAGACGTGAGAAGGCTTCGTCGACAAGCTTGACATCAATTGCCTCAGCCCCGGCATAGGCCATGTAGTCGCGAATCCGTTTGAGATTCCGGAGGGCAATGCGGGGAATCCCTCGGGACCGGGCGGCAATACGCCGTGCCGCCGATGCCTCCACAACCGTCCCGAGTCGCTCGGAAGCATGTGTAATAATCAGCGCAAGTTCTTCCTCGTTGTAAGGGTCAAGGCGCATGACTATGCCAAAACGGTCACGAAGCGGTGCAGAGAGCATGCCAAAGCGCGTCGTGGCTCCAATCAGTGTGAAAGGCTTGAGCCGGATGGTCAGTGTCTTGGCACTCGGCCCCTTGCCCAGGATGATGGGCAGTCGAAAATCCTCCATGGCGGAGTACAGGCTCTCCTCCACTGCAGCAGGCAATCGATGGATCTCGTCAACAAACAGAACGTCGCGCTCGTGCAGCGAAGCCAGAATGCTCGCCAGGTCGCCCGCCCGCGTCAACGCTGCTCCACTCGTGTACTTGAATCGCACGCCCAGCTCTGTCGCGATGATCTGCGACAGCGTCGTCTTGCCAAGACCAGGAGGGCCGTACAGCAGACAGTGGTCCAGCGGTTCGTTGCGGCTGATGGCGGCCTTCACGAAGACTGCAAGGTTACGCCGGATCTGCTCCTGGCCGACAAAGTCGTCCAGCCGTCGCGGTCGGACTGTGGCTCCTGCTGCATCAGCCTCCGGAGGAATACTGGCCACATTGGGCGCAGATGGCTGCTTCCGCCGTACGTGCTTGTCCGTTCCTGCCGCCATCAGCTACTTCTCCGAAAGCAGCTGCAGTGCGTCGCGCACCAGCTCTTCCACGCCACGGTCATTGGGAGCCCCCAGTTGACGGATGGCATTGCTGATCTCTCGCTGCGAGTACCCGAGCGACCTCAGGGCCATTTCAACGTCCGTCAGCATGCTCGATTCCACAGGAGTCCCCTCCGCCGCAACAAGGTCAGCATACTTTCGATTCACGATGGGACGAAGCTCAACCAGGATGCGCTCGGCATTCTTCTTTCCGATGCCAGGTGCAGATGTCAGCAACGCCGCATTCTGCTCACGGACTGCCTCAATGAGGCGTGAGGCGGTCGTCGCCCGAAGCAGATTCAGCGCCGTCTTGGCACCGACGCCAGGAACGTGTTCAACCAGGTCCACAAAGACCAGGTAGTCCAGCTCGTCAACAAACCCATAGAGCTCCTGCCGGTCCTCTTTGACTACGTGATAGGTTTGCAGCTCGACGTCCTCCCCGACCTCGAACGCAGAAACATCGACAACGTGCACTTCGTAACCGATGTCGCCAGCGAGAACAACGAGCGCCGACTCAGTCTTGCGATAGACGTTGCCCCTAATCAGCGCAATCATCTGAAGCCTCGGCAAGAAGGGCTTCGCGGTACGATCCGGTGAACGTGTGGCACAGTGCAATGGCAACGGCGTCAGCCGTATCATCGGGAGTTATGTGTTCCTCCACCCCCAGAATCTGGCGCACCGCGGCCTCGACATTCTTCTTGCTCTCAAGCCCATAGGATGCCACCGCCAGCTTGACCTGCTGCGGCGTGTACTCGAAGGTAGGAACGTGGTATGTGCCGACCGCGAGGACGATGACCCCGCGAGCTTCGCTGACTTTCATGACCGTCCGGGCATTCCGGAAGAAGAACAGCGACTCCAGCGCCACTGCATCCGGGGTGTACCTGCGTATCAGGCGCCGGACTCCGTCATAGATGTACTTGAGGCGCTCGGCGTACGGGCTGGAACTGCTGGTCTCGAGGCACCCATACGCCAGCAGCGCCACGGCATCGCCTTCGGATGAAACGACGCCATAACCAACTCGCGCCAGTCCGGGATCAATGCCCAGAGTCAGCATTGCTGCTCAGCTTTCCTGCTCCAGCTGCTGGATAATCTCGTCACTCATCTCATAGTTGGAGAAGTAATCGCTGACGTCGTCGTGCTCATCGAGAGCCTCTTCAAGGCGGGCAATCTTGCGCGCGTCTTCCAATGCAACGGGCACAAGAGTCTTGGGAATCATTACAAGGGACGCAGATTTGACCGGTATGCCGGCGGCCTCCAGAGCCTGGCGCACCTTGTAGACGTCTTCCGGTCCTGTGATGACCGTCGTGCTCTCCTCGTCCTGCTTGAGATCCTCAGCTCCGCTGTCCACGGCAATCATGAAAAGGTCATCATAGGACCTGCCGCCAGCGTCAATGTCGAGAGAACCTTTCCGCTCAAATCCCCAACTCACGGACCCGTTCTCTCCCAGCGCGCCCCCGTGCTGCGAGAGAATCCGCCTGATTTCCGAGGTAGTGCGATTCTTGTTGTCCGTCGATGCCATGATGATGAACGCAGTACCATTCGGGCCGTACCCTTCGTAGGTCGTTTCCTCGTAGGTGACGCCCTCCATCTCACCGGTACCCCGCATTATGGCTTTTTTCACGTTGTCATTGGGCATCCCGGCAGCCTTGGCCTTTTCCACAGCAGCTCTCAGTCGAGAATTGGTTTCCGGGTTTCCGCCGCCGGCTTTTGCAGCGATGATAATCTCGCGTGTAATCTTGGTGAACGCGCGCCCGCGCTTGGCGTCCTCGGCGCCCTTCTTGGCCTGAATATTGTGCCACTTGGAATGCCCAGACATCTAGACCTCCTGATTATGACTCTGCTCTGCTAAGCGTAAGAAATGCTCATGTATCCTCGTGTCTGTCCCAAGTTCGGGATGGAAGGACGAGGCAAGAATTCTCCCCTGTTGAACGCATACGGGCCCCTCCGAGACAGCCGCCAGGACCTTCACCTGCGGGCCGGTACGGATGATGACCGGCGCCCGGATGAAAATCGCGTGAAATGGAGAATCGAGGCCCTCGATGGCCAAGTCCTCTTCGCTTGATTCCTTCTGGCGACCGAAGGCGTTCCGCCGGACAGTCACGTCCAAGAACCCCAAACGTGGCTGCTCGCTCCTGTCCTGGATTTCGCTCGCAAGCAGAATCATGCCCGCACACGTTCCATAGATGGCTAGTGTCCCGCTGTTGAAGCGCTCCGTAATTGCCTGGTCCAGCCCGAAGCTCTGCATGAGTTTCCCCATCGTCGTGCTCTCGCCCCCAGGAACAATCAATCCGTCCACTCCTGTAAGGTCTTCTGGCAGCCGGATGAGCCGCACGTCCACGCCAAGAGCCGACGTCATGTTCGCGTGCTCCCGGAAGTCCCCCTGCAACGCTAGCACACCAATCGTCACGTCTAGCTGTCCCGTACCTGCATCTTGTCAACTTCCACAAGGGTCCGGGCGTCTATGCCAGGCATGCCCTCTTTCAGCCCCTTGCTGACCTCTGCCAGAACTTTCGCATCGTTCCAGTAGGTCGTGGCGGCGACGATGGCCTTTGCCCTGGGCAACGGGTCCGAGCTCTTGAAGATCCCGGAGCCCACAAACACACCGTCGGCTCCAAGCATCATCATCAGGGCAGCATCCGCAGGCGTCGCAATGCCCCCGGCAGCAAAATTGACGACCGGGAGCCGTCCCAGTGTCTTCACTTCCCGAAGCAATTCGACGTTGACCCCAAGGTTCTTGGCTTCCACGACAAGCTCGTCCTCGAGCAGCGATTGGACCTTGCGGATCTCATTCATGACAGAACGCATGTGTGTAACAGCTTCTGACACATCGCCAGTGCCTGGCTCACCCTTCGTTCTGATCATGGCAGCACCCTCGCTGACACGACGAAGAGCTTCGCCGAGGTCTCTTGCCCCGCAGACAAATGGTATGCCGAATTGCCACTTATCAATGTGGTAGGTCGCGTCCGCAGGAGTGAGAACTTCGCTCTCATCAATAAAGTCAACCCCAAGGTATTCCAGTATGCGTGCCTCGGCAATGTGGCCGATGCGAACCTTTGCCATGACGGGGATAGATACTGCGTTCATGATCTGCTCAACGAGGCCCGGGTCGGCCGCACGCGCGACCCCTCCCTCCTTGCGGATGTCCGCAGGAATACGCTCAAGGGCCATGACGGATACAGCGCCCGCCTGCTCTGCGATTTTCGCCTGTTCCACAGTCGTGACATCCATGATGACGCCACCCTTGAACATCTCGGCGAGTCCACGTTTTACATTTGTCGTTCCAGTTTCGGCCATGTCTGTCTCCTCTTCAACCCCTAGAGTTTATCGCGTTTTCCCCATTTGGCAACGTATTCTCCTGCACTTTTGCCAGCGAGGAATCCGGTCGAGAATGCGGCCTGCAGATTGAAGCCCCCGGTCCTCGCCTGAAGATCAAGCACCTCGCCCGCTACAAACAGCCCCGGCACAATGCGAGACTGCATGGACCGCGGGTCAATGTCTTTCAGCGAGACCCCGCCGACCGTCACGATGGCCGACGCCAGCGGTTCGCTGCCAGAGCACGTCCACTCTGTGTTCTTCACCAACGCAGCTGCCATGCCGAGAGTCTTGGCACGAAGCGGCATGGCAGATGACCCATCGATACGCCAGTGATCCAGCAGGACCCCGGCGAACCTCCTTGGAAGAAACGCGTCCAGGTACCTCCGGACACCCTGGCCAGTCCGACATGCGGCAACTTCCCTGCCAACTTCTTCCACCGACCTGCCAGGCCGGAGGTCAAGTGCAAGGGTAACCTCTCTTCGCTGCGCAATCAGCGGCACCACCGCCAGGCTCAGTGAGAGTGCAGCCGGCCCCCCAACGCCACGGGGTGTAATCATGATCTCCCCAGCGACTCGGCCAATGGTATGACCCCCGGTGCGCGCCTCGAGCGCCACCCCCTCCAGGGAAACGCCCTCCAGGCCGGCAAGCCACCAGTCATCGCAGTATAGGGGAACCAGACCTGGGAGCAAAGGACTGATGTGGTGCCCCAGGTCGGCGAGCATGCGATAGCCATCGCCGGTTGAGCCCGTACCGGGGTACGACTTGCCGCCAGTAGCCAGCACCACTGCATCTGCCCTGAGAAGGTCGCCGTTCTCGACCACCACCTGGAAGCCGTCCTCCCCGGGAAGGACCCCCGTGACCCGTGAGGAATAGCACATGCGCACGCCCGCCTTCGCCAGAAGAAAGCCAAACGCCTGGACGACATCGGCGGCACGGTCGGTAACTGGGAAGACCCGGCCGCCGCGCTCCCTTTTCACGTCCAGGCCGGCTTGCTGAAGGACGCCCACCAGGTCATCGGGCGAAAACGCAGAAAAGGCTGGATACAAGAACCTGCCATCCTGGCCGAAAGCTTCGACAAGTTCGTTGCGGGAGCTGTCATGCGTGAGGTTGGCGCGCCCCTTGCCCGTGATGCCAAGTTTTTTGCCCAGTACCTGATTTCTTTCGAGGAGCACGACCGACATCCCCTTTCGACCGGATTCATGAGCGGCCTTCGAAGCCGACAGCGCCGCCATCGCACCTGCTGCTCCCGCCCCTATCACGCACACATCGACATCCGCAGTCATCTCACTCCAGATTATACCCGAATCGACCCGAGTCGCCTGACCTGCCTTCCTCACGCGCCTTGCGCTTGCGTGCAGGAGAAAATGCAATACAATCAAGGTTGTGCGCCCGTAGCTCAACTGGATAGAGTGACGGTCTACGGAACCGTAGGTTACAGGTTCGATTCCTGTCGGGCGCACCACTCTGACGATGCTTCTTGGCGACATTGAATGCATGCGCCTTGCGCTTGACGAGGCCAGGCGTGCCTGTGATGAAGGAGAAGTCCCAGTTGGCTGTGTCGTAGCCCGGCGCGGCGAGTTGGTGGCGCTTGCGCATAATACCCGCGAGCAGTCGAACGATCCAACGGCGCATGCTGAAATCCTGGCTATTCGAGCTTCTGCAGAAGCGCTGGGCGATTGGCGCCTTGATGGGTGCGTCCTGTATGTGACGCTGGAACCGTGCCCGATGTGCGCTGCTGCAGTAGCGCTCGCCAGGATCGACAGACTTGTGTTTGCGGCCTACGATTACGACAACGGCGCCGTCGGGAGCAATGGCAATGTGCTTGCCCGACCGATGTTCGGTTGGAGGCCTCAGGTGACCTCTGGCTTGATGCGAGAGGAGTCTGAGGGTATACTACGTGAGTTCTTTGCTGGCGCCCGGACAAAACGGAGAGGTGGCTGAGCGGTTGAAAGCGCTTGCCTCGAAAGCAAGAAACGGGGTTCCCTCGTTCGTGGGTTCAAATCCCACCCTCTCCGCCACTGTGCCTTCCTTCAGCGTCGCCCGCGTTCCACTACCGTGAATTCCTCACGTCCGCCTGCCTACGCCGCCGGATTCTCCTCACTTCTCGAAGAGTTTTCGGGTATTGCTCTTCGTGCCGAGGGGACAATTCCCCCTGCCCTCAGAGGAACCCTCTACGGAATAGGCCCAGGACGATTTGGTGCCGAAGCAGCATCTGCTCGGCACTGGCTGGATGGCTTTCCGATGCTGACGGCGGTACGGTTCTGCTCCGACGGCGTACAGTTCAACAACCGGTACGTTGCGACCGACACCTACACGCAGGCCCTCATGAGCCAGCGCGGTCCTGCCTGGACGAGGCACACGCCTGGCCACGGCTTTGGTTTCAGTGTTGTGTCGACAAACAGAGGCCTCGAGGTCCTCGACGGTTCGGGGCAAGGCACCATTGTGGACCCGGCAACGCTCGCCACTGTGGGCGCAGCGACTCAGCCACCTGTCAGGTCCTGCTATGCGGCATCCCCACACCCGGTGACTGACTCCACCACTGGCGAACGCGTGGACGTCTTCCTGTGCAAGGGGGACGAGGCTGGATATGTCGCCAGGGCGACAGACCTTTCTGGCACTTCGCGGCTCCTGTGCAGCATTCCGTGCGCTCACCCCGCATGGATGCATTCGTTCAGCATGACTCCACATTGGATTGTACTCGTCGAAGGACCGTTTACGGTCCGATCCACCTCGTTCAGGTCCAAACGTCGTCCGGAGCTGAAAGACTACACCTGGGACGCGAGCAGGGGAACGCGCACTCTGCTGGTCAACCGTGCCACAGGCGAACTCGTCAGAGTCATGAACACGCGTCCCCTTTTCGTCTTGCACCATGTCAACGCGTGGGAAGACCGGGACAGTGTGTTCGTTGACCTCGCAGCATTTGGGGATCCCACGATTCTCGGGTCACTGTCCTTCGGTCAGGACGGGCTGCCTCGCGGCCCTTTCCCTGCACCACAACCAACGCGTCTTGCCGTCGACACGGTGCAAGGAGGCGTACTGTGCGCCCCTCTCAAGTCTCCTGCAGGCGACTTCTCTGCGATCGACCCCCGCAGGTCCATGTCGCGACATACGCTGCTATACAACGTCGTTCCAAGAAAACCTGGGGAACCCTGCATGACACTGTGCCGGTCCACGCCCAGCTCTGGTGAACGCTTGGAATGGTATTCTGACAATTGCTATCCCGGCGCGCCGGTCTTTGTTCCTGCGTCCAGCACCAGTGAAGAAGGAACCGGCTGGCTCCTGGATGTAGTATTGGACGCTGCAGCCCGGCGCTCGTTCCTTCTGATTCTCGACGCCGCGACCATGACCGAGCAGGCCCGGGCGTGGCTACCATGCAGCCTGCCTTTTGGCTCACATGCACTGTTTGTTCCAGGGGAGGCAACACTATGACAGCGTCACCACGGCGACATGCAACGACCTCGGGCGACCCGGTATCGCATCGATACGAGCGGCAAGTATGGATGAAGCAGATCGGGGAGTCAGGCCAGCGCCGGCTCCAACAAACGTCTGCTCTGGTTGTGGGCGCAGGCGGGCTCGGCTCGCCCATCCTGTCATGCCTTGCCGGCGCGGGTGTTGGCACCATTGGAGTGATCGATGGCGACATAGTGGACCTGACCAATCTCAACAGGCAATTCCTATATACAACGGCAGACATTGGGCAGCCGAAAGCACTCGCTGCCCGCGACAGGCTGGTCAGCCTGAACCCTGAGATTCGCATCGAAGCGTATCCCACTCGTCTGAACGCAGACATAGCGTACGAATTGATGAGCGCGTACAGCCTGGTCGTGGACGCGTCCGACAACTACGAAACCCGGTATCTGATTTCCGACGCCTGTGTGTTGTTTGGGAAACCCTTGTTCATAGGTGCCGTCAGCGGATTCCATGGGATGGCTCTGACCGTCCTGCCGCGGAAGACCGCCTGCTTCCGCTGCCTCTATCCGGAGCCCCCGTCTGCGTCCATGGAACGCCAAGAACGGGCACGCGGCATCGTCGGGACCACCCCCGCCGTCATAGGGTCCATTGTTGCTCAGAATGTCATCAAGTACATCGTGCAGACGGGTGACTGGATGGCCGGAAAACTCCTGCTCATGGATGGGGAGGGGAACCGTTTCGATACCGTTCCCCTGGACCGTAATGCCGCATGTCCGGCATGCGGCGACCACCCCACCATCACTGAACTAGTCCCGCTCCGACAGCGTTCAGGCCAAACGTCGTGCTGAGCGCACGTTCTCCTGCCTACCGCAGGATCTGACACCCCACCTGTCCGCCGTCCAGATCGAGCGTTGCTGCCCCGCCCGGGATAATACCGGTGACCATTTCGATGGTGTCGGCGAGCACCTCGCGTGCCAGATCGGCCGAGGCATGCGAAAGGGCTGCAGCAGTTCCCTGATCGGTACATGTCAGCCTGAGCCGGATGTGGTCGCTGACAGCCAGTCCCTGATCCTTGCGGCAACCCTGGACAAAGTGCGCCACTTCTCGAACGTACCACTCCTCTCGAAGAAGTGGCGTCACCTTCGGGTCGATAGCAACAACGACGCTCCCTGAGGATGCTGCAAACAGCCCTCCTTTGCCGGCTACTGACGCTATAACATCCTCATCCGTCAGAGTGAACTCCGCGCCGTCGATCGCGAGGACTGCGCTACCGGCCTGCTGCAAGTCGGCATATACTCTTGCAGAATCTGCTGCCAGAGCCCGCTGGATAGCAGGGATGGCCTTGCCTGCACGCTTCCCGAGAACCGGAAGATTCGGGCGCAGCGAAAACTCGGCGATATCTGTCGCTTGAGCAGCGACTTCAACCTCTTTCACGTTCAACTCATCAGCAATGATTTCCCTGTGCGACGCCAATGCCTCTCGGCCTTCCGGCCCCGCCACAAAGACTGTCGCACGCCCGAGGGGCTGTCTTGTCTTGACTCCCGCCTGCTTGCGAGCGGATCGGCCAAGCGAAACAACGTCCATGACGATCTGCATCTCGCCTGTCAGCGCAGTGTCGCAGAGCGACTTGTCGACCGAGGGCAAGTCGAGAAAGTGTACGGACAGGGGAGCGCTCTCGTCCGCAGCGCGCACTAGATTCTGGTACATCTCCTCGGAGAGGAACGGCGTGAATGGCGTCAACAAACGCGCAAGGCCGACAAGCACAGCATACAGCGTCTGATAGGCAGACAGCTTGTCCTCGTCATTCTCACTTCGCCAGAAACGACGCCTGCTGAGGCGAACATACCAGTTGCTGAGATCTTCCACGAATGCCTGAACAGCCCTCGCTGCTGGCGTAATCTCGTAGTCCTCCATATTGGCGCGGACTTCCTCTACAAGGAGCTGAAATCTGCTCAACAGCCAGCGGTCAAGTTCCGGCCTGCCCGCAACGGGCACCGGCTCACCGTGCGGGTCAAAGGCGTCAATGTTGGCGTAGAGCACGAAGAAGCCATACACGTTTCGCAGCGGAATGATAAAGTTCTTGAGCGCGTCTGCGACAACGTTGGGACCAAAACGCCTGGGGTACCATGGCGGCGTACTGGTATACAAAGACCATCGGAACGCATCCGCCCCCTGGCTGTCAAGAATCGACCAAGGGTCAATGACATTGCCGACGTGCTTGCTCATCTTGTGCCCTTGTTCATCAAGCACGAGTTCCAGCACCATGCACCGCTTAAACGCCGGACGATTGTTGAGCGCCGTGGAGATGGCGTGCAGCGTGTAGAACCATCCGCGTGTCTGGTCGATGCCTTCGGAGATGAAATCCGCCGGGTACATCCTGGCAAACTCGTCCTGGTTCTCGAAAGGATAGTGCCATTGTGCATATGGCATGGAGCCAGAGTCAAACCAAACGTCGATTACCTCGGAGACGCGGTGCATCACTCCGCCGCACTGCGGGCATCGCAGCTCGATCCTGTCGACGTACGGGCGATGTAACTCGACCGTAGGGTCGGGATTTAGCGCCATTGCGTTGAGCTCCGCAATTGAGCCAACAGCATGCTGGTGCCCGCAGGAGTCACACACCCAGATGGGCAGGGGTGTTCCCCAGTATCTCTCACGCGACAGAGCCCAGTCCTTGACGTTCTCCAGCCAGTTTCCAAAGCGACCGTTCTTGATATGGTCCGGGTACCAGGTGATCTGCTGATTGTTGGCAATCATCTGATCCTTGAACGCCGTCGTACGAATAAACCAGGAATCCTTGGCGTAGTACAACAGGGGAGTGTCACAGCGCCAGCAGAATGGGTACTCATGCTCGATACGTTCAATCTTGAACAACTTGCCGTCCGCCTTCAGCTGTTTGCGGATGTCAGGGTCGCTGCCCTTGGCGTCCCTGCCCGCCCAAGGAAGCACCTCCGAAGTGAACTTTCCGGCAAGGTCCACGAGCTGCACAAATGGAAGGCCCTCCTTGTGTCCAACTTCAAGGTCATCCTCACCAAAAGCGGGGGCCAAGTGCACAATTCCGGTGCCGTCGGTCGTAGTAACGAAGTCCCCTGCTACTATGCGCCAGCCGCGAGCAGCTTCGTCTGCTCCCACGCGGGCAAAGTCAAACAAAGGCTCATACCGCACACCCAGCAGTTCGGCTCCGCGGTAGGTCCGGATGAGCTCAACGCGCGGCGCGTCGTGTCCGAATACGGCCGACAGGCGTGCAGAAGCAATCAGGTACTGTTCCCCATCCAGTTCGACCACCGAGTACTCGACACCTGGGTTGACCGCCAGACCTACGTTGCTTGGCAGAGTCCACGGTGTCGTCGTCCAGACGAGCGCCTTCACGCCCGCAAGGCCTCCGCTTGTGAGCAGGAACTTCACATAGACAGTGTCTTCCTGTACCTTGCGGTAACCCTGCGCCACTTCATGCATCGAGAGCGCGGTTCCACAGCGGGGGCAGTAGGGGACAACCTTATGCCCCTGATACAGCAAGCCCTGTTCCTTGAATGTCTTCAGAATGTGCCACTCTGATTCGATGTAGTCATTTGTGTCCGTCGCGTATGCGTGTTCCGTATCGAGCCAGAACCCAATGCGGTTCGTCAGACGTTCCCACTCCTCCTTGTACGTGAACACGCTATTCTTGCACTCCTGCACAAACGCCTCGACGCCATAGTCCTCAATCTGCTGTTTGCCGCTGATATGCAGACGCTTTTCTACCTCGATTTCGACGGGCAGACCCTGGCAGTCCCACCCTCCCTTGCGGGGAACGTAGTAGCCTGTTCCCGCCTTGTACCGCAGCACCGTGTCCTTGAAGACACGTGCCAGCCCATGGTGTACGCCGGGACGTCCATTAGCCGTGGGAGGGCCTTCGAAGAAGACGAATCGCTCCTTGTCGCTGCTTAGCTGCAGCGAGCGCTCGAACACGTGGTTGGCTTTCCAGAATTCGATTGTAGCTGCCTCCTGCTCGACAATCTTGTCGGCAGGCTGTACGGGCTTAAACATGAGATTTCTCCTCGTCGAAGGTCTTGATGTCGGAATCAGCATATATACTAGGTCCCCGGCGGACGTTGTCAATCAGAAGATGGTGAGATCATGCTCCATGGAAGAGGCTCCCAAGATACGGTTTCACCGGAGCGAAGTTGACCTTCGCAATCTTCCAAAGGATCTCGGTTCCATGGTCAGCGACAACCTTGCCGAGCAGCGACTGGGTGTCAACCGAGGCGCCCTTCGGCAAGATACCCAATCCGTACTGCTGCGCCAGCGTTGCTAGTCCCTCGAGAAACGCGTCCCTCGCAAGCACAGAGGCTGCGGCCACCTCTGGATAGCGTTCCGCGTGCGTTTCAACCAGGAACTGAAACATGGGTGGTTGGCGCCAGAGTCTTGCTGCCCGCCCCCCATACTTGTCCAGTATGACCGTCCGGGCGGACGTCCTTTGGGCCATCTCGCTCAACAGTTCAACGTACAGCTCACTGAGGAGGGCATTGACGTTGCGAACGTGCTGGTAGCGGACATTGTATTCTTCCGGCATTACAACACGCACCTGCCATAGAGCGACTTCCCGGAGCCGGACAGCCACCAAGCGTACAGCTTCGTCGGACATCAGTTTGCAGTCGCGCGCCCCTGCTTGGACAAGCGCACGCCGTTCTCCCTCGTCCCGCGCTGCACACGCCGCCAGCACAAGAGGACCAAACAGGTCGCCTTTTCCAGATTCGTCTGCTCCAACGACAGGAAAGCCAACCGCAGTGATGTGCATCACCTCACTCTGGCCAAGGATACGGTCTGCCATGTGGACTGTGGCGTCAGGTTCCCGCCCCTGGATCAGAACCTTTCCACTGCGATACGCCGTCACAATTGCACTGTCGGTTCGGACGACAAATGCTGCCACGGAAGGCACTGCCCTCTGCTCACGGGCGCCTGCCGCCAGCAGGGCTCTGAGCAACGCCTCCTGCTGCTCAGGGGTCATGGTTCGTACTGCATTCACAATGTCTCTCCTATCGGCAGTCCAGTACTTACCGGACAAGCTATGGGGGCCGGCGAATGCCGGCCCCCATTTGCAACAACTGCCAGCCTGCTTGCTATGGTTGAACGACCGTAATCCTTCCCTCAACCGAGGGGTTGATTTCCGGATGCGCTTTCACAAATGCAATCAGGCCATCGCGCATCCACTCACCGGACTTGTACACAACCTTGGCGTCCTTGAGCATAGAGTACCCATCTCCCCCTGAAGCCGTGAAGTCCGCAGTACACAGCTTGTATGTTGCGTCCATGTCCATGGGCTTGCCGTCCTTTGTGATACTCACCACGCGGGAACCTACTGGCTTGGAGGGGTCGAACGTGAAGCTGAAGCCAGAGATCTGCAAGAATCCACCGAGTTGTGCTGGATAGGCGCTCACCGAGTTCTCAAGAGCCGCCTTGACTGTAGATCCCTTCACTTCAAGGACAACCAGCAGATTGTCAAACGGAAGCACTGCCACAATGTTCCCAACGGTGACGTCGCCAGCGGGAATGCTCGTGCGGATACTGCCACCGTTTTCGAACGCAATGTCGGCGCCAGTCGACAGGCGCATCCAATCGGCAACGTAGTTGCCCAGGTTGGTTTCTTTCGTGCGAACGTCTGCCCGCTCGCCGTTGAGGTTCACCAGCGCCTTGCCAATAACAACGTTCATCTGGGCGGCCAGCTGGTTGTTGTAGCCATCGACGATTGCCTTAATGGCAGGGTCCTCGGCAACAGAGGTGGCCGTTGGAACCAGTTCATAGTAGACGTCCTGGCTGGTCACAGCGCCTTGGTAGGTCGTGAAATCGATGACCTCCTTGCCCACGAACGCACCGGCGGTCCCTGTCTGGGTAATGAGCGTGCTGCCAACCTTCTGCGCAGTTGCAAGCACAGTGTGCGAATGGCCTCCGATGATGAGGTTGATGCCGGGGGCACCCTCAGCAATGGCTGGGTCAAGAGGAGCACCGCCGTTTTCGTACCCGCAGTGGCTCAACGCAACGATGTACTGAGCGCCATCAGCCTTCAAAGCAGCAATCTGCTCCTTCGCCGTGCTGATGGGATCCGCTATGCCAACGCCCGTCAAGCTCGATGGAGCAACAATGATAGGCAGGTCGGTCGTCAACACGCCAAAGAAGCCGATGTTGATACCAGCCACATTCTTGACGACGTTCGACTTCCACCCCAGGTTCACGCCAGTAACGTTGGCATTCACATACACGTACTTCGCTTCGGAGATGCGTTGCTTGAGAACGTCCTGGCCATAGTCCCACTCGTGGTTGCCCAGCGTGGCGATGTCGTATCCCATGGCATTGTATGTATCTACGACACTCTTTCCCTGGAACATGTTGGCCACGGTTGCACCCTGAATTGCATCGCCAGCGTCGACCAGCAGCACACGATCCGTGCCGAATGCCTTCCGGACATTGCCAATGATCGTGGCCTCACGAGCAGCACCAGCAACGCTGTTCTTGTTCGCATCGGTAGTCGGCACAAGATTTCCGTGGAAATCGTTCGTGTGGAGGATGACGACAGTGGGGAACCGCATCTTTGCGATAACGTCAGCCAGGTCGCCGCGTGTCATCTGATGCTTCGGAGATGCCGCCTGGTCGGCCGTGATGAACCCCTTGGACTTTGCAAAGGCAACGGAAGGCCATGCCCAGCTGGAAACACCAGACGTATTGGTCTGCTGGGCCGCAGCTGTCTGCAGGTCTGCCGCAGGATAGGCGTTCGCTCTCATCAGCACGGTCACCACCTGCTCCGTCGTGGCTGGAGCTGTTGGTGCAAATGTCGTAGAAGACGTACCGAACATGAGCTGCATAGCCTGGACGGTGCCAACCGAACGAGCATACCAGCTGTCGCCAGCCACGTCGCTGAAGGTGCTCGTGAAGTTGCGTTCACCCTCTGTGGCATACGATCCAGCGATGATTGCTGCGAGGTCACTGCGCACAGCAAGCGCGTCAGCGTTGAACCCACCTGCAGGGAACTCACCAAGTGCATTTTGCCTGTTCAGTGTATCAAGTGAAGGTTGATATGGGGAACCCAGATAGTCCGGTACCAAGTGCCAGTTATTGTCAACCGTGGGTTCAATGCTCCCCGTCTCTTTGACGTACTGAATCATCAAGTTACGGATCTCATCGCTCGACTGATAGACAATCGGGGCACCCTTGAATCCGAGGAAGCCACCGCCACCGGCACGGTAGTTGTTCAGAGCCAACGTGTACGTTGCAGTCATGTCCATCGGCTTGCCATGGTATGTCAGACCCGAAATACGCTGGCCGACCGGTTTGGTAATGTCGATAACGTACTCTGCGCCCTGGACCATGTCGTAGTTGTAGCCTGCGACCTTGGGATTCACGAGGGGAGTGGCTGTCTTGTTGTAGTCGTACGTGTTGAAGTAGTTGGCAGACCACTCCAAAGCATCCTTGATCTGCTGTCCGGTCACCTTGATGGCATACAGGGTATTCTCGTAGATATACAGAGAATACATGTCACGAACAGTCAAAGGGCCCTTCTTGAAACTCGGAGGCGTACCTGGCAGCATTGCGGCCAGGGACAGGTCCGTGCCAGCATACTTCATCTGAACCTTCTGAATGAGGTCCATGATGGCGCTGTCTGCCGTGCGCGAGGTCGCACCCGGGAAATCTCCTGTCGCTTCGCCAATAGGCTGTTTCATGTAGTTGACGGCAGCTTCATGTGCAGACTTGGTAGCGTCAAGGATAGCCTGGTCGGCGACCACGGAGCTGGTCACGGGAACATTGGTCCCTGTCTTGCTCGCGACCTTCCAGCCTGTAGCAGTCTGCTCCATCGTAATGTCGGCCCGGCAGAGCTCCGCGCCGCCGTTCTTGGGCTGCATGACCAGAACGCCGTTGAGCGTCTTGCCCGGAATCGAGAGGTGCGTGTGTCCTGTGAGGAGGACATCGATACCAGGAACGGTTGTTGCTATGGCATAGCATTCGTTCTCGATAGCAGTACCAAGGTCCTTGCCTGTATCGATGTCCTTCTCAAATCCTTCGTGTGCAAGGACAACGACCAGGTCGACCTTCTCGGTCTCCTTCAGTACCTTGACCCACTTTTCCGCTTCGCTCACCGTGTCCTTGAAGACCAACCCCTTGATGTTGCCTGGAACTTCCCAGTTGGGGATGTTCTTGGTTGTCAGACCAAGGATGCCAACCTTCACGCCAGCAACTGTCTTGACAATGTAGGGAGTGAAGTAGTTGGTGCCATCGTCCTTGTAGATGTTCGCGGACAGCCACGGGAACTTCGCCTCTGACCGGGCCTTGTCGATCACGCCGAGTCCATAGTTGAACTCATGGTTGCCCACTGTCATAGCATCGTAGCCCATGAGATTCATTGCAGCCATCATGGGGTTGGGTGCAGTGGTTTCCACCTTGTTGAAGTAGTATGTCAGCGGTGTTCCCTGCTGATTGTCTCCATCATCCAGTAGCAGCGTGTTGGGGTTCTCCGCCCGCACGCCCTTGACGATGGTCGACAGCTGGGCGAGACCTCCGTTGGACGCAGCATCCTTGAAGTAGTCATACGGATAAATCGCTCCATGAACGTCACTTGTTTCCAGCAGTGTGATCTTCACCGTGGTAGCAGCCATGGCCGCGCCGAACGGGAAGGCTGGCAAGACCAGGCTCAGAATCATGACGACGCTGAGCACTACTGACAGGCGTCTCTTCACTCCGTACCTCCTTGTGTTGGTAGTAACCCGCACTTCCACGCATATTGTAGCTTCGCGCAGACCGAATACAATTTTTGTTCCCGTTGACTGCAAGCCGCATGTCGGGGAGAGGAGTCTGGACGGTGGTCACGCGGATAGACAGTTCAAGCACATCAGTGACAAGGGGCACCCTGGAGAACCTGGGTGGCTGGGTTCCTGAGGCGTATTGCCAGGTACGCGAGGCAGCTGCAACGACGGTGCTCGTGAGTGAACTGCCCCTCTCCTGCGTACCTGCCATTGCTGCAGCACTTGAGCATCAAGGCGCCCGTGTCCTGGTCCCCGGGAGTATCATCAGCGAAGGGCTACGGCAGGGCTGCCTCCTTGTCACGGGGACACGCGCACAGTTTGCAGCAGCCGAGGCTGCCATGTTTGTGCAGTCGCCTGATTGTTCAACAAGCATCGCAGAACTCAGGCTGTTTGCCGAGCTGGCCCTGTCATACACCCCATTGGATGCCATCGGCAGCAAGCGTCCTTTCGCTATTGGTGGGCTCATCGACTGCGATGTGAAACCTCCAGGTGTACAGGACTGTCCGGGGAACGCGACGGGCCACGCCTGGAATCTCCTGGAGAACGGTTCTGACTTTCTCGTCCTAACCAGTCTCTCGAGTCCGGTAGCTCTGCAGAAGCTGGCAGGTTCACTGACCGCGGTCTCTACATGCCCTGTATCGGTGTGGCTCCAGAACGGCGACACTATCTTTTCCACCATGCCAACGCCTCCCGTGATCGGCAGTCCGGGCGGTATTCCTGCAGACCGCAGCGTCGCGTTCGCGATGTGGCGGCCCCATTCTCCCGGCGAGCTCATGACAGCGCTTGTGCATGCTCGTGCAGACGCCAGGAGGGTCCTGGTTACGGCAGAAGTACCTGCGGTGCTGGCAGGCATCTCGGGGGGCGTCTGGAAGTGGCCGAGCGGCCTGCCGCGACTGGACGCAGCCGTTCTTGGCCCCGGGTGGCTGTCTGGCATCCAGCCTGCCGTCCTTGCGGGAACAATGGCCCGCCTGTTCGAGAGAGGTACTCGCGTGTTCATCACCGAACGGCCCGAAGTCATCACCAAGGTCCTGGACGAGGTCCTGACTGCTGGCTTATGAAGGTCTTTGCCTACAAAGAGCTGACCTCAACGCAGGATGCTGCATGGCAGGCGACCAGCAACGGCGAACGTCTCCCCTTTGCCGTGGTTGCCGAGAAGCAGGTTGCAGGCCGGGGGCGCGGCGGACGGCCCTGGGTATCTCCACGAGGAGGCCTCTGGCTTACGCTGGCTCTTGCCGTGCCAGAGATCGAGGTTGTCCGCCAGGCAGCCATGGTGGCAGCACACGCCGTGTCCATTGCCATTGAAAGGGAAACGTCGCTTGCCACGCTGGTCAAGTGGCCCAATGACCTTCTCTGTGACGACCGGAAGGTGTGCGGGATTCTCGCCGAATCTCTTCTGCTCCCAGACACCAACATCCTGCTCATCGGCGTCGGGCTCAACGTCAACAACCCAAAACTTCCGGAGCAATTGCCCCGGATGACCTCCCTGCGGGACGAGCTCGGCCATTCTGTCAGTCTGGAGCGGCTGACCGCGCTGTTGCCTGACCTGCTCTTCACCGATATTCTGGAGTTGGCACGGCACGGTTTCGGTCCATTCTACAGGTGGACCATGGACCACCTTGCGCTGCGAGGCCAAGAGGTTGGCGTCGATTTCAATGGTCAACGCGACAAAGGAATTCTTGTCGGCATATCACCGACCGGTTCCCTGCTTCTCAAGGACGGCCCGGAGCCTGCCAGGGCAATAGACGCCGGGAGTATCTACGAGTGGTGACGGGCAGTCAGCGTTTCGCGGCGTTGATGCGTGCCGCCTTGAGCACATTGTCAAACAGCATGAGTGTCGTCAAGACGCCGACGCCGCCCGGGACGGGGGTGACGAGCGAGGCCTTGGGCCGCACTGCGTCAAAGTCAACATCGCCAACAATCTTTCCGCCCACGTCGTTTATTCCGACGTCAACGACCACAGCCCCTTCCTTGACATAGTCCGCCGTGATGGCCTTGGGCCTGCCCATCGACACCACAAGGATGTCGGCGTCCCTGGTATACTTGGCAAGATCGACCGACTTTGAATGGCAAATGGTCACCGTGGCATCACGCTGAAGAAGCAGCGAGGCGACCGGTTTTCCAACAATGTTGCTCCGACCCACGACAACTGCGTGCGCCCCCTGAATGCGAACGCCGTAGTTCTCCAGGAGCGCAATAATCGACCGAGCTGTCGCCGGAATAAAGCGTGGTCTTCCTGTCATGAGCTGCCCCATGTTAAAGGGGTGGAAGGCATCGACATCCTTGTCCGGACTGATGGCATGCAGCACGGCATCAACGTCATACTCCTTTGGAAGCGGCAAGCCTACAAGGATTCCGTCTACCTCTGGAGATTGATTGAGTTTCTGAATCAGGTCAAGCACCTCGGCTTGCACCACAGTCTCATCTATCTTGCGGAGCTCAACGTAGAATCCGAGCTCGACGCCCTTGTGAGACATGTTCTTGAAGTAGACCATGGTAGACGGATTGTTTCCAACAACAATGACGCTCAACGAGGGACTGTGTCCCTCCCCTTTCAGGCGTTCGACCTCTTTGACAATTTCCCCTTCGATCTTGCGCGTGAACAGCGATGCTTCCATGAGCGACCCCATACCCATCTCCTTTTCAACCCGACAGTGGCGGCACCCCAGAGCTCAACAAAACATTGCACCAGGCTTTCCCGCGGCGCTGCGGGCGCATCTTCCGCTACACTATCAAGTCTAGAACGAACAGACGTTCAATCAACCATGTTCGGCACCCGGGTACGACACGGCCATCTGCAGCACACGGGACATATCCTCCACAGAGATCCGCCGACTGAGTTTTCCCTGGATGACATGGCCGGATCCGCCGCACCTCGCCCCGAATTGTTCACGCATGCATGCTCCCAGGCGATCTGCAACGCCAGGAGACTGCGCGGGCACATGACACACGAAATGCCCCTCGCTGCCCCCATCTGGGTAGACAACCACACAGAGAACCTGCTCTCCCGATGACCCGCCGCCAATGACCGCATGCGCCAACTCCGCCGGCACCCA
>Ga0116192_1000647_pt1 | contig 25842 bp, 24 predicted proteins | sample AD_UKC113_MetaG_FD_89876 | JGI IMG/M metagenome (GOLD analysis project Ga0116192, IMG submission 89876) | Active sludge microbial communities of municipal wastewater-treating anaerobic digesters from Hong Kong - AD_UKC113_MetaG | ecosystem: Engineered > Bioreactor > Anaerobic > Digestate...
AAAGCTCATAGTCCCCTCCTGAAAACGACACTACTTGTCAAAACTAGCACATTCCACGCTATACTTCAAATATGAGTAACGAAAAAGATCAGGTCAGCCCTCCTAAGGAAGACTCCTCCCGATCTGACAAAAAGACTTCAAGGTCGATGGTCAAGAATATTATCACAGTCTTGCTCATTAGTCTCTTGATCAACATTGTTATCGGCCTTTTCGTCGACATTGGCAAAACACTTCAGGCGATCAAAGAAGTCTCGTTCGTCAGGCTCGTGACTCCGTTCCTCTGTATCATGCTTGTGTACGTAATCGACACCTTTCGATATATAATCGTGTTCCGGCGTCTCAATGTACATCTTTCTTTCAAAGACGGTTTTTACAACAACATTATAGGCACACTCTTCTCAAACCTGACACCAAGTGCCACTGGCGGGCAACCGTTTCAGATCTACCACTACACAAAGCTCGGGCTTGAATCGACAACCTCCTCCAATGTGGTTTTTTCCCGCATTATGGAGAGCAATTTGGTCCAACTTGCCATTATCCTGATTTTCTTTCGGCGAGGCATTAATCTGATTGCGATGGCCGGCAAGGGTTCGTACCTGCTGATCGTTGGAATGATAGTCACTGTCGTAATAACAGTTGTCCTCATCTTAGCATTCACCAACGCCCATCTTCTCAACGCACTAGCGCTGAAACTCGATAAATCACGTCTTGGCAAGTGGATAGCCAAGGTATCTAAAGACGATAAATGGGCAGAAAAGTTCTGCGTGTGGACGGATGACCTCAGCAAAGGCTTCAAGCTGCTCTGGGTGGGGAACACTGCGGCCATAGTGGCTGACCTTGCACTCTATTTGGTCGACCAACTGATCTATGCCTTTGCCCTTTACGTGCCGCTCACCGCGTTTGTTGGAATCGCAATTCCTGTTCCAGAATTCCTTTTAACATTTATACTCTGTAGCCTTGTATCGGCTTTTATCCCGACACCTGGTGCCGCGGGCAGCATAGAGGCCAGCTTCGTACTCGTTTTGGGTGCAATAACCGGCAAGCCGGCAGAAGCAATGAGCGCCATTCTCATATGGCGTCTTGGCGCATTCTATCTTCACCTACTGTTCGGTTCGATTGTCTATTTCACTGTTCCAATCAAGGCAAAAATATACAAGCCGGACAAGAATGGCGTATTGCGCCGCCAAAAGATCAGCGCCTCTGACAAGGGAGAAACAACTTAATCATCTACGTCTCAAGCACCTGCCCGGCCGACGCCTGACCTGACCGGGAGCTGCTATTTCAACAATACAGCCTCTGCCACTGATTGGGCTACTTGCCTACCCATAAGTTGTTCTATGATCGCAATGGCGAATTCGCCTGCCGTGCCAGGCGCCCGCGAAGTGATTATGTTACCGTCCCGTACGACTCGTTCTGGCACAAAAATCCCGTCCGGTACCTGCTTCTCGGTACCAGGAAAGCCCGTGAAGCGCCTGCCGGATAAGAGTCCACAAGCACCTTGCAATACAACAGCGGGGGCAGCACAAATCGCGGCGACAATTTTTCCTTCGGAAAAATGCCGTTTTATCATGGCAACGGCCTTGGCAGAGCCCGCAATGTTTGTGGCACCCGGCATGCCGCCAGGCACAATTACGGCGTCAAAGAGGTTCTCGCTTACACTGTCCAAGACAGCATTGACGGTAACCACTATGTTCCTTGCACCCTTTACCTGAAAACTCCTCATCCCGACGAGTGTTACCTCGATACCTGCCCTGCGGAGATAATCCACAGGAGTCAACGCCTCGACTTCCTCCGATCCGTCAGCCATAAACACACAGGCAGTTTTCATATTGACCTCCTGCAAATTCATTGTCGTGGCCTGTGACTCAGGCCAAACCGCCCAATAACAATCCGACGACATACGCTGCCAGTGCTGCTACACTTCCGACAAGAAGCATCTCGAGCCCTGAAATGTACCACTTTCTACCCGTAATTATCGTCTTGAGCGCTCCAAGACCGAAGAGGGTCAGCGCCGTCAGCCCAATAGAAAGGGGGAATCCTATTGCAGCGACGCCCGGTATGAATATACCGAGTACATACGCTGCCACGGGCAAAAAACCAAAGCAAACAAATGCCACAAAGGTAGCAAGTGCGTTCTTGACTGGCGACTCGTCGCTTGGCAGAATCCCTAGCTCTTCGATCATCATTGTATCAACCCAGGATTTCTTGTCTTTGGCTATAATTTCCACTACGGCGTGCGCATCTTCTTTGGACATTCCGCGGTCTTTGTAGATTTCGACAAGCTCGCGTTTTTCGCCCTCAGGGTAATTATCCACTTCCCACGCTTCCCGTGCCCGCTCCGCCGCCTCGTACTCACTTTCGCTTTTGGAGGACAGATAGTCGCCAATCGACATAGAAAGCCCATCTGCCAGCAAGTTGGCAAGGCCCATAATGAGCACGATGCCGCTCGATAACGAAGCGCCAGCCACCCCTGCTACGGCTGCAAACGTTGTTATGGTGCCATCAAGGCCGCCATAAACGATGCTCTTTATATACTTGCCACTTCCTGTTCTGTGCTTCTCTTCTGCAGCGGAAGCACTATGGGCCCGCCGAGCCGCTTCAACATCTCCCTTTTTCCAGGCGTCCCGCGCCTCGTCCAATCTTCGCGTTATCATAACGACCTCCGCCCTCTCCACTATAGCCTAGCACATTTGTAAAAATAAAGCTCATTTTCTGTGGAACAAGGTCTGTTTCTGGTATACTATTTTTACGAGCGGGAGCTTAATCGCCCCTTTTGGCATCAGTATGGCTGTATCTTATCCGCATCAAAAAGTCAAAATGAAAAGCGCTATTTCGACAAATCAGGAGCAGTTGTTTATGACAAAAGAGTTAAACGATAAGATCATTCTTGTTGTGAATTGTGGGAGTTCGTCGCTTAAGTACGAGGTTTTCAAGATGCCGGACAAGGAAAGCCTTGGTAAAGGCACAGTGGAACGCATTGGCGATGCGGGGAGCTTTCTGGCCCAGAGCTCGCCTCGAGGCAACATCAGAATAGAAGAGCCCATGGCGGATCATGGCGCGGCAATGACCCGAATTGCCAAAACATTGGTGGATCCTCAGAATGGCATACTGAACTCCATAGACGAGATTGATGCAGTGGGGCACAGGGTTGTCCACGGTGGAGAACAATTCTCCGAGTCCGTGGTAATTTCTGCTGAGGTGATCAAGGCTATAGAGGCGAACATCGAACTTGCGCCCCTGCACAACCCTGCCAACCTCACCGGTATTCAAGAAACCATGAAGCTATTGCCCGGCAAACCGAACGTGGCCGTCTTTGACACAGCCTTTCACCAGACTATGCCACCCGCAGCCTACCTTTACGGCTTACCCCGCGAGCTCTACGACAAGTACAAAATCCGCAGGTATGGTTTTCATGGCACGAGCCATCGCTACGTTGCGAACCGCGCGCTCGCTCTTATGAAGCGCGATGCTGCCAACACTAACCTTATAACCTGTCACCTTGGCAACGGAGCATCCATTACGGCAGTGGAAAATGGCAAGTCCATAGACACCTCGATGGGCTTTACCCCGTTGGAAGGCCTCATGATGGGAACGCGGTCAGGTGATTTCGATCCGTCCATTTGGGGGTATCTGGAGGATCGAGGGTATACGTCCAAAGAGATAAGCGACATCATAAACAAGAAAAGCGGCCTCTATGGGCTTTCTGGCATTTCCAACGATCTGCGCGACCTGGAGGGCGCTGTCGACTTGGGCGACAAAGATGCGACTGAGGCCTTGGAGGTTTTTGCGCATCGAGTACGGAAATACATCGGTGCCTATTCAGCGGAGCTTTTCAAGGTAGATGGGCTAGTGTTTACAGGCGGGATAGGGCAGTATGGTGTTCGCATGCGTGAGCGCATCTGTCACCGGCTGGAGAATATCGGTATTATTATGGATTACGCACGCAATGTCGCTAACGGGAGTAAGGAGGGCATCGTTTCCACACCCTATTCTCCAACAACGATCCTCGTCATACCGACGAACGAGGAGCTGCAGATTGCGATGGATACGTATAGGATAGCCTGCGCCTAGAGTCGTGCTCTTGACTTGGCCGTTTGCTTGCCTGTCCTTCCATTGCCGCGTCAGGCATGCAAACGGCACCGAGGCAGTTTTTCAGGTTGGGGGCTGATTGGAAGACGGCGAAACGTAGTGCCAATCGAGGGGAGGAATCTTGTCCAATCGGGCCATTGCCGTACCAATGGCTGAAGAAGCTCCCCATACCGGTAGATATATAAAACTATATAATATAAAGAATAAAAAAGAAAAACCCTGACCGAATCTGTTCGCAAAGTGCTTGTACCACACACTGCACGCAACAAACGAAGCCATGCAGAAAAGGTCAAGAACAAGGCCACCGATACTCTTGGGCGCCGCAAAAATGAGATTCGTTAGGCCTATAAGCGCAAGAACACCTGTCACCAATGGCAATGGAAAAACCATGCTGCTCAAGGCCATGCCCAGGCGGCTTTTTGAAGATAAATGAGCGAATTTGCCAACATATGCCTTCCCCCAAAGGCCAACGCTCACAGCCCAACGCTTACGCTGTTTGTACCAGGCGCTTATGGTTTCAGGGACGTCATCATATACGTGGAGCGAAGGCTCGATACCAAAACGGGCGCCCGCTAAATATGCTCTTGCTGCAAAGTCAACGTCTTCGTTTACGACGCCTGCAAATCCGTTGAGTTGGTCAAAAAGCTCTCGGCGAACGCAGAAGGCTGCCCCGTTTATTGACGGGCATTGCCCAACTATGTCGGCATATACTTTAGCCCCAATTATATTCGCAAGAAACTCGAACTTGACCACCGCAGCGAGTGGCCCCCTGCCTATACCTTCCTTAGGCATCTCGACAATATCATATTGTTGCAAAAGGGATAGGCAAGTTTCAAAAATGTTTATGTCATCTGGAACAGTTATATCATTATCAAAAAACACAAGGTTCTCGACCTGTACGCTGGCTATAGCGTGATTCAATGCCAGCGCCTTGCCCAGATGAGGGTTGCCTTCGACAATACTTACCCTTGGTAGACCACATATTTGCGTAAGCGCACTCGCGATCTCCGGCGTTGTTTCTCCATCTACGACAACATAGACACAAGAATCAGGAAAAGCTTCTGCCGAAAGTTTCTGAACGAGCAAAACTGCCCGTTTCGGAACCTTGTATACAGGGATAAAGGCTGCAATCTTTGACATGGCGAGCTCCTTTACTTCCCCTTTCAACTTTCAACTTTCAACGACTTCAATCGGTACGTTGTACCAAAATCCACACAAGAACCCAAGACACAAAAATGGGGCGTATCTTTGTCTTCCATCCCCTGCCACCGGCAGAGTCCAAAACGGAAGCAAATCAACGCCCCTTCTATTAAGTTCGACTGGCGGCCTTTCTGATTCAGCCCTTAATGTTATAGAAGACCCCGCGGCCCTTGTATTCGGCAATTCCTTCCATCTCGTCCTCAATGCGCATGAGCTGGTTGTATTTGCAGATGCGGTCCGTGCGCGACATGGACCCGGTCTTGATCTGACCGGTTTCTCGGCCAACAACGAGGTCTGCAATAAAGGTGTCTTCGGTCTCACCGGAGCGGTGGGAAACGATGGCGGTGTAGCCCGCTTTCTTTGCCATTTCGATAGCTTCGATGGTTTCGGACACGGTCCCGATCTGGTTCAGCTTGATCAGAATGGAGTTGCATGCGCCCATCTTGATGCCTTTTTCGAGCCGCTTGGTGTTCGTGACAAAGAAGTCGTCTCCGACAATCTGGATCTTGTTACCCAATGCTTTAGTCAGCTTCACATAGCCATCCCAGTCGTTCTGATCGAGGCCATCTTCGATGGAGATGATGGGATATTTCTGGACCCACGAAGTGTAAAGCTCGATGAGTTCGTCGGCGGTGAAGAGCCTGTCTGGGTTGGATTTCCAGAACTTGTATCCCTTGCCCTCGCCTTCGTCCATGAGTTCGGACGCTGCACAGTCGAGCGCGATGGCCACTTGCTCGCCAGGTTTGTAACCGGCCTTTTCAATGGCCTTCATGATGAACTGGAGGGCCTCTTCGTTGGCCAAGTTTGGTGCAAAACCGCCCTCATCGCCAACTGAAGTGTTCTGGCCAGCATCTTTGAGCAGGCTCTTAAGGTTATGGAAAACCTCGGCAGTCATGCGCACCGCTTCTCTAAAGGACTGCGCGCCAACCGGCATGACCATGAATTCCTGGAAATCGATCTTGTTGTCCGAGTGCTTGCCGCCATTGATGATATTGGCCATTGGTACTGGCATGAGGGTGGTGTGCGGCCCGCCAAGGTATTTGTAAAGTGGCAGCCCGAGGTATTCGGCAGCTGCGCGGGAAACCGCCATGGAGACGCCCAAGATTGCGTTGGCTCCAAGCTTGCCCTTGTTCTCCGTGCCATCGAGCTCAATCAGGGTTCTGTCGATGTCGACCTGTTCCAGCGCATCGAGTCCACAGATCTCTGCGGCGATGGTTGTGTTCACGTTCTCTACGGCAGTGAGAACGCCCTTGCCCAGATAGCGTTTCTTGTCGCCATCGCGGAGCTCGACCGCTTCGTAGGCGCCCGTCGATGCCCCGGATGGTACCGCAGCGCGGCCCATGGTACCGTCTTCCAGGACGACGTCCACCTCGACGGTAGGGTTCCCCCGGGAATCCAGAATCTCTCTCGCCTCAACATATTCGATGACACTCATAGATTTTCTCCTTACAAAACGAAGTGGATAAAAGAATACCTTTTTGGCAGTAGGAGCGTCAAGGATGGCTTTGCCCCGATGTTGATCGGTGGTCGGTCAGTGAGGCAGTGGCCTGTCAGTGCCCGAGGGCGTCCAAAATGCGGTCCAGGTCGTCGCTTGTGTAGTACTCGATTACGATCGAGCCGCTTTTTGCGTCGCCGCGGATTTCCACTTTAGTTCCCAGACGCTCGATCAAGGTCTCGACGACGGCCCGAAGGTTGGGGTCGAGCTCGCCATCGCCGCCTTTGGCCTTGGTGCCGCCAGCACTGGCTCCCCTGCCTTTGCTATTCTTCCGGCGTGATTTTTGTCCCTCTTCGAGCCCTTCCTGCACGGCGAGTTCAGCCTGTCGCACGGAAAGCCCCTCTTCCACAATACGATGGAATAAGAGTTCGCGCTTCTTTTCGTCGGCGATGGCGAGCAGGCTGCGGGCATGCCCAGGCGTCAGTTTGCCATCGCTTACTGCCTGCTTCATGGCATCTGGCAGGCGCAGAAGCCTAAGCGCATTGGCGACGGTACTTCGATTTTTCCCTACGATTTCCGCAACCTGCTCCTGCGTGGAACCAGTAAGGTCCATGAGCGCTTCGTAAGCCTGCGCTTCTTCCATCGGGTTGAGGTCTTCGCGCTGAATGTTTTCGATGAGAGAAAGCTCAAGCCGTTTTTCTGCCGAAACTGGCCGCAAGATGACGGGAACCTCAGTAAGCCCCGCCTTAATGGCAGCTCGATAACGCCTTTCTCCAGCAATAATTATATATTGATTTTCCCCTGCGGGTTCCGCAATGATGGGTTGTATAAGCCCATGGCGCTTTATGGAATTCGCAAGCTCTTCGATGGATTCTTCGGAAAATGTCTTGCGGGGTTGGTCCGGATTAGGCTTCAAATTGACAAGGGGTACAATATTGACAAGGTCTCCCGTCAAGTCACCTGGACCTTTTTCAGTATCGAAGTACTGCTGATGTTCAGGGATGAGCGCTCCCAGCCCCTTGCCCAAACCGAATTTAGCCACGATCGATCAACTCCTCGGCAACAGCCATGTAGCTTCGCGCGCCAATGCAGGTGGGATCATAGAGCATAACAGGGAGCCCGTGCGAAGGCGCTTCCGAAAGCCGGACGTTTCGCGGAACAATGGTTTTAAAAACGCGATCCCTAAAATACTCCGTGACTTGCCGAACGACTTCCTGCGAAAGTTTTGTCCTGCCGTCGAACATGGTGAGCAGAATACCGCTGATCTTTAGGGACGGATTCATGCTCTTCTGGACAAGCCCGATGGTCTGCAAAATGAGCGAAAGCCCTTCAAGAGCGAAATACTCGCATTGCAAGGGGATAATAACCTCCGTGGCGGCGTTGAGGCCGTTCAGAGTCAGAATCCCCAACGACGGCGGGCAATCGATCAGGATAAACTCGTACTCATCCGCCACGGTCGCAAGCGCCCGTTTTAGATAATCGTTGCGGTCTTCCTTGTCCACAAGCTCAACAGTAGCACCAGACAGGTCAATAGAAGATGGAACCAGAAAGAGATTGGCAACTTTAGTGGGCGAAACAACCTCGCGCAACGTCTTAGATCCGGAAATGACCTGATAAATGCCATTGCCGCGCGTCTCACCACCCACTCCAGAAGTGAGATTGCCTTGAGGATCGAAATCTACCAGTAAAGTCTTATTGCCCAAAAGTGCCAGGGCTGCCCCAACATTTATGGCGCTCGTCGTCTTGCCGACGCCGCCTTTTTGGTTGACAAATACAATGCTACGAGCCATCGATCCCCTTCCAAAGACGCTTAGGTTATTCTATCACACTTTGTACCCGCGCCGCTAGAAGCGATGGCACCCCATCTCGATTCGCTTGCTTGACCGACAACGCGATAAGTCATTAAATTTGTCATGAATCTGTCATAATTTGGTGATCGGTTATAAAGGAGTTTTTATGTTAACGGAGAAGATCAAATCTGCGATTCAAGATATTCGTCCATCCCTGCAGGCCGACGGTGGCGACATCGAGCTCGTGTCCGCTTCCGACGACGGCGTGGTAACCGTCAGACTGACTGGCGCTTGCGGCTCCTGTCCCTATTCCCTCATGACGCTGAAACAAGGCGTCGAAAACTATTTGAGGCAAGCCGTACCCGGCGTCAAAGAGGTTAGGCAGGCCTAAGCCGTCCGTCCCCTCGGGTCCGTATCCTCAGTACAAACCGTCTGTAATGTTTGGCGTGCAGCGCACAAATTCAGTGCTGGACGAGGGCGGAAAGATCCACGTTCGCTACAATGTTTTCTGTCGCCGCTTCTTTCAAAAACCAATTAAAAACGGCAAATGCCTTGTTTTTCGCTGATTCAAAAACCCGATTGGCTGCGACGTCGATTGCCTGTACAAGACTGACACCGTAGAGCAGGATCCCTTCCCTACAAGGTAGAACATAAATCCCCGTCTCCAAGGCACCTGAAGGTACAACTGGCACGAAGTAAAGCTTAAGCGAATTGGCATTCGCTATAGTCATGTACATTGAGTCGGTTGCAATCCCTACGGTCGCGCGGCTCGTGTTCGATCCAAAGGTTAAATCCTTTTGGTGCATGTAAAACGTCCATGTCGGGCCAGGCCCGAGCTCCGAGAGTGTCCCCGGATCAGAAAGTCTGGTTTGCTTTTGGGGAGAATCGATCCGCCAGGATTCTTCGTACAGGAGCCGCATCGTTTGTCGGCTGGCAGACCAATATTGCAGGCCCTCCAGCTTGTGCACGGAATTGGCTATCAAAGCGAACTTCTGCAACAGGAGATTGAGAGACTGTGCATCCATTGGAGCGCCTTCGGTGCTTCGCTCATCTTTGCTTTGTTCTCCTTGCGTTTCCTGACTTTTTTGCGAAGTCGGATAGGGGACGATTGCAAGAACCTCGATCCTGAATGGCTTCGAAGCCTTAGTTCCGGCAAGGCCGTTAAGAAAAGACACTGCGCCTTTGTTCCGCGGAACAAGTGTTCCAGTCGGCCCAAAGCCATTGGCGAACTGCAGCACGGCTTGTTGGTTGAACAGCCCCGACGCCGAGACGGACGAAGGTAAGACATCCCTTAAGCTTGGCAGAGCGAAGGCCTTACCACCCTGAGTATTGCCACTTGATGACGCATTGACATTCGGCGCCGGAAGCGCACCGTGCGCCATAACATTCAAGGACAGAATAGTCAAAAAAACAAATAAAGCGACTGCGAAAGGCAGAATCGTTCCCGGGTTTCGGAAGGCCCGAGCAACCTGCTTTGCTCCAGAGATTTTCATGAAATATGATAGTAGCCCCCGCATTATTGGAAAGGCAAGCCGCCTCAAACACAATTACTCGGCATCATTAGAACCGCCTTCGCAAGACTAGCGGATTCTGCTATACTGATTTTCGGAACACCCTATGGACGCCATGCAAATAATCACCATCTTCCTTCAGCTCTTCGGCGGACTTGCCATTTTTATGTATGGAATGGAATTGGCAAGCAATGGAATCCAACGCGCAGCGGGTGAGCGATTTCAAAACACACTCAATTTCATGACCAAGAGCCGCGTCCTGGCGGTGCTGTCCGGGGCTATCGTCACCGTAGCCGTGCAGTCGTCATCGGCCACCAGCGTCATGGTGATCAATTTTGTCAATGCAGGTTTGCTGTCTCTGACACAAGGCATCGGCGTCATCATGGGCGCGAACATGGGCACCACGCTCACAGGCTGGGTCATCGCTGCGGTCGGCGTGGCCAAATTCAGCATTACAGCGCTCGCGGTTCCGCTCTTCGGCTTGGGCTTTTTCATGTCCATCTGGAAAAAGCAGTCCGATGCTTTCAAAAGTTACGGCAAGGCCATTATGGGCATAGCCTGCATTTTCCTTGGCCTTGGCTTTATAGAAGAGGCCATACCGACACCCTCGCCAGACATGCTCCTCGTCTTGCAGGGATTCTCCGACCGCGGTTTTGTAGCCGTCATCGTGGCTGTTTTGGTCGGTACGGTTTTTACAATGTTGATCAACGCCTCGAGCGCGACGCTGGCAATCGTTATTACCATGGCTTCGCAGGGCATTATCGACTTCAAGATAGCGGGCGGACTCGTGTTGGGTGCCAATATCGGTACCACGATGGATGCCTTTATAGCCTCCATATCTCCCAGTGCTGGCACCAATGCGCGCAGGACTGCCTGGGCGCATATACTTTTCAATATTATCGGTACGCTGTGGGTACTTGCTGTCTACAATCCGTTCTGCGCTTTGGTGGACTGGTTCGTGCCCGGACCTGTCACCCAACTGACCATCGGCGCCCACATTGCCATGTTCCACACGGTCTTCAACACAGTCAACACCGTCGTGTTACTGCCACTCTTGAATCAATATGCCGCATTCTTGGAAAAAATCGTCAAGGAAAAACCAGGCGAAGCGGAGTTGCATGCAGTCTATCTGCCTATTCCGATGATGGACACACCAGAATTGTCTTTGGTCCATGCCAGAAAAGAGATCTCCGACATGGCCGGAATAGCGCAATCGATGTTCGACCGAATAAAACAGGATTTTGCAAAAGAGCCCGCGGACTTCGAAAGCGAGCTTGAGTGGTTCCAGGCCAAAGAAAACTATGTCGATATGATGAACGAAGAGCTCTCTAAGTTTCTCATCCAAATAACGCAGAACGATCTATCGGAAAGGACGCGCAATCGTGTGGGTAATCAGCTTAGGATCGTCACCGAACTGGAAAGTATGACGGACGAGTGCCTTGCAATCGCTTTCATCTTAAAAAAGAAGCGTTCCAAGCGCCTGGAATTTGAACCCGGCGCATTCGAAGCACTCAAACCTTTTTCGTCGCTGGTGGATGAGTTTTTGACCTTTGTCTCCGACAAACTAAACGTCGGAATGACGGAAATCGAGCTCGGTCAGGCTTCCGAAATGGAAGATAAAATCGACGCCATAAAGAAGAATTTGAAAAAAATGGCAAGAAATCGAATTTCGGGCGGAGCCGACGTCAAAGCCGAGTTGCTTTATATCGACTTGATCCGGCACGTCGAAAAAATCGGAGACTGCTCGTACGCCATCGCTGAGGAATTGCGGGGTTTCGTCCGTTAGGGTAGAAAAAAGACAGGGCATCATGCCGCTGTTTTTTTTCTGTTTACTTACGGGAGTTTAAAAAGTTTCGATAGAGAAAGGACATCTGCAACGCCGTCCACGAGCACTGCCCCCATGCCGAGCGACAGCGCCGGATCTATATCGATTTTTTTCCTGTCTCCAATCGAAACACAGGACGACGGGCTCAGCGCCAGAAGCTGACAGGTCTTTTGGAAAGGCACGGCGGATGGCTTGGCAACTCCACTATCGTCCAAACCTCGCACCACGGAAAAGCAGCTCCTCACACCAAGAACCCGCAAAGTTTCAACACCTACTTTGTGAGGATTATTGGTGAGCAAAACCAACTTGAATCGCGCGGCCAAATTATCCAGTGTTATCTTCAGCAGAGGATCCGGCTTGAGCCATTCAGCAGGCACAAAGGCTTCTTCCCGCCATTTCACCAAAGTGGACAAAGGGATCCCTAGCTCCATCAGCAGTTCGGCAAGGCTTGTCTCCGACAATTCCTTGCGAACCCGATTCTTGCGCGCCATATCAACACGGACACGCGCTTCTTCTTCAGTGATGGAAAGAGCCTCCGCAAAACGCCGAATCTGCGCCTCGTCTTGCCACCGCAAATATGCGTCGTTCGTATAGAGTGTTCCATCCATATCAAAGATAAGCGCCTTGGGCTGAAGAGGAATAGAGTAAACTACCATATCGGTCAGTCGGGAGTTATCGAACCTTCTGGATAGGTACTGTCCGGAAGTTCCTCAATGACAGAACCATCCTCCGCATCCTGGTTCGCCGCACCTGAAAGATTCGGTCCGCCTCCAACAGGCTTGGGGCCGCCCTTTTCCATTTGTTTCTTGATCATTCTTGCAACTACGTCGCGGTTATCCAAAAGCGAGGACAGTGACCTGTCGTGATGTACCAGGCTGATAATCTGAGCAAACAGGCCTGTTACGTCAGCCTGAATATACCATTCCCGCTGAAGCAACTCTTTATGATAAATAGCATTAGTTCCAATTATCCGATAGAACAACCCTTCCTTGTACGCCTCATCAAAATCGTCTATGGCGGAGCCAGAGAAAATAGGCAGCGAGATCGCGCTTATAACCTTGCTCGCGCCCATGTCTTTGAGGCTTCGCATTCCCTTGATGAGCGTGCCGCCAGTACCAATCATATCGTCTGCCATAAAGACAGTCTTGTCTTTGACAGATCCCAGAAGCCGCATTTCCCGAATGTTCGAGTCGGTGGCATTGCGAGACACTTTTGAGTAATCTCTTTCTTTGTAGAGAAGTGCGAGCGGCCTCTGCAACGCATTTGCATAAAACCGGTTCCGGTCTACTGCACCCGTGTCCGGCGCAAGCACAACAAGGTCTTCCTTCTGGATATCGATTGTAGAAATGAGCTTTTCAATGATCTGGAACGAGGCGTGAAGGTTTTCCAGGCGAAGATTTTCAAAGCAGTTTTCAATCTCATGGGAATGGATATCCAGCGTTATAATTCGAGAAGCGCCTAAATTCTCCAACATGGTACCCACACGCGCAGCGGTAAGCCCCTCCCGACCTTTCTTCTTGTGCTGCCTCGAATAAGGATAGGCTGGCAACACCAGGTTGATACGGTCCGCGCCGGCTTGCATTGCCGCATCTATGGCAACAAACAAATTGAAGATATGGTCGTTCACCGACATCACTTTGTAGATGGCACCATCGTTGAAAGGAATAGGCTGGCGATTTTCAATATCCTGGAAAATATAAAGGTCTTTGCCCCTGATAGACTCCAGAATCTCCGTCTTGATCTCGCCATCAGCAAAGAGCGTGTGCCGTGCATTGACCCGAAATCTAGGCGGCCGATATTTGTCGACAGGTCCTGGAACATACAACAGGCTGGAATTGGCATCGTTCATAAAGTTGATCTGACGGATTGCCTCTTCCTGGCTGATGTGATAGCGCGAAGCAATGCCTTGAGTTTTGCGGTCAAATCTTCGCTTGTAAATCCCGGAGAGCTTACGGGCGACCTGGTCCGCAAAAGCCTCGCCGCCGGGGCAAGCGAGAATAGCCAACTCGGTAGGATCGGAATAACTCATCTGAGTCGCCGCCTTTTTTTATGGAGTAGGTAGTTCAAACTATACCGTAGATAGTTCTTCTGTCAATCCGACTGCTCTCGGGGCCTAGGGCCTAGTACCGAATTACCCTTTGGCCAAATTTTGCTCTTTTGTCGACCTCTTTCTTTACTATGGGAATGAACTCGAGTATTGTAGACAGAAATCACTGTAAAAAAGGAGCCTTACCCATGGAAGAGCGCACTATCCTGGGTATGCTGGATAAAGCTGCACTGCAGTGGCCAGACAATCCTTATTTGCTCAAGAAAGAGGACCAGGGCTACATTCCTACATCGTTCGAGCAAGCAGCCGACGCGGCTAAGAGCCTTGCCGCATGGCTTGTTTATCGGGGTTTTAGGCCAGGACAGAATTTTGCCATCCTGGGAGATGGAAGCCCGGAATGGGTTTGTTTTGAGTTCGGTCTCCTGACAGCCGGGTTGGTGTCGGTTCCACTTTCCAACAGGCTCACGGAGACGGAAATTGTCTTTCGCCTGAACCACTCAGAAGCAAAGGGTCTTGCCGTCTCCCACAACTATTTGCAGACAGCCTTGGAGGCAACGGCAAGAGTTTTTGCTGAGGCTATTCCCCACAAAGACTATACGTTTGTTATCCTCTACTTGGACAGCGATTTTGAGTGGGCCAAAGAGCTTTTCGACGCAAAAGCGATGACAGCAAGAGGCACAAGGCTGAACATAGAATTACTGTGGTATCAGGACGCACTCGCCAAAGGTAATGAAATCCTACAACCCCAGCTCCAGCAAGACGCCGATCCTGCGGCACGTACCAGGGCACAAAAAAACCTCAAGATTCAGCAAAAACTCGAAATGATACGCGCTTCCATACAGGAAAATACCGTTGCGACAATTTCTTATACCTCTGGAACCATGGGGCAGCCTAAAGGCATCATGCTGACACATTTGAATTACTGGTCCAACTGCCACGATTCCAACACGCTCTTCGATAACCCAATGTACTTTAGAATGCTTTTGATGTTGCCACCCGACCATGCTTTTACTCATTCCGTCGCAATCTTCACTGCCTTAACCTGCAGCGTGGCGCTTTATTTCGTCGACACCCGCGGAGGCAACATGGCGACGTTCAGAAATTTGCCAAAAAACATGCAAGAAGCGCAGCCAATGCTTTTGTTTACGGTACCTGCACTATCGGCGAATTTTATGAAGAAGATTTGTCAGGCTGTGCAGGCAAAGGGCCCTCTTATCAATGGCATTTTTAACGCAGGGATTCGCGCCGGCATTCTCTGGAATGGCGACTGTTATCATAAACCCAATTTTCTTGTTCGATTGAAAGCCTTTGTGCCGTATTTTTTTGCAAAAGCCTTTATCTTTGAGTCCGTCAAGAGCCAGACTTTTGGCAAAGCTATCCGATTCTGCGTATCTGGTGGCGCAAAACTCGATATTAAACAACAACAATTCTTTATGGCACTTGGAGTTCCTGTATATCAAGGGTATGGCCTTACAGAAGCGGCCCCTGTTGTAGCATCTAACACTCCAAAACGGCATAAACTTGGGACGGTCGGCATTGCGGCTCCAAGTGTGCGCTATTTCGTTGTAGACGAAAAAGGAAACGAAGTCCAACAAGGCAATATCGGAGAAATCGTTGTTAAGGGCGAAAACGTGATGGCAGGTTACTACAAGAATCCTGAGGAGACAGCTCGTATCCTCAAAGGTAAGCGACTGATGACCGGGGACTTGGGTTACATCGATGAGGATGGTTTTCTGGTGGTGACTGGGCGCAAGCGGGCGCTCCTCATAGGCGAGGATGGAGAAAAATACAGCCCCGAAATCATTGAAGAGGCAGTAATCTCCTCCACGGAGGTTTTCGATCAGGTAATGGTGTGGTGTGTTTACCGCAAGTATCCGTGCGCCCTTGTCTCGCTCAACATGGACGTCATGACACAGCTTGTCCACAGAATAAAACCTCAATCTGCAAAAGAAATCTGTATATTCCTGCAAAACGAATTCTACCGGTTCAAGAATCAAAACACCTTCTCCGGACTCAACCCGTCCTGGATACCGGTTGTTTTTCAGATCGTTACGGAACCTTTCAGCGAACACAATGGCACGATAAATTCCAGTCTAAAACTGGTTCGACATCGCGTCGAAGAGCTCTATGGCGACCTTATTGAATACTCGTACTCAAAAGAAGGATCGAACAACATCAACCCTCGGAATATTGCCGCCATACGTACATTCTTCGCGCTAGATTGATACTGGATTGAGTAGTGTTCATTGGAGTATAGTCGTGTCATGGAAAAAGCGGTCAATTTTAACGACGTCCAGGCGCTCTCTATCGCGCTCACCAAAATGGCCAGCGTCACCGACTCGCCTGGAGAAAAGGCTTTCCCCACTTTCCTTGCCTCGCTCTTGCAACAACTCCCCTACTTTAGGGAATACCCGGAGAATATCCAAACCTTTGCTATACCCAATGACGAAAAGGAAAGAAGCAATTTGTTTGCACTCGTTAAGGGAACAGGGCCTTCCTGTGTTATCCTAACTGGACACTACGATGTAGTGCAAACTTCCATGTATGGCTCGCTGGAACCCTGGGCTTTCGATCCAGAAACCCTTTTGAAGAAATTCTTGGCCCTTTCAGATAAAGAGAAAACCGACGATCGCCCGTCGAACCAGGACAGCCCCATGGCCAAACTCTTACACGACCTCGAGTCTGGGGAGTTTTTACCGGGCCGCGGTATACTGGATATGAAAAGCGGGCTTGCTGCTGGCCTTGCAGTTCTGGCCCGATTCGCCGCCCCCCTTGAGCGAGAGGGCAATATCCTCTTCCTCACCGTGCCGGACGAGGAAGGCTCCAGCCATGGCATGAAGGCTGCTTCTGCAATGCTGCCTCACTACCTGGAAGAACGTGGCCTTGTGCCGAGCGTCATAATCAACTTGGATGCGGCCGTGGACCAGGAGGGCGGCGAATCGGGCCGAGCCGTCTTTACCGGTTCTGTCGGTAAGCTCTTGCCCTTTGTTTACTTTATTGGGAAATGTTCCCATGCGGGCGCCCCTTTTGACGGAATAAACCCTGTTCTGGCTGCTTCGGAATTTGCGCAGGCTGTGGAATGCAATCCCGACTTCCTGCAGGAGCGCCAGTCCAGCCCCGGCGAAGAGCCGCCGCCGCCGACCATCCTCTATTTTCGAGAGTCGCGTCAACGCTACGACGTCACTACGCCTGACTCTGTTTTCGTTGCAATGAACATTCTCACACACAGCAAATCACCCCAAGAAGTGCTCGAACTTGTGAGCAAGGCTGCTTTTGACGCCATGAACAGGTCTATTTCAACGCTCCGCGAACGGGCCTCTACCATGGCAAGGCGTGTTTCAGGACACTTCTTTTTGCCGGTGCGTACGCCGCGTGTGCTCAGTTTTGAAGAATTGGCAGCCCTGGCAGAACACACCAGCCCCGGCATTCTGGAAAAGACAAGGGCATACGCCATAAGTAAATGCCCAGAGGATCAGGTCCAACAGACTCTGCTTGTGCTCAAGGAACTTGTTCCCTTCTCCAACATAGAAGGCCCCGCAGTAATTGTTGGCTTCGCTCCACCGTATTATGCTCGCGCCGAGTTGGACAAGGCAAAATACCTCGATTTTGTGACTCGACTGCGTGCGGAACTCCTTGCGTTTTCTCAACAGACAGGCAAAAGCGTGCGCGTACGTCCCTTCTTCCCGGGCATTTCGGATATGAGCTTCCTGGCTCCTGCCGATACTGTCGAGCAAAGAGCCTACGTGCGCAGCCAGTCGGCCATCCTCGATTCCAGCGCTTCGGAAGAAACGCGTATCACAATCGATTGTCCAGTGATCAACGCTGGGCCCTGGGGCCGGGACTATCATCAAATGGGTGAACGTATCAATATACAGTACGGATTTAAGGAGTTGCCGGAATTGTTGTGGCGCCTCGTGAATGTGGCATTCGATGTGGCAAAGGAACAGCACGATGAACGATAGATCCACTGAAAAGCCAGCCATCATTTTTGACTTTGGGCGCGTTCTGGGTCTGGACCAAAACGCAGAGGTCGTCGCATCCATGGCGAAATTTTTTGAGACGGATATCGAGTCTTATCGTCGAGCTTATTCTTTGTGCAGAAACGAATACGACCGCGGGACCATCTCTGATTTTGACTATTGGAAATCGGTGGCCTCAAGCCTGGACCGGCAAATTACCGAAGCTATGGTTCCCAGTTTGATAAAAATGGATCTCGAGAGCTGGTTCTCAATCAATTACGATATGTACAACCTCGTTAAGAGGCTGCATGCCGACGGTTTTAGACTCTTTCTGCTTTCCAACATGAACTTTGCAGGAAGAGACAGGCTTATTAACCGCAACGAATGGGGCCCCTACTTTGAGCATATGTTTTTTTCCTGCGACCTGGGGCTCATTAAGCCAGAGCGCGCCATCTATCAGTATTGTGTGGAGCAGGTCGGGATAGAACCCGAAAACTGCATCTTCATAGACGACTTGCCTGCCAATGTGGAGGCAGCGCGAGAATTTGGAATGTATGGCATTGTGTTTAGGGGCTACGACGCCTTGTGGCCAGAGCTGAGCCGCCGCCTCGGCGCACACGCGGTGCAAAAAGGCAGCTACGCTTACCTATCCGATACACTTTGAGCCATACTTGAGAGGTAATGATGCTTTACGTCGTTTCGCTTGGCGGTTCCATTGTCTCGCCCCCCTCTGGCCCGGACGCCAAATTCCTGGCCGATCTTACAACCCGTTTGGCCGCATGGTTAGAAAGTGACGCTGCCCGGCGTATTATCCTCATTGTCGGCGGCGGCGAGCCTGCCCGCAGCTATCAGGAAGCATACCGGCAGACCTTTGCCCTGCTGGGTAAACAGATCATGTCCAACGATGCGCTCGACTGGATCGGCATAGCGGCCACGCGCCTCAATGCGCAACTCGTAAAGCAAGTACTTAGTGACTATTGCCCCGACGATGTCGTGACAGACCCTTCGGGACCGATTGAGTTTACAGGCCGAGTCCTGGTTGCGGCAGGTTGGAAACCGGGATTCTCCACCGATTACGATGCCGTGTACCTGGCCGAGCGTTTTGGAGCAAGACTCGTGCTTAACCTGTCGAATATCTCGCAAGTGTACACTGCTGATCCCAAGCGGTATCCGGACGCCAAACCTATCGATGCCATAAGCTGGGAAGAGTTCCAAAAGCTCGTCGGCACCACATGGAACCCAGGGGCAAATCTGCCCTTTGACCCAATTGCCTCGAGTAGAGCAGCGGCCGCCAACGTCGCCGTGGTCTGTGCAAATGGCAGGAACCTCGACAACGTGTTTAATATTCTGGACGAAAAACCATACTTGGGCACGCTTATTGGGGCAAGGCCCGAGGCAAATCCCAATGGATAATCACGACGAAAAATCAAAAGGCCATCTGGTCGGCTCCGATCGAGGCTTTCCTTTGCCACGGACGGTAGAAGAATACCGCCACGCCGCGCTCGATACGATTATTACGGCCTACGCGCACGATAAACTCACCTTGCAGGAGTATGAGAATCGCGTCGATGCAATACAGAAGGCAACAACGCAAGACGCAATTCTCGCTCAAGTTTCGGACTTGCTACTCAGTTTTGCCCCGCTGGACTCCGGGCGACCTGTTGCAGGTGTAGACCAAACTCCAGGCTCAGGAAACCCTGTGTTTGCCCTTTGTATTATGGGAGAACGCAAGTTGACCGGCGATTGGCTTAAAGGGCGAAGCGTAACAAGTATAACCGTGATGGGCGAAACCAAAATCGATTTGCGCAATACCGCGCTTCCGCCAGGCACACTCAAGATTCAGGCCTTTGCTGTGATGGGCGAGATCGACATTCTTGTGCCAAAAGGCGTACCGGTCAGCATGAATATAGTTCCGCTGATGGGCGAAGCTCGAATACACAAGGGTTCTAGAATGGAACGCACCAAGACCGACAAGCACTCACCCAGTATGGATCCTAGTGGCACGCCGCCCGATGGCTTGGCTCTTGGAGGGGCTAATGCCTCTGCAACCATAGAGATCTCTGGACTAGCCCTTATGGGCTCGATCATAGTAAAAGCAGGGTGAAGCCAAAAAACCGAACGTGCGATGGTATCTCGCGATCCAGTTGTTACAGCTTCCCTATATCTTGTCTATCAGCATTGAACACTTGCCCGACGGTATGGGTAGCGTTTTCTTTTTCTTGTTGAGCACATTGATTGTAAAGTAATAGAGCTTCTCGCTCTCCATGTGGATCTCCCAACCACGGCCGGATTTGCTTGAGAGAATGGTGACCATGTTGCGTTTGAGCGAAAGGTTCTCAATCCCCATGATCTCCAGGTTAGGGATGATCCAATCAACGGTCTTCCGCGGCAAAGAGATGTAAAGCCCGATGATATTCTCTATCATGAGTGCCACGCTCGTAAGCCCACAGTATGGCAAATAATGCGGAAGAGGCCAGTCGGGATGCCCTTCCCAATGGGCTTTGCCCTCTTGTTGAGGCTGATACGCGCTCCAGACTATAGGCTTATGATCTTTTTGGTGAGGCGCTTGTTCGCCCTCAGGCCCGCCTTCATTGACATGCATTGAATCCAGCACAAAATAGAGGTGCCTTATGGCGCAATCGCGCGCAAACTCGTAGAAATTGTATTTCTCCAAACCCTTGATCACCATAAACGTGAACGCCGGAACCACCGAACCACGGTAGCCGTTGCCGGTCTTGTCATATTCGGGGCTATCCACGGAGAGCGTCGGGAAGGGGTTCTCAGTCCCGAAACACTGCGGATCTCTTAGTTTTTGAACGAGTTTCTCCGCCCGCTCTTCATTGGGAATTTCGGCAAGAAAAAGCCAATATGTACCAATCGTTTTTACTCGGACCTGATTCTCGTTTTCGTCCAAATCGAAATAGAAACCTTTGTCCGCATCCCACATTTTGCCATTGATTCGCGTCTTTAACGAAAAATAGTCGCGCTTGTATTGGAACGAAATTTCTTTGTCGTTAAGTATGTCCCCCATGGCGGAAATGTACAGCGCATTCATAGCCATGACAGCGTTGAAGTCTACAAGGTAGCGCGCGTTCTCCCGTGGTGAGTTTTCCATACCACTTGCAGCAACCGGCGTGGCATAAAGGCCGTTCGCTTGCTTAAAATTAGCCTCAAGCCATTTGTAATGCTTTATAAGAACTGGCATTACGTCTTTGACTCGCTTTTTGTTTGCGGTTTTATGATACAGGTTGTACTCTGCCCAACCAAAAAGAGGCAAAATGAGCCCCTCCGGATTGTTGGGGTTAAGAATCGGCTGGCCGGTCTGTATGTCGTATGCGGCGCGAATGGCGCCATTCGGCTCCTGTAGGCTATAGAGCGCATCGAGCCCATTGGATGCGGAGAAAATCCGGTTACTGTAGACCATAAAAAAAGACGAAAAAACCTGTTCCAAAACATCCAACGCAGGCTTTTGCGGATAGTAAAAAAACTTTATCTTTTCGAAACTGGTGCCAGGCCCACCGGTTGTCCAACAGTCGGCCACCCACGCCCAGGTTCGATCATAGATTTCGACAAAATCCTGATCATAGAAATGCACACGCGGAAAATCTTTTTTGTTCAAAAGAGAACCCCTCTTCGCTCCACATCACAGGCAGGCAGAACTGAATTTGCCGCCCTGCTCATCAAAGGTATATCGCCCGACGAATCACTAGCAAAAAACGCACTGTCACTTCAAAAAGCAACGTATTTTTATACACTATAACTCTTTCACTATAATAATCTTTTTTTTGTTTGTCAAATTTCATTGCTGGCGGAATCTTTGGAAATTTTCGAATTCTTTCGGCGCATCCGCACTATACAATCGTCAAGTTTGGCCTTGCCCTTAACGATATCTTCGGCAAGAGACCGACAATCCGGCCCACCGCACGCCCCACAGTCCAGTCCTGGCAACACCGCAACAATTCTTTCCATGTCTTCTGCCATTCGCAGCGCCTTAGAAAAATCGCGATCCAACATCATCACAGGGGTAGGCAGGATTTCGGTTTCCCAGCGCATCTCCAGATCGCTCGGCGCCACACCGCCGAGCGAAGGGCCAACAGAGCCTTTCGACATGGAAGCACCCTGAGATACAGAAGCATTCAGCGTATCAAGAGAGCCCGAGTCGCCAGAGAATCCGGAGTCGTCCTGACGTTCCGAGGCGGACACAGATATTCTTGCCTGCGCCGCAACTGCTTTTATCGTGCTTCGGGCTACGTGTGGATTGGCAACTGCCATCGGGCCTCCCACGCAGCCCCCAGGACAGGCCAGTGCCTCAATATAGGGGATGTCGGTAAACTTTCCATTGTCAATATCTTCAAATAGCGCAATGACATTCTCAATTCCATCCACAGAGACGGCGCCTGGAATACGCAGCGACTCGAGCTCGCCGTCCGAGCGCGCCCAATCGATTCCCGTTCCCAAGCCGGGATACTGTGAGAATTTCCATTTGGGATGTCTTGGGCTGCCTTCAGCATGTTTATGCTGTGAGGTAATGGCTTTCTCCAGCGAAGGGAAAATATCCTGAAAAGAAAAGACAGCGCTGACCATCGAGGTCTTATAACCAAGTGGAAGCCGAATGGCCGTTACTTTTGATGTACATGGGGTGATAAAAAAAACACCAACCTTGCGCTGATCGAACTGGCCAGGGCACTCGGGAACAGAGTAGCGCAGATCTGCCTGATAGACTTGGGCCAAAAGATCCCGGGCTTGCCGTGCCGCAATCTCCATCGGCTGCAAAAATGGCACCAGGTTAGGCAAGAGGGAAGGGAATCGGAGCTGAATAAGCCGCACGACTACGGGGCAGGCCGACGAAATGAGCGGACGCATCTCAGTTCGCTCCACATAGCGTCGAATTGCTGGGGTCAGGACAGAAGCACCCCAGGCTACGTCCACCACTTCGTCAAAACCTATGTCGTGAAGGGCATCAAAAACTTGCGCAGGATGGCAGTTCGAACCGAATTGCCCGTAGATGGAGGGGGCGGGCAAGGCCACGCGGATATCGTAATCCGACAAAAGCGACACCGGATCTGTAGCGGATTTCTTTGCACCCTTTGGGCAGATTCTGATGCATTCACCACAATCGATGCAGCGCTCCTCCATTATGTGGGCTTTACCCTGCCGCACGCGGATAGCCCTCGTCGGGCAGTGCCTTACGCACGTGGTGCAGCCCACGCAGAGATTTGCATCGAGATAGACCGAATGAAAAATGCTCACACCCATATATAATCCTGCTTGTTACAATGGTTGCATGTTCAGATGAAAGACCATCCGGACCGTCGTGCCCCGCCCAACCGTGCTCTCTATGAAGAACTCATCCGAGTTGCGCTTCATATTCGGTAAGCCCATACCAGCGCCAAAACCCATATTCCTGATCTCATCGCTCGCCGTCGAGTAGCCTTCTGTCATTGCAAGCTCGATGTCGGGGATACCTGGTCCCTCATCCCGCAGATTGATATTCACAGTGCTCGGCGTAAATTCGACCTCCGCTGTACCGCCGCCGCCATGGATGGCGATGTTCATTTCGCCTTCGTACAGAGCGATCGCAATGCGCTTCACGGTTCCCTGGTCGATGCCGAGCTGTGCAAGGAGCCGTTTTACCTCTGCAGAAGTCTTTCCTGCGGCGTTAAAATCCATGCCGGGAATAAAATAGCTCAATTTCACTTTGAGTAACGCACCTTGAACTTATGCTAAGCGATAGTACGTGTACCGCTGCCGCGCAGGCCTGCTTCGTAGAGTTTGCCGCAAGCGACAAACATGGAGTACTTCGTGCTCAGCATGATAATGCCGAAGCTCTTGGCCAGCTCAATCATCTCGGCCGTGGGCACTTTCCCCCGCACAAAGACGATTGCCCGTATGTCCATGAGGTCGGCGGTCCGCACCACCTGAGGATTCACGAGGCCGGTCAGAAGAACGACGCTTTCCTTAACAAAAGCCATGACGTCGCTCATGAGGTCGGCACCACAGGCTGATCGGACATCAAGGTCGAGATCGTCTTCGCCTGAATAAACCTGGGCGTACAAAATCTGGGCTATTTCTCGAACTTTCATACGATGCTCCACAAAATAAGGCTACACATAACAAAGCTGCTAAAACGGCTAAAGCGGCTGCTTGGACGGCGCATTGAAGCGGGCCTCCATTAAAACCGTTGCTACCCCTAAAGCGGCTGCCGGCCCCGGAAGGAACGGGCTAGAGTCAGCCTGTCAGCATATTCCAGATCGCCACCGACCGGAATACCCGTTGCAAGACGCGTTACCTTGACCCCTTCTGGTTCCAGAACCTTTTTAAGATACAGCGCCGTGGTGTCGCCTTCAATCGTCGGATTTGTGGCGATGACGACTTCTTCAATAGGCTGACTCGAGGTGCGGCTCTGTCGGATGCGCTGCACCAAGGAGGCGATGCGCAGCCGGTCAGGACCAATGCCATCCAAGGGCGATAGCAGCCCCCCAAGGACGTGGTACAGGCCCTCAAATTCCTTGGACGCCTCGATAGTGATGACGTCCTGAGGCTGTTCGACAACGCAGACCAAGCGGCCGTTCCGCTGTGGGTTATCGCAAACATCGCAAGGGTCGGCCTCGGTGTACGAACCACAGACTGAGCAGAACTTGACCCGCTCCTGCAGCTTACCAACTTGCTCAGACAAGGACTTAACGTAATTCGGATCGGCCTTGAGAAGATAGTACGCCATACGCAGAGCACTTTTTCGACCTACACCGGGCAGGCGCATGAGGAGGCTGACGAGATCTTCCAGGGCTCTCATTATTGATTCCCGAAGGGATTACCGGCAGGGCTGCCAAATGGCCCGCCCGAGCCAAAGGGAGTGCCACCGAACGACCCATCGAGGCCTCCAAAGGGGCTGCCGGGGCCAAAAGCTCCTGGTGGAAGACCCATCGAAGCAAGAAGGGAGCTCATTTCGGCTTGAACCGCCTGGCGAACCTTCTCCGCAGCGTCGTGATGGGCGGCCTTTACAAGATCCTGGATCATTTCCCTGTCGCCGGTAGCGATTAAGTCGGGAGAAATCCAACAATCGAGCATCTCGAGCGTGCCGGAAAGCGTCACCTTGACCATGGCGGCGCCTGCCTGGCCTGTTGCAGTAATGGCAGCGGTACGGGCCTGCAGCTCTTTGGCTTTATCTTGAATAGCCTGCTGATTTTTTAAGAGATTCATCATGTCGGATACATTCATAAAAACACCCCACTTTCTGGTTTCCTGTTATCAATCCGGCTCTGGATCTGCAAACTGGATCTGCAAACCGGATCTGCAAACTGGATCTGTAAACCGGGTCGAAAACTGGCTCAAAAATTTGGCGCCACAAGCCAGGCCCAAAATTCGGCGCCACAAAACCCTGGCTCCTTACTCTCTAGCGGCTTACCACTGAATCCTGCGAATCCAGAGCGCGCGGAAAAGTCACGATACACACGCAAAATGTGCATCCAAACCGACGTGAACCGTTTAGAATGGCTCATCGTAGAATGGATCAGAATAAAACGAATCCTCATCGTCGTCTTTTTCCGAAGCCTCACTTTCTGGTACTTTCGTGCGTTCATCGCTGGAGGAGACCGAAGCGTTGGGCTCAGATGATTCGGACAAGCCGGCCTGAGCAGGGCCTCTCTGGGGGCTACTTTGGACTGCGCCGGACGAACGCGAACCGACCTGAACGATGGACGAAGCAGAATCTCCGGCAGTAGCCGCGTCCGAGACGGCCACCAGGCTGCCTTTGAAGCACCTTTCAACGGCGGCAACAACGGCGGCCTCCTCGGGCGACATGGCCGCCGCTGCCGGGCGGGTGGCGGTCTCGGACGCGCCCTCCTTAGCTAGAATGCCTGCACCTTCATTCAAAAAACCCCTGCGGCCGACTCGGGGTCCACCTACATTGCCCTGCGGCCCACCAACATTGCCCTGCGGACTACCAACATTGCCCTGCGGACTACCAACATTGCCCTGCGGACTACC
>Ga0116192_1000652_pt1 | contig 25774 bp, 19 predicted proteins | sample AD_UKC113_MetaG_FD_89876 | JGI IMG/M metagenome (GOLD analysis project Ga0116192, IMG submission 89876) | Active sludge microbial communities of municipal wastewater-treating anaerobic digesters from Hong Kong - AD_UKC113_MetaG | ecosystem: Engineered > Bioreactor > Anaerobic > Digestate...
GATTGATTCCTCAGAGCTTCCCAGGATGAGAGGAATGGTTTGCCTACGATTGCCGGAAGGCTTTTAAGTTAGGTGGTCAATTTTATCCCGCCATAATTGGACAATTTTACGCCGCCATTGACACAGATAGGCAGGTTGAACTCACAATGGATCGCTGTCTGGATTGTGGGGCAGAGCTTGGATCTCCTTTTCGAATTGATTCCAGGTAGTCTACCTTGATTGAGTTGATCGTTCTTTCGCAGATCGCATAGATGGCACAAAGGGAGGCCACTTTATTCGATTAGCGATCAAGTGGTGCCATCTGGCATTCTAAGTCTCTTGCTACTATTTTCTTTTCAAAAAACTCAATATAGGTAGACTATCCACCTTCAGTCGGTGATAGATCTTATGCCCTAAAAGCTCTCCATCAAGTATAGCCCGGCCATCATTATTGAAAAGCCGGCGATAAGCCCCAGGTTGGCGATATGCTCGCTTCCGTACCTGTTGGCTATGGGCAGCAGCTCATCAAAGCTTATGAAGACCATTATCCCGGCCACCATGGCTGAGGCCGCGGCCAGCAGCCAGTCGTTGAGGAAGGGATAGAGCATTAGCACTGCTAGAGCCGCCCCCAGGAACTCGGTCATTCCCGCAGCAAAGGAGAGCAGGCAGGCCATCCTCCTGTCGGAAGTGGCGCAGTAGAGGGGAATGCTGCAGGCCATGCCCTCCGGTATGTTGTGAATGGCAATGGCCACGGCCACGGGCAGGCCCAGCCGCAGGTCCGCTAAAGATACCATGGCCACAGTCATGCCCTCAGGCAGATTGTGAATGGCCATGCCTATGGTGGTCATTATGCTGCTCCGGTAAAGCCTATTGCATTGAGAGTCTACCTGGCCGTCCATGTGAATATGGGGGATGATGTGGTCGAGGGCGAAGATGAGGGCCAGCCCCAGGAGGAAGAAGAGGTTAGCGTAGCCTAAGCCGATGACTGCTCTGGAGCTATAGAAGAGGTCGACAAAGCCCACGTAGACCATCACCCCGGCTGCAAAACCGAGGCTCAGGGAGAGATAGCGCATATCGGGCCTGGGAATGAAGTAGGCTGCCAGGCAGCCGATGCCGGTGGCCAGGCCGGCGAGCAGGGTCAGAGCCAAAGCTGCCAGGATATTGCCTTCCACAAGGAATCAAAGGAGTCTAATATATTTTAATTTGCTGCCTGAATCAAAATAGAGAAGATCATTTCAGGGGAAGAGACCAGGCCGGAAATGAGGGCGTAAAGCGATAAAATATTATATCACCTCCTGCCCCTGAATCCCAACCAGAAGGCGAAGATGACCATCAGCACCAGCCCGACTGCCAGCGCCGGCGCAGATGATGATGAGGGCTGTGAGCCCTCCGTCTCCACAGCCTCCATCACAAATCCGCTAACCTCGGAGGAAGAAGGATCTGACGGCTGCTGGCTGGGAGAGCCATCGCTTCCAAATCCCGCCGGCCGGGTCTCGTTGTTGGCAGCAGAACCATAGCTCGAATAAGATTTTTGCCGGGAGGATGATGAGCTGGGGCCCTTGGATGCGCCGTCTGAGCTGCTGGAGGTGCCGGAGGGAAGCACTCCCTGCATGTACTCCTTAAGTGCCAGGTTTCCGCATGTGTGATGGCAGCAGGTGACCCCGTACTCCTGCACCGACTGCTCATACCGCTCTGCAAGCTCCTGCCTGGTCTCCTGCGATGGATGCCAGCGCTCCTTCCTGGCCGTCTCCAGCAGCCTTCCCGCCAGAGCCTGCGAGGCCCAGGGGTTGTTCTCATCGAAGAACTCATCGAGGCCCATCCCGTATTTGTCCTCAACGTAGATCTCATGGACCTCATTCCATGTGCTCTCGCTTACGACATCCGGGACTGTTGTTTCCCAGCCCCACAGATATTCTGTGAACTTATCCATCTCTCTGGCACCCGAGTATCCCTGCTCCATCATCCCCCTGATCCACTGTGGATTGTAGTAGCGGCTCCGCAGCTCTTTCGAGAAGAAGTCGTGCAGCCCGGAAACCTGGCTTCGGTCAGTGTCCCGGGAGTCGCTCACATACATGTCCGGGGTCCTTCCGGTTACAGTTCTCACAGCCAGCCCGATTCCGCCGAGGTACTGGTAGACATCGTCGTTGTCTATGAACCCGTAGAGGTTGGAGTTGGTATGATGGACTGCAGCCTCAATATCGCGAAGATTGGTCTTGTAGAGATCCTCCTGCAAAGAAGATAGGTCCTCTCCGCCTGCCAGCTTGCTGCTCCAGATCCCATCGCCGTAGATGTAGGACATCTTCTTTATGAAGAGGTCACCGAGCACAGTATCATTCTCCCACGTATTGCTGGCAGACACCGGGGCGTCGAGATTGGGGCCGTAGGTCCCGGCCTCTTCCAGGAATATTCTAGATGTAGAGAGGATCTGTGCCTCGCGCTCGCTCACATTGCCTGTAGCCATCAGATCCTCGAATATTTTTTCTGAGTTCTCTCGAATGTAGTTAGGATACTCTGTACTGCTGTCGTTGCTGGCCAATCTGATTGCTCTGTCTATTAGCTGGAGCTTTTCGGGAAATAGATCCCTGTCAAGGCCTGATGGTACCACTACCACATCTATCCTCGGCCTGCCGAGTCTCGAGAGTGGCACAAGCTCCACGTCGCTCACGCCACCATAGCTGTCGTAGACCGGCTTTGCCCCTATCAATGATAGAATCTCCGATTCCACAACACCGTGATCTGTCACGGCCCAGGCCCAGAGCACCACTGCCAGCTTTCGCGGATAGGTGCCGTTGTGATCTTGCCTGTATTCTTCGATGAGCTTGTCCGCCAATTCGCTGCCCACCTCCCAGGCAGCGCTGGTGGGCACCCGGCGCGGATCGACCGACCTGAAGTTCCTTCCGGTAGGAAGGACCTCAGGATCTCGAATAGGGTCGTCTGCAGGAGACGGTGATGTATAGTTGGAATTGAGGGCGTTGACGAGACTTGGCACCTCTCTTTTACAGGCTTGAATGTTCTGTGAGTACTTCAGGGAGAGATTAAGCTGGTCTGATAGATTCCTGGAGACATTTCCCAAAACGGCTATCTGAGCGTCTTGGGGTTTGGTCCCATTGATCAATACCTCTGTGAGCAGCATAGCGGTGCAGTTTTCCAGCTCATTCTCCTTATCCAGCCTGGTGCTGTTTGGATAATCGTAGTAATATATCATGGGTGCTATTTCTCTGGAGAAGCCCTCCCCCAGCATAGATTTCACCATGTCCGTCAGAGCCTTGCCTTCAGGTGGCTGTCCATAAGTATGAAGACCATAAGGCATAAACTGGTTCTTGAGATCGTAGAGGTACTCCTCCAGATCATCTGCATAATCATCGAATTTGGTGGAGTTGGCGGAGATATTATTCAGATCCACCTCTAGATCCTCGTCCAGATGCATATTCATGCTGATGTTGAGGATCTGTTTCTTGTAGCCTTCCTTTACGCTGGCGTTTTGCACATTCTTGTATTCGAAGACCGTCTCCGCCAGGTTTGTGAGGTTGTCGTATAGCCCGGAGGCCACAATCGGCGGAGTGAGATGAGTGACCATCACCGCATCGCCCCTGCGCTTGGCCTGGGTGCCCTCGGCGATGTTGTCCACGATATAGGGATAGACCACTGGAGTATCCTGAATGAGCAGAGCCGGCCAGTCGTCGCTGGATATCCCGCACTCCTTGCCTGCCAGCCACTCCTGGGTGCCGTGCTTTCCCAGGTGAACCACTGCATCGGCTGCAAACCCGTGCTTGAGCCAGAGATAGAAGGCGATGTACTGGTGATGGGGAGGCACAGACTTATCATGATAAAGCACTGTGTTGTTCTCCAGCCACCCTCTGCTCGGCTGGGGCAGGAGTATGACATTTCCGAATGACAGCTTGGGAATCACCAGGAATTTTCCGCTCTGGTTCTCGTAAACCATGATCTGCCCCGGAGGCGGCCCCCACAGCTCCCTCACCTCAGACTGCCTCTCCTGCGGCAGTGCGGAAAACCACTGCTCGTAGACCTCTGCAGGCAGAAGGGTGGCGTTGCCGGCCAGCACCATGGCCTGCAGCTCTCCGGGAGCCCAGGAACCCACATTGGTTCCCTGGCGGGCGAGCAGATCGACCAGTGCCCTTTCCCCGGGAACAGTACCGCTTACATGGTAGCCGGCTGCTTTCATCCCGTCCAGGATGTTTTGCAGGCTTCTGGGAACATTAAGGTAGCAGCCCTCGATGTTGTCCTTGCCCCCGCCGTGATTGTAGTAGATGATTGCCGCCTTTTTCTCCGAGTTGTTGATCCTGCCCAAATCGGCCCATTTTATGGCCCTCTCCGCCAGCCAGTCCATCTGGCCCTCGACTGGCTGATAGCCTGAGTCGGTTCTTGCTGACATGACTATGGGCTCGATGACTCCATCCATCTCCGGCTGGGCTATCTGGAAATAGATCTCCAGTGGATTCATTCCCGTAGAGTTGTACCACTGCTCTGGAGTCTGATAGTACAGCCTCATGCCTCTTAGCACCGGCACATTCAGCTCCAGCAGGTCGGCAATGCCCCGATCGGGATCGCCATAGCTGAGCCGGAAGGATTTGGTGAGGATGACGGCATCTACAATTGAGGTATTTTTGGACCTGAAGAAGCTTTTTAAAGAGGAGCTGCTGGAGAAGCCCAGGTCGATCGCATTGGCCCCTTTATCCTCCAGAGCATATATCAGGGCGGGCCTGTCTGCATGGCCCAGGTCCTGATAATAGCTGATGATGCCGATGGTGGGCGCGGAATTATTGAACTTATGTCCGGCCTTGTGGCTGTACCAGCTCAGATAAGAGGTTAGGTTCTCGAAGAGGTCAGGAGAATCGGGATGATAGATATATTCCCTTGGAGTGGGCAGCGGTTCCTTTACATCGACATGCATGCCGCAGAAATTGGCTGCCAGATAGGAGAACAAGCGCTGCATGTTTTCGACCTGGCCGTTATCCCAGTATTGCTCTATGAATGGATGATCGCTGAGGTTTACATTTCCCAGGCACTCATAGCCTTCAGAGTTTATTATTATGATGGGCACGCCCTTCGCTCCGGCCTGCTGCAGCGGTGCCCGCAGCCGGGCGGCCACATCTGCTCCGATCATCTCTATGAATATGAGGTCGTATGACGAGAAATTGGAAGCGTTTTGAAATGAAGATAGTGTCACATTAAGAAAGGAATTGGAGGAGGCCTGCCTTATCTGGGGCCGGCCGCCTACTGTCAAAAAAAGTGCCTCTGGCCTCTTAGAGGAGATCCGGGCTGCGATCTCCAGGCGTGGCGAATCCTCTGGACTGGCCCGCCGGTCTCCGAAATAAAATACAACATTCTCTCCGTCCTGCAGATCGGCCAGATCCGGAGCCAGGGCGGGCATGGCCTGCCGTGGATAGTTTATCCAGAAGCGCCAGGACAGCTCCCCCCTCGCCCTGTAGTCTCCCAGGGACTCGATCTGCAGGCCGTAAAGGTTGTAGAGGGTGTCATTCAGGCTGAAGTTAAGGCCGTTTTGCCGGCAGGCCAAAACCAGCGCTCCCAGGGCAGAGCTGGCGTTGACCTGGTAGCTCTTGCCGCTGACCGCAGTTAGATTGAGGCTCTGATCATCGATCATGACCACTCCCCTCCATAAGATGGGCTGCGAGCCAAAGGCGTACAGCCGCCCGTCATCGGCTCCTATGAAGAGCATGCCGTCCGAGGCCGAGGCTGAGGACATGATAAAGGAGCCCACAGGATAGGACCAGGCCACAGATCCATTGCCGGCATGCAGGGCATAGATAGTACCTTCATCGCAGCTTGTACCGAAATATACCAGTCCGCCTAAAACCAGAGGCGAGGACTTAACAGGGCCGTTAGCCTCGGTTCTCCAGATCGGGGTGCCGTTTGCGGCATCAAAGCAGCTCAGGTGGCCGGCGGGCGTATCATCCGATCCCACATAGATGCGGCCGGAGGAGATGGCGGGAGAGGAGATTGAGCCATTGATCCCGGCACTCCAGAGCAAATCCCCGTTCTCAGCGTCAAAGGCTGAGATGAAGTCACTGGTGACGGCGAATACCGCCCCATCTCCCGCGGCGGGCGTGGCTGTAATTTGGTAAGGCATATCCTTCTTCCAGTAAATCTCCCCCGTTGCCGCATCCAGGCAATAGAGTGCGGGATCGCCACCCGGAAGGTAGAGCCTGCCGCCCGAAGAGGCAACTGATAGATAGGGGCTGACCTCGCCTGTTGATAGGTTCCATATCTCATCTCCATCCAGGCTCAGGGCGTGAAGGGTTCCGTTGGAAAAGCTTATGACGTAGATCACGCCGTCCTGGATGAGAGGCGAAGAGGCCACTCCCCACCACCTGGGGTCATTCTCTATGGTTTTGTTCCAGACAGTCTCACCCGATTCGGCATCCACGCAGAAAATGCCGCCTGTCAATGAGCCCGCGAAGACCCTGCCGCCCTCTACTGTCGGTGTGGATGCTCCCCCCTTTCCGCCCAGGGGGTTGATCCATATCTGCTTTCCGCCGGCCCGGTCCAGGCAGGCCAAGCCGAGGTCCCCTTTGAACGTCATATCCGGCCAGTTGGGGACGAATACACTTTCCCTGGATACGGCTGCTGCTGCGCCGAGATAGCCGTGGCCGGTGAGGCTCGCGCTCCAGAGGAGATTGGGCTGCTGCGGGCCTGTGCCGTTCAAGTTGCCTGTTCTCTGATTATCGCCCTTAAAAGTGGCATAGTCGGCAACGGCAAGTGGAGCAAGCATCAGCATTGTTAGGGAGATCGCTGATATGAGGGCAATACTCCCCGGCCTGTGACCTCGCCATCTCACTGAGCATCGCCTCCGACGCCGAATGCATACACTCGACCCTGGCCGATTGTAAAGGCCATGCCCCCAGCCACTGCGGGAGATGAGCCGCCTGCGGGATAGCTCCAGACCATCTGACCTGTAGCAGTATTCAGGGCAAAGATTCCTTCATACTCTGTGAAGTTGGCCCTTCCGGCAAAGAGCAGACCGTCTGCATAGGCGGGAGAGCATCTCCAGTCGCCTATTCTCTCCTGCGCCGGGCTTTTCCAGATCTGCTCGCCGCTGCGAGCATCAAAGCAATAGGTCACAAGCTCGCTGAAGCCCTCGCATCCGCCGCAAAGATAGACTCTGCCCTCTGCCACAGCAGGCGTTGAGTCGGTAGGGCTGACAGGAGCCCTCCAGAGAACAGATCCGCTGTCCAGGGAGATCGCCAGGAGGTCCCCATCGCCGTCGAAGCTGTATGTGGTCATATAAACCGTACCGCCCTGGATGGCTGCCGAGCCGCAAGGGGAATTGACTGTAGTGAGGTTCCAGATCTCCGATCCGTTTTCAATATGGGCGCAGTAGATCCTGCCGCCCTCTCCCCAATCCCAGCCGGCAAAGACAACCCGACGCTGAGAGATGGCCGGAGTGGACTGGGCGTTTCCCTCTACGGTGAATCTCCACCTCTCCGCCCCACTCTCCTCATCGAGACAGTAATAGTGATGGCCGTCCCAATCGCTGACAACCACTCTGCCGTCGGCTATGGCAGGACAGCCGTCTATGGCGAACCGGCCTGTGGGCTGGGCGAAGCTCCAGACCTCCGCCCCGTCTGAGGCATTCAGGCAGTATGTCCTGTCTGAGGTAAGGAATATTCGTCCCCTGCTGTAGACCGGGGTGGATCCAAAGGCATAGTCTCCGGAGGCATTGAAGGGGTGCCTCCAGAGCACCTCTCCCGTCCTCCAGTCTAGACAGGTCAGATTGTCGACGCAGTTTACGAAGAGCTTTCCCTCGGCTACTGAGATGGAGGAGCCGGGCTGAGCGCCGATATCCCGGCTGATCCAGATGGTATGGTTGGACGCAGGAGCTTTGGAATCTGACCGGCCGGTGTGCTGAGCATTGCAGTGGAACTGGGGCCACTGCTGCCCGCCTGTCCCATCGTCTTCATCTGCGAGGCAGTACAGCTTTCCGCTATGCTGATCGCCCTCCGTGCCGAAGTAGACATTCCCATCCGAAAGTGCCACGCCACCCAAAATATAGCCGTCATCGGGAGGATTCAGCCTCCAGAGTAGCTCTGCACACTCTCCGGCGTCCTCCAGACAGTAGACAGAGCCGTTGACCTGAGAGGCGGTGAATAGTATCCTGGGCCGATTCCAGGCAGTCGACAGGGATGGAGAGGATTTCACGCCGGCCTCCACCGGATAAGACCATATGGCATCGCCGCTGGAAGCATTGAGGCAGATCAGAGCGCCGGGATGGCCGTGCTCGCCCATGCCCAGGTAGACCCGGCCGCCATAGACAGTGGGGGTGGAGGTAGAAAATCCCACTGGAGAGCTCCAGCCGCGGTCCTCGAACCTGCCTGTATCGTTAGAGAGTCCGATCTTCCAGGCGAAGCCCTCCTCAGCAGAGAGCTCGGATGTGATATAGATGGAGCCTTCCATGAAGGCGGCAGAGGCCCTGATTCTTCCCGGCTTCTCCTGAGAGAAGCTGAGCCTTGAGCTGTCGCTGAGGTCGAGCTCATCGACTACATCTCCGCTGATTCTGTTCACGCTTAAAAGGATGCCGTCGTTTACGCCGAAGACCAGATACTCCCCTGCCTCGCAGGCTCCGCACCACTGATAGCCTTTTGTGCTCCTGGAGACATTCCAGCACTCACTGCCGTTTTCATCGAAGCAGAAGAACCTCTTTTGGCCTGTGCCGTAGGCACTCCCCTCGCCCAGGTACAGCCGCCCGCACGTATGCATCAATGGCGACTCAAATCTCTTGTCTGTTATCTCCCGCGTCCAGAGCACATCTCCCGTCAGAGAATCCAGGGCTGCCAGAAGGCCGCTGTCAGTGGCTGCAAATATCTTTCCTCCGCTGCAGGCCGGAGAGGACATCTGGTAGACCCAGCCCTCCAGCTGGGACTGCCATATGAGATCGCCCGTCTCCCGGTTCATGGCATATATTGAGCCATTTCCTGCCAGGGCATATATCAGCCCCGAGCAGACTATGGGAGTGGTTTCCATCCTCTGAACATCGGCAGACCACAAGATGACGGGATTCTCAGGGACCCGGTCGGAGGTGATGCCGCAGTTCAAGACATCCTTTTTAAATAAGGGCCAGTCCGATGCGCTTGCCGCATGAATGGCGATTGAAAATATAATAAATAGGATCAAGATATATATTCTTGCCATAATATCATCACCTACCGGAAAAAGATGAAATAGGCCCTGAGCACTGGGATATTTAACATCAGAACTCGTCGGGCCTGGATTGGACCGCATTTTTAATCAGAGAATCAACCGGATAACCCACGGACCTGGAAAGATCTAACAGATTTGCGGCTGAATTTATAAACTCCCGATCGAGCGACTGCATTATCAGCGGCCATGCCCCGCAGGATAGCTCCAGGTCCATCTCGATGTCGCCCTCCATGATTATCCCTTCAAGGCTCTGTAAATTATAATCGGATAACATCTCATTCATTTTCAGGTTTCCCTTTTCAGCCATTTTTTGCCCTCCTCCGTCGTCCGTTTCTTCTTCCAAGTGGGAGATGGAAGTTGGAGCGACCTGCTGGAAGCTCCTACTTCCTGATTGAATGGACGCGTGGAATACCTATCCACTAAATTTTAGTTAATACAAATTAATTTTACTTAAAGCTTTTGGTACCAGCCGCCCGGTACACTAAAATTATAAAAATATATTAATTAATTTTTGCCATAATTAAAAAGCAACGACGGAAAATAGACTATGCCTGCAAAAGAGCTGACAGATCATACCTCCCAGGCTGCAACGACCTTTTCCACATTTATGTAGTCGCGCCGGTCATTATACTCGAGGACGATTACCCCGTCTGCGCTTCCTACAAGCTTTCCCTTCATGCGTTCTTTCTCGTCGCCCCCGAAATAGACCTCTATGTTCTTGCCGTAGAGATGTTCGGACATGAACTTGTCCAGCATATCAAATTCCTCATTATCTTTGTTGTCACTCTTTATTGATATATTTTGTGGTCTTTTTCCCGCTAAATCTCTAAATTAAGTAAATTGATTGAAGCTAAAATTTATTTGAGTAATCTAATTTGATGGTAGTCAACTCCTTTTTACAGCGGGTTTGACCGTAAACATAGATCAAATTGTATTGAGAAAAACAAATCATATTGGCAGCTCGGGCCGCACATCACCTCGAAGACCGTTCGAACATTCTCTCTGGTCAAAATCTCCAGGGGTTTGCCCAAGGCATGGATACCTTCCTATCCTTGAGCATAACCATCTTCTCTGAAAAGCGAGCGGCAAGATTCGGATCGTGAACGACCGTGGGCCTCAGTCTTCCTTGGCAGTAGGCTCGTCCAGGGACAGCACGCCATGACCCTGGGCCAGTGCCCTGGAAATCAGAACCCTCTGCTTCATTTCTCCTCCGGTCAGGGCTAAAACCATATTGGCCGTCCACTCAAAGGAGATGCCCTCGCTATCGTTCTTCCACCAGACGGACCCATCCTCATTTTGCAGGCTCAACAGATGCTGAATAGGGTCAGCCGGTCCGACCTTCCATTCCTCCGGATTCTGGCCGGCAGCCCTTATGGCCAGTATGGCCCAGCCGTCAGTGGCTGCATTGGAGCCGAGGGAGGAAAATCCGCCATCCGCATTCTGCTCAGATGATATATAATGCAGGCCCTTCTGGACCGCATCCGATGCGGCATCCTCACCCCCGCTCATAAGGGCACATAAAATGATGCTCGTGGTATCGGGATCCTCGCCATTCGGGCCTCCGTTCCATGCCCAGCCCCCCTTATCAGTCTGAAGGCACTTGAGATGATCGAGAGCACATTTCACCTCTTCCGACTGGGACTCATTGCAGGCGGCGAGGGCCAGTACAGCCCAGGCATCATCCCAGATGTAATTCTCTGCACCTATCTCGCCGCCGGGATGAAAGAAGCCCTTTAAAATCTGCACATAATTTTTGCCGTTGATCTCTTTGGGGTCCAGGCCAGCCGAGATGAGGGCTACGACATACCGCCCCACCTGGGCTTCGACATTGCTCATATTATCAAGCTCTTCCTGCCTGTCCAGCAGATAATCCAGAGGAGTACTGCCGTTCATGGCAAGGGCGGAGGGATTCTTTCCTGCGGACGCCAATGCGATGACCGCCAGGGATGTATCTTTGATGTCGCTCTCCGATTCAGGGCGGGCTCCAAAGCCGCCATCATCGTTCTGGCAGGAGAGCAGATAGTCCACCGACGAGGCAACAGCCTCCTCGACAACAGTACCATCAACGGCCCCTGCCACTATGGCTAAAAGAAAGGCCGGGGCCAGGAGTACTCGCATGAATCTCATATCATCACCTGTCATTTGAGGCCTTTTTGCAGGAGACGCAACCGAAGATGCACTCCGCAGAATGCTCATCTCTATCTACTTCAGTCATATTCGACCATCCGCCGGAGCAGCAGGGGAGAAGCTCGTACTCCTCCTCGCCGGCTGCACAATAATCCTCGCAGTACTCTGTGCAGTTCTCCAGGCAGTACTCTTCGCCGTAGCCCAGATCCTCCATGCAATGCCTCTGGCAATTCCACTGGCACTCCTCTTCGCAATCGACATCATCATTTTCGTCCATTGGGAGCAAGCCTCTCCGCATGATCTGGAATTGTCCGATATACTCTTCAGTCACCTCCTCCCGAGGTCGAGACTTCGCTGTCCAATTGGTGAGGACATCCTCCTCAAATGTGCGGGCAGACAGCTCAGCCCTCCCCTGAAAGTCTGCCATGGAAGTGAAATTGATTCCGAGTGTGTTATTGAAAAGGCTCACCCTCCGCAGGGACTGCAGATCCAGGTACCTTTCGCTGTACTCGGTTGCCTTATGATAGTTCTTTTGAACTACGCTGTCCTCATACCTGGATTTGTAGCTGAGAGCCCTTTCATAGGCATTAAATGTGGTCAGATTGTGCTCCAGCTCAGAGGATTCGGATAGGTCAATTCCACTAGGCCTCTGCTTTATAATCCTCTCGACGGAATAATTTCCTGACCCCTTCTGGTAGAGCTTTGTGGAGCGTCTTGGATACTGCTGCCCGGAATTTACGTACACAGACCGAACTGAAGAGAATCCATTGCCGTAAACCGATGAGCTTTCGTCATATTTGATAATTCCTCTTCTCCCGCCGCCCATGGTTACGCTGCAGATATACGGCCCTCCTATTCCGCACTGTATAGAGGGGATATCGGAAAAGTAATATGTAGCCACATATCCTCCCTTCTCTGCGGCCACGCAATAATAGGCATCATAGTTCAGGGTGATCTCTTCGGTGTACCCGTCGCTGCCAGTCTGGTATGTCTCATTTCCCACGATGACCTCCGCCCCGGAGGAAGGACGATCGTATCCGCCCCAGCTATATGCTGACTTCTCCATGACTTTGATTCTGAATGCTTCGCCTTTTCCCACAGCACCCGGAACTCTGGCCAGGTAGAGTATGCCTGCAGTGGGGCCGCCGTTGTTGGGCCCGATGAACTGAAGCTGATCGCCGTCTTCTATGTAGTAATCGGCGACTCCCACACCGGACTCCCCGCCATTTACATAAAATGCGGGACCCCAGCTTCCGTCGCATCCGGCAATGCTTTTTATAAAAATCCATTTATCTGAGCTGCTGGGATTTGGGGGATCGGTGAGCACTCCGGCATCACTTGCCTTGATCGCATCCCATGCCGTGGGATTTGAACCTGCCGCAGTCACAGCATTGTCGTAGACTATGCCTCCATTGCAAAAAACCGTTATCTGCACGGTCACTGCTCCCGATATAGCAATGAAGGCAAATAAAGAAGCGCAGAATAGCGCCAGAGCCAAATGTCTCATCCCTCTCTACCTCAATATCACTTAAGTTAAATCAATTTTGTTTGTGCAGTTAAATTTGATCTTATTTAAACTTAATTGATTAAAGTTCGTCGGTTCAAGAAGCCACGAGGAAAGCTGGGAGGATGAATTGATAATCTGTAAGCTTGCGCAAGAGTTAAATCCAATGAAATTACCTTAGCATCAATTAAGTTTCACAGGTGTCTCCCTTGGATCTGACATGGCTTTCCACCACCGGTGTGCTGATCGGTGTTTTGATAGTTGCCCTCAAGGTCAGCCTGGGTTGCGGCCTGGCCAGCCTGAGCCGGCGGGAAATGCTCTCTATCGCCGCAGGATATCTTATGATCTCCATTCTCCTGGGCATGTCCATAGAAATGCTGCCGAAAAATGCATTATCTGCGACACTCAATGCCGGATTGGCAATGCATCTCATAGTTGCCCTCCTTTTAGTGGCTCTTGGTGTCATGACCGCCCGAAAATGGAACAGCCACCATCACGATATATCTCGCAAGACATTCTGGGCGCTGTCCATGCCCTGTCCGGCCTGCCTGGCAGCCACTTTCATCTCCTGCAGCTTCCTGGCTGGCCTGTTGCAGATCGATCCCTGGAAGATCGGCGCTCTGGTTGGCATCCTCTTCCTACTGTGCATTGCAGCCTTCTCCACGGCACTGGGAAGGATGAAGGCGGCACCCTCTTCTCTGGGAAGTGCCATGATCTTTCTCGGGTTCTTCTACATCCTCTCCGTTCTCCTCATCCCCGCTTATCTTAACTGCCAGAAGATCTCGTTTCTTGCCGCCAGCGTTCCCATTTCAGACATAATTCCTTCCTATCTATTGATCATCTCCTTAATCGCCCTGGGCTACCTGGCAAGAAGATGGGGGGTCTCCTTCTGATCCTTTATGAAACCAGTGTAGAGCTGCTCTACATCTTCTCTACAGCATTCCTATACCCGGACATACTGGGCCTTCTGCTCCTTTTTGCCTGGTCGCTAGCCCTGCTTGGATCTCTGATAAACGAGTATACGTCGAGGCAGAGGTCTCTCGCGGAGCTGGAGGATCTCAGCCTGAAAGCAGCCGGGCTGTACAGAGAGGGCAGGCCCATAGAGGCGTCAGGGGCCCTTCAGGGATACAAATGCCCCCGCCAGCTCGCCACAGCCCTGGCGCAGATCGGCCGGTCCATGGAGACGGGGCTCTTCGACCTCAAGTTCGAAAAGATATTGCAGGACATCGAGCTGTCCATGGCCAAAGCCCTTGAGCCACTGAAGATCGGAATCAAAGCCGGCCCGATCCTGGGGCTGATGGGAACTCTGATACCAATGGGCCCCGCCCTCATCGGCCTGTCCCAGGGGGATATCAAATCGCTGGCCGACAACCTGGTCATAGCCTTTGCCACCACAGTCATCGGGCTGGTCGTGGGAGGCATTTGCTATGGGGCCATGGTTATCCGGAGCAGGTGGTACCGGCAGGACCTAAGCGACCTGGAGTACGCAGTGGACCTGATCAGGGGCCGGATGAATGAGACGGCATAGGCTGGGGCTTCTGGGCGATTCAGAGGATGACGATCCCATGAGCGGAGTCGCCAATCTCTTCGATACTGCCATGGTCTTCGCCGTGGCCCTGCTCCTGGCCCTGGTGATGTCCTACAACGTCCCGGAGCTGCTGGAGCCCGAGGCCCATGTGACCATAGTCAAAAATCCAGGCGACCCTGATATGCAGATCATAATCAAAGACATGAGCCAGATACAGGTCCTGAACATGACAGATAAGATCGCCGGAGGCCAGGGCAGCAGGATGGGGACGGCCTACCGGCTGGAGAGCGGCCAGGTGGTATATGTGCCTGAAAACGCCACCGAAAATCGTAACTCTATGACCGACCGGCAGACAGGAGGGAATTAGCTTTCGCATCTAAAAATAGCGGCTACAGTTCATAATCCATCAAGATCCGGACTGCAGCCGTTCTATCTGATCCCGTACGGATTTCAGATCATTCTCCAGATCCCTGGCCACCGTCTCAAGATAGCTTCTCTCCTCCTCAGGCGTCGGCGGGAAGCCGAAGTGCCTGATAAGGCCACTGCCATATCCTGCGCCACTGCCATAGGCTCGGCGGCTGCAGGGATTGTAGTATCCGGCTCTGGAGCCGATCCACCCGTGTCCAGTACGGTCTCCCCAAGGCATATCTCTTTCACCTCAACTTATGTTGCATCGAGCTGCAGGATTGCCTCTGCCTGCCGCCTATATTAGTAACTTATGAGACTATATATTTAAATATTTCTGTTGCGCAATGTTGAAATACGGCTTCAGCCCACATATGAGCATGTGTCCATGTCGAGGAAGAAGAAGAGGGAGGCGCTGGATATCGGAGATCCCATCTGTACGCTGCTTTATGCCAGAGGGCTGCCCCAGAATGGAGGCCATCTCCATGACCCTGGAGGAGCTTGAGGCGGTGCGGCTGGTGGACCTGCTGGACCTGGATCAGGAGGAGGCCGCCTTTTACATGGGCATATCCAGGAAGGCCTTCTGGAACGATCTGATGAATGCCAGAAGGAAGATTGCCGCTGCCCTGGTCTACGGCATGGGCATCAGAATTGAAGGCGGCAGCTTTGCCCTGAGAGGAGAGGATGGCGGCAAAGGGGAGGTGAATCAGGGCCGCCAGAATGATATTCAGCTCATGAAAAGGGAGATGAAATTTTTGCAGTCCCGGCTGGAGAGGCTTGGCACAAAGCTCGCTGCCATAAGTGAGCCTGACAAGATCGAATCGTAGTGACGGGTCTCCCGCAAGGAGAAGTGCCAGTCACCCTCCTTTAAAAGCTCCTAAACCACGGTTTATAGTATCATGCATTATGTAATATAATGATGCTTACAAAATATAATTATCTATGAGGCTCAAGATCTCTGTTGTTATAAAACGGTTTATTCGGAGTGAAGCGGAAGACCATAGCAGCCTGCAGGCAAACTATGAAAAAACTCCAGACATATGGCCTCTAAAAAAGAGAAAAAGGTTGTAGGCTTTTGGCCTACAGTGCAGGCATGACCAGGGCCCTGTCGCCAGCAGCGCGGAACTCGCGGGCGCCACCCTTGCCGAAGCAAGCGCGGATATCCGCCCAATCGAATACCATGCCGGGGTTGGCGAAGGTGACCTTGATCAGTGGGTTCACAGCGAAGGCATCCATGCGGCCGGCGTGCGCGGCGCTGCTGATGCCCGCGTACTCGCCCTGGTGGCCCACGTTCATGGCGTAGTTGGGGTAGTTGGCGCCCCTCAGCTCCAGCGGGCTGCCCTCGTCGGACTGGTAGGAGAAGACGTTGGTCGGGCCGCACTGATCCTGCAGGTCGTAGCCGAAGAAGCCCAACCTGCCCCAGCCTTCCTTGTGCAGAAGCATGGACAGGTACCAGCCAGCAAGGCCTACCTGGCTGTGGCCGGAGGCAATGGCGCTGGTGATACCGGATGCGGCTGCCAGAACGGAAGCCCTCTGGGACCCGCCGAAGTGATCCTCGAGCAGTGTCGGGAATGTCTCATACTGCTCCATGCCGTAGGCGTTGACCTCAGTGGCCAGATCCTTGGCGACATCGAGGGCGGCAGGTGCCTTGGCAAATCCTCCGAACTTGTCCACGGCATAGTCTACGCCGTAGTAGCAGAAGTCGTCCAGGACATCGTTGGTGTAGGCTGCAGTAGCATACTGGGTGAACCCTACACCGCCGGACATGTAGCTTCCGAGCCATATCTGGTCGTAGAGCATAGAGCCTGCTGCGACTACGTTCAGGGAAACCTTCACCGGATCAGCTGCTGCAACACGGGAGGTCTGGACCATATCTGCCATGAAGCCGAAGGAGAGTCCGCCTGGGTTGTTGGGCCCGCGGGCGCGCCTGGCTGGCAGCATTTCGGCCATCTGCAGAACGGCTGCGTGCTTGGCGGCATAGGCCAGGTCGGCAACAGCGGCCTCACCTGCGCACATGTTGTAGGCATCGATGAAGGTCATGCACAGCTGCATGGCGCTCCACCTGGATGTGGTGCCGCCGTCGCAGGACCTGACCACGATGGTCGGGACGTGGATGGCCTGCCAGGAGGTCTTGCCGATAGCGGCCTTGATGACCTCAGCCTGATCGGCGGGGAACATCTTGTTGATGTCGATGAGGTACTGGTCGTCGATCTCGTCTGCCAGGGCATCGTCGCCGGTGAAGACGCGCACGTTGCAGTCGTCTACCAGGCCGGGATGGGTCTCCACCATGTGCTCCTGAACCACGGCTGCGCCGGGCATGGCGTGGTTGAGGATCTCCAGGTAGTTGTTGATGGTCTCGGGTGTGACCTCCTTGCCCAGCCTCTTCTGCAGAACCTCATGGGCCATATCCAGGCCGACTATGATGGTCCTCCTGATATCATCCCACATCTGCTGCATGGCCGGGTTGTTGACGAAGTGCAGGTCGTCTCCCTCTACCACATACTCAGATCCGGAGAGCTTGTAGGGTACGAGCTGCCTCTGGCCAAGGGGAATGCCGCCGCAGTGAACATAGGGATTGTAGCCGGTCATGCCGCGCTTGCCCTCGAGCTTCTTGGCGTACTCCATGAACTCCCGCTTGCGGGCGCTCTGCTCAGGTCCGAGCCTCTTGTACTCGGTCTTCTGGCTTGCCAGATCGAAATCCTTTCCGAACTTCTTGTTAAGAGCCTTTATGAATAGCTTCTTGGTGTGCTTGACTGCCATTTATATCACCCCATTTACTCCGGCCTGAATCCCCACTTGCTGCGCAGCTCCCACATGTGGTGCAGAGCCTCAACAGCTTCATCGTACTTCCTGGCTCCGACCTTTCCGCACATGGAAACGCCGTCTACCCTGAAGATGGTGGTTCTCTTCTTGGCCTCGGCCTCGCTCATGGGCTTGCCCAGCTTGATCTTCCTATCCAGAGGAATGCCTACCTGATCCTTGACGGCATAGACGTTTCCGTCGGCTCCCATCTCGGTCCTGGCCAGCATATCGAACTCCATGCCATTCTCCTCCAGCCTCAGGGAGTGGCCGTGCACAGTGCAGCCCCTCATGGAACAGAGGGCGACATCGGTCATCTCGCTGTCATACTGGGCCTTGGTGTAGGCCTCGATATCCCTCTCCCTGGCCTCGATGATCTGTCTGCCGGACAGTGTGCCTGGGTCGCAACCCTTGCAGTTGATGGCTCCCCAATAGGATCTCCAGTATGGAATAGAGGGTGCGAAGTACATGGAATCGGTCCACTGGGAGTACCTTACACGGTCACCAGCAGCGGCTCCTGCGGTCGGCTCTACGATCTGCCTGATGGGGCAGTCTGGCTCGCCCATCTCCTTGAGCGGTGGGTGAGTGCTGGAGTAATCGGCACCAGGGGCCCTGTGGCCCATTATTGCCACTACGTCCGCCTCAGGAATATCTCTGAGCTTATCCAGCTTGCCGGACATGTGCTTTCTTCTGTTGATGCCAACAGAGGTGCTTCCGGGATAAAACTGTGGTGTGTATGCCATAATTTATCTCTCCTCATCTTCAATAGTCACATTCCTTTCAGACAATATGGCCAGCCTTTCCTTCCTGGCCTTGGGATCGATCAGCCCCAGCAAGCGTTTGTCCTCCACATTCCCGAACTTTGCATAATCGGTTATCGTCTGCCTGGTGTGGAAGAACTTGCCTTTCCTGATCTGGAAGGAGAAGGGAAGCGCTCGCTCACACGCCGCCTTCAGCCCGTTGAAGTATTTTTCGCTCTCCAGCTCGATACGGATCCTTCCGACTTTAACCGTCAGCTCAATTATCTGCCCGCCGACCTCAATGAGAAGATCTCTATTCTCATCGATTGGAGCGCCCCTGCCAGGCCCGTAGGGGACGGATCTGGGAAGGTTGGGGCCTTGAATCATGATCCTGACTATGCCCCCGTTCCCGTAGACCTCATTCAGCAGCTTCTGAGCCGTTGCCGGCATGAGATATCTGCTGGGGACGATTTCTACCTGTATCGATTCCGTGTCTGATAGAGTGACCATGCTTCCGCCTTTACACAGCCTCCGCAACCGATATGATCGGCTCACGGAATTCCTTGATCTCTCCGTAAATGGAACCGACCAGGCCAGATGTCATCTCAGGTGTGAACATCTGTGTGCCGGCATCCAGTGCTACTGCCGCAGCCACGCATGGTATGGCAAATCCTCTGGAGTGCCTGGTTACCACGTGGTTGCCGTTGAATACACCGGGGCCGCCGCCGCCATAGATGGAGTGGCTGAAGAATGAGAAGCCTACGGCAGTACCCATTACTCTGCCGAAGTCGCATCCGGGCAGAGCAGTCTCCTTCTCAAGTATATCGTTGAAGTACAGCAGTGTCGAGGACACAGCCTGCGCGCCCCGGAGGGAGCCGCAGTTGACCATGGTGGCAGCCAGCACGCCGGCGGCGGCATAGGCATTCCACTTGGATACATCGTTGGCCTCGTACATGACGTAGCCGGAGGGCAGCTTCTTTCCGGCCTTGATTACCTTGTCCTCAATGGCCTTGCCCACAATGCTCTGGACTACAGTGCCGATGGTTCCTGTCTTGCCGTTAGCCTTGACGCACTCGTATACCATGTTGTTGGCGTTCAGGCCCTGGTATGCCATGCCCAGCAGCTGGTGGCGCTCGAATATGCCCATGGCATTGCCCATCTCGAACTCGCCGATCTGCTCGTAAATGGATGCGAGAGCCGCGGCGTTCATGGCGTTCCTCTTGGTGATGGCAGCCAGGTGGTTGGCCATTACGTTCCTCAGAGCGAAGCCCAGACCCTCATCGTTCTGGGGGATGCTGAGAACGGATGCAACGTTTCCGCCGGACATGCCCACAGTCTGCGGGTACTCGCCCCAGACAGCGGCATGGATCATGGGGGCCTCGATGAGACTGGCCTTGAACTGCTGGATGAGTGCCTCGGTTGTTGCTGCGGCTGCGCCTGTCATGCCTACCACGAACTCAGAGGCTGCATTGACCCTGGCGGTAGGAATCTGGACTAGGAGCTGCTTGCCGCCGCCGAGCACCTGAACATTGGTGTCGTCGCCGGGGGCTACCTGCAGCAAGGACTTTATCTTATCAGCAACGGCGCCGGCGTTGGCAACAACATCGTAGTTGAGCTCGCGGCCCTTGATCTGCCTGCGGCCTCCTGCGACCTTTCCGGTCTTCAGTGCGCCTTCAATGCCGGCCAGGTTAACGGCGACAGTTCGCTTTGTGAGAGAAATAAGTCTCTGCATGGCCGCGTTCTTGAGAGGGCTGACGGCGCTCAGGTCGACGTCGCTCTTCAAAAGAACTCCGCGGTCGCTATATAGGTCTATCTTGTCAGACACGTTCTTTATCCTCCTTTACCTTTTTAGCAGCAAAAATTGTAGCGACGGTGATGCCGGAGCGATGATATGACAGCCCGAGCTAAAAGGTATCATACCCAGCACCATCACAATTCGTTACAATCTCCCGCCGCTTTCTCTAATGCTTAATAGCTACTTAAAGTTTTTGCGTGATGAATTTATTACAATCTAATTTATAAGAATCTGTAAGCCTTTCACATATTAAATAAAATATATTTTATCAAGTTAAAAATATTTAATATAGCCACTATAATTGTGCAATCCCTTGCAAGGCAGTATGCTAATATATCCCGGCCTGACCATAACAGGCTTTCCCGGGGCGGCCATCGCGACAGAAAATTATTATTCACAACAGGTAGAAGCGGCGGACTTATTATTGATACGAATCAAGCCGGGGAGGGATGGAGCCGATCAAAAGCGATTTAGCTGAGAAGGACGTGAACTCGGACAAACAAAAGTTATTTGAATAACCATGTTAGATATTCCCGTCTTTTGATTATGCCCGAGGCCATCGGCCGAAGAGAGATCTGTCATGGAAAAACTTAAATCAAGTGGCATATTTGGCCTTCAGGAATGCATCTCATAATTGCCGAGAAGCACGATGCTGCCAAGAGGATTGCCGAGATCCTGGCTGGCAGCAAGCCCCGCTCTCAGAGGATCGCAGGCGTCGAAGTATTTCGTTTTGACGACAAAGTGGTAGTGGGCCTGTCCGGCCATATAGTGGGAGTGGACTATCCCCCGGGATATAACAGCTGGCAGAAGGTGGACTGCAGGGATCTGATCCGGGCGGAGATCGTGGTCCGCCCCATCCAGGAGAAGATCATCTCCGCCCTGGAGAGGCTGGGAAGAGAGGCAGACAGCATAACAATCGCAACGGATTTTGATCGCGAGGGGGAGCTGATCGGAGTTGAGGCCCTCAAGATCGTTCAGAAGGTCAATCCCAATCTACATGTGGATCGAGTCAGGTACAGCGCCATAGTCAGGGAAGAGATACAAAAGGCCTTCCAGAAGAGAGGAGATGTAGACTATGAGCTGGCAGCCTCAGGCGAAGCCAGGCAGATCATCGACCTGGTCTGGGGTGCAGCCCTCACCAGATATATCTCTCTCACATCCGGGCGGCTGGGCAAGGAGTTTCTCTCGGTGGGCCGGGTGCAGTCGCCCACCCTGGCCCTGATAGTCGACAGAGAGCGGGAGATCTCCGCCTTTGTGCCCAAGCCCTACTGGGAGATCTATGTCGACCTGGAAAAGCAGCTCACTGTGCAGCACGCTAAAGGTCGCATCTGGAAGAAGGATGAAGTTGACGGCATAGTCTCCCGGCTGGGGCCGCTTGGCATCGTCAGGTCCATTGAGACAAAGCCGCGCGTCGATAAGCCTCCCGCGCCATTCGATACCACCAGCTTCATCGCCGCAGCCAGCAGCATCGGTTTTTCTGCAGCCAATGCCATGCACATCGCCGAATGGCTCTACACCAACGGATTCATCTCCTACCCGAGGACGGACAACACAGTCTATCCGCCATCAATCGACCTGAAGGCTCTCACCAGCCTATTTTTGGATAGCGCATTCTCAGAAGAGGCGAGGCTGCTCCTCCAGGGGAAGATGCAGCCCACCCGCGGCAAGAGGTCCACCACAGACCATCCACCCATTTATCCCACGGCTCCTGTGGACAAAAGCGCCCTCAAGGAGGAGCAGTGGCGGATATACGAGCTTGTGGTGCGCCGCTTCTTTGCAACACTTGCAGAAGAGTGCATATGGGAGGCGACCAGCCTCAAGGTGGATGTGGGCCCTGAGCCCTTCCGGGCCAGCGGAGCGCGGCTGATCCAGGCAGGCTGGAGATACTACTACCCCTACAGCAAGACAGAGGAGCATATACTGCCCAGGCTCGAAAAGGGCGAGAGGCTGAAGGTTCTGGGCCGCCGCGTGGACTCCAAGGAGACACAGCCTCCAGCCCGCTACGGCCAGGGAAAGCTGATCAAGCTCATGGATGAGCTGGGGCTTGGAACCAAGTCCACCAGGCACGACATCATCAGCAAGCTCTATGCCCGCGCCTACGTCCAGGGCAATCCCATGCGCCCCACCAACACCGCCTACGCAGTGATAGACACCCTGCAGAAGTACGCCCCTACCATCACCAAGCCGGAGATGACCCAGACCCTGGAGAAGGATATGACCCTCATATCCGAAAAGAAGGCCAGAGAGGATGATGTCATAGAGGAGTCCAGGGTGATGCTCACCTCCGTCTTTGACGAGCTGATATCCAATCAGGAGGGCATCGGCCAGTCCCTCAGGAACGGGCTGAGGACGGACAAGATCGTGGGCACATGCGAAAAGTGCTCCTCAGATCTTATCATCAGGCGCGGCCATCGAGGCTCGCGCTTCATTGGCTGCTCCGGCTATCCGCAATGCCGCTTCACACTGCCCCTGCCAAGATCTGGAAGCGTGGTGGTCACAGACAGGGTGTGCGAGCAGCACGGCATGAATCACATTCGCATCATCAATAAGGGAAAGCGCCCCTGGGATCTGGGCTGCCCGCACTGCAACTTCTTGGAGTGGCAGGCGAAAAAGGCCGGGGATAAGGCAGACCCCGCCGCAGGGGAGAAGAAGGCTGCCCGGCCAGCCGCAAAGAAGGCGAAAAAGCCAGCCGGAAAGGTCACGGCCACTCAATCCGGCAAGAAGGCCGCAGCCGAGAGCGGCGACGGCCTGGTGAATGTCCCGGGAATTGGGCCCAAGACCCTGAAGAAGCTCACACTGGCCGGCATTATGACTGTGCCGGACCTGGTGGGAGCCGAGGCGGGCAGCCTTGCCGAGAAGACGGGGATCAGCGCCAAGAAGATCATGGCCTGGCAGAGCGCAGCCATTGCAGAGAGCTGATTTTGGCTCCTCGCAACGAATCTGTCAGCATGGGCCTGGCCGGATTTGAACCGGCGGCCACTCGGTTATGAGCCGAGCGCTCTAACCGGACTAAGCTACAGGCCCAAAAGGAATGCGCCGCCAACAGGGCTCGAACCTGTGACATTCTGGTTGCTGCTCCATGCAATTAACAGCCAGACACTCTACCAACTGAGTTATGGCGGCTCGACACCCACCCTGGATGCACAATGATTTAAGCTTTTTGATTAGAAGGGGGTATTCATGCGCGTCCTGAAGAAGAATCTGCGAGGTGAAGAGGGGGAGATAACCCTGCTGCCCGAGTCCCTTGATGACCTATGGCATCTGCAGCATCTGATTTCGCGGGGCGACCTGGTCTTCGCACTGACCCAGAGGAAGGTGGCGCCCATTGCAGACAAGGCACGCCCGGAGAAGATGGAGAAGAAGACGGTGCGCCTGGGGGTAAAGGTTGAGGACATCGAGTTTCATATGTACTCCAACTGGCTGCGTCTGCACGGAAGGATTGCCTGCGGTATGGATGTGGGATCATATCACACCCTCAATATCGAGGTGGGCACAGACCTTTCCATACTCAAGTACCACTGGAGGCCGGATATGCTGGCCCGCATAGACGAGGCCGTCGCCGAGTCGCTCCGTCCAAAGGTGGTCATCGCCCTGATCGAGGAGGGAGAGGCCACCATCGGTGTCCTCCGCCAGTTCGGAGTGCAGACTGCGGCGGAGATCAGCCAGGGCAGCGGCAAGGGCAGCGGCGAAGACACGAGGAGCGGATTTCTCCGTGACGTGGCCGCGGCCGTAGACAGGGCCGCCCAGGGCGGAGCCGAGGTCATACTGGCCGGCCCGGGATTCACCAAAGAGGACCTAAAGAAGGTTATAGACCCCACCTACCCCGATCTGGCAGGGAGGATGACAATGGACGACACATCATCCATCGGCCGCTCCGGATTTCAGGAGGTGCTGCGCCGCGGGGCGGTCAAAAGCGTCCTGGAATCCAGCCGCATCGCCCGCGAGGCCAGGCTTATAGAAGACCTCTTCCGGGAGATAGCCACGGACGGAAAGGCAGCCTACGGCATGAAGGAGGTGCAGTCTGCCGTAAACTTCGGAGCTGTGGAGAGCCTGCTGGTCTTAGACGAGCTTGCGAGAATGGGATCGGCTGAGGAGATCATGCGCGATGTGGCAGCAGCCCGGGGAAAGGTGGTGATCTTCAGCTCCGAGTTCGAGCCGGGAGAGCGGCTCCGCTCACTTGGAGGGATAGCGGCTCTGCTGCGCTTCAAGATAGCCTGAGAAGGGCATGATAGCGAAGAGGCTCATGAGATGACCAGATGTGACAAATGCCCCCGGCCTGCCATCATCCACCAGAGGTACTCTGGAATGCACCTGTGCGGCGAGCACCTCTCTCAGGATGTGCACCGCAAGATCAGAGAGAGCCTGCGCAGGACAGGGCTATTCTCCCGGGGCTCGTGCATGGCGGTGGGGCTGGACGGAGGAAGGCAGAGCGCGACGCTGGCCCACGTACTGAAAAGCATCTTCTCCCGCCGCAGGGACATGGAGATATTTGCAGTCATCATCGACATGGGCGAGGCTGGCTGCTGCAGCGCCTCCCAGGCCCGGGCCGTGGCTGAGCGGCTGGAGATGGACTGCCGGCTGCTGCACTGGCCGGACCGCGACATTGCATGTGATTCCGTCTATGAGAGAAGATGCGAGATCCTCTTGCAGGCGGCTGCTGAGATGGGGGCAGGGATTTTAGCAACAGGCGAGTGCCTGGATGACGAAGCCCTCAGGATATTTATCTCCTATCTGCGGGGCGATACAGGCGCCCTTTTGGCCGGCGAGAGCCGGCAGGAATATCCGGCCTGGATAAAGCCGCTTCAGCGCGTGCCCCGCAGAGAGGCGAGGCTGTACGCACTGCAGCACGGCCTCGGCTTTGACCCTGCTGCCGGGGCCGGGCGGCGGGATCTCTTCCGGGAGGCGGCGGATCTGCTGGGCAAATTTGAGGGCCGCCATCCCGGCACCTTCTACTCCCTTCTACGCGGCGTGGAAAAGGGGCTGAGGGCAAAGCCTTTAAGTGTAGATGCAAAATAATCAAGCCTGGTGCCTCGGTAGCTCAGCTGGTCCAGAGCGATTGACTTGTAATCAATAGGTCGCGTGTTCGAATCACGCCCGGGGCTTGGCTACTTTCTTTGGAGGTTTTATGATGGAGTCTCAGGCCCTTTTCAATAAAGAGGGATCATCAAATTGCGGGAAAACGGCCTGAAGATCTCATTCAGGCCTTCCTTGTTTTCTTTATATCCAGCCTGGTTTTGCACCTGGGGCAGGCTTTTGGCTTATTCACCCTCGTCTCCCAGCCGTAATGGCACTTTGGACATTTCATCTGTTTCATATTTATACAGTTGTAATATGAGTATTAATAACTTTCGATTGTATATGATTATCCTTACTACCCTGGCAAGCGCAAAGCCTATAATTGAATAGGCGGGGTAAATACAGAATTTCATGAGCGAGATTTTGGAGATCCTTTCTGAAAACGCGAGAGCCACCTCAGCCGAGATCGCGGCCCTTATAGGCAGGTCAGAAGAGGACGTGGCACGGGAGATCAAGGAGCTCGAGGATGCCGGCGTCATAAGAAAGTATGTCACTCTGATCAACTGGGAGAAGCTCGACAAGAGCGTTGTCTTTGCCGTTCTGGAGCTGAAGGTGGCACTGCAGCGCAAGACGGGATACGACGCCGTGGCGGAGAGGATAGCCAGATTCTCGGAGGTGGAGTCGGTGCGCCTCATCTCGGGAGA
>Ga0116192_1000654_pt1 | contig 25721 bp, 26 predicted proteins | sample AD_UKC113_MetaG_FD_89876 | JGI IMG/M metagenome (GOLD analysis project Ga0116192, IMG submission 89876) | Active sludge microbial communities of municipal wastewater-treating anaerobic digesters from Hong Kong - AD_UKC113_MetaG | ecosystem: Engineered > Bioreactor > Anaerobic > Digestate...
GCTGGCTACCTGAACGCCAGCCAGAAAGAATTTCATTATATCCTCCTTTCGGATTTTGTCCTGGCGGAGCCCAAAACCGGCATCGGCCGCGATAAGGCCACCGGAACGGCAAAGGACCATATGCTTTACCGGGTGACAATGCGGCGGCTGGAGCCGCGGATGCGGAAGGGTTCAGAAAACCAGGCAACTTCCATCCTGGTGGACTTTACCGGCCTGGACCTGCCGGAAAGGGGCCTGTTGAAGCTGGGCGGGGAGGGCAAAGCCGTTTTCTATGAGACCCCCGGCCCGGATGTGGAGAAGTCGCTTTGCTTTACCGCTCCGGAATTGTGTGGCGGCAGGTTTAAGCTGTACCTGGCCACCCCGGCCCTTTTTGCCGGCGGCTGGCTGCCCGGCTGGCTGGACGAAAAGACTTTGACCGGGGAATACCGCGGCCTCAAGCTGAGGCTGTTGACGGCGGCTACGGGCAAATATCTTTCCATCGGCGGTTTCGATATGCAGGCGGGAAAGCCGAAGGTAATGCGCCGGGCGGTGCCGGCCGGCAGTGTCTATTACTTTGAGGTGACCGGCGGTGACCCGTCAGAGGTAATGGAGGTTTTTCACCGGGCCAACCTGTCGGATTATTGTCCGGAACAGGGCTTCGGCCATGTTTTAGTGGGAGGAGTGGAAGATGATTAAAGTTATCACCACTGTGGGCACGTCCCTTTTTAATAATTACCTGGAAAACAGCAGGGACATCGAAGTCCCGCTAAAATACCTTAAAAACAAACCTTTCAGAGAGTATCATAACCTTGGCCCGAGGATCAGGCAGATTAAGGAGAAAGTCGCACCATGGGCTAAAAATGACATTGAGGCTTCGGCGGAAATCAAGAGCCTGCACAAGATTCAAAAAAAACTGGCCGATAATTTGGATGTCTACCTCCTGGCCACGGACACCGCCGTTTCGGCCCTGGCGGCGGAAATCATTCAGGACAGTTTTGCTAGAAGTAAAGAGTTCCGGTTGAATTTCAACCCCCAAAAAGATGTGATCGGCGGCCTCCAGGTGGACAATTACCAGTTGTTTGTCCTGACCGGCCTGCCGGGTCTTGTGAGAAGGGTTGAGAATATTGCCGGTGGCAATTTTGGTGATGTTGTGTTCAATATCGCCGGGGGATATAAAGGGATCATTCCGTACCTGACAGTGATGGGCCTGATCAATAACTGCGACATTTATTACATTTTTGAAGAATCACAGACTGTGATTGAAATCCCCAAGGTGCCGCTGGAAATCAATTATTCATTGTTCGAAAAATACAGCGCGGAAATTGGCCGGCTGGAGAACATTATCGGAAACTACAACGATGAAAAAAAGAAAAATTTTATCGCTTTTTCCGAACTGGAAAAGACGGGCATGGTGGAGATAGCGGATGATATGGCGGTTTTGAGTCCCCTGGGTGTGATCTTTCACGAGAAGTACCGGAGAAGTATTTTCGAGTTTTACTGCAGCGACGAAGTTTGGGAGGAGATTAACAAACAGAAGGACATCCAGCGGATCATCACCGAAAAGTTCAGTGACAGAACTATCCGGGCGAACAAAACTGAAACCAAGGGTGTGCACAGGGTCTACGACGACGGCGACAACCCCAACAGGATTTACTATTTTGAAGACATGGGCGGCATTTACATTTACAAAACATTTCAAAATGAGGAGGCCGCCAAAGAATTTATCAAAACCCCGTTAAACAGGGAAGAAGTAATGAAAAACGCCAGAAAAAGAAAGTGGGGGCTGACGAATGTATAAAACGGCGAGACCTCTGTTTTTTGCCTGCGAGACGCCGCTGCACGCCGGCAGCGGGACTGACCTGGGCATAGTGGACCTGCCGGTGCAGCGGGAACGGCACACCGGGTTTCCCAAGCTGGAAGGCTCCGGCGTCAAGGGCTGCATCCGGGAAGCCTTTGAAAAAAAGAAAGAAAGAGAGGGCAGGTTGATAATCTGCGGCAAAGAGATAAGGGAAGAAGATAAAATGAAAAAAGCCATTGAACTGACCTTTGGCCCGGAAGAGGGGGACAAGCACGCCGGCGCGCTGGGCTTTACCGATGCCAGGCTGCTGCTGTTCCCGGTAAAATCCATGAAGGGCGTGTTCGCCTGGCTCACCTGCCCCAGGGTGCTGGAGCGCCTGCGGAGGGACCTGGCCCTTTGCAGCGTGAAAACGGACTGGGAAGTGCCCCCGGCGAACAGAGCGCCCAAGGATTGCGGCCTGTACGTCCGGGACAATAAGATTGTCCTGGAGGAGTATACGTTTACAATAAATCAGGACGAGGAAAAATGCACCACTTTGGCCGACCGGTTGTCCGGGTGGATATTCCCGGAGGGAGATATCCACAGGTACTGGCGCGAAAAGGCAAAGAAGGACATCGTGGTGCTCTCCGACGACGACTTTCGCGATTTCGTGAGCCTATCCACTGAAGTGGTGACCAGGACTAAAATCGACCCCGCAACCGGGACCGTGGCGGACAAATCACTGTTCACCGAAGAGTACCTGCCACAGGAAACCGTACTGTACTCGCTGGTATTGGCCGGACCTGTTCTCAGCGGGGACAAGGGCCCGTTCGGGCAGGATGAGAAAAGCGGCGGAGGGAAAAGAGAAGAAGAAGAGGACCTGTTGGACTTCGTTGCCGAGAATATGCCCCCGGTCATTCAACTGGGGGGCAACGCCACTTTAGGCAAAGGCCTGGTCTGGACCAGCATTTGCAGGTATTGGGTTTAGGGGAGGTGAAATCATGCCGGAAGGATGCACGGTTTTAAAAGACATTGAACGGAGCCGGGCTCAATTTGCTTATGAAAAGGTGAACGAGGCCAAAGAAGAATTTGCTGCGGACAAAAAAGACGGTGTGAAAAAACAGTCGAAATATAAATCGCTCGCCAGAAAGATCCCCATGCTCATTAAAACCAACGGTCTGGGGGCTACATTTGCTTTTATCAGTGCTAAAAAGGAGCGTCCCCACCAGTTGCTCTATGAGCAAGTCGGCCAGTGGCTTAAAGGTTACGACGGACAGACCTTCGGCAAAAACGAGGACCTGGTCAAGGTGCTGGTTTCCCTTTCTTCTCCCGAATACCGGGCGGTGACGGGGGGAGTCCTGGCCTTGTTCGGCTGGCTACGCCGCTTTGCCGAAGGGCTCCTCGAAGGGGATGAAACGGATGGAGATTAAAGGTAAAATTAAGAAATACAATGCCGAAAAGGGTTATGGGTTTATCTCCTACGAGGACGACTGTACTGAAAAGGACATCTTTTTTCACAAGTCAGATATTATAACAAAAGATACAAGGCCGGCTGAAGGTCTCGAAGTGTCATTTACTCCCGGTGACGGCAAAAAGGGGCCGGCGGCCAGGAAAATAAAAATCTGCGGCAGCGGGGAAACAGCCTGCCCTCCCTACTGTATGCCCGCGGATACTTTAAAAATCACGGATCCCCTCACTATTGACAACATTTCTTTGTTTTTGAACAAGACAGCCTATTTCGACGGGAAAAAGTTTTGCCACCGGCTGGATGAGATCGGCAGAGAAATCCGCTTAAAGCCTGAGCGGTACCGTGGCGTCCCCTTTTCCCAGTTGGTTGAACGCCGCAGGGCTGCTTTGCGGGAAATGGGCCTCGCCTGCGAAGCCAGGGAGATGCAGGTGGACTGGCGGCTGGCGGTTGGCCTGGGCTGCGCCTCGGTGTACGAAACAGCCATGACCCTGCACCATGTTTACGGCGCACCTTACCTGCCGGGCAGCGCCGTCAAGGGCGTGACCAGGAATATGGTGGTTGCGGAGTTTTTTGGTAGTGATGAGGGAGACAGCCAGAGGGGCGCCCTGGCCGATCCGGGCTTTTGCCTTATTTTTGGCAGTCCGGAAAACAGCGTTGCCGGCGCGCGCCGGGGCGTGGCACATTTTTTTGACGCGTTCCCCTTCACCGCCCCCACCCTCCGCCTGGATGTGATGAACCTGCATTACAGTCCTTATTACACCGGTGACCAGCCGCCGGCCGATTACCATGATCCGAAGCCGATATCCTTTTTAACGGTGGAAAAAACCACTTTTATGATTTGGGTCGGGGTGGAGGAAAAGGAAAATAGGCCTGTCGCCGGTGGGGTGTTTGATGGTAAGACTCCCCTGGCGGTGGCTGTTGAATGGATGGAGCGGGCTATGAAGGAGCAGGGAGTCGGGGCCAAAACTTCCGTGGGATATGGATATTTTGTATGAATTCCAAGCTGCTGTCTCCCAGGGCCGGGATAGTTCCTGCGGTGCAAAAAATCCATCCCCGGACTGACTTCTTGCTAATTCTTGCTAAAATAATAAAGATGTAGTACGATTTATTTATCGATATAAAATAAGTAAAACAGGTGATGCATATGGGAGAAGTAACCATATCCAGTAAATTTCAAATCGTTATCCCCCGGGAAGTAAGAAAACAGCTCGGCCTAAAGGCGGGTCAAAAGCTGAAGGTGGTGGTGAGGGGCCGGGTGATTAGTCTCGTGCCGGAAGTGCCCCTTTCTGAAATGAGGGGCTTTTTGAAAGGGATGGATACTTCCGGAGTCAGAGAAGATGAGGAAAGGTTATGATCCTTGTTGATTCATGCGGCTGGATTGAGTTCCTTACCGACGGGGAAAAATCCGGTGAATATGCGAAATACCTGATGGATTACTGCGATATTGTCACCCCTTCCATTGTGATCTATGAGGTGTACAAAAAAGTCTTGCGGGAACTTGGCGAGGAAACAGCTCTCATAGTCGCCGCGCAAATGAACAATACAATGGTTGTCGAACTGACTGCCGGCCTATCGCTGCTGGCTGCCGGACTTAGTATAAAAAACAGACTCCCGATGGCTGACGCGATAGTGTACGCCACAGCAAAAACTTTGAATTGCCGGGTTGCCACCAGTGATAAGCACTTTATGGACCTGGAAAATGTTATTTTTATCTGACCCATGGGGTGGTTCTTATAGTGGATAACCAGGAAATAAACGTCAGCGGCACCCTGGTGTGGTACTACTGTATCTGTCCCAGGCAGGTCTGGCTGATCGGCCACCAGATCAATCCGGACGAAGACGACGCCAACGTCAGCCTGGGGCGCTTCATCCAGGATTATTCCTACCCGCGGGAGCGCAAGGAACTGCTGGTGGGCCACAGCAAAATGGACGTTTTTCGCGCCACAGATGAGGGTCTGGTCATCGGGGAAGTCAAAAAAAGCTCCAAATACCTCAAAAGCGCCCGCATGCAGCTGGCGTTCTACCTGAGCGAGTTGAAGCAGCGCGGCGTCGTGGCCAGGGGCGAATTGCGCTTCCCCAGGGAAAAGCGCAAAGAAGAAGTGGTGCTGGACGAACAAACGGAACTGGAACTGGACAAGGTGCGCCGTGAGATCCTGCGCATCCTTTACCTGCCCGGTCCGCCGGCGCCGGTGAGGATAAACTTGTGTAAGAAGTGTGCTTATGCTGAATTTTGCTGGTCCTGATCTTTATCATCAGGCGGGGGGTGGATGATTGTGAAAAAGACCCTTTACATTTTCTCCAATGGCGAACTTTCCCGCAAAGACAACACGCTTTACTTCGAGACAGAGGAAGGCAGGCGCTTCATCCCGGTCGAGGATACCGGTGAGATTATGATTTTCGGCGAAGTAGACCTAAACAAAAAGCTCCTGGAATTTCTTTCTATAAAAGAGATTACCCTGCACTTCTTTAATTACCACGGCTATTACATGGGCTCCTTCTACCCGCGCGAACACCTGAACTCCGGTTACATGACTTTAAGACAGGCGGAACACTACCTGGATGAAGAAAAACGACTGGCCATCGCGAAGGAGTTTGTGCGTGGCGCGGCCAAAAACATCCGACAGGTCTTAAAATACTACCGTAACCGGGAAAAGGATGTGGCCGGCAAAATAAATGCCGTGGAAAATCTGCTTGCGCCTATAGAAGAATGCAAAGATACCTCAGTTCTGATGGCCCTGGAGGGAAATATCCGCGAGCATTACTATCAGGCCTTTGATAAAATAGTGGGCAACCCTGACTTTGCCTTCCAGGAGCGCAGCCGCCGCCCGCCGAAAAATTATTTAAACACCCTGATTAGTTTTGGAAACTCTCTCATGTACACCATCTGTCTCAGCGAAATCTACAAAACCCACTTGGACCCTCGCATCGGCTATCTGCATGCCACTAATTTCCGCCGCTTTACGCTGAACCTGGATATAGCCGAAATATTCAAGCCGGTTATAGTAGACAGGCTGATTTTTACCCTACTTGGGAAAAGGATGATTACAAAAGACGATTTCGAACGGGATACAGAAGGTGTAATGATGAAAGAAAAGGCTAGAAAATGCTTTGTGGAGAACCTGGACGAGAAGCTGAAGACCACCATCAACCACAGGGATATTGGACGGCCGGTCTCTTACCGCAGGTTGATCCGTTTGGAGTTGTACAAACTGGAAAAACACCTGATCGGTGAAAAGGAATACCAGGCCTTTGTGGCCAGGTGGTAAAATAATTAGACGCCGGCCACCGAGAAGGATTAGTCGGTTGGCATGTTATTATAAATAAGGCTGGTGACCCTGCCGTGTTTGTTATCCTGGTTTACGATGTCAACCAAAAAAGGGTGGCCAAGGTCCTGAAAAAGTGCCGCCAGTACCTTAATTGGGTACAGAACTCCGTATTCGAAGGGGAGATTTCCGACGCTAATTTAAAGAAGTTGAAGATGGAATTGGAGAGAATTATCAGGAAAGACGAGGACTCGGTTATTTTTTATCACCTGCGTACGACGAAATATTCTTCCCGGGAAATAATAGGCTTGAAGAAAGGCGGGGATGAAAATATAATTTGATATGAAAGCCGAGTGGAAATTGTCGTCGAACACCGGTAGCGCAGAAATGCCGGGGGAACGACGACAGCTTCGGGATGTTAAAAACCTTGCGGCAACGGGATCGTTAAGAAAGTTAAAATTAAAAATTACACACAGACCAAAGCAAAAAGGCCTTATTTTTTGGGCAACATGATGGGTTTTTAGCCTGCCTATAAGGAATTGAAACAACGGGGGACCACACCGGCAACTATGACCCTCACGGTTTTTAGCCTGCCTATAAGGAATTGAAACAAGCGAAATAGTACGCAAGAGTCACACGGCCCGGCCATGCGTTTTTAGCCTGCCTATAAGGAATTGAAACTCAACGGACTTGGGCTCGCCGTACCACCCAAGCCCGTGTTTTTAGCCTGCCTATAAGGAATTGAAACCTCCCTTCGCGGTAATAATTTCCATACTACCTAACTTCCGTTTTTAGCCTGCCTATAAGGAATTGAAACCAAAACAGTTCCCGCTGGTTTTTTGCCGGCGGGTTGAAGTTTTTAGCCTGCCTATAAGGAATTGAAACTTTTCTGAAAAAAAAGAAAAAGCCCGGCTCAGTCCGGGTTTTTAGCCTGCCTATAAGGAATTGAAACTCGCGGAGCCAGTCCACCAGCTCCGCGACGGTCAGGGTTTTTAGCCTGCCTATAAGGAATTGAAACCCGCGAAAGCAGCCGGAGTAGTAGAAGTCATAGAAAGTTTTTAGCCTGCCTATAAGGAATTGAAACTTCGCCGGCCACCACCTGGCCGGCGAGGATCCGGTATTGTTTTTAGCCTGCCTATAAGGAATTGAAACACGAGTTCCCAGATCATGTCTGTGCTCAACCATCCTTCATAAAAACATCTCCCCCTCGCAGGTAAAAGTTGTTTCAGGTGGATGTTTCTTCGGACAAGGGCTTCATTTCGTTTGCAATGAAGACGGCTGTGATCAGGACTGAAAGACCGTCCGCAATGGGAGCCGTTCTCCATACGCCGTTTATGCCCCAGAAACGGGGGAGGATAAGCAGCAGCGGGATGAACAGCAGGACCTGCCGGGACAGGCTCAGTATGGCCGCCTGCACCGCCTTGCCCACGGCCTGGAAATAGTGCGAGCATACGATTTGAAAGCCGATCACGAAGACCATGCAGAAGAACACGCCCATCGCGTCCGCGGTCATTCTGGTAAGGGCAATATCGCCCTTGGTAAATATTCCCGCGATCTCGTCCGGCCAGATGTGCATAATCAGGTAACCGGTAACGGAAACGCAACTGGCGGCGGTCGCCGCTTTTTTCAGGGTCGCCTTTACCCGGCCGAACCGGCGGGCGCCGTAATTGAATCCGATGAGCGGCTGTGCGCCCTGGCTGATACCCAGAATGGGCATGAACAATAACGTGATGATACTCATCAGTATTCCTACCGCGGAAAGACCCATATCGCCGCCGTGCGCCGAAACGGATTTATTCAGGATCACCTGTTGCAGACAGGTGGCCAGTTGCATGGCAAACGGGGCGAAACCTATGGAAACGATGCTTGAGAGAATCGTCAGCCGTGGCCGGAAGTTTCTCAGCCTCAATTTAATAAGGCTGCGGCCGGTCAAATAATAGCTCAGTACCCATACCGTGGAAAACAACTGACCCAGCACGGTTGCCAGAGCCGAGCCTTTGATCCCCATTCCCAGCTGAAAAACGAACGTATAATTCAATATTATGTTGATCAGGGTGCCCAGCACCTGTGTGGACATGGCCATCAAGGGATTGCCTTCCGCCCGGATGAAATTGTTCATTCCCATGCTGAGGCTTCCGAATACCGACCCCAGCATAATGATGTGCGTGAAATCGCGGGCGTAAGGAAGAACCTCGGTACTGGCGCCGAACAGCCGCAAAACTGATTCCGAAGATAACAAGTAAAATATTGAAAACAATAGAGGCAACAGGATCAGCAATGCTGTGGCGTTGGCTGCCACAATTTCGGCCTCTTCCTTTTTTTGTTCTCCCAGCCGGATGGAAATCAGGGCGGTGGCGCCTACTCCAATCAAAAGGGATAAAGCAAGTAATATTATCATTATGGGAAAGGCCACGGTCGTGGCGGCAATGGCCAGGGTGCCGACCCCGCGTCCCACGAAGGCCCGGTCTACCACGTTATAGAGGGCATTGCACATCATTCCCACTATGGCCGGCCATGAAAAGCGCCACAGCAAGCGCCCGATTGGGGCGGACTCAAGTTCCCGGGAACGTCCGTCTGTCATATCGCATCTTCCTTTCACAGTCGTTCGATTATTTCTGCCGCTCTCGACAAATTAGCCGTCAATTCCTCAACTTCCGGCCTGTCGAGTCTCTTCAGGATATTTAGAAGTATTTCCTGGTGTTCGGACATGACCTTTTCCATATGAGCCCTTCCCCGGCCGGTGAGTATAACTATATTTTTTCGCCGGTCGCCGGGCGCCTCCACTCTGTTGACAAGTCCCGCTTCCTCTAAAGAATCCAAAAGTGTGGTAACTCCCCCCTTCTCCAGATCGAGTTTTCTGCTGAGTTCACTTGGAGTCGCTTGCCCTTCGAAGAAAAGAAAGGCAATTAATTTTTCCTGGTTCTTCTTTAGCTTTGTACCACAGCTTCCACCGGCCCGGAAGGCGCGCAGAAACTTCTGGTGATGCAGCCCGGTGAGCTTTATAAGGATTTTGTGCAGTTCCCCGGCCAGTTCCCTGTCTACACCTGCATTTATTCCCGGCTCTGTTTTCACACTTTTGCCTCCCCGCAACTCGTGTTTGTGCCTGTCGTTTATCTGTTATTTGATTAGAATTATTACAGTAAGAATTCTAACATAGAAAGGGGATTCAATCAATTAGACTGTGTTTGGACTTATGCCTCCGCTTACCGCACTTGCGGGGAAAGACGGTTTGGCTTCGACGGCCGTCCCAGATTGTCTTGTGGTTTTCCTTCTTAAAACATATAATTTTTATTGAAGACTGCCGGAAAGTGGCAGTTGTATCGGGCCGTAAGGCGGAATAAAAAATTTTTTTGGCAAGGGGGAACTGACAATGACGATTAAAGTAGTTGCTTTTAACGGGAGTCCCCGTCCCCGGGGCAATACTTTCCACTCGCTTCGGACGGTTTTGGAGGTTATGGGTAAAGAGGGTATCGAGGGTGAGATGGTTCAGTTGGGCGGAAAGATGCTGGCGGGGTGCAGGGCGTGCTTCAGATGCCATGAGACGAAGGACAAACGATGCGCCCGGGAAGATGACGAAATGAACCATTTCATTGAAAAGGCGCTGGCTGCCGACGGTATCCTGATCGGGTCGCCGGTGTACTTCAGCAACGTTTCCACCGAGGTCAAAGCCTTCATTGACCGGTGCGGCATGGTTGCCAAGGCCAACGACGACATGCTCAAGGGAAAGGCTGGTGCGGCGGTGATTTCGGTGCGCCGCGCGGGGGCCACCTTCGCCTACTCCGCGGTGAATTTCTTTTTCGGCATATCCCAGATGATAATCCCCTGTTCCAACTACTGGAACACAGGTATCGGCATGGAGCCCGGGGACGTGCTGAAAGATCAGGAGGGCGTGGAGACTTTTCAAACCCTCGGCAGGAACATGGCCTGTCTTCTAAAGCGGATCTGTTGAAACACATATAACGGTATGAGTCGCCTCGACAGGGAAAAGTGGTCGGCACCCGATCATTTTTGTCAAGCTCTTGCTGCTGACAACAAGTCCGCAACTATTCGGGCGATGGTGCGCCGGCTGGAAATCGGTCAGGCGGCAAAAGTGGTTGGGGATTGTCTCCAACGACTTTTTATACCCTTGATTTGTGTTAGACCCTTGCCTTGAGAGTTTTAAACCTCCCCGGAAACCGGGACTTGTCTGCGAACCTGTTTGCTTATTTCAACCAACACCAGCGGCATAACGCTTAAACCGAGAACAACCGCCCAGTCCGAAGGGCGGAGTATAACTGTTTCAAAAATACCTCTGAGAAATGGCACGAATATTACTATTGACAGCGCCATCAATGAAACTGCGAGCGCAAAAATCAAACTCCGGTTCGTGCCGGGCCCTATTGCAAAGAGGGAATGCTCGATGCTCCTTACGTTAAACGAATGCACCAATTGTGACAGTGACATCGTTACGAAAGTCATGGTGCGGGCTTCTTCGAGGGTTCGGCCCCAACGGAGAGCCACCCAGTAAGCGGTAAGGGACAGCAGTCCGATCATGGCGCCCTGCCATATTATTTTTACACCCACGCCTCCGGAGAATAAACTTTCCTTGGGCTTGCGGGGCGGCTTATTCATAATTCCTTTTTTATGAGGCTCCAGCCCCAGAGCCAGTGCGGGCGGCCCATCGGTAACCAGGTTGAGCCACAGGATCTGGATAGGGTTTAAGGGGCTGCCCAGTCCAAACAGCAGCGACGAAAGAATTGCAACAATTTCTCCGGTATTGCAGGAAAGAAGGTACTGTATGGAGCTGCGGATATTGTTGTATATGGTTCGCCCTTCTTCCACCGCCTTTACAATTGTAACAAAATTATCATCCTGAAGGACCATGTCCGAGGCTTCCTTTGCCACCTCGGTTCCACTGATGCCCATGGATGCCCCGATATCGGCCCGTTTGAGGGCCGGGGCGTCGTTAACGCCGTCACCTGTCATGGCTACAATATGACCGTGATGCTTCAATGCTTCAACGATGCGCAGTTTGTGTTCGGGGGATACCCTGGCGTAGACAGTAACGCGGTTTGCCGCCTGTCTCAACTCATCTTCGCTCATTTGGTCAAGCTGTTCGCCTGTCAGGCTGTCGTCGCCCGGCTGCAGTATGCCCAGTTCCCTTGCGATGGTTTTGGCGGTCTCCGGATGGTCACCGGTTATCATTACAGTACGGATTCCTGCCCTGCGGCACCGTGCCACCGCCTCTTTGGCCTCGGTGCGGGGGGGATCCATGATGGCAAAGAAGCCGACAAACGTCAGGTCCTGCTCTGCCGTCTCCGGCAAAAGGCTGTCCGGTATTTCGGGCCAAAGGCGGGTGGCCAGAGCCAGTACACGCTGTCCTTGTGACGCCAATTCAGAATTTACTTTCATGAGGTTGTTCCGGGTTTCCTCATTGAGGCCGGCAGTCCCGTTTTGTGTCAATACACTGGTGCAGCGCCTTAAGAGCACATCTGGCGCCCCCTTGGTAAAAGACCGGACAAATCCGTCCATGCGGTGGAAGGTTGTCATCATTTTACGGATCGAATCAAAGGGAATCTCGGCCAGCCGGGGATTTGTTTTGCCGGCTGCCTTTCTCGACAAGCCTGTTTTGGCCGCAACGACCACCAAAGCGCCTTCAGTGGGGTCTCCAACCACGCGATAGCTCTTTCCGTCGTCCTCCAACTCCGCATTGTTGTTTAACAAACCGCCGGTAACAATCAGTTCCAGGTTTTCATCGCTTACAAGCGAAACCTCATTTCCGCCCCGATCCAGGATTTTTCCTTCGGGAACGTAGCCGCTTCCGGTGACTTCATATAATTTGTCCGCAACGTAAATTCTTGTCACGGTCATTTCATTTTTTGTAAGGGTGCCTGTTTTGTCAGAGCAGATTACAGTGGCTGTGCCGAGTGTTTCCACTGCCGGCAGTTTTCTGACAATAGCCTTGCGGCGGCTCATTCTGGTCACGCCGAGAGCCAGGACAATGGTTACCACTGCAGGCAGACCTTCAGGGACTACTGCCACAGCAAGGCTGATGGCAATCATGAACATGTCCAGTAAATTTTCTCTGCGCCACAATCCCAGGAAAAATACCAGCGCCACAATGGCCAAGGCGACCATACCCAGTGTTTTTCCCATCTTTTCCAGCCGCTGCTGCAGGGGGGTGGATTCCTGAACTGCCTCATCAAGCAGTTGGGCGATACGGCCCAGTTGGGTTTTCATACCTGTCGCCACCACAACGGCTTTGCCGCGTCCGCCGGTTGCGGTTGTACCCATAAAGAGCATGTTTTTGCGATCTCCTACAGATACCTGTTCGGTTTTTATCACGCCGGTCTCTTTTTCCACCGGCAAAGATTCGCCGGTCAGGGCGGATTCGTCGGCCTGCAGCGAGGCTGCTTCAATTAACCTTGCGTCGGCCGGGATCAGGTCGCCTGCCTCTACCAGTATGAGGTCGCCGGGGACCACTTCCTCGGCGTTGACCTGCAAGACTTTCTCACCCCTGACTACTTTGGCAAAAGGCTTGGTCATATCCTTTAAAGCTTTAAGCGCGTTTTCCGCCTTGTTTTCCTGAAATATTCCAATTGCTGCGTTTAGAATCACGATCGCAATGATAACAAGGGAGTCCTCCCACTCGCCAAGAAAACCCGATATAACGGCCGCGGCAATCAGGATCAAAACCAGGGTTTCCTTAACCTGGGCGATAAACATGGATAAAAGGCTGCGCGGGGGCTTTTCCTGAAGGGCATTGGGACCGAAATTTTTTAAACGGCCGGCAGCCTCATTATTATCTAGCCCCCGCTCCGGGTGGGTCCCAAGCTTCAGGCAGGTTTCGTCAATGTTCAGAGAATACCAGTGTTGTTCGTATTTCATAACGTTTCCCTCCGCAAGTTCGGCTATGTTAGGTCAAGCAAGCAAATTAAGAGACCTTTGCATTAAATTCTTTATGCAAAGGTCTTTTTCTATATATTTTACTTCAGATTCTACTTAATTATTAAGAAAAGAAAGCTGCTGTTGTTCAGGATTGGCCCGCTTTTGCAGTTCTTCTACGACCGTGGCGGTAAATCCGGTGTGTGCTCAAATGACATACTTTGACAAATTACCGCCGATTTCCTTCAAAAAGGCATAAGTCCAAAAAATATTTCGCTTTATGTGTCAACCGGACGGGCGGGAGATACGGGCAATAAGCAATGGTCCCCACGGCAGTAATGTCTGATCAGGACCCCTATGTGATTATCAATCTTTCCTGCTATTCCCCTGAATTACTGTGACATTCTTCAGGTTCGCATTATTGCCTTTTAATACGGCGCAAGTCATCAACAACGCTGCGATTAACTCAAGGAAAAAATTTTAGAGTAGAGAACAAAACAGCTGGCTCTTACTAAACCAGCTTTAGAAAAAAAAGCGCAACTACTAAAGGATTACATTGAAAGTCGCATTCTGATGCGCGGTTTTTTGGTGGTGTCGGAGGCGGGACTTGAACCCGCACGGTTACCCACACGCCCCTCAAACGTGCGCGTCTGCCTATTCCGCCACTCCGACAGGTTTGATTAAAAAAATTTTTATTTCTGTCTTCCTCGCAAAGGTTATTATACCAAACAGGTATTTTGAAAGCAAGTGTAACCGCCGCCAGTTTTTCATTATTTATGGCTTTTGAAAGTTACCGCCGGAAGTCCGGGCGGCTTTCAGGAAGATGGGGAGGCGGGCGCGGACGCCTTAAGGAGAAAGGTCTTTACAGTGCCGGAAACATGGTTTAAAGTCGTATTATATAATGACGCGCTTTTTCGTTTCCGGGAAAAAGTATCGGTCAAGTGTGGGGGAAAGAGCTTGTATCCACAGACACACGTGTACTTTGCCGGTTTCATTCTGGGAAAGCAGGGAGATCCGGTCACCCTTGGCAGCATCCTGCCGGATATGCTGACCGGCGGCGGTTTCGACCACGCCGAGGCTCACAGCAAGGGTGCGGAAATATTCAAATTCCTGAAAAGGCAGCAATCGCTGGCGGATTTCGGAAAGGCGGTCCTGACTCACGGTTTTGAACCGAAGGGCCTTGACTATTACGGAGACGAGAAGTACCTGGACTTTGAAAAGGGATACTGTTTTGAAAAAGCGAGGCCGTTTATTTCAAAGACGGTCGAGTACTGCAACATTCCCTCCGGAATGGGCTGGTGGAAGGCCCACAACATCATTGAAATGGGCGTGGAGCTTTTGATAGGCTCTGCCGGTTATTACTATGAACTGATAAAGAGCGCCTTCACAAACCGTGACCTGGTTTCCGATGTGGATGAAGCGCTGCGCTGTCTCTGGAAGGACAGTGATTTCAGGTTGGCCCGCCGGGTGGAAAAGTTTGCAGGGTTTATCGTGCTGGAAAAACCGAGCGCGGAATCTCTGGCCGAAAAATACGGCCTGCAGATGTATTTCAAGCACCGTGTGGAAATAGATACGAAAAAAGTTGCCCGCCTTATTGAAAAGGCGGCGGAAAGCGTGGACGGGGACGTTCACGAATTTTTCGGCAACGCGGCTTCCATGGTCGGCAGCAATATTGAAGGGCTGGTGGGATAAAAATTAAATCTTCGGAATCTTTACCGTGCTGATCATTGCCAGTGACAAGAGGAATGCCAGGGCCAGGACCGCCGTGGGATTCGGAATAAAGAAAACCGCGACGGCCAAGATGGAACCGGCCGCGGTTATCGGTACGCCCAGGAAGTGGGAACCGTTGTCTAAAACATTGAACCTGGCTAGACGGAAAGCCCCACAGAGCGTGAAAAAAGCGAAGCAGGCGAGGCCGGCGGGATTTTGCATGTTCAAAGAGCTGTAGAGCAGGGAGGAGGGCGCCACCCCGAAGGAGACCAGGTCCGCCAGGGAATCGAACTCTTTTCCGAAAGACGAGGATATGTCGTAGCGGCGGGCTACCAGACCGTCAACCCGGTCGAAGGCGGCGGCCAGGATGATCAGGACTACTGACAGCCGGAAGTTACAGTTCATGACGGCAGCTATCGCCCCGACGCCGAGCATAAGGTTTGCAGCGGTACACAGGTTTGGCATGAAATGTATCTTGACCACTTCTTCACCCCATTGTCCGATTGATACCCGGCAAAATTCCTATGACCGTTTCTCCTGCCTTCACTTTGTCTCCCTTTTTTACCAAAAGATTTGTCTCCGTAGGGATAAACAGTTCGGTTCCCGATCCGAACCTGATTATTCCGATGAGATCTCCCCCGGCCAGATTTTTGCCCTCGTCCACCCAGCAGGTTATGCGGCGGGCGATGAATCCGGTAATCTGGCATATCATCACTTTTATACCGGAGTTCTCTATGCCCAGGAAATTTTTCTCGTTGTACTCGGAAGCGTGGCTTTTGAATGCCGGAAGAAACTTGCCCGGGCGGTAGTGCTTGTACTTTACTTCTCCTGTGAGCGGCGAACGGTTGAAATGAACGTCAAGGATGGATAAAAAGATGCTCACACGAATGGTTTTGTCCTTGAAAAACCTGTCTTCGAAAACCTCGCCTATTTCAAGAATGACACCGTCGGCGGGGGAGAGGATGAGATTTTCGCCGGCGGGTACCGTTCTTTTCGGATTGCGGAAAAAATACAGGATGAAAGCAGCAAGCATCCCGGGGACAATTGCGAAAACCGGGTGAGTAAGACAGAATATCGCGGCCAGGCCGGCGAGAACCAGCAGGTAGCGCCATGCAAGCTTTAGAGTGAGAGCGAACCTGCCGGTAATGCTGTTACAGTCGGTTACCACCAAGTTTTCCCCTTTGCAGCAAGGTTAATCAGTTATATAAAATAAATACCCAGTTAATCATAACCTGTTGTTCAAATCATTTCAAGATTAAAGGTTTGTCAAGATATGCCGGTTGATGACCCGGAGGCGTTTTCCGGAAAAACCGGTTTTATGTTAGAATGATCATGAAACATCCGGCAGGGGGTGAACATTGTGAAATCGGCCCGCTACAACCGCTATTCCGAGCATCTGCTCAACAAATTCGGGACGAAAGTGTATAAAATCCCGGTCAACCTTCCGGGCACCTGTCCCAACCGCGACGGCAGGTACGGCACCGGCGGCTGCATATACTGTGACGAACAGGGAGCCGGGTTTGAATGCCTCCCGGGCACCCTGCCGGTTAAACAGCAGATATGTGTGAATAAAGCCTTTTTCAGGAAACGATATAATGCCGAAAAATTTATCGTTTATTTTCAGGCCTTTACGAACACCTACCTGCCTCTCGGGCGTTTCGAGGAGAATATTCGCGAAGCCGCGGGCGAAGACGACGTGGTGGGCATATCCGTTTCCACCAGGCCCGACTGCGTGAACGACCGCTACCTCGACTTCTTGTATGAGATAAAAGAAAATAAGGGGCTCGACATAAATATCGAACTTGGCCTGCAGACGGTCAACTACCACACTCTGGAAAGGATCAACCGGGGTCATACCCTGGCGGAATTTATCGATGCGGCGCTGCGGATCAAGAAAAGGTCTTTTGAGATATGCGTTCACCTCATCTTGAACCTGCCCGGGGACGATATGGCGGACGTGGTGGAAAACGCGAAGGTTCTCTCCGCCCTGGGGGTGGAATACGTCAAGCTGCACTCGCTCTACGTGGTGAAGGGGACGCCCCTGGGCGACATGTACGAGAGGGGAGAAGTGGGGATGATTTCCATGGACGAGTACGTTGAAAGGGCGGCCGTTTTTCTCGAATACCTGGATCCGGCCGTGGTTATCCAGAGACTGGTGGGGAGGGGACCGCGGGAGAGCCTTCTTTTCTGCAACTGGGGTGTCAGCTGGTGGCTTGTCAAGCAGAGGATTGAAGAATATCTGGAGAAAAACGATATCAAACAGGGAAAAAAGTTCGACTACCTCAACGGTAAAGCAGTAAAACATATGTTTTAATAAAAAACCGCCTTCACGGCGGTTTTTTCAACCAGGTTTCGATAACTCCGCCAGAACATTTTATTTCTTAATATTACCTGTCAAAATCCCGATTTTAACGTGCATGAAAAAATTACATTTGACTTGGTTGAGAGATTAATTTATACTTGCAAAGTTCCCCGGGAGATAAAAAAAGGGGTGATAACTGTGATTCTTTGGAATAGATTTGATGAAATGAAGAAAGAAATATGTAAATGGTTAAATTGCGCTAACGTAAGGAAAAAAGCATGCATATGGACAGGTATATTGCTTATACCGGCAAGTCTTTTAATGTTCCCAATAGCGGCAGCGCAAAAGGCAGCTATAACCGGCAGGATGGAACAGCAGGTGATTGGCCCCCGGGAAGATACCCGGGCCTCTGCCGGGTCCGGACGGGAGGAGCCAGCCGGACCGGTAAACAATGGGGAAGGCTCTTCAGTTTCCAGGGGGGAGATTGACCGCAGCACGGTTTACCTGCTGGCCCGGCTGATTGAGGGCGAAGCCGCGGACGAACCGTATGAAGGAAAGGTGGCGGTAGGAGCTGTGGTGGTCAACAGGACTAAAAGCTCTAAGTTTCCGCGTACAATCCCGGGGGTTATATACCAGGCGGACGCCTTTGAATCGGTAAGCAACGGCCAGATAAACAGGCCTTTGAGCAGGGATTCGCTTGACGCGGCAGTTGACGCTCTGAACGGAAAAGACCCTACCGGCGGTGCCCTGTACTTCTGGAACCCTGCTACGTCAACAAGCCCGTGGGTTTGGTCGCGGCCGGTAGTAACCCGGATCGGCGGTCACATGTTTGCCAGGTGACGAGTCAGGGAGGCCTCAGCGTCCCTGACTGTACAGGAGTCTGTAAATGTACCGGTACTTCAGCACTTTTTTTACGAAGTGGCGGGTCTCCGGAAAGGGTATCTGTTCGACGGTGCTTTCCCCGCCGGTCAACTCCCGGTTTGCAAGCCATTCTTTCACGTTGCTGCGGCCTCCGTTGTAAGCCGCCAGGACCAGCACGGGGTCGCCGTGAAATTCTTCGGCCAGGTCCGCAATGTACCAGGAACCGTATTTTATATTGGTTTCCGGATCGAAAAGCTGGTCCGGGTTAAAAGCGGTATCTCCGAGCTGGCCGGCCACCCAACCGCCGGTTTCGGGCATGATCTGCATCAAACCTCTGGCTCCCCTGTCGGAAACCGCGTATTTGTTGAAATTGCTTTCGCCTTTTATCACGGCGGCAATCAAAAAGGGGTCCACGCCGAACCGGCGGGCGTACTGAAATGTTGTCTCCCTGTACGGGAACGGGTAAAAAAACCGGCCGATGTCGCCAAGGTTCACAAAAAAAAGTATCAATAAAAAAATTACAACTGCCCTTCTCATCAGTTTGCCGGTAGCAGTCCTTTTTTTGAAAACTGCGGCCAAATTCATCACTCCGCTGTCTGTCTTACAGTAACTTATATGACGGTTGTTGCTTCGTAATGTTCTTTTATGAAGTCGGCCCAGTGGCGCTTCACCTGTTTTTCCGTTTCTGCGGGACCGCCGCTGTTGTCGATGACCCGGCTGGCGTACCTCAATTTTTCGCTTTGGGGCAGTTGTGCGGCAATGCGGGCCCGTGCCTCCCCGGGAGTAAGGCCGTCTCTTTGAGCGAGGCGTTCGATCTGATCGTTCTCGTTTACTTTTATGACCCAGATCTCGTCCACGTCGTTCTGCAGGCCCACTTCTATCAACAGGGGGGCTTCGACGACCAGCACGCCGGGCTCACCCCGCGACTTGAATTCTTCGATCTCCCGGCGGATTGCTTCTTTTATTCGCGGGTGGGTTATTTCGTTGAGCTTTGCCCTGGCCAGGGGATCTTCAAAAACCAGCGCCCCCATTTTTTTTCGATCGAGTGACCCGTCTTCGGTCAAAATGTCCGACCCGAAATACCCGACGATTTCTTTAAGGGCCGGCGTTCCGCGTTGCACCACTTGCCTGGCCACCCGGTCCGCGTCGACGACCTTTGCCCCGAGGTTTTTCAGAAGGCCGGCCACGGTGCTTTTACCGCTCCCGATATTTCCGGTAAGTCCGATTACGACCATCGTACCTCTCCAAACAAATATAATTTTTGTTACTTCTAGCTGAAGCCTGTTGTTCCTTTTTAATATCCCATTTTTTATTCCAAATTAAAAACATCCCTTTGCAGAGATGTTCATACTGTCAATATCCCTTTACGGGCATGTTAGAAGCATGCAGGGCTTCAGAAGTTGGGGGGCTGTCTTCAGTGCATTTTTGACAGGCCCAGCAGGATTAAAATGCAGCCCGGCAAGGCGGAAAGACGGCGTCCCGCTTTAGTGGACAGAAAAGTGCCCCCGGCCAGAATCCCCGCCACGGTTAGAAGGAAGTGACCGAGGCCCACGACGAGAACTGTTATGCCTACTGAAAAACCGAGCATGGATACTGCGAAACCCGCCCCGAAGGCGTCCATGGCAAGGGCGGTGCCCAGGACGAGGGCTTCCCCGGCCGAGATCGTGCCGGAACTGTCAAGGTCGGCGCGTACCGGTTCTCTCAGGATTTGAATGACCAGGCCGGGAGGACGGATGCGTATTTCCATCTTCCCGGCGGCGGTGTTTGCCTCCGGGCTTTTCGGGGCTGCCGGGGCGGCTTCATGCCTGGTTTGCAGCAGCGCCCAGGCTCCAATCGCCAGAAGCAGGACTCCGCCGAGCCGGTGGCTGAAGGCCGGCGGTATGAAGACCTGCAGCATTTGGCTGCCGAGCATGGAGAGGCTGATGGCAGCCATGGAAACGAGGCTGATGATCATCAGGGAAAAGAAGGGGACTTTTATCTGCCTGGTCCCGTAAGCCAGGCCGGCTACAAATGAGTCGAGGTTGAGCGCAAGGGCGAAGACGGCGTACGAAAGCAACTCCAAAATACCGCACCTCCGTTATCGGGTCATCTTCTTTAATCTATGGAAGTGCGGGGAAGTTGGTTACTGCCGATGAAATGTTAAGAATCCCCTCAATGTTTCTGGCAGGAAGGGCAGAAGTAAGAACTGCGGCCTCCGACTTTTTTCCTGACAATTGTTTTCCCGCATTGGGGGCAGGGCTCGCCCTCGCGGCTGTATACCCTCAGCATTTCCTGATACCCGCCGGGACGGCCGTCCCCGTCGGCGAAGTCCCGTACCGTGGTCCCCCGGTTCTCTATGCCTTCGCTCAGCACGTCCCTGATTGAGTGATAGAGGCGTGCAATTTCCCGCGGTGTGAGGGTGGTCGCCAGGCGCTCCGGGTTGATTCTGGCCCTGTGCAGCACCTCGTCAGTGTAAATGTTGCCCAGTCCCGCGATGAACGTCTGGTCGAGGAGGAGGGGCTTAATCTTGGCGTGGCGGCGCCTCAGTTCTTTTTTTAGAAACTCTCTTGTGAATAGTTCTCCCAGCGGTTCTACCCCCAGGTTTTTCAGCCCCGCCAGGGATCCGAGGGAATCTGTCGGTACCAGCCACAGCCTTCCGAACTGTCTCACGTCCGCAAATCGCAACTGATGGTCGTTGTTCAGGTGAAAGATAACGTGGGTATATCTGGACGGGGCGGGATTCCCTCCGACGTACAAGAGCCTTCCGGTCATGCGCAGGTGGGCAACCAGGGTGAAACCTCCGGACAGGCTGATCATCAGGTATTTGCCCCGCCTGCTTATCTTTATGATCCTTTTGCCCGCAACCTTCTCTGCAAATTCTTCCGGTTCAGGAGCCTTTATCACTTTCGGCAGAATGATTTCAACTCCGGTTACGGTGAGCCCGGCCAGTTTCGGCTGAAGGGTGCGCCTTATTGTTTCAACCTCCGGAAGTTCGGGCATCATTTCATCTCCCATCTCAATCTTCTGGACCGTTCTTCAAACAACTCCGTTTGCCGGCCTCATATCTTTTCGACGTCGTACCAGTTGGGGCCTGCTTTGATGTCCACCAGCAGGGGGACGTCCAAAATCATCGCGTTTTCCATGCAGCGCTTGACCAGTTCCTTCAGGGGGCCGATTTCTTCCGCCGGGCAGTCGAATATCAGCTCGTCGTGCACCTGCAGGATCATCTTGGCTTTAAAGCCGTGTTCCTTGAGCTCCCGGTGAATATTGACCATGGCCAGTTTGATGATGTCGGCGGCGCTTCCCTGTATGGGGGTGTTCATGGCCGTGCGCTCGCCGAAATTGCGTATGGTCCGGTTGGGACTGAACAGGTCGGGGAGGTAGCGCCGCCTGTTCAAAAGGGTGGTTACGTATCCCTTTTCCCTGGCCTCCTTGATTACCCGGCCGATATAGGCCTTGACCCCGGCGTAGCGGGTGAAGTAATTTTCGATGTAGAGCCTCGCTTCCTGTCTGCTTACCTTTATGTCCCTGGCCAGGCCGAAGTCGCTCAAACCGTAGACGATGCCGAAATTAACCGCCTTGGCCCTGCTGCGCATCTCCCTGGTCACGTCTTCCGGCCGCACTCCGAAAATTTCCGCCGCCGTCCTGGTATGGATGTCCTCCCCGTTTTTAAAGGCGCTGATCAGGACCGGATCGCCGCTTACGTGAGCGAGTATGCGCAATTCAATCTGGGAGTAATCCGCTGCGAGCAGCAGGTTTTCTTCCCGCGAGGGAATGAATACCTTTCTGATCAGCCGCCCCACTTCGAGCCGGATCGGTATGTTCTGAAGGTTCGGCTCGGAACTGGAGAGCCTGCCGGTGGCGGTAACCGTTTGATGGAGCGTGGTGTGCAGCCGTCCGGTCTCGGGGTTTATCAGGGCGGCCAGTCCGTCGGCGTATGTGGACTTCAGCTTCATCAACTGCCGGTATTCCAGAACCCTGGCCACTATTTCGTGGGACACCGCCAGTTCATCCAGCACCTCGGCGTCGGTGGAGTAGCCGGTCTTTGTTTTTTTGACCACGGGAAGTTTCAGTTTCTCAAACAGTATTCTGCCCAGTTGCTTGGTGGAATTTATATTAAACTCTTCCCCGGCCAGCCGGTAAATTTCTCCTGCGAGTTCTTCAATCTGTTTTCCGAGCTCTTTCGACATGGTTTCAAGCTGATTTTTGTCTACTGCCACGCCTTCTATTTCCATATCCGCAAGAACCTGAACAAGCGGCAGTTCCACCTGGTAAAAGAGCCTGTCCTGCTCAAAAAGCCTCAGCTTGCCGTCCAATATCTGGGCTAGTTGCAAAATGCACAGCGCCCCGGCGGGAAGTTCTTTTTCTCCGGCGGGCAGGACTGCGTTCAAATGTTCGAGGGAGACGTCCTTGATCTCGCGGTTGGGTGAGGCGGGATTCAACAGGTATGAAGCAATCATGGTGTCGAAGGCGAGACGGGCAAGTTTTATGCCACGCCGGTGCAGGAGCCAAATCAGTTCTTTTCCGTTGTGGCAGTATTTCTTGATGCTGTCGTCTTCGCATATGGCCCGCAGGGTTTTCAGGGCCTCCCCGTAAAAAGTGCCGTTGTTCTGCGAATGAGTCTCGCTTGCTGAAAACAAAAGGGTGTTCCCGTCCGCCGTGTCCGGCCGCCCGTTGTTCGGCGCGCTGAGGACCAGGTGGTAAACCCTGTTTTCGTCCAGGGCAAGGCCGGCGGAAACGAGGCGGCCGCGGGCGTCGCCGGCAGCCGTCAGGTATACGGCGCCGGCCCGCTGCACGGCCCTGAGGAGATTTTTCAGTTTTGGTCCGGTGTCCACGCGCTGGTACTCGACCGGGCAGGTTTCCATGTCCGGTTCGGGCAGCGCCTGGCCGGCTGTTTTTTGGCCCCGGCCTTTGGGGGTCTGTGCCGCGGTTTTTTGCTTGTCCCAGAAGATAGACTTGATCAGTGATTTGAACTCGAGTTTTTGAAATACTTCGAGAAGTTCCCTGTAATCCGGCCCCTGCCAGCGGCAAAGGTCCAGATTTATTTCCACCGGCGCGTCGCGGCGGATTTCGACCAGCTTTTTGGAGAGTTCCGCCTGCCGGCCGTACATTTTTACCTGCTCGCCGACCCGGTGGTTCAACCCGCCGGCGTTGGCAAGCACTTCTTCGAGGCTGCCGTATTCCTGGAGCAGCCGGGTGGCCGTCTTTTCCCCGATGCCGGGAACGCCGGGTATGTTGTCCGACGCGTCCCCGGTCAGCCCCTTGAAGTCCGTGTACTGGTGAGGAGTGATTCCGTACCTGTCCCATACCTTTCCCTCGTCGTACTCCTCGAACTCGCTTATTCCCTTTCTGGTAAGCCTGACCCTGGTGAGCGGGGAGACGAGCTGCAGGGCGTCCCTGTCTCCGGTTATGATGATGTTCTTGATTCCCACCTGCTCCGCTTTTGCGGACAGCGTTCCAATCAGGTCGTCGGCTTCATAGCCGTCCGCTTCATATATTTGAATCCGCATGGCCTTCAGTACTTCTTTCAGAACGGGGAACTGCGGCCGCAGATCCTCCGGGGTGGCGGCACGGTGGGCTTTGTATTCCCTGAAATCTTCGTGGCGAAAAGTGACCCTGCCTTTGTCGAAGGCCACCGCAATGAGGGCGGGGTTTTCTTCAGCAATTATTTTGAGCAGCATGTTGGTAAAGCCGTATACTGCGTTGACAACCGTTCCCCGGCTGGTGGACAGCGGCGGAATGGCGTGAAAAGCCCGGTGGGCCAGGCTGTTGCCGTCGATAATAATCATGGTGTCGGGGGTCACTTTCCCACCTCTTCCTCGAAATACTTTACTAAGTATTTCACCGCATGTGTCCAAAATACCTTTCCGCCCGGCTAATATCTCCCCGGGCAAAAAATGTGCAGGACTTTACCCGGCGGGGGCGAATTTAAATCTCATTACAATTTTGAGGTGATTGGTGTTGAAAAGAAATCCCGTAGCCGGCCTCGTCCTGGTCCTGCTGCTGCTCTTATGTTTTGCCGTACCCGCCGCGGCGGAAAGTCAGGACGCCGGAATCCATACGTTTGAAGAGGTTTATGATTATATCCGCACCATGCACATAAGCAAACCGGACCCGGGCGACCTCATGCGCGGCGCTGTTGACGGCATGATTGACCGGTTGGAAGACCCCTATACCGAGTATTTGTCTCCGGAGGATTTAAAGGACTTCAGCAGCGTAATCGACGGGGATTACGTGGGTGTGGGCGTCCAGCTCCTGCCGGGCGAGGAATACCCGGAGGTGACCGGAATTATTGAAAACTCCCCTGCCAGCAAGTCGGATATCAGGCCGGGTGACCTGATCATAAGGGTTGACGGGGCTGACGTGGCGAAAGAGTCTTTGAACAGGATTGTACAAAAAATACGCGGTCCGGAAAATACAAAAGTGCGTCTGACAATACGCAGGAAAGACGTGGGGGATTTCGAAGTCGAACTCGTCCGGTCCGATATAGATTTGCCCACTGTGAACGGGAGGATGCTCAGCGGGGATATAGGCTATGTCAGGATAAACACGTTCGGCTACTCCAGCGCAAAAGAATTCGAAAGAACCGTGGCGGACCTTGTCCGGCAGGGGGCGGACAAGATTATGATGGATTTGAGGGACAACCCCGGCGGTGTTTTGCAGTCCGCGGTGAATATTTGCGGCAATTTCGTCGATACGGGAACATTGGTGGTAAGCACCGTCGACCGCAACGGCGGGAAAACGGAATACCGCACGGAAGAATCCCCGGTTTTTAAGGGCCTGCCGGTAGCGGTGCTGATCAACACGAACAGCGCGAGCGCGTCCGAGATATTGGCGGGCGCCCTTCAGGACTACGGGGCGGCTCTGCTCCTCGGCAGCCGGACTTACGGAAAAGGTACCGTTCAGGCGGTGATCCCTTTGGAGGAGGGCGGCGCCTTGAAGCTCACCGTGGCAAAATATTATACGCCCAAGGACAGGGTTATTGACGGCGCCGGGCTCGTGCCCGACAGGCAGGTCCTCACGCCCGACCTGCAGGTTCCGGTGGCGATGAGTTTTCTGAGCCGTTTGGAGAAAAACGTGGTGGTTTTTGACCTGGAAAAAAACGAGGTGCAGTTAAACGGAAACCCCGTCCCGTTCAGGCAAAAAACCTTCCAGTCTTCCTCGGGGGAAGTTTACCTGCCGCTCAGGTTCGTCTTTGAGGCTCTCGGCTACAGGGTGGACTGGCGGCCCGACAACAGTGTGATGGTCACCGGCAACGGTTCCGGGATGATCTTTAACCCTGGTGACGGGATCGTTTCCAGCGGGGGAAGGAATGTGGAAGGAGCCGAGCCTCTTTTGTACGAGGACGGGACAAATTACGTCCCGGTGTCGGACCTTACCCTTTTGGGTTTGAACGTGAAGGTTGACGGCGGCAAAGTGACAGTGGAGAAATAAGACATAAATAGTTGCAAATTTGGTCAAAAATATTGGGTATGATGGCATAACCTATATGGGGAGGTGTTGGGGATGCCCCGGACC
>Ga0116192_1000662_pt1 | contig 25593 bp, 16 predicted proteins | sample AD_UKC113_MetaG_FD_89876 | JGI IMG/M metagenome (GOLD analysis project Ga0116192, IMG submission 89876) | Active sludge microbial communities of municipal wastewater-treating anaerobic digesters from Hong Kong - AD_UKC113_MetaG | ecosystem: Engineered > Bioreactor > Anaerobic > Digestate...
AAATTTTAATGCCCAATCCGGATGTTTAGCCATAGTGTGATGATTTTTGATTTTAATTGTTCGTTCTATTACGTAAATACGTAATTGCAAAATTATAAAAAAATTGCCATATACAAACATATACAGCAACTTTTTTAATTCAATTACGTATAAATTGTGAAGTTAGGGTTCAATATGATAAGTGTTTTCAAAAAAGAAAATATGGTTTTTTACAACTGTAACAAAATTTATGGGGCTTAAAGCAAATTGTACCTATGTAATTAATTAAAGAGGTATGTAAGCAATTGATTTATAACGGATTTTCCTTTTTGAAAAATTGTAATTTATTTATAATCAGCTGGATATTATTCACTTACATGATCTTCCCTAAAAAAATTCTTGCCTACAAATTATGTGGTAGCTTAATGTTCAATTTATCTAAAATGTATTATTGATCTTCATTTAATATTTTAGGTAATTGTTTGAGGGTTCTATCCTTAAATTGATATTCGATATAATTTATTGAAGAAAAAAATAAGTCTAAAGCTTCAATGGTCACCAAACACTTAAAAATTGGTTAGGATGCCCTATTCTTTTTATAATTAGGAGAAAATTAAATGAGTCGATTCACTGTTTTTACAAAAAAAGCTGTTACTAACAACAGCTTTGCAATCAATTTTGTTTGAATAAATTAAAGTTAACTTTTCAATTTTTCTTCAATTTCTTTTACTTTGTTTCTAAAGCTTTTATCGGTTTCCATCAAATCATTTACTGTTTTACAGGAGTATAATACAGTGGCATGGTCACGTTTACCTATTGCATTGCCTATATAAGACAAAGAGCTTTGTGTTAATTGTTTGGATAAATACATGGCAATTTGACGCGCCTGAACTATTTCCCTTTTTCGACTTTTTGTAAATATATCTTCAATAGGAACGGAAAAATATTCACAAACAGCATCACGGATTTTTTCTACTGTATTTGTTTTTTTGGTTACATTCACAATTCGATTGATGATTTTTTCTGCTAATTCTATATCAATGGGCACATCAGTTAAAGTAGAATGAGCTAATAATGAAATTAAAACTCCTTCTAAATCACGAACATTGTCAGTAATGTTCAAAGCGATAAAATCAACTACTTTCTCAGAAATTTCCAATCCATCCCTGTAAATTTTATCTTTTAAAATGGCTTTCCGAAGTTCAAAATCAGGTTTTTCAATTTCGGCTGAAAGTCCCCATTTGAACCTTGTTAGCAAACGTTGTTCAAGCCCTGCCAGCAACAAAGGTGAACGGTCAGAAGTCAGCACTAATTGTTTTCCTGATTGATGCAAATGATTAAAAACATGAAAGAAAGTATTTTGCGTACCAGTTTTTCCAGCAAATTCTTGAATGTCGTCAATGATTAGTACGTCGATTGTTTGGTAGAAATTAAGGAAATCATTAACCGTGTTATTCCGTACAGAATCGGTATATTGTATTTGAAAAGTATTTGCTGAAACATACAAAACCCGTTTATCAGCATGATTTTGTTTTGCGTTAATTCCAATAGCATTTGCTAAATGAGTTTTCCCGATTCCGGAAGGTCCATATACAAATAATGGATTAAAGGCTGTTTTCCCAGGATTTTCTCCAATGCTGATACCAGCAGTTCGAGCCAATTTGTTACTTTTTCCTTCAATTAACGTATCGAAATTGTAATTTAAATTTAATTGGGGATCGATATCGGGTAATGATTGTTTTTTGTAAGTTGTATTACTTGAAGGCAATTTGATTTTTGCTTTTTCACCTGTGCTCGGAATTTGTGTGCTTTTATCATTTGATTGGTCAATCATTACACGATATTCCAGATGTGTACCTTCGCCTATCACGCGATAAAGTGTCATTTGCAATAAGTCGATATATTTTTCTTCTATGTATTCTACAAAAAATTGACTCGGTACTTGTAAGACTATGCAATTATTTTCATATTGCAACGGGATAATAGGAGCAAACCAGGTATTAAATGATGCTTCGTTGATGTTATCCTTAATGACTTTCAAGCATCGATTCCACAATTGTTCATAAATCTTCATTTCAAAAAAATTAGATTATCGCATTAAATAACTTCCGAATTTTGTATTGACACAGAAAAAATAAATGAATTATGTGTAATTCATTTATTTTTTTTAAGTAAAGATAACTTCAACTCCTTTTAGCAAAAGTCTAAATTTATTTTGAAAAATCAAAATGATTTTTTAAAAGGAAGAAAAATCAAAATTTTATTTTGCTTATAATCAGTATGTTTGTAAAATTATTTGAGATTCAAATACTTTGTTCCAAAATTTATAGAGAAGTACTTGATTTAAAAGATATTAACAATTTAGTGTAAAAAAATATAATTTTTTGTTAAAATCAAGTTGAATAAATTATTAATGTGCGTTTTAAAGATAATAAAAAGTAATTATTTATTTTTTTCATTTTTTTCTTATTTAGACAAATTCTAAATAACCTTATTTTGTTTTATTTCCAAAAACTGAAAAATGAACATATCGTTTTGGGTTGTTTTTTAAGTCGATTAATAAATTATTAGCGCTTACAGTGGTATTTGCCAGATTAAAATAAAGCTCTTTATCGGTCAACAATAATCCCAGCGTGCCTTCACCATTATTTATCTTGTCAGACATTAAATTTAAATTATTGATGGTTTGATCAATATTACCGACTGTTGAAGCAAAATCAATTCCTTTAATATTATTGCTCACTGCTTTAAAATCGGTTGTAAGACTATTTACATTATCAATCATTACTGGAATTTCATTGTTCATTATATTTTTTAGTTGCTTGGAACTGTATGCAAAATTAGCAGAAGTTTCTTCGAGGGAAGTTAAAGAATTATTAATTTTTTCACTTTCAGAAAGTTTTCTGAGAGAGGTTAATAATGAATCTGCCTGAGATGAAATACTTTCAATTTTCGGTAAAAGACTGTTTGTAATTTGACCCATTAATCCAACACTTATTTGAGAAGGAATCGTGTCGCCAGGTTGAAGATAATGTTGACTGCCTGATTGATTTAGAATCAGTTGCAGAGCTTTCCCACCCATTAAGCCATTATCAAATAATTCAATTTTTGTATCTTCCGGAAGTCGAATGTTTTTTTCAATCGAAATTTTAACAATAAATGATTTTTGTTGTGAAAAATCATATTGGATTTTGTCCACCTGTCCTACTTTATAGCCTTTGATAAAAACTGGAGAGGAAGTTACCAAACCATCTAACTTTTCATAAACACTATAATAAGATCTAGTAGGTGAAAAAATATCAATTCCTTTCAAAAAATTAATTCCGAAATACAATAAAAAAATGGCAATTATTACCATTAATCCAATTTTAACTTCCTTATTAAAAAATTTCTTTTTCATTTTTCAGTTTTTTTAAAATTCGAATTTTCCCTTAATTAGTTAACTTATTATAACAGATTAAGAATATTTTATTTTGAATTTTCTAAAGCCTCTTTGATAGAAATTTTATTGTTCCCTTTGAAAGCAATTATGAATGCTTCTGGAAACTTGGTCTTAATTTCATTTCGTAATTTCAATATATTGTTATAGTCAGATTCTGCGCCAACAGTATATTTATATAATCCGTCTTCCTCGTAAAAAGCAATCTCTTTAATTCCTTTAAAATCTGGAGCATTAGGAGGAAGTTTCTTTCTACTTGCAAAAATTTGTATTTTAAAGACAACGGATTGATTATCAAATATATTATCTGAGAGTTGAACAGTGGAAGCGGAAACATTATTTGGATCTGTTGTTTGATTAGTAGAAATGTCACTTGTTTCATTTTGTTTCGCGTCTGTTTTTATTCCTGCATTTACTAAATTTTTTGAAACTCCATTTCGTTTATCATGTTCACGTTTATATTCGAGAAACGCTTTATAAATAGCTTCAGCCATTTTTCGTTGTCCTTCTTTTGAATTTAGGAATAATTCTTCTTCAGGATTAGAAATGAATCCAAGTTCAACAAGGACACTGGGACATGCTGAACGATGCAAAACCCAGAAACCTGCCTGACGAACACCTCTATCTAATCTACCATGATAATTAAAATGAGTTTGAATAAGTGATGCAAGTTCAATGCTTTTATCAAGAAATTTATCTTGCATAAATTCAAACATGATATAAGAATCAACAGAAGTAGGATCGAATCCTTCATATTTAGTCTTGTAATCTTTTTCAAGAAGAATTACAGAGTTTTCTCGCATAGCGACTTCTAAGTTAGATTGGGTTTTAGCAAGTCCCAAAGTATAAGTTTCTGCTCCAAAAGCAGAACGATTTTTTGAAGCATTAGTATGAATACATAAAAATAAATCCGCATGATTTTGATTAGCAATATCAGCTCTTTCCTGTAAGGTTAAATATTTATCCGTTTTACGGGTATAGATTACCTTTAGTTCTTTATTATCTTCCATCAATTTACCCAGTTCTTTTACTACTGCTAAATTAATATCCTTTTCATTTGAAATTTTTCCTTTTGCGCCAGGGTCTTTACCTCCATGCCCGGCATCCAAAACTACTATAAATCTATTATCCTGAGCATTGATAGAAATAAAACTATTTAAAAAGATAGGAAAGAAAAAGAAATTGACAATCAGTAATTTTTTAAAATTATAAAATATGTTCCTTTTTATTTTTTTGATTTTCATTATTAAATCCCCTGAAAATATTTTTATTGATACAAGTTGTTTTTCTCAAAAACGAATAAATCATTTTATTTTTCTTATTAGTTTAAAATAAAGAAATTGTAAAGCCCTTTCTTTTTTGCAAAAATAATCTTTTTTTCTTGTGTTTTCAATAAAAACAAAAAACAATAAAAAACCAAATTAATCCTAAAATTAAAAAATAGTAAAAGAAGGACATATTTTTTATTTAAATTTGCAAACGTGTAAATCTGGTATTTTTTAGACTTTTAGGTAGAGAAAAATTAAGGATGCAAACTTGCCATCAACAACATATCTCATTCATTTTTCGGTACTTACTTTTATTTATAGAGGGGATTATCCCTTTACTATGTTATAGCCAAGAGAGTCAAGACAAGATTTCTTCTTCGCCTTTGTTCAATAAAGATATTTCTACTGATTCAACTTTAGTTAAAACAGATTCTACAAAAATTTCTTCTCAAAAGCAAAAAGCAAGCCCAATTGATGCAGAAGTTAATTATTCTGCAAAAGATTCTATTGTGTTTTATGGCGATGGCACAGGATATTTGCATGGAGAAGGTGAAATAAAATATAAAAATATAACCTTAAAAGCCGAATTTGTTCGCGTTAAATTAGATAGTAGTTTGATTTATGCTCGGGGTAAGGTTGATAGTCTGGGCAATAAAATTGGAGAACCTATATTTTCAGAAGGAGAAGCAAACTATGCTTCCAAAGAGTTGACTTATAATTTAAAAAGTCAAAAGGGATATATTAAAAATGTTGTAACTCAGCAAGGTGAAGGTTATATTATCGGAGAAAAAACAAAAAAAGTCTCGGAAGATATTTTTTGTATTGCTGATGGAAAATACACTACTTGTGATAAATTTGATTCACCCGATTTTTATTTGTATCTCACCAAAGGGAAAGTGAAACCTGGTGATTATATCGTTACCGGTCCTGCTTATTTAGTGCTGGCAGACGTTCCTTTGCCGATAGCTGTACCATTTGGCTTTTTTCCTTTCACTGAAAAATATTCTTCAGGTATTTTAATGCCAAATTATGAAGATAATATTTCAAGAGGCTTTGGGTTGACTAATGGGGGATATTATTTTGCTTTGAGTGATTATGCTGACCTGGAACTTTTAGGTGATATTTATACTAAAGGAACCTGGTCATTGACAGCCAATTCACGATACATTAAAAAATATAAATACAATGGAAATTTTAGTTTCAATTATCGTGTGGATATCACAGGCGAAAAAGCTATGCCTGATTATAGTAAAGCAACTAATATGAGCATTCAATGGTCACATTCGCAAGATCCCAAAGCAAATCCATATTTTACCTTTTCATCCAGTGTAAATTTTTCAACCAGTGGTTACAACAGAAGTAATATCAATTATTATTATCGTCCCGACTTAAATTCAGAAAATACAAAAAGTTCAAGTATCTCTTTTACCAAGCGATTTCCAGGTATTCCTAATTTAAATTTATCTGGAAGCATGTTAATTAGCCAACGAACTAAAGATTCAACCATCAGCTTATCATTTCCTAATTTAAATGTCAGTGTTAGCAGATTTGTACCTTTTAAGCGTAAAAATGCTATTGGTAAAGAAAAATGGTATGAAAAAATCTATATGTCATACAGTGGAACTTTTGCAAACAGCATCAATACGAAAGAAAATTTATTGTTATCATCTTCCTTTTCAAAAGATTGGAAAAATGGAATGAAACATTCTATTCCTATTAGTGCTACCTTTAATGTTTTAAACTACATCAATATTTCTCCGACGTTTAATTATACTGAAAGATGGTATTTACAATCAATCCATAAAGACTGGGATACTGAAAATCAAAAAGTAAAAATTGATACAATTAGTAGATTTCATCGGGTATATGATTTTAATATGGGGATTTCAGCTTCTACAAAAATTTATGGTTTTTTTATTCCTATTCGTTCCATTTTTGGGGATAAAGTAGATAGAATTCGTCATGTATTTACACCAAGTATCGGTTTCGGTTATACGCCTAATTTCGGAGATTCGCGATGGGGTTATTATGATAGCTATGACAAAATAACAAAAGACCCAACCAATCCTGACGTGCTTTATCATGAACAAGTATCCTATTCTCGATACGAAGGAAGTTTATATGGTTATCCTGGAACAGGAAAATCAGGTAATATCAATTATTCATTTGCAAATAACCTGGAAATGAAAGTTCGGAACGATAAAGATACTACTGGAACTGTTCCTTATAAAGTGATAAGTTTAATCGATAATTTTTCAGTGGGTGGAAGCTATAATATGGTGGCTGATTCAATGAATTGGTCAAATTTTAATGTTAACTTACGTTTAAAATTTGGTCAAAATCGTTCTCTAAATTTAAGTGGAAGTTTTGATCCTTATATGTATGGTCTTAATAAAAGCGGACAGCCGGTTAGAATTAATGAATTACGCTGGGATCATGGGAAATTTCCTCGTTTTTTGGGTACAAATGCAAGTTATAGTTTTACTTTTAATAATGATACTTTTAAAAAACTTTTTGGAAAAAGTAAAACTGCTTCGAATTCAAGTCAATCAAATCCGTTAGATGCTGAAAGCGAACAATCTCTGCCTACAGAACAAAGTAATAGTCAGAATTTAAGTCCATTAACTTCAAGCACTTCACACTCTTCAAGTGTTGAGACCGACAAAGATGGTTACCAAAAAGTTACAATTCCCTGGAATCTTACAATTAATTATTCTATTCGTTATGCTAATACCAATGTTTTTGATTATAAAAAAATGGAATATAAAATGGGCTTTACTCATAATTTAAGTTTATCAGGTAACATATCCTTAACTTCGAAGTGGAATATCAGTTCAAGTACTTCTTATGATTTTGTTGCTAAACAATTTACCACTACTAATATAAGTGTTTCAAGAAATTTACATTGTTGGAATATTTCTGCTAATTTTGTTCCTTTCGGACCTTTCCAGTCTTATTATTTTAGAATTGGCGTAAATTCGAGCATGCTTCGTGACCTGAAATATGAAAAACGTAGTGGTTATGGTTCAACACCCATTGACTGGTATTGATTTATAACTGAAAAATAGAGAGATTTTGCTTCTAAAATGAACAATTTATTTTAATAGTCGTTATAAAAAAATAATTAATCTTGATTTATAAATTTAAAAATTAGAAAATGAAAATTGATGTAAACAAAGTAGTGTCTGCAAAATATGAATTATTTGTAGAAGGAGAAAATGAAGGTGAATTGGAATTAATGGAAAGAGCCACTGAACAAGAACCTTTAAGTTTTATTTATGGTGTAGGAATGATCCTGCCTAAATTTGAAGAATATTTGTATGGCTTGGAAGAGGGAGATGATTTTGAATTTACTATTGATAGCGAGGATGGATATGGTCATTATGATAAGGAAGATATAATAGACCTTGATCGAAGTATTTTTGAAACAGATGGCAAATTAGATAATGATGTCATTTTTGAAGGAAATGTAGTTACCTTGATGGATAATGAAGGTAATCGTTTACCTGCTAAAATAGTAACAATCACTGAAAATTATGTGACGGTTGATTTGAATCATCCATTGGCAGATGAAAAACTACATTTCAAAGGAACTGTTTTGGAAGTGAGAGATGCTACGGAAGAGGAACTTTCTTCACTTTCTGGATGCGGTTGCGGTTGCGAAGCAGATTGTGATTGCGAAAGCAATCATGCTAATAATAGCAATTGTAGTGATTGTGAATGCAATTAGTTTTATATCAATAAATTATAAAAGTATAATTTTCTCATTTTTAATGAGGAATTAGTTATTTTTGCAAGATAAGATAAAGAAGTTTAATTTATTATGTCAAATACAATTGGTAAATTATTCACTTTTACTTCTTTTGGTGAATCTCATGGACCTGCTATCGGAGGGGTTATTGATGGTTGTCCTGCGGGGCTCAAAATAGATGAAAATTTTATTCAAAATGAATTAAATCGACGTCGTCCCGGTCAATCTAATATTACGACTTCCCGAAAAGAAGAAGACAAAGTAGTTTTTTTGTCAGGTATTTTCGAAGGCATCACAACGGGAACGCCTATTGCTTTTGTTATTTGGAATACGAATCAACGGAGTGCAGATTATGACCATTTAAAAGAAATTTATCGCCCTTCTCATGCCGATTTTACTTATCAGCAGAAGTATGGTATTCGTGATTATCGAGGTGGTGGTCGCAGTTCAGCACGCGAAACAGCAGCCAGAATTGTTGTTGGCGCTATTGCTAAGTTAGTTTTAAAAAAATTAGGAATTAATATTGTGGCTTTTACCTCCCAAGTAGGACCTATTACAATGACTAAAACCTATGAAGCGGTAGATTTGTCGCTTATTGAAACCAATGCAATTCGATGCCCAGAACCTGAAGTTGCTGAAAAAATGATTGCTTATATTCAAGAATTGAAAAAAGAAGGTGATTCTATTGGGGGAATTATCACTTGCGTAATAAAAGGTGTACCAATAGGGTGGGGAGAACCAATTTATGATAAATTGCAAGCTCGCCTTGCTCAAGCCATGCTCAGCATTAATGCTACTCACGGATTTGATTATGGAAAGGGTTTTGAAGGTGTTGCGATGAAAGGTTCTGAAATGAATGATGAATTTATTAAAATAGGAGATAAAATTACTACCAAAACGAATAATTCTGGAGGTATTCAAGGAGGAATTAGTAATGGACAGGATATTTATTTCAGAGTTTTGTTCAAACCAGTAGCCACAATTTCAAAAAAACAAACTACCGTCAATATTCATTCTGAGGAAGTTAAGATGGAAGCTTATGGACGTCACGATCCTTGTGTTTTGCCTCGAGCAGTTCCAATTGTGGAAGCAATGGCTGCTATAACTCTGCTGGATATGTATTTGATTAAAAGTCGAAGAATTGAGGAATAAATTTTTCTGCTTCGTTGAGAGCTTGGATTTTCCCCACATCTAATATTTTGAATTCAGGAGGAATATATCCAAAAATCGGGTATCGTTCCATGTTTTGCAAATAGAAATCAATAATTGAAAATGGAGGTTCCCAATTTTTCATCAGCTTAAAAATTTGTGGAGAAAGAATTTGTATTCCAGCAAAAGCTAATTTTTGGAATTGATTAATGTTTATAGTCGTTGGTTTAATTTCTTGTGTTTTCCCGTTGAACCAGCCTTTTAGTTGCAGATTTTCATCAAATAAAAGGTAGCGGGAGGTTTTGCGGGAGCTTACCACTAAAGTTGCCAGTCCGTTAAGCGAAAGATGTTGTCGATAAAGTTGATACAGGTCAATATTGGAGAAAATATCTACATTATGAACTAAAAATGGTTTTCCATCATTGAAAAACCATTCCGTTTGACGAATGCCACCACCTGTATCTAATAAAAAATCTCTTTCGTCAGAAATTTTAATATTCAATCCAAAATTATTTTTTGATTTTAAAAAATCAATAATTTGGTCTGGGAAATGGTGAACATTAATAACGATTTCGTTAAAACCATATTTTTTCAAATTTAAAATCTGATATTCCAGTAAAGTTTTTCCATTAATAGGGATTAACGCTTTTGGAATAGAATTGGTTAATGGTTTTAAACGAGTTCCCAGTCCAGCAGCAAGTATCAAAGCCTTCATTGCTTAAAAACGATGGTGTTTTTTGAAATTTTTAATTTTTCAGCCAGAAATTTTAAGCTGTTGCAAGAAATAATTCTTCTTTATTTAATTCTCTATGAATAAGATGGACTTCAACACCAAATTTTTGATGAATATGCTCAGCCATTTTTTGAGCTGCATACACAGAACGATGCTGACCTCCAGTACATCCAAAACTAATCATTAAATTGGTAAATCCACGGTCCATATAACGTTTTACAGAAGCATCCACTAAATTATAAGCATTCTCCAGAAGGATAAGAATTTCGCCATCATCTTCCAAAAATTGTTTTACACCCTCATCAAGTCCTGAAAAATAAGTAAATTTTTCATATTTGCCGGGATTATTAATAGCTCTACAATCAAAAACAAATCCACCACCATTCCCCGAATCATCTTGTGGAATTCCTTTTTTATAAGCAAAACTATAAATTTTTACCGTTAATGGTTTTCGAAGCGATACTTCACGAAATTGTTTCAGTTCTGTAAGTTGTTGTAAAATTTTTATTAAATAAGGATATCCTGAAATATTATTTTGTAAAATAGCTCTCAGATTTTCTATTGCATACGGTATGCTTTGGAGGAAATGCGGTTTTTTCTCAAAATAACCTCTAAATCCATAAGCTCCCAGAACTTGTAAAGTACGAAAAAGTACATAATGTTTCAATTGTTCTCTAAACTCTGATTCATTGAAAGAAATAAGAGAAGCAAGCACCTCTAAATAATTTTGTAAAAGTTCTTCGCGGAGTTCATTATTGTAATTGGCTTTAGCTTGCCAGAGAAAAGAAGCGACATCATAATAAACAGGACCTTTTCTTCCACCCTGAAAATCAATAAAATAAGGCTCGTCATTTTTAATCATTACATTTCTGCTTTGAAAATCACGATACATAAACGTATTGGTTTGATTTTTCAGCAAAATATTGGAAAGTTTTTTAAAATCATCTTCTAACAAATTTTCCTGAAAGTCGAGCCCGGTAGCTTTCAAAAAACAATATTTAAAATAATTCAGATCCCATAATATAGAACGTTCATTAAATTCTGGTTGAGGATAACAAACAGAGAAATCTAAGTTTATAGCTCCTTTAATTTGAATTTCTGGTAATTCTCGAATAGTTTTTCTCAACATTTCTTTTTCTGATTCACAAAAAACACCTGTTTTTCTACCTTCGGCTATATAATCAAAAAGTAAAGTATTCCCTAAATCTTCTTCCAGATAATACATGCCGTCTGAAGATTGAGTTAAAAAAAGTGGAACAGGCAAACCTTGTTGATAAAAATGTTTTGCTAATTCAATGAAAGCTCTATTTTCCTCTTTTGAAGTACCTTCTACCCCAATTAATGAGTTGTTTTTGCTTTCCAAGCGAAAATAACGTCGATGAGAACCAGAAGCAGAAAGTTCTTCTTTTGATAATAATTTTTCTCCGGTATATTTTACAAATAAATTTTCTAATTCATTCATTTCAAATAATGCTATGCCTTAATTATAATTCAAAGATAAATAAATAGTTTTTATAGTCAAAAAGAGAAATTAAACTGGTGACTATAAAGTTAAAAATATTCTTTCAAATTTAACAAATTACGTTTGAAAATTAAATAAAAACAAATTATCTTTGAAAAGAATTTAGGTGGTATTATTTTTATATGTTGTTTTAAACAAAAAGATTTTATTCGTCAATAAAATGGCGTTTTTCAAAAAAATTGAAAAACTATTAGTAAATTTATAGTTCATTAACTCTAAAATTTTATGAATATGAAAACAAAAAATGGTTTAATGATTTTATTTTTATCTTTTGCTGTAATTTTAAGTGGCTGCAAGTCCCTGAACAAGACAGCAAAAGGTACCATGATTGGAGCAGGAACAGGTGCCGCTGTAGGTGCAGGAATAGGTGCTTTAATTGGTAAAGATGCAAAAAGTGCAGGAATAGGTGCTGCTATTGGAACGGCAGTTGGAGCAACAACAGGTGCTATTATTGGGAAACAAATGGATAAGGCAGCAGAAAAAGCGGCTGCAATTGAAGGAGCAAAGGTGGAAACTATTACAGATATTAATGGACTTCCAGCAGTAAAAGTGACTTTTGAATCAGGTATTTTATTTGAAACGAATAAAAGTACTTTAAATGAAGCGTCAAAAAATGCTTTGAGTAAATTTGCGCAAATTATGATTGAAAATCCAACTATGGATATTGCTATTATAGGTCACACAGATAATACAGGTTCTTTAGAGTTTAATCAAAAATTATCTGTAGAAAGAGCACAATCAGTAGCTAATTTTCTAAAATCAAAAGGAGTTCCTGCTAATCAAATTAAAGATGTGATAGGGAAAAATTATTCTGAACCTGTAGCTGATAATTCTACCCCTGAAGGAAGAGCTGCCAACCGTCGAGTAGAAGTTTATATGTATGCCAGCGAGCAAATGATTAAAGAGGCAGAACAACAAGCAAAATAACTATTTTAGAGAAATATTTAAAGAAGAGACGTGCTATTTTGGGAGTCTCTTCTTTAGTATTGTTTAGAAAACAAAAAAGGAAGAATTAACCTTTTCAAAAAATAATTAAATTTATCCCAGAATTGTCATTAAAAATAAACAGAAACTACTATTTCCTTTAAGTTCGTTCAAATTGGCTATATTATTCAAACACTTTTACCCTGTAAATTACTGAAACATAAGGAGCTATTAATGGTTCTTTCCCTTTCATCCCGTAAGCCAGATACCATGGAATAATGAAAATGGCATTATCGCCTTTGCGTAAAAGTTGCAATCCTTCTTCAAGTCCTTTGATAGTCTGTTTTTTTCCTATAACAATAATTTCTTGTTCATTTTTCTCAAGCAACTTGTCATCCAATGAAAAAAGTTCATAAGAAAATTGACAAACATCATTATTTTTTATTTTCTTTCCTTGCTTAGTTTTTTCAATTTTATACCACAATCCAGTTTCTGTCTTCCTGAAACTTTTGTCTTTCAAGTTCGCCACATACACTTGCAATAAGCTGTCTTCTCGAAGTGCTAATTGATGGTTTATTTCCATCATTGACATAGTATTCTGGACGTCATCAACGTTTTTATTGGCTGGTAATTGTGGTGGCATTTTTTTGCAAGCAATAACAAAACACAAAGAAAACACCACAGAAAATAAAACTCGAGTGTTTTTCATTCTCTCAACGAATATTAGCAATGCTGATAATGTCGGAGAATACTCCTGCTGCAGTAACACTTGCTCCAGCTCCATAACCTTTGATCATCATAGGAAATTCATTATAACGTTCTGTGGTAAGTAAAATGATATTATTACTTCCTTGCAAATCATAAAAAGGATGATGCTGATCTACTTCCTGAAGTCCCACTTCACAATAATCATGATCCATAGAAGCTACAAATTTCCAACGTTTTCCCTGCGAAGCCAAAATCTGTCTTTTTTGTTCAAATTCTTCATCCAGTTCGGAAATACTTTCCCAAAATTCTTCCAATGTTCCCTTAAAAAACTTATCAGGGATAAATAATTTTTTTACTACTTCTTCTTGTTCCACTCGATAGCCTGCTTCACGTGTCAGAATAACAAGTTTTCGCACCACATCTTTACCACTTAAATCAATACGAGGATCAGGTTCTGAAAAACCTTTTTCTTTCGCCAACCGAATAGCTTTGCTCAAAGGTATTTCTTCACTGATGGTATTAAAAATAAAATTCAACGTTCCGGAAAGTACCGCTTCAATTTTAAAAATACGGTCGCCGCTATTTATCAAATTATTAATGGTGCTGATAATAGGTAAACCAGCTCCTACATTGGTTTCAAAAAGGAATTTAATTCCTTTACGAAGAGCAGTTTCTTTCAACCGAATGTATTTGTCGTACGAAGAAGAGGCTGCTATTTTATTAGCTGCCACCACAGAAATATTATGATCGAGTAATTGTTGATACAAATCAGCAATTTGATCACTGGCAGTACAATCCACAAAAACAGAATTAAAAATGTTCATATTGATAATTTCATTAGCAATCTTCTCAGAGGAAGATGCTACACCTTTTGTTTCCAAAATCTCATTATATTGCTCAATATCAATTCCTTCTCTGTCAAAATACATTTTTTCGCTTGTAGCTATTCCTACAACATTCAATTTTAATCCTTTTTCTTGTATCAATTTGGGTTGCTGCATCTTGATTTGATTTAACAAATTGCTTCCCACCATACCAATACCTACCAAAAAAATATTCAGCACTTGATACTCAGACAGAAAAAACGAATCATGAATAACATTCAATGCCTTTCGCAAATAGCTTCTATCAGTAACAAATGAAATATTAGTTTCCGATGCTCCCTGTGCACAAGCAACAACATTAATACCATTTCGCCCTAAAGTACCAAAAAGTTTTCCAGCTATACCAGGAGTACGTTTCATATTGTCGCCAACAATGGCAATTGTTGCCATCTCATCTTCAGAAAAAATCTCATCAATTTCACCCTGTTCTAATTCATAAATAAATTCATCTTTCAGCACTTGAACAGCTAATGCACTATCAGCATTTCGAACACCGATAGAAGTAGTACTTTCAGAAGAAGCCTGCGAAACAAAAAATACGCTGATACCATTTTTTGCCAAAGCACGAAAAATTCGGTAATTAACTCCAATAACACCTACCATTCCCAAACCTCGAATGGTAATTAAGGAAGTATCGTCGATGGATGAAATTCCTTTAATGGCTTTTGAAGGTTCACCCGACTTTTCTTTCGAAATGTAAGTGCCTTGTGCCTCAGGATGAAAAGTATTTTTAATGATGATTGGAATACTTTTATGAAAAGCAGGGAAAATAGTAGGTGGATAAATCACTTTTGCACCAAAATTACAAAGCTCCATTGCTTCACTATAACTCAATCGATCAATTACATAAGCGTTATTAATGATATGTGGATCGGCAGTCATAAAGCCATCAACATCTGTCCAGATTTCGAGAATGGAAGCATTTAAGGCAGCAGCAAGAATAGCAGAAGTATAATCAGAACCTCCTCTACCCAAATTGGTGACATAATTTTCTTCTACATCAGTTGAAATAAATCCGCCACATACCACAATTTGAGGAGCATCCTTAAATTTTTCTTGAATAAGAGCATTGGTAGCTTTAAAATCTACCATGTGTTTATTATATTGATCCTTTGTTTTAATAAATGTCCGTGAATCAAAATGAACAGCATTTTTTATAACATTGGCAATAATGACAGAAGAAATCATTTCACCATAACTTACAACAGTATCAGTAATTTTAGTGGATATATCTTTAATTAAATAAATTCCACGAAATATATTTAAAAGATCAGCAAACAATGTCTGAACTTGACTGACTGTTTTTGCTTTTTTTTCAGGAGAAATCACTTGATGAATGATTTCCATGTGACGGCGAAACATTTCATCATATTCCTTTAAGTAACTTTCATCACCACTCGCAGCTATTTTTGAAATATGATATAACTGATCTGTTACACCTGACAAAGCAGAAACCACTACTACTATCTGTTCGTTTTGTGATTCAACAATTTTTTTTAAATTCAAAATGCCCTGCACTGAGCCAACCGAAGTGCCGCCAAATTTTAATACTTTCATTTATCAGTCTATATATTTATTATTTTGATAATAATACCTTTTAATTTTACAAAATTAGTTATTTTTAGTCGAAAAAGACTCCTTATTATGAATTTTGAATAAAAACACTTGCGTTTTTTTTAAAATTACAGTACTTTTGCAACGGGAAATAGCAGGAAAATCAATCGAAAATAATAAAAATTGCATTCCTAATGATTTCTTGATGCTGATTAATTTTGTTTTTCTTTTTTTACACCAAAAAATTCTGGTCTCGTAGCTCAGTTGGATAGAGCAACAGCCTTCTAAGCTGTGGGTCGTGGGTTCGAATCCCGCCGAGATCACCCCTCCATCAATAAAAGATTTCTTCTCCTGGAAGCCATTTGTGAGGTTTTATTGTCATTCCTACTTTTCTTATCCACCCTTTTCTACATTTGACAACAACGGCTTTAACAACAATGTATATGGCAAGTGTATTTAACAATAGTAAACTGCCAGATTAATAATCAATTATCATCTTTTTTTATAAAAACTAAATAGTAAAAAACATTTCCAAAAAGCTGAATTTTGAAAAAATGTATACTATGGTTCACTCACCCAACAATCATTTTTTTTGAACTTCCTTTTATTCAAATCAATTAAAACATATTTCTTCTAAAAATCATTTATTAGTAGATAATTACTTTCTTTTTTAAAATTTTATTATTCAAATGATAAAAATTTCTATCAAATGTTTGCAATATGAAATAAAAAGTTTAAATTTGCACCCGAAAAAACTACACTTTCTTATTTATATTTTTGAATTCATTTTCCTTAACAAGGATATTTATCATATTATAAATATAATTACTAATTTCTAAAAAATAAATATTATGAATGTTGAAAAATTATTATCATCACTTGAAGCTAAACATCCCGGAGAAAAAGAATATTTACAAGCAGTTCGTGAAATATTAACTAGTATTGATGAAATTTATTCCCAACATCCTGAATTTGAAAAAGTAAAAATTGTTGAACGTTTGGTAGAACCAGATCGAATTATTACTTTCAAAGTTCCCTGGATAGATGATGAGGGAAATGTGCAAGTAAATATCGGTTATCGCGTGCAATTCAACAATGCCATTGGACCTTATAAAGGCGGTTTGCGGTTTCATCCTTCAGTAAATTTATCTATTATGAAATCGCTTGCTTTTGAGCAAATTTTTAAAAATGCTTTAACAACTTTACCAATGGGTGGAGCTAAAGGAGGTTCTGACTTTAATCCGAAAGGGAAATCTGAAATGGAAATGATGCGATTCTGTCAATCTTTTATGACCGAACTTTGGCGTTATCTTGGACCTGATATTGATGTGCCAGCAGGTGATATTGGTGTTGGAGGTCGTGAAATTGGTTATTTATACGGAATGTACAAAAAGTTAACTCGTGAAAATACAGGAGTTTTAACAGGCAAAAATTTAGAATTTGGCGGTTCTTACATTCGACCAGAAGCCACAGGTTTTGGTGCTTTGTATTTTGTTCAGCAAATGCTCAAAACCAATGGTATGGATATTCAAGGAAAAACAATTGCTGTTTCAGGTTTTGGTAATGTAGCTTGGGGTGTTATTTTAAAAGCTGCGCAAATGGGTGCCAAAGTGGTAACTGTTTCTGGACCGGATGGCTTTATTTATGATGAAAATGGAATAACGGGTGAAAAAATTGATTATCTGCTGGAATTAAGAGCAAGTTGTAATGATATTGTATCACCTTATGCTGAGAAATTTGGCGTTCCATTTTTCCCAAATCGGAAGCCGTGGGAAGTAAAAGTGGATATTGCCATGCCTTGCGCTACACAAAATGAACTAAATAAAGACGATGCTCAAATGTTGATTAATAATCATGTTAAATGCGTTGCAGAAGTTTCTAATATGGGGTGTACGCCAGAAGCTATTGATTTATTTTTACAACATAAATTGTTATTTGCTCCCGGAAAAGCAGTAAATGCAGGCGGAGTAAGCGTTTCAGGTTTGGAAATGACACAAAATGCTATCCACTTAAATTGGACAGCCGAAGAAGTGGATGCTCAATTACATCAAATCATGAAAAAAATTCATGAACAATGCATAAAATATGGACGCGAAAACGATGGCTACGTTAATTATTTGAAAGGAGCTAATGTGGCTGGTTTTATGAAAGTTGCAAAAGCTATGCTTGCACAAGGAATAATATAATTTTTTTAGCTTCCAATTTATAATTTCTAATCAGTGTTTTTCAAATAAAAGCACTGATTAGAAATCAACAAAATGCTACTTTAAAAAATCGCTACTTTATACTTTCCGGAACTAAGTTTGATTTATTTGTTAAGTTCCAGTTTATTTTTTTGCTGTCTTGCTTTTATTTCGATAGTTCTGATTTTATCCTTATAATGATTATAAAGATTTAGTGTTGCAGGATCTAATTCGGCATCAGAATTATCTTTCCAACGACGACAAAGATAAAGTGAACGATAAATTCTTCCTATCTGATAATCCCGGCTGAAAACAAGTCCCAATGCATAATCTTCTCCGTAGTTAGAATTAGGAACTTTAATTTTTCTTAATAAAGGAGTATAAAAAGCTCGTGGAGCGCCAAAACCATTCACTCTTAAAGCGTTATTACGACCGTTTTCAGGAGTCCATTCCTTATGATCAATCAGCCCCGGCGGAAGAATATTCATATTAAAATCGGTTGTGGTGTAAGAACCTACCACCATACCACAATTTTGCTCATAAAAAGCTTCCACGATAGTTTGTAGAGTATTTTCATCCTGATAAATATCATCACTATCCAGTTGAACAGCAAATTTACCACATAAAGGATGATGAATTGCCAGATTCCAACAACCTCCTATCAATAAATCTTCTCTTTCAGGGATAACATGAATAATCCGTTCATCTTTCTTTGCATATTTGGCAATTATTTGACTTGTTCCATCCGTCGAATAATTATCCACAATAATAACATTAAATTCAAAAGTGGTTTTTTGTGACAAAGCAGAGCGAATAGCATCTTCAATGGTAGTCACCCTATTCTTGACAGGAATAATTATGGAAGCCTCAACAGGAAATTTTTCTTCGTTAAATGAAATTTTTTTAAATACAGGTTTTAGGTAAGCACCTATCTTTTTTAAATGATCAGTACATGCTTTTTCCATTTCCAACTGAATTTCACGATTTTTTGGATCTACGTAATCAAATTGTTTTTCACCACTTTTACGAATATCTAATTCTACATCAGAGTATAAATATTCATCTATGTGAATCAACTCGGTGCATTGAGAAACTTTTAACCTTAAATCATAGAAACCAGCATATTGATAATTGTCAGAAAATTCACTCACTGCTTTTCTTAAGCATTCAGTGTTGTAAAACAATACAGAACCAAAATTAAAGTCATCTCGTACGCTACCTAATTGGTAATCTATCAGTGGTAATTTAGAACGAGTTCCGTTGGTTATTTGATAATAATCAGAATAAACCAGCCCGGCTTGAGTATCATTAGCTATTTGATAAAATCGTTCCAAGGCAAATTGACCTAATTCCAATGTTGTATTTTTAAGATAAATCATTGTATAAAGAGCTTGCGATTTATCTGCAATTTTTTTTACTGTATCCGTACTCATCAAGGAACTTATTGGAATATTGTCACATTTTTCAACATTCGGATTGAGAGAAGATTTTGTTAAAAGATAAATATTATTTACCAATTCACTTTCTAATAAATTCTGGATAGTTTTTTTTATTCCCTCTGTCTCTTCATAAAAAATAAAACAATCTATGATTTTCATAATTATGTAAGCATTAATATTTTTTATTATATAATATATCTGACAAAAGCTTCTATCGCTTCATAAGAAGCCAAGCCTAATTTGGTATATAATTCAGCAGTTGCACGATTTCTATCTTCGGAACGCTGCCAAAAAAGCCGTTGATCATCACCTAAATAAGGGGCATTTTCCATTTGTGACTGGTGCCGTAAGATAGCATTTCGTTTGTTTCTCAATTCTTCAGGACTTAAAGGAACAGCCATTTCTATATGATCTATTTCCCATTCTTTCCATGCACCTCTATACAACCATATCCAACAATCTTTCATCCATTCTTCTTCCTTGAGTTCGTCGATAGCTGCTAAAACAGCATCAAGGCAAATTTTATGCGTTCCATGAGGATCGGCTAAGTCGGCAGCCGCATAAATTTGATGCGGACGAACTTCTTGTAAAAGTTGTTTAATAATATTTACATCTATTTCAGTTAAATCGTTTTTTTTGATGGTACCTGTTTCATAAAAGGGCAAATTAAGAAAATGAATGTTCTTTAAAGGGAGCCCTAAATATCTACAGGCAGCTTTAGCTTCTCCTCTTCGAATCAATGCTTTTAGTTCGAGAATATCCCTTGTGTCATTATCCCCTTCTTTTTTTTCATTCAATAGGAAATTACATAATTCGTTATATTTTGCTTCAAAAGCTTTATTTTCAGCATCAAATAAATCTTTAAATCCTTTTGTAAAAGAAAGAAAACGAATCACTTCTTCATCTGTTACGGCAATGTTTCCTGAAGTTTCGTATGCCACATGAATTTCATGATTTTGATCAATCAAGCGTTTAAAAGTGCCTCCCATTGAAATAACATCGTCGTCAGGATGGGGACTAAAAATAATGACACGTTTTGGATAAGGGAAAGCTCTTTCAGGACGATAGGTATCGTCAGCATTAGGTTTTCCACCAGGCCATCCGGTAATAGTATGCTGCAAGTCGTTAAAAATACGAATATTAACATTATAAGCTGAGCCATAAATGGCCAGCAATTCACTCAACCCATTGTCATTATAATCTTTATTGGTAAGTTTTAATATAGGTTTGTTAATTCTTAGACATAACCACACAATTGCCCGACGAATCAATTTACTATCCCATTCACAGGAAGTTACCAACCACGGCATACTAATTCGGGTAAGCTCACTGGCAGCATGAAGATCAATAATAATTTTTACATTGGAATGGAGTTGCAAAAATGAAGCAGGAACCATATCAGACATAACTCCTTCTACAGCATTTTTAATCACAGTTGATTTATGCTCACCCCAAGCTACTACTATAATTCTTTTTGCTTTCAAAATTGTACCTATCCCCATTGTAATGGCTGAAATAGGAACCAAATCGATGCTTCCAAAATAATCTGCTGCATCTTTTCTTGAAACATTATCCAACAAGATAAGGCGAGTTTGTGAATTTACTTGTGACCCCGGTTCATTAAAACCAATATTCCCTGTTTGACCAATACCTAAAAGTTGAAGGTCAATTCCTCCATAAGAAGCTATTTTCTGTTCATAGGCAGCACAAGCCTCAATAATTTCAGATTTATCCATTGTTCCATCAGGATAAAAAATATTTTCTTCAGGAATATCAATATGATCAAATAATAATTCTTTCAATTGAGCATAAGCACCTTGCAAATTACTGGACAAGGGATAATATTCAAACAATAAAAAAACAATAACATTATGAAAGCTAAGATTTTCTTTTTTATGTAAACGAATCAATTCGGCATAAATACCCAACATAGATCTTCCACTTGTTAATCCTAAGACACAGTTTTCATTGGTTGACTGTTTTTTACGAATAAGGTCTGCAATTTCGTCAGCTACTTTTTTTGAACCAACTTGTTCATTATCAAAAATTTCCGTTGGTATTTTTTCAAAACGCGTCACACGCGACAAGTCAAATACATCATCAGGCTGATAGTATCTTTTGGGGATACGAATCATTGAAATTTTTGAACTTAAATTTGTTTTCATGTTTTTAAAAATTACAAATTCTTTAAATTTGATTTCAAAAGTACAATAATTTTCTTTCTTAACAAATTTTTTTTTGCAATCGTTTGCGTTAAAATGTAATTTTTATTATTTTTTCTTTGAAAGGTGATTTCTTTTACTTTACTTTGTAGCAAAATTAATTTTTTGCAATCCACGAAATATGAAATTAATTGCTGATAGTGGTTCTACAAAAACACATTGGTGTGTTATTGAAGATAAAAAGATATTGAAAGAAATTTTCACAAAGGGGATCAATCCTTTTTATCAATCAAAAGAAGAAATTGAAAATGAATTAAGAAATAATTTAGTTCCTTTTATTTCTGAATTTCTTATTAATGAAATACATTTTTATGGAGCAGGTTGTGCATTTGAAGAACAAAAAACACTAATTTCTCATATTTTTCAACCTTTTTATCCAAAAGCAAGCATTAAAGTTGAAAGTGATTTGTTGGCAGCAGCAAGATCACTTTTTGGTTATAAAAAAGGAATAGCTTGTATTTTGGGTACAGGTTCCAATTCGTGTTTATATGATGGAGAAAAAATCGTAATGAATGTTCCTCCTTTGGGATTCATTTTAGGAGACGAAGGCAGTGGAGCTGTTTTGGGAAAAAAACTCGTAGCCGATGTTTTGAAAAATCAACTTCCACAAGAATTAAGTACCAATTTTTTGAGTCAATATCATTTGAATATTGAAATCATCCTCGAAAATGTCTATAAAAAACCTTTTCCAAATAGATATTTAGCTCAATTTACTCCTTTTTTGAAAGAAAATATTCAGCATCCTTCTATACATAATATTGTATATACAGCATTTAATGATTTTTTTATCCGAAATATTTCTCAATACCTTTCAAAGGAAAATGTGCCAGTAGCTTTTGTAGGATCAATTGCTTTTCATTTTTCTGAAATTTTAAAAAAAGTAGCTTCGGAAAAACAAATTGTTATATCCATGATTAGACAACAACCGATGGAGGGATTAATCACTTATCATTCAGAAAATTAATTTTTAATAAAATTTACATATGACATTTCAAAAAATAACAGAACAAAATTCCTTACATGATGATTTGGATAAAAAATCAACAAGACAGCTTCTGATCGAAATGAATGAAGAAGATAAAAAAGTTCCTTTTGCCGTTGAAAAAGTAATTCCAGAAATAGAACAGTTAATTGAAGAAATTGTAAAAAGGATGAAAATAGGAGGAAGACTTTTTTATATTGGAGCGGGGACAAGTGGACGTTTAGGTGTGTTAGATGCTTCTGAAATTCCTCCTACTTTTGGTATGCCACCTAATTTAGTAATCGGCATTATTGCCGGCGGCGACATTGCATTAAGGAACGCAGTAGAAAAAGCTGAAGATGATTTTGAACAAGGTTGGGAAGATTTGAAAAAACATAATATAGACCAAAAGGATACAGTTGTTGGTTTAACAGCTTCTGGAGCAGCCCCTTATGTGATTGGAGCTTTAAAACATGCTCGTGAAAATGGTATTTTTACTGCTTCCATTTCTTGCAATCCAGATTCCCCTGTTTCAAAAGAAGCAAATATTAAAATTGAAGTTATAGTGGGACCTGAGTTCGTAACTGGAAGTACACGACTGAAAGCTGGGACAGCTCAAAAACTTATATTAAACATGATTTCCACTATTACCATGATAAAATTAGGTAGAGTGAAAGGAAACAAAATGATTCATATGCAACTAACTAATTCAAAATTAGTAGATAGAGGAACTCGTATGTTGGTAGAAGCATTAAATATCGATTATGAACAAGCCAGAAATATCCTTTTAATACATGGTTCGGTAAAAAAAGCCATCGATGCTTTTAAAATGAAAAACAAAGTATAAAATAAAAAAATGTTAAATATTTTGCAAACGTTTGCAATCTGTTGTTTTTTTTATTTATTTGCACAAAAATTATCACTATAAATAAGTTTTAATAGAGAGATAAATATTAACAAATAAATTTAATTACGTATGAAAAAAATTCTTCTATTATTTGTAAGTTCCTTGTTTTTGTGGCAATTTAGTTTTGCCCAAAAAATTGAAGTGACAGGTACTGTTACTTCAAAAGAAGATGGGCTGCCCATTATTGGAGCTTCAGTGCTTGAAAAAGGAACTACAAATGGGACCATCACAAATTATGATGGCGTTTATACAATTTCAGTTCCTATAGGAGCTACTTTGGTATTTAGTTATGTTGGGATGGATAAAGTAGAACGCAAAGTAACAGGACCTGGAAAAATAGACGTAGTAATGTCACCAACTGCTATTGCCATTGAAGAAGTGGTTGTTACAGCTATGGGCGTAAGAGCAGAAAAGAAAAAATTAAATTTTGCTGTACAAAGTGTAAATGCAGAAGATATTATTGATAGTCGTTCTGCTAATTTTGTAACTGCATTACAAGGAAAAATTTCCGGCGTTAATGTAACTACTGCTGGTGGTTCTCCCAATGCCGGGTCACAAATTTTAATACGTGGTATTTCTTCCATTAATCCAGCTCAAAATAACGAGCCCCTGTTTATTTTAGATGGAATGGTATTGGCGGGTGGAGCAAGTGCAGCAGCAGATATTAATCCAAACGATATTGAAAATATAACAGTTTTAAAAGGTGCAGCTGCCGCAGCTTTGTACGGACAAAATGCTGCCAATGGTGCCATTATGATTACTACAAAAACTGCACAAGCCGGTAAAATGGCTGTAATAGCAAATGTGAGTTTGCAATTAGATGAACCGGCCAATTTACTCGAATTGCAATCCATGTACGGACCTGGTACTTTAGGATTTTATAAACCTGAACCGAGTGGTGGTTATGGTGGTTGGGGACCTCCATTACCAGCAGATGAGCCGAGATATAATAATGTAAAAAATTATTTTAAAACAGGATTTTATCAAAAATATGATCTCAGCTTAAGTGGAGGAAGTGAGAAGTTTCAAGCTTATGCTTCGGTTAATTATTCAAGAAATGATGGAATTGTCCCTAAAGACTATCTGGATAAAATAGGAGTTATGCTGAAAGGAACTTACGAAATCAACAAAAAATTGTCTGCTACATTGATGACCAATATGGTTAACAGTAGCTATCGAGGAGCAGGAAGTATTAGTTCTATTTATTCTTGGCCTATCAACGATGATATTAGAACTTATAAAACCGGTGAAGGAAATCCTCGTTATCGTTATATCAATGAAAACCAAAAAGAAAATTCACCTATTAGCCCATTATGGAGCAGATATATGGATTATGGTTTAAATTCGTCGACACGAAATTTGTTACAAGGCTCATTAGAATACAAACCTTTTAAAAATTTTAATATCACAGGACGTGTGAGTTTAGATCAAAACAATTACTCATATGATGGTTACGCAGTGCCCCGATTTGATGACTCGGTAATTCTTCCTAATCCACCAACAGCAGAAGATTATCCTGACCCTGATGTATTAGCTCAAAAAACTGCCGAATACAACGCTTACTATAATTCTGTACCTTACTTTAACGAAAAAGATTTACCAAACGTGGATAAAAATCTATTTGGGAATTATAGTTATTCCCAAAGTAAACGGCAACTTATCACAACCAACGTAGTGGCTACCTATAAAATTCCACTTCAAAAAGATTTTAATGTTGAAGTATTGGCAGGAGGGGAAATGAAAATTAATAAAAGTATTGGTTCTTCCATTGCTGGACGTGATTTTATTGTACCAGGTATATATAGCATATCTAATGTAAGTGAAATAGTAGGAGTAAACGATATTAGTTTAAATCACCGTGAAAACCGAAATGCAGGTGTTTTTGGTGAATTAAGAGGTGATTACAAAGGATTATTAAATTTAAGTGTAACTTCTCGGTGGGATTGGTCTTCAACACTGACTTTAAAATA
>Ga0116192_1000663_pt1 | contig 25588 bp, 18 predicted proteins | sample AD_UKC113_MetaG_FD_89876 | JGI IMG/M metagenome (GOLD analysis project Ga0116192, IMG submission 89876) | Active sludge microbial communities of municipal wastewater-treating anaerobic digesters from Hong Kong - AD_UKC113_MetaG | ecosystem: Engineered > Bioreactor > Anaerobic > Digestate...
AATACGTCATATTCCTGCAGATCCTGGGCAATCAAATGACCCTGGGTATCCATAATGATGGACTTAGTTCCGGAAGTTCCTATGTCGGTTCCTATTAAATACTTCATATCTTCTTCCTCTCTCTATCTCTAGAAGCATGTAAATGCGCCGTCTATGACGAAGTCTGATCCAGTGGTGAAGTCGCTGGCGTCCCCTGCCAGATAAACCGCAATGGCCTGAAGTTCCTCAGGCCTGCCCAGCCGTTTTAAGGGTGACAGCCTTTCCCATTCGGCAATAAGGGGCTTCAAGGTCGGGGAATTAAGGGTAAGATCGGTTCCGATATACCCGGGACTGATGCTGTTGACCCGTACCTTTTTGGATGCCCACTCGATGGCCAGGGATTTGGTGAGCTGCACTACTCCGGCCTTGGATGCGTTATAGGCGCATTGGGGCTGAGGAATATTCACAATATGGGCCGACATGGAGGCCGTATTGATGATGGAACCTCCACCCTGAGCAATCATTACTTTGCCGGCGGCCTGACAGGTCAGAAAGACGCCTGTCAAATTGACATCAATGACCTTCTTCCACTGCTCCAGGGTCATTTCCTCGGCAGGTGTATTAATGCAGATACCCGCATTGCAGAAGGCCACGTCGATTCTTCCGAAATGTTTTAGAATCTCGGAGATCATATGGTCCACATCCTGGGGATTGGTCACATCGGTCTTGACAGACAGGGTTTTCCGCCCGGTTTCCTGGGCGATGTGTTCTGCGGTTTTCCGGGCCTCATCCAGGTCCATGTCCACAATGGCCACATCGGCACCGGCCTGGGCCACGGCCAGGGCAATATTCATCCCTATGCCACGGGCCCCTCCCGTTACAAAGATCTTCTTGCCATCCAGGCGCATTTTCTCAAGAATACCCATAGCGCCCCCTCCTCTTTTCCATTATTCAAACAGGTTTACACCACGTTCTAACAGAACCTTTTGTACGTCACGGTAATCCACCTGACGGGGCTCGATGCCCTTCTGAGCCGCTAGGGCCGCAGTAATACCCGAAGCCTCACCTATAGCCATGCAGATGGACATGACCCGATAGGATGCATGGGCACGGTGGGTACCCGAGATATTTCTGCCTGAGAGCACTAACCCATCTACCCGCTTGGGTATTAAGCAGCGCAAAGGAATATCGTAGGGTGTAACCTCCTCAGGCACACCTTCGGCCTGGGCACTGCCTGAGGGGTTATGGATATCCACAATAAAGCTGGCCTTATGGACCACCACGTCCTCAAAACGGCGGCCATGGCGAAGATCCTCGTCATGGAGCTGATACAGGCCCATAAATCGGCGTGTTTCACGCACTCCGAGCGTATTTGCCGTACTCTTGACAAAGCAGTTCTGATAGCCGTCTACATACTTTCTTAAGAATTCAACCACCTGATCAATCTGCTTGCGCAGATCAACTTCAGCTTTTTCGATATCATCGCTTAACAGAGCCGATATGCCATTGGCCTGTGTGGTATTAATGAGTCTTTCACCGGGAACTAAGGTACGGAAGGAGCGGACCGATGCCGCATTGGGCGGCAGATGGCCTTCCTTGCAGTGTCTCGTGGTATAATCCAGGAAACGCTCACCCTTGTATTCCACATAGTCTACCTCGCCGATACAGGTGAGGGCATCCTCTTCCACCCCCTGGACACGGAACATAAGGGTAACAGGCTGTACCAGGGAATCTCCGTCACGGCCCATCTCGTATTCAGCGCCTGCATAATAAGCCACGTCGCCATCGCCCGAGGCATCCACAAAGGCCTTGGCCTGGAGAATGCACATTCCGGTCTTTTGACCAATAACAATGCCTGTCACCTTATCACCCTGGGTGATGGTGTCCACCACGGGTGTTTGCAGATAGAGCTTCACACCGGCTTCATGGGCAAATTCCACCAATACGCGCTTGGCCAGTTCAATATCGTGGGACTGCTGTGTGGCGCCTATCTCATCGCTGTCAGGTACTCCCAGGCGCTCCACAAGCTCATCCCGGAGTGTGCCTTTTGCAACACTGCCGAGGATGGGCGATACCGCCCCATTGGTCAGGTTGCCGCCCAATGTGCCATAACGTTCCACCAGGGCTGTTTTTGCGCCCAAACGCGCGGCCGAGACTGCAGCGCAAATGCCTGCCGGTCCCGAACCAATAACAATTACATCGTAGCTTGCCGCTACCTTCAGGGATTTTTGATATGAAACTGTATCCATTGCCATAATTAAACTGCCTCCTTGGAGTCCTGATAAGCTCCATGCTGATAAGTATAAACCTGATATCTATAAAAGGATGCGCAGAACGGGCACTTCCGGTCTGCGCATCTTCTTGAGCGATCTTTTTAGTCTCCCAAATAAGCGCCCTGCTCCTTTAAGAGGGTACACAGCTTGTTCTCGTCGACGGCAGCGGGAAGCTTTCCTTCCTTGACGGCCATGGCTGCGGCGGTTCCTGCTGCCTGTCCGAATACGATGCAGCAGGGTATCATACGGATGGCCGAACCGGCAACAGCATCAGCCGAAATAGCGCGGCCTGCAACCAGGAGATTGTCAATCCCCTTAGGCACCAGACAGGTGTAAGGAACACCGAAGTAGGGTCCATTTTCCAGGGTATAGTAGGTTCCGCCCGGGTCACTCTTGTTGTGGGTATCCATATTGGTGGCCATGACTGCAATAGAATTCCCGGGAACCCGGCAGTTGATCACATCGTCCTTGGTCAGCCTGTACAGGCCTTCAATATGCCTTGTTTCACGAATACCAATGGATGCAGCCGTACCCATGAACTTGGCGTTTTCAAAGCCCACAGCATGCTTCTTTAAGAAACTGAAGACCTTGTGCGCCTGCTTCATGCCCAGAAGCTCAGCCTTAGTTAAATCCTCGGCATTAGTTCCGTCAATATCCAGAATACGGGTAACATTCAAGCGGAATTCTCCGGGCTCGGGGCTCTCAAACAGACAAACCTCGGCGCGGGGCACATCTCCCCACTCCTCCTGCTTTTCCCTGATTAACCAACTGAAGGGGCCATAGAAAGGCCGAATCTCATTCTCATGTTCCTTGATATGGGCATTCAGACGCTCTGTATCCACATTGCAGACCCTGAAGAACAGGGTTGCGGGCTGCATATTGCCGTCATGGATATTTCCAAGCTCATAGTTCACACCTGATCTTGCGGCCACATCCGCGTCGCCTGAACAGTCAATGATGATCTTTGCCCGAATCACCGACATCCCCGACTTATTGGCAATAACAACGCCGACAATCTTATTCTCTTCCTTGATCACGTCGACAAACTGGGTATGTAAAAGCAATTCAGCGCCGGCCTCCAGGATCATGTCGGTGGCAACCAGTTTAAAGGCCTCATGGTCAAAGGGACCCACATGGTCATGACCAATGAGATAGTAGCCTGCCCGTGAGGTTTTTGAGCGAACCTCGCTGGGATGAATGGCTCCGCCAATTTGAATCATTCTGTCTACGATTTCCTCGAAAATGCCTTTGATAATCTGCTTTTCGCTTCTGGCGTCGTACACCGTCATAAATGGTCCTACAAGACCATTGGTAGCCGCGCCGCCAACACAGCCCGCACTCTCAATAACAAGGGTTTTGGCGCCATTTCTTGCCGCACAGATGGCTGCTCCGATGCCTGCGGGGCCTGCGCCCACAACCAGTACATCAACCTCACGGTACAGGGGTAGACTTTTTGAATAAGCAAACATATACTTCAATCTCCCTAATATACTCTTTTTTAGATTTGTAGCAGCCCCGAAGGACTGCTACAAATCAGGAATGACTATGTTTTACTTTCCGTAGAACTCGTTGTACCACTGCTGCAGTTCGTCACGAACAGCGTTGCCGCCCATGTTTTCCCAGTCCTTCTGGAAGGTGCTCAAGGAGTCAATCTTCTTGGTTCCGGCAATGAGCTGCAGGATGTAGTCGCTGGTGCTCTTAAACAGAGCCTGGTTGTACTTGGAGTAGTTCTGGAGTGAAGGCATGAAGGCGAAGGGGTTGTCAACGAAGATTTCAGGGGTTTCCTTGTTGGCCTTGATGGTTACAGCTTCGAAAGGAGCCCACATAGCGTCGCTCTTACGTACACGGGAAGGCCACTGCTGAGCAAACAGATCTTCGTCAGTGCTGTTGAGGTACCAGTAGGAATTACCGCGTTCTTCAGCAAAGATGGGGTTGATGGGCTTAATGGAGCCGTCAGTGTCAAAGGTAAAGTGTGTTCCCTCTACGCCGAAGTTGAGATACAACTGATTCTGCTGCTTAATGTTGATCCAGTTAACAACGTGCTCAGCATTCTTAGCGCTCTTAAGGATACAGGTTACCTGGTTGATAGCCTCGGTTCTCATATAGGTGTTGGTTCCGTCGGAGCCATAGAGAGAACCAATGTAGCCCAGATCATCATAGGTCAGCTTAAGTCCGTCTGCTGCTGTCATAACAGGGGTTGTCACAAGGGTACCGGTACGGTTGGAGGTAGCGATGATGGCCTTTCCGGAGGACAGCTTTTCATTCACGGTGGTGGTGTTGTTCACTGCCCAGTCACGGTCGATAAGTCCTTCAGCCATGAGCTTCTGCATGAACTCCATCAGCTTGGGGAAGTTCTTATGCTCGGTCATGTAAATAACCTTGCCGTTTTCGTCAACCATCCAGTCGTTGTAGATACCAAAGGCCGAGGTAATGTTTTGAGGAATGTCCCAGCTTACCGAAGCCTCGGAAGCGGCACGGAACGGACCGGTAAAGATGATGTACTTGTCACCATAAGTGTTTTTCAGAGCAACAAGGGCATTGTAGAATTCATCAAGGGTCTTGGGCACTTCGTTGATGCCTGCGCCCTTTAAGAGATCCATACGAACGACCATAAAGTTGGTGATTTCAGTAGGATAAGGATATTTGTAAGGAATACCATAGATTTTGCCGTCTGAACCAGACATGGCTTTCCAGGAATTCTCATTAACACCATTCAGAATATCCTTACCATAAGTATCGAGCAGTTCAGTCAGAGGCTTCAGCGCGCCCTGGCCAAGGAGGGTTTGGAATTGGGGAACACTGATCTGAAGAACATCGTAGTCCGCACCCGAGGAAACTTCCATCAGAAGCTTTTCATCGGCATTTTCAGCAGGCAGTACATTGTACTCTACCTTATAGCCGGTGACTTCTTCGTAGACCTTAGCCATGGGATCGGTATTGGGGTCAAAGCTCACGTTGTAGCCTAAATACTTAAGCGTGGGCTTTTCTCCGTCAAGGGGCTTGGCCTCTCCACCGGAAGACGATGGATTGCCTGAAGCTGATGGAGTGGGGCTCGAAGATCCTCCGCTATTGCCGCAACCTGCAAAGCTGGAAATAACCATGAGTACCACTAGGAACATTGCGAATAGTCTCTTCATAATTTTCCCTTCCTCTTTTTGATGTTATATTTTTATCGGTCGCCCGATAAAGACTGAATTAACCTTTTACAGAGCCAATGGTGATACCGGCAATCATATACCTTTGAACAAAGGGATACAGTGCCACAATGGGAATCAGGGACAGAACAACCACTGCTGCAATAACACCGTCGATGGAGACATTGGAATAGTTACCAATGACCAGTCGTTCCACAAGGGTTTGTGTATTGTTGACGGTATTATAGATAAATACCTGAAGGGTTTGCATTTTAGTGCTGTTGGTATACATCATGGCATGGAAGTAGTTATTCCAGTAATTGACCGCATATAGCATGGCCACTGTGGCCAGAACCGGCTTGGACATAGGACAGACAATGGAAACAAGGATTCTTAAGTCACTGGCCCCGTCAATTCTTGCCGACTCCTCCACACTCTCGGGAAGTCCTTCAAAGTAGTTCTTCACCACAAACATGTTGAAGTGCACAATGAAGAACGGAAGGATTAAGGCGGCATAGGTATCGATGATGCCCAGGGTTCGAACCACCATGTAGGCGGGTATCATACCACCGAAGAATACCATACTGATGATATAGAGCATGATGAACACCTTACGGCCCTTGAACCCCGGCTTGGATAAAGGATAGGCTGTGGTGATGGTCACCACCATGCTGATCAGGGTTCCCAATCCGGTCACTATCACTGTGTTCTTAAGGGCCGGAAGGAAAGTGGTCTCGCGAAGCACATAACTCATCGTTTCAAACTGAATATTCACCGGCCAGAAGATAACGGCGCCTGCAGTAACCGCGTTGGCACTGCTGAAGGATTTGGATACCACATGCATGATGGGAAGAATGGCACACAGGGCAAACAAACCCATCACGATATAGGAAATAATCTCTATAACCTTTTCACTGGTACTCAGTGCAATTCCATTGACTTTTTTCTTCATAAATATCGTATCCCCTCATATACCCTATTTTCTTTACCAGATACTTCTATTGAGCAGCTTCTTGCTTACAGCGTTGGCACCCACAATCAGGATAAAGGCAACCACTGAGTTAAACAGTCCCAGCGCCGTTCCTAAAGAGAAGTCGGACTGTCCAAGGCCCATTCTGTAAACATAGGTCTGGATGACATCGGCCACGTCATATACCGTTGAGTTGTAGAAGACGAGGATTTGCTCAAATCCTGTATCGAGAATATAGCCCACCTTAAGAATCAGCATCAGTACAATGGTAGGCATTAATCCCGGTATAGTGACATGCCAGATCTGACGCATCTTTGAAGCGCCATCCACTCGAGCGGCTTCATAGAGTGTAGGGTCTATGCTGGTTATGGCGGCAAGATAGATGACAGTATTCCAACCGATTTCCTTCCAGCCCTCGGTGAAGACCAGAAGTCCGCGGAAGACACGGGTATCCGAGAAAAAGCTGATGCGTTCTATCCCCAGGGAAGCCATGAAATTATTGATGATACCATAGGTTCCTAATAATGAATAGAAGATACCGAAGACAACAACCCAGGAGAAGAAATATGGAACGTAAATAGCGGTCTGTGCAAGCTTTTTGTAGGTTCTGTGACGAATCTCATTGAGCATAATGGCACAGATAATAGGAATGGGAAACAGGAAAATAATCTTATAACCATTGATAATCAGGGTATTTGCCAGAACCTTAAGGAAGGCAGAACTTCTGAAAAGCCGTTGAAAATGTGCAAAGCCAACCCATTCGCTCTTGGCAATGGCATCAATGGGGTTATTCCCTGCAAAGATGCTGTAATCCTTAAAGGCTATGGTAATACCGTACAAGGGTAAAAACTTGTACACGAACAGAAAAAATAAACCGGGAAGCAGCATGATATAAAGCAGATAATGATCCTTCATATAGGTTCCGAATTTTTTGAGGCTTTTAGTGGACGGTTTTTTTGATGCAACAATATTCATAGCAACACTCCTAGCAGATGACCAATCCAATCAGAAATGGGATATGTTTTAAAATTGAAAATAAGAGATTTTTTAGTCGAATTCTAACTAACATGTTGTAGAACCTTTACAAAAATGATTTTAAGTTTTCCTGGTATTTATATATTATCACCAAATGGGATCCAAAAGAATAACTCGTTCTTTCACTTTCTTGCCCGATACTGTTATTTTTGCCGCACATTGAAGGAATGTGTCAGATAACATAAGATTGAACATGGAAATGGCCTGCGGAAAGGCTCTAAGAACTATATTTCATAGGCAGAGAGATCTTTATGGCAGTCCCTTTATGAAGGATTGAAGTTATATAAAGGCCGCAGTCCTCGCCCCCAAACAGCCGTAATCGCTCATCCACATTGGACAGACCATAGCCCTCGGTATTAAGATGCAGGTTATTCATGATATTGCTTACCTGCTCCTCGGTCATACCGCAGCCATTATCCTCAATGACGATATTCATTCTCTCCTCCTGCCGCCAGACTGTAATCTTCAAATGGCCCTGACCGTTGCTGCTGTGCATAATGCCATGCTGAAGCGCATTCTCTGCCAGGGGCTGGAGAGAAAGCTTGGGAATAAGACAGTCGTTGAGACTCTCGTCCACCACATAGTCCACAGTGAACCGATTCTTATATCTTTTCTGCATGATGCCAAGATAAGAACGCACCAAGTTGATCTCCTCAGCCAGGGTAACAATATCCCTTCCCTTGCTGAGGCTCAGCCTGAAATACTTGGAGATGGCATTGAGCATCCAAACACTGTCATCGGTCTCCCCCTCCAGGATCATCCACTTTATGGAGTCCAGGGTGTTGTATAGGAAATGGGGATTAATCTGAGCCTGCAAGGCTTTCAGATGATAATCCTTGGCCTTAATCTCTGCCTCATAATAGTCCTCAAGCAGTTCCTTCACCGTAACCACCAGGTTATTGGCATTGTGCTCAAAAACCGCCAGGGGATCCTTGCTGGCCGTATCCTGGCTGAAGAGACTTCCCACCTTTTCAATACCGTCATTATTGAGCTGGACAACTGCGGCATTAATACGTTTGACCGTTTTTTCAATGATGGATGAGTAAATCCATATGAGAGCAATGGCCAGAATCACCAGAATTGCTAAAATCAAAAGCATTCTGGACATATCAAAGGTAAGCATGTCGGAACCTGCCACCGCTGTATGGGGAATACGCATGACCAGATACCAATCCATGGCATCAAGTTTGGCAAAGGCTACCAAATCCTCATTTTCACTTCGATTGCCGCTCAAGTGCCCTGCCTGCTGATCCAGCACAACACTCAGTTCCGATGGCGACAAGCCTTTTTTCCCAATGCGGGAGTCATTAGCATGGGAGATGATGGTCCCGTTGATATTCACCAGATAGATTTCCTCATTGGCAGCAATACCGGCCGAATAAATTCTGCTCAGCTTGTTTTCCTCAATATCGAGCTGCAGCACGCTGGCAATTTCCTCATAATTGGTTCGGCTGGAGATGGTCATACGGCAGGAAATCACATTGGTTAAGCCACCACTCTCATAAATGCGAGCACCATAGGTTTCTATCCAATGAACCCCCCGTTGAAAATAAAATCCGGCCTCTCCGTTTTGGAGCTGCTGGATGTCAGGCAAGGAATAAAAGGTATCCTGCTGATTGGCATAAATCTTATCTCCGGGTACGTACAGCCTGATTTTGCTGATCATATGCTTCCCTTCGTAGGCAGATACCAGCAGCTTAAGCTCTTTGTATTCATTAAGCTGCTCCTCCACATCGGTACTTCCGCTTCGAATATAGGGATAGGCCGTGCTCAATATTGCCAGGGAGCTTTCTCTGATCTGCTCAAAGCGATAGTCCAGATTGCTTTTAATCTGGTTTACCGCCAACTGCATATTGTTGGACAATTCGTTCTCGATAACGTCCTTGGAATAGTCGGAATAAAGCTGAAGAATGATGAGTATGGGTATCATCACACTGCCTATAAACAGAGCAACAGCACGTTTGGGCAAGCGCATTTTCTTCAGTATGAGTCTATCCGGAAAGTTGTCTTTGATCCTTTTAAGTATGGACCTTATTTTCATTGCACACCCTATCTCTCTTGGCTTATTCTTCACTGGACGGTATGGCCATCGCCCTGTACTCGCTGGGGGTTATACCCACGTATTTCTTAAACAGGCGCGAAAAATAGCTGGGCGACAAATATCCCACCTTATAGCAGATATCATAGAGCTTGATGCGGGGATCGGTCAAAAGCTTCTTGGCCTTTTCCACCCGGGTCAGGGTCAGATAATCATTGATGGTCGAGCCGGTGACCTGCTTGAACAGGACACAGAGGTAGGTTGGTGTTAAGTAGGCTTCCTCGGCCAGCGTATTGATATCAATCTGCTCCATATAACGCTCTTCTATTGTTCTTCTCACCTGGTCTATCAATGCATTGGAGGGTGTCTTGCTCAGGCTCTTCATGAGCATGACCACCTCGGTATAAAGCCGGTGAATGAGCTCGCACTGCTCCTGAAAATCGGCACAGCACAGAAACTGCTCCAATATCTCCCGATGATTGGAATACTGGCTCTTTTTCTTGACCTTCACATCAGTAATCAGATTCCCCGGCAAAAGCAGCAGGAAGATTAACAGGTTCTGCTGATCTTCTTCCTTAAATCTGCTGTTGATATCATCCAAAAGCTCGGCCAGAACCTGGCTTACCTGTTGGGTGTCCCCATGGCTTAACAGCTCAATAAGCTTCTTTTCAGCCTTCTCTTTAAATTCCTTGATGCTGTCATCCACTTCATATTTTTCAACCGAAATGGCCAGGGAGTTGTCCAGCACATAATTTTTGCTGATTGCATTGGAGGCATTTTTATAGGCATTCTTGATATTCCGATAGCCCTTGTATCTGTCACTGATACCAATGGCAATATGCGTATCCGAATTATCTTTAAGCTGCTTTTGGAGCTCCTCGGCCAATTTAAGAAGGGTTTCCTCATAGCCCAGCGCCTGTACTGACAGGATTATCACGTATTCACTGCGCATACTGTTAAAACAAATGGCCTTGCCGTACTGGGCAGCCAGTTCGGAACAGGCCGTTTGAATCTCCAGGCTTCTTAATTGGCGTTCCCTTTCTGTCATGGCATTCATAGTACTGTAATTACTATGAACCTTAACAACCAGTACAAAATAATCGTCATCCTCATTCAATGGAATATTAAAGAACTCCATTTGATCTCTGACGTTATAGGTGTTTTCAATGTCATCCTTGATCAATGTGATAAGAAAGCGTTCCTGCAAGAGCGGTATGCTCTGGTTTAAAAGCTTCTCCATATCGGCAAAGCTCTTTTTGCGTTTATTCTCGGCGTCCATGATTTTTACCACACGGCTCACCGTTTCCTTGAGCTCTTCGAGATCAATGGATTTCAGTATATAGTCTACCGCTTCAACCTTCAGGGCCTTCTTAAGATAGGTAACATCATCATAGCCGCTGACAAAAATGACCTTGGTCTCAGGATAGAGCTCCCTGACGTTTTTGGCCAATGTGATGCCATCCATATAAGGCATGCGCACATCGGTGACTAAAAGGTCAATGGGATTTTCCCTGACAAAGTCAAAAGCTTTCTGACCGTCCGGAAAATCTCCCAGAATATCAATATTGAAGCTTTGCCAGTCAAAATGCTTCCTCAAGCCCTTGGATACCAATTCTTCATCGTCCACGATAATTGCTCTGTACATTTATCCTCCTTAAACGGATCTGCTGCTTCCATAAATTTGCATATCAGGATAAAAAATGACTAAATGCCGATACCGGAGTTTGACCCCCGGTACGGCATTGTCATCTATGGTTCAATTAGAATTTTATGGCCACCTTAAAATCGCCATACTTGCCTGTGGCATATTCAAAAGCTGTTTCCCATTCTTCAAGGGAGAAGGTTCTGGATACAACCCCTGTTGTTTTAAGATTACCATTAGCAATGTTCTCTATGACAAAGGGATAGCAATAGGGGCTTAAGTGTGCGCCAAGGACATCCAATTCCTTTCGATCCCCGATAATGGACCAGTCAAGGGATGTTGGCCCGCTGAATACTGAGAATTCCACGAATCTTCCCAGCTTTCTTATCATCTGCATTCCCTGGACCACTGAGGATGGGTGTCCGGTGGCTTCAATATAAATATCGCAGCCATAGCCGTCGGTCATCTTCATGATCTCTTCCACCACATTGACCTTGGAAGGATTCCAGACAATATCGGCTCCGAATTCCTTGGCCTTTTCCAATCTCTTGTCAATCATATCAAGAACAATGAGCTTCTTGGGATGGCGCATCTTGGCGTAGGTGACCATGCCCAGGCCCAAGGTTCCGGCCCCTGAAAGCACCACAATATCCTCACAGCCAATCTGAGCCCTGTCCACACAATGCTTGGAGCAGGAATAGGGCTCAATAAGCAGCGCCGACTCAAAGGGCATCTCTTTGGGAACCTTGTGAATCATGGAATGCTTGGTTGGAATTCTGACATATTCGGCCATGCCCCCGTTGTATTCGCTGAAGAAGCCAAAGATTCTATGGGGCTGGCACATCCAGTACTTGCCTGTTTTACAGAAACGGCATTCGCCGCAGGGTGCGATTTGGTCAACGGCTATGCGTTCGCCAATTTCATAGCCCTTTACATTTTTGCCTATATAGGCAATGGTGCCGAAAAACTCATGACCGGGAATAAAAGGAGGTTCTACCCAAGATGGCTGCGTCTCATCCCCCCAGTACATTGCTGCGCCGTGCTGGCATTTCAGATCTCCAGCGCAAACTCCGCAGCCCTCGGTCTTAATCAGAATATCATCATCACCGCATTCCGGAACAGGATACTCCGGCTCAAAGCGGTAATCGGTTGCACTATAGGCAACCAGAGCCTTCATGGTCTTCGGGTATGACATATCCATCTTCCCCTCTCCTTGCTGCTATTAAATTTGGGCCCATGTCCATTATAGCAATCCTTAAAAACCAAAGGCAATGTAATAAAATTTCGAAACCTTTCACTTTCCTGCAATCTTACCAGAATTCTGTTGACTTTCAACAACCCCGTGCTATACTTCAAATCAGTTCATTGTAAATATTGTAGTAAAATAAGTGATATTTTGATGGATTTTTATTCCTGTTTTTCCATTTGAGCTTTGAGCATTCTTCCGTTAAGTTTTGCCGTTCTGAGCTTTGACATTTAAAGGAGTGCTTCTATGATTACTTATCATTACTCCAAAGACTTAAGTCCTTTTATCGAAGCCGATGTTCTTGTTATAGGCGGCGGTCCGGCAGGATTTGGGGCTGCTGTCGCCTCAGCACGCAATGGCGCCAAAACCCTTATTATTGAACGGGCCGGCATGCTGGGCGGTATGGCCACCGCCGGTCTTGTAGGACCTTTTATGACCTGTTATGACAACGACGCAAAAGAACAGCTTGTCAAGGGAATCTTTGATGAGCTTTGCCTGCGTACTGAAGCCCGGGGCGGCGCCATTCATCCTTCCAAGATTGAGGGCATGACCTCCTATTCCTCCTACTACTGGGACAGCCACAGGCATGTGACCCCCTATCAATCTGAGATCCTGGCCGTTGTTATGGATGAGATGCTCTTGGAATCGGGGGCTGTGGTGCTTTTCAATGTTCAGGCCGCTGATTGTGTGGTCAGGGACGGTAAGATTGAATACCTAATTGTATCCATGAAGGAAGGCCTGCGTGCCATACGCGCCAAGCTTTACATAGACTGCACCGGTGATGCGGATGTGGCCTATTATGCCGGCGTTCCCACATGGCTCGGTGACAAGGAAACCGGCGTCATGCAGCCCACCACCCTCTTTTTTGAAGTAGGCAATATCGACCGTGACAAGTTCTTAGGCGAGCTGGAAGCCAATAAGCATCGGCTGGATAACCATATCGCCAATTGCTTTGCATGGCATGTGGAAGAAGCTAAACGCAACGGGGACTGGACCCTGGATCGCAATGAGTTGGGCAATTATGAGCAGAATATCCCGGGAAGATGGAAGATCAATACCACCCGTATGGCTCATATCAACGCCAGTGATACCCGTGATATCACCAAAGCCCTCATTGAGGGAAGACGCCAGGTTCAGGAGGTTGTGGCCTTCATGAGAAAATACCTTCCCGGCTGCCAGGATGTCCAGCTTCTGCAGGTGGCCACTGCCCTGGGTGTGCGGGAAACGCGCCATATCGTCGGCAAATATGAACTTACGGCCGAGGATATTCTTTCGAGGAAGCATTTTGATGATGCCATCTGCTCCTTTGGTTACGCCATTGATGTACATCATTCTACAGGCGGAGGGGTGACCTTTACCTGTGTCAATCAATACTACAATATCCCCTATCGCTGCATGATCCCCGAAGGCTGTGAAAACTTATTGGTTGCAGGTCGCTGCATCTGCGGTTCATCAGAAGCCGCTGCCAGCTATCGTGTCATGCCGGCATGCATGGCCATGGGTCAGGCTGCCGGCACCGCAGCCGCCATTGCACTGGATTCAGGTGTTTCACCGGAAAACGTTGATGTTCAAAAACTTCGCCGCACCTTAATTGAGCAGGGTGCTGTCATTAAAGATTAATGCGAGAATTTATACAGCAAAGGAGTGTTCAACCATGAGAAAATTACAAAAACAGTATGATGTCGTCGTCATAGGCGGCGGACCGGGCGGTATTCCTGCAGCTCTTGCGGCGAGCAGAAACGGCGCAAAGGTATTGCTTGTTGAGAAAAACGGTTATCTGGGAGGCAATATGACCATCGGCCTTCCCTTGTTAGGCTATCTGGATAAGGACGGTAAACAGGTTACGGCCGGTATTGCCCAGGAGTTTGTGGATGCCCTGAAAAAATACAATGCCAGCACCGATCACTATACCTGTCCCATGCATAATTCAGTAACCCTCTATGACCATGAGATGTTTAAAATTGTAGCCTTTGAAAAATGCCTGGAGGCCGGCATTGATATCCTTTTAAACACTGAAATCATCGACGCCAATGTGGACAATGGCCATATCCAGTCGGTGACCCTTTTTGGCAAGGGCCATCAAATAGAGGTTGAGGCCAAGGTCTTCATTGACGGTACCGGAGACGGCGATGTGGGTTATCTTGCAGGAGCCACCTATAATATGGGTCAGAAGGATACCGGCGTGCTCCAGCCCCCCACCTTAATGTTCACCCTAGGCAATGTGGACACTGACAAGACCATTGAGTATGTTGCCAAAAATCCTGATCAAATGCGTTTGTGCGATACCATTGAGGTGGATTACAATGTGCTCAATGCCGATTACTTCCGTGCCCACCCCGATCATCATGTCCTTGTAGGATTGCGCAAGCTTTTCCTTGAACTTAAAGCAAAGGGCGAGCTCCCCATTGATCGTGATACCATTATTTACATCAAGAGCCTTGTCCCCGGCGAAGTGCATATGAATTGTACAAGACATCTGGGTATTGACGGCAGTAATGTGCTGGATCTCACCCGTGCATTAATTGAAGCCCATCTCCAAATCCCCAAGTTTGTTGAAACTCTCAGAAAGCATGTCCCCGGCTTTGAAAACTGCTATATCACACGCATCTTCCCCACCCTGGGAGTCCGTGAGACCCGCCGTTTTGCAGGCATCAGAGAATGCACCGAAGAAATGATTCTCAAGGGTGAGATTCCTGAGGATACAGCAGCACTTGGCTCCTACATCATCGATATCCATGACGGTGAGGGCTCAGGAACCATTGTAAAGCGCGTTAAGCCCTATGGCATCCCCTATGGCTGTACCGTCAGCAAGGATATTGACAACCTGATGCTGAGCGGCCGCTGTGCTTCACTGGATGCCGTTGTCATGAGCTCGGCCAGAGTCATGCCCACCTGTATGGCCATTGGTGAAGCGGCCGGTGTTGGCGCCGCCCTTTCAGTCAAGCACAATATTCTTCCTGCACAAGTGAACGTTCAGGAAGTCAGGGATATACTAAGACAGGCCAATGTAATCCTTGAACCCGCTGAATAGAACAGTATAGAAAGGAGCAATCACCATGAAACAAGCCATTATGACATCACCCGGCGTTATTGTATATCAGGAAGTTCCCGTACCCGAAGTGGGGCCGGGTCAAATAGAAGTCAAGATGATGAATATTGGGGTCTGCGGTTCGGATATCCATGTCTGGCATGGCAAGCATCCCTATACTTCCTACCCCGTTGTTCAGGGCCATGAGGTCTCAGCCGTTGTGACCAAGGTGGGCTCGGAGGTCAGCGAATTTAAGGTTGGCGATAAAGTGACCATTCAACCCCAGGTGGTGTGCGGCGAGTGCTATCCCTGTACCCATGGCATGTATAACGATTGTGAGGTTCTCAAGGTCATGGGTTTCCAAACCACAGGTATGGCCAGTGACTATTTTGTGGTGGATGCCGCCAAAGCCCTTAAGTTTCCTGACAACATGAGCTTTGAACATGGCGCCATGATTGAGCCCCTGGCTGTGGCTTGCCATGCCATTCGCCGCTTTGGCGATGTGACCGGAAAAAATGTGGTGGTCATTGGCGGCGGTCCCATAGGAAATCTGGTAGCCCAGACCGCCAAGGCCAAGGGCGCTAAAAATGTTCTTGTATCCGAAATCAGCGCCTATCGTCTGGAAACAGCTCAGAAATGCGGTCTTACCACCCACAACCCCAAAGAAATAAGCCTCAGGGATGCCATTTACAACACCTTCGGCAGTGATGGCGCCGACGTTATTTTAGAGTGCATTGGCAGCCCCCACACCCTGAAGGAGGCCGTGGACATTGCCAGAAAAGGGAGCACCATTGTTGTCGTGGGTGTCGTTCCCGATCTCTGCGCTGTGAACATGGGCTTTGTCCAGGACCATGAACTGAGTCTCATTGGTTCTGCCATGTATCGGGTAGAGGATTATATTGAAGCTATTGAACTGGTAGGGGCAGGACTCATTGAATTCGACGCCCTTATCACCCATCGGGTTCCCTTCTCTCAATATGCTGAGGCCTATCATCTTATTGAAGAGCAAAAGGATAAAGCCATGAAGGTCATGATAGAGATGGACAAATAATGTCCATCATGGAGGATTCCCCATGAAGTTTGGTATATATTACGCCTACTGGGAAAAGGAATGGGGCGGCGACTTCATTCCCTATATCGAAAAGGTGAAAGCCCTGGGCTTTGATATCCTGGAGGTGGCCTGCGGGGACTTTCACAATCAGCCCGATGACTATTTCCGAGCACTGGGTCAGGCTGCCCGGGCAAGCCATATTACCCTGACCGGTGGGTACGGCCCCCGTGCCGAACACAATCTGGCTTCGTCCGATCCTGCGGTCATAGAGCAGGCCCTCTCCTTTTACCGGGATATCTTCCGGAAGATGGACATGGCTGATATCCGAAGCATTGGCGGTGCCCTCTATTCCTACTGGCCCGTGGATTACAGCAAGGATTTGGATAAGTCCGGAGACTGGGAACGCAGTGTGGCAGGAATGCAGAAGCTGGCCCATATTGCCGCCGACTATGGGATCACCCTCAATATGGAGGTGCTTAACCGCTTCGAGGGCTATCTACTTAATGAAGCCAAAGAAGGCCTCGAGTATATCCGCGCTGTGGATAGGCCCAATGTGAAGCTGATGCTGGATACCTTCCATATGAACATTGAAGAGGATTCCCTTGTAGAGGCTATTCGTCTGGCCGGTAAGGATCTGGGCCATCTCCACGTGGGAGAAGCCAATCGCAGGCCTCCCCGTCAAGGTCGGATGCCATGGAAGGAAATCGGTCAGGCCTTAAAGGACATCGGCTACAATGGCGCTGTAGTCATGGAGCCCTTTGTGACCATGGGCGGCCAGGTTGGAAAGGATATTCGCATCTGGCGTGATATTTCAGGCGGTGCCACATTGGACCAGCTTGATGCCGATGTTCGTCAATCGGTGCAATTCTTACGAGAAACCTTCGACTAACCATAGATTTTTGATATTGGCTCCTTTGTATCATTCCTGGGGGGATTAAGTAAAAATGAGCAAAGGGGCCTGATATAACCCCATCCATGAGTGGATGCCTGGCATCGCATTATGGATGGGGTATTTTCTTTTTGTGTAGAATAAATTTTACATAAAATTATAAAAACAGAAGAGACTTTATCTGTTCTCCATACTGTGAGATAATAAAGCCTAGGAGAAAAGTACCAGCTTGTTTGCTGATGGCGAAAAGAGGAGCACTATGAAAGGCTATTCCCGTCATCAATGGGTATATAGAGCGCTGCGCTTTTTAATGGGGCCCTACTTAAAACACAAGTTTCAGTACACTTATGAAGAAGCCAAGGTCAAACACCGCCCCTATATTGTTCTTTCCAATCACAACACCGATTGGGATCCTTTTCTGGTGGGCTTAAGTTTCCCTGATCCCATGTATTTTGTGGCCAGCGACCATATTTTTCGCTGGGGATTAATCAGTAAAATCATCAAGTATCTTGTCAGCCCCATCCCAAGAATTAAGGCCAATAAGGAAGTTGAGACCGTCATGCAGATAATGCGGCGGCTTAATGATGGGGCCAATATCTGCATCTTTGCCGAGGGCAACAGAAGCTTTACGGGGGAAACTGGTCAGATTTTCCTGTCCTCGGGTAAGCTTATCAAGCGCTGCCGCGCCGCTTTGGTTACCTATCGTCTGGAAGGCGGCTATCTGTCAAGCCCCCGATGGGCGAAGCGACTGAGAAGGGGTAAAATGAGCGGACGCATGATTCGTGAATACAGCCCCGAGGAAATTGCGCAAATGAGCGTGGATGAGATCAATGCTGCCATAGCACGGGATCTCTATGTCAATGCTGATGCCGATCAACAAAAGAATCCTGTTGCCTATATCGGAAAGAATCTGGCCGAGAACCTTGAAACCGCGCTCTACCTTTGTCCTCGCTGCGGACAAATCAATACCCTGACAGGAAGGGGAAATACCTTTTCCTGCCCATGCGGTCTTAAGCTTAAATTTACGCCCTTTGGCCGATTTGAATCAGAGGACGGTACGCCGCCGCCATTCTCCACAGTTCTGGAGTGGAGTCGATGGCAGAGCCGACAGATTGAAGAACGGGTCAGGCACCTTCCTCCCCATCCTGAGGTTATTACCTCGGATCAGGGTCAAAGCCTCTACCGTATTCACCGGGCCCGCAAGAATACGCTCTTAGGCAAGGGTCTCCTAAAGCTCACAAGCCAGCAGTTAATATTGGAGAGCAAGGACAAGACATGGGTCTTCCCCTTGGACCAAATATCGGATATGGCCATTCACGGCTCCATGGTTCTGGTGTTCTCCACCACAGACAGGGAGACTTTTGAAATAAAAACGGATCATCCCAGAAGTGCGTTGAAATACGTTGAGCTTTTCAAAGCACTTAAGTCAAGCATCCAGGAAGAGGAGTGATTGAATTGGATTTCTCTGCATCCAATACGGCATTATGGAATTTTATCATTCAGATGAGCATTCTTGCGGGTACCATGCTATTGGCCAATGTGATTATGCGCAAAGTGGGCTTTGTCAGAAGGGCCTTGATTCCCACCTCGGTGCTGGCGGGCTTCATTGCGCTCATTGTGCGTTCCTTGGGCATACTTCCCATTGACGGGAACTTTTTGGAGATGATTACCTACCACACCATTGGTATCGGCTTTATCGCCCTTTCTTTGCGCATTCCTCAAAAATCCGAGGAGCAAAAAAAGGGAGATTTCGCAGCACTAAAAAGCGGTGCCCTCATTGTCAGCACCTACCTGATTCAGGGTATCGTGGGCTTAATCATCTCCATTGCACTAAGCTATACCCTCATGCCCGGCTTTTTTAAAGCCTCTGGAATTTTGCTGCCCATGGGCTATGGCCAGGGTCCAGGTCAGGCCAATAATGTGGGATCAACCTATGAACAGCTTGGTTTTACAGGCGGACAATCCTTTGGCTTGTCCCTGGCCGCAGCAGGCTTTCTGTGCGCCTGTGTGGTGGGTGTCATCTATATTAATGTGCTGAGCAAGCGCCAAAAGCTGACACGGAATTACTATGAATACGTCTCTGGCTCTGTGACGGTGGAGGATTTCCAAAGCAAGAATGAAATCCCCATCTCCCAATCAGTGGATCGCCTTTCGGTGCAAGTGGCATTGGTGCTGCTTATCTACTTAGCAACCTATCTGCTTTCTTTAGGAATAACCTCCGCCATTTCGGCCAGTGCTCCGGGGCTTGGGAAAACCATCTCTCCCCTTATCTGGGGTTTTAACTTTATCATTGGCTCATTATTGGCCATTGGCTGCCGGTTAATCTTTGTGGGGCTGACCAAGGCCAAGCTCATGACCCGTCAATACCCCAATAATTATCTTCTCAGCCGAATTTCGGGAACCGCCTTTGACTTTATGACCATCGCAGGAATCGCCTCCATCGATTTTAAGGATCTGGAAGGCTTATGGATACCCTTCCTGTTGATGGCCATTGCTGGCGGTGTGGTCACCCTCATTTACTTAAAGTGGCTCTGTAAGAAGATTTATCCCTCCTACGAACATGAGGGCATGGTTTCCATGTATGGCATGCTCACCGGCACCATCAGCTCAGGGGTCCTGCTGTTAAGGGAGATTGATCCCTCCTTTAAAACACCCGCCGCCAACAATCTTCTGACGGGCAGCAGCTTTGCCATCGTGCTGGGCGCCCCCATGCTCATCCTCATTGGTATGGCTCCCGAATCCGATACCATGCTCTTTACAACACTGGGCCTGCTCTGTGTCTATATGATTCCCCTGCTGTTCATCATACTGAAAGTAAGAAGCCGTAAGAATACATCATCGTGATTTATTGCCTGCCCAGAATTTCAATGGCATCTGATTCCACCAGGGGCTTGCTGAAGAGATAGCCCTGCATGTAATCACAATTATGGTCAATGAGATACTGCTTTTGGTTCTCAAGCTCAACACCTTCAGCAACCACCGTATGACCCAGTTTATGGGCCATTGAAATAATGTCCCCGGTGATGGCCTCGTCTGGATTCAGAGTCAGGAGCTTATCCATGAAGTATTTATCAATTTTTATGCAGTTGACATTGAGCTCCCTTTCCTTGGCCAGGGATGAATAGCCCGTTCCAAAGTCATCAATGGCAATCCTTATGCCCATGGATTGAATCTCTTTCAGCTTCTCATTAATCAAGGTATAGTTGTCGGAGAAAATGGACTCGGTGAGTTCAATCATGAGCTTATGAGGATTGGCTCCCGTCTCTGCCAGCATGGCTTTTAAGTCGGGCAGAAAATCGTCCCGCAAAAGCTGTATGGATGAAACATTGAAGGACAGGCTGATATGACCATAGCCCAAGGCCTCAATCTTCTTCAGGAAGTTAAAGGCGTTTCTCATAATCTTCTTGCCCAGGGGGACAATCAACTGGGTCTTCTCGGCAACAGGAATAAACTCCATGGGCGAGATGAAGCCTATGGACTCGCTTCTATAGCGCGCCAGGGCTTCAAAACCGCTGATCCGATTGGTTTTGAGATCAATAATGGGCTGGTACATAAGATACAGACAATCATCACAGCCATTATAGGCCGATTTGGTCAGCTCATTCTTGATCTCGGCTTCCCTTAGGAGCCGCTTCTCCATTTCATTATCAAAGAAGCAATAGCTGAAGATCTGATTTTCCTCCGCATTATTGGCGGCTATGGACACATTTTTCAAAATGGTCTCCACATCGTCCTTGGCCGGATCGATTTCAAAAACACCAATATCGGCACCAAAGGTCTGGGTGACATAGTTATTATTCATCATCTCTATGAGTCTTAAGCACAGCTCGGTGAGCTCTTCCTTGTCCTTGTAGTCCCTGACATACAATATAAAGCGATCCATGGACAGATGGAACAGGCTCAGCCTCTCATCCAATAAGGCGCTTAAGGAGCCCGCGATATCCCTGACCAGGGCCTCACCATTGGTATAGCCGAAGGTCAGATTGATCAGATTGAATTTTCGCAGCTTCATCAGAATGACGGCAAGCTTCCTGTCCTTCTTATCCTGCAGATCCTGCTGGACGGTTTCCTGGAAGGATCTGCGGTTCTTAAGGCCGCTGATGAGGTCATGTTCATTGATATACTTAAGCTTTGTTTCCTGTCGTTTTCGGTGAGTGATATCAATAATCAGGCCTTCCAGAGCTATAACCTTGCCATCATCGTCGTATATGGCCTGTCCCTGCTCAAAGACCCATTTAACTTCTCCAGAGGCTGTAATAATCTCATATTCGGCCTTGAGCTTCTTCCTTTCCGAGACCACCTTTTCCCATTGGTTCCACAGATACTCCCTGTACGCAGGAGAAATGATATCATTAAAGGCTATTTCCCTGTTGTACAGAAGGCTCTCGGGCTTGTATCCTGTCAATTCAAGGCAGCCCTCCGAGATAAACTGCATGGTCCAGTCCCTGTCAAAGGCGCAGCGATAGGCCATTCCGGGGAGATTATCCAATAGGACGGCCTTGCTTCTTTCACTGTCAAAAAGGATTTTCTCCATTTCTTTTCGCTCGCTGATATCCTCCACCATGCATATATGATTATCCATGCCGCTTTCCACTTGCAGCGGTGAAATGATCATGCGTATCCATGTCTCGGAACCATCGGGGCGGATATACCGCTTCTCCATATCATATCCCGAGATCTTCCCGGCCTTGAATTTATTGAAATATTCTATATCCTGGGGCAAATCATCGGGATGGGTAATCTCCTTCCAGCTCATGGTCATGAGCTCTTCCTTGCTTCGGCCTGTAATAATCTCAAACATCTGGTTGATAATGGGCCTGTCAAAAGAGGGTGAAACAATCCTGTCCCCCTGCCCAACGGCTATTCCGACGGTGGCCTGGTCAAAAATGGCACGAAACAGCTTTTCGTTTTCTCTGAGCCTGAACTCCGAATCTAGGAGCTTCTGTCTCTCGGTAATCAGCTCTCGATTGGATCGCTCCAATTCTTTATTCATTTTTCTTAAGGATTCCTCAATGGATATGATCTTTTTTATGGCGGAATAAAACAGCCCATAAATAAGCACCGCTGTGACAGCCACATAAAATAGGCCCTTAATGATGCTTGCTTTTATAACGCTTTCATAGTTAAGCACATTGGCCAGTAAATCGGTCAGAACAACCCATATAGCCCCAAATAAGAAATATATGGCCGAAATCCTGAAGGATTTGGATAAAGCACTATTTTTAATGGACCGGGACGATTTATCTTTCTTTGCCGGTTCAGTATTTCCTTCATTGAACAATCAAAACACCCCCCTATGTCTTTCTCTCATCCCTATTGATTGAATCAATGATACTATAAGATCTTTTTACCATTGCTCAGGAGAAGCAAACACATAATATTTTACAAAAAAGAAGGCTCCCGTATCCTAGATGGACAGCATAATCACCTTGATTACGCTAATGCATTCATTACAGGGCCGTCCTTGAAGCACTGGGCAGGACGATATTAAATTCACATCCCCGAGTGACGTCGGTCTTTAATGTAAGGCTTCCGCCATGGGCCTGAATCACCTTATGGGCGATGGAAAGCCCTAGTCCGCTGCCCCCTGTCTCCGAATTACGGGAGTTGTCAACTCTCACAAAGGGCCTAAATATATCATCGGTCAGTTGGGAGGGAATCCCCACTCCATTATCTGTAAAGAGAATGACTATCCGGTCTGATTCCATGGTTAAGCGCACTGAGACCATGGTTCCCTTGGCATTATAACGAACGGCATTGTCGGCCAGGTTATAGAAGACACGGCTCATCTGCATTGGATCAATCATGGCATAAACGGCTTGTTCCGGAATATCAAAATCATAGTTAAAGCCTGCCTTTTCAAGCATGGGAAGAATCTCGCCGCAAACCTGTCTGAGATATTCACAGACATTGGTCCTGACTGTCTTTAAAGCAAATCGCGGACTATCCAGCAAAGACAGTGCAAAGAGCTGATTTAACAGGTCTGCGGCTCTCCGACTGTTCTTATTGATGATTTCAAGATAACCCCTCGTATCCTCATCCAGGGACTCCCCTTTCTTTAAGCAAAGCTCCGCATAGCCTGCCACACTGGCCAGGGGGTTTTTCAAGTCATGGGAGACATCCAGGATCATCCTTTTGCGATCGTCCTCGGCCTGTTTCCTTAAGAAGGTTTCCTGCTCCACCTTCTCCGCCATTGTATTAAAGAGATCTTCCAGTTCCTTAAACTCATTCTTTAGGCCCAGATCCACTCTCGCCGAGTAATCCCCCTCCCGCAGGCGTTCAGTTCCCTTGCACAATTTCTTCAGGGCACTTGTGATACGCGCCGATGTGAGCTTTGAAAACAGCATGGCAAATACAAACAGCAACAGCAGATATAGGAGAAGAACGGCAAGAAAGGCTGCCGCTACCGGTTTTAAATCCCTGGACACGGCTTCCCGGTTATAAACCAGGGACAAATCAAGGCGAATGGAGGTTGGAAATGTGACCACCAGCCAAAAGTTCTGGTTTTCATTATAGAGCACATCCACATGGTAGGGTATACCCTTGGCCTTGCTATTGACTAAAAACTCGGTAAACTCACCCGCTGAAAGCTGTTTCTTGCCAATAATATCAAGCCCTTCCGAATAGACCACCCTATAGTCCCCATTGATAACCTGTACCCCACCGCCGTTTTGAATGACGGGAGCAGTATCAATGTCCCGGTAGTTATCTTTCATCAGCAGTTTTGCAGGATACGTATTTTTCATCAGTGTCCTTGAAAGGATGCTGTCGGCAAAGGCCAGCAATATAAAGGCAAAAACTGCTGCCACAATGGACAGAAGAAAGACGATGCAATAGTTCAGCAGAAACTCTCTGGATATTTTGCTTTTCATGCTCACACTTCCATCTTATGAAGTTTATAGCCAAGGCCACGTATGGTTTTGATGTATTCAGGGTTCTGGGGGTCCGTCTCAATTTTGTTGCGCAAATGGCTGATATGAACCATGATGGTGTTGTCATCGTAATAATAGTTTTCGCCCCACACCGCGTTATAAAGCTGCTCCTTGGTAAAGACGCGCTCCGGATTCTCCATTAAGAGCAGCAAGAGCTTATATTCCTTGGCATTAAGCTCCAGAGGGATTTGGTCCTTATAAGCCGTGCAGGATTTCTTGTCTATGGTCAGTGCACCATATTCAATGACTTCGTTGTCCACCCACTTTTGCGCCTGATATTCATGGCTTCTTCTGAGCTGCGCGCCGATTCTGGCAAGGAGCTCGTTCATTGAAAAAGGCTTCACCAAATAATCATCGGCGCCCAATCCAAGACCCAGCACCTTATCCATCTCATCCATTCTGGCAGTCAGAAAGATGACCGGTATGTTGCTTATGGTGCGTAATTTTCTCAGCAGATTAAAGCCATCCAGACCTGGCATCATAACATCCAGCACAGCCAGGTGAATCTCCTGGGATTTCAGGATTTCCCAAGCTTCAAGGCCGTCCTTGGCAGCAAATACCTTATATTGATTATCTTCCAGATTTATCTTGATAAGATTTCTGATATCTGTTTCATCTTCCGCAATCAGAATATTCATGGGTCTTCTCCTACTCCTATGCAGTATTCAAAAATGGTTCTTCCTTTTCACTCTTCCATGATAGCAGATCATATCGAGGGATGAAATCAAGGAGGCGGTAATTTAAGGTAAATTTAATGTTTTCAAGAGGCTGGTTACAGATAGGGCCGCTATAATGCAATCAAAGAGATTGGAGGTGCTTTTTATGCGTAAATTAATCAGCATGTTGATGATTCTTACAATGTTATTTAATCTTTCCTCAATACCCGCCCTGGCACACCAGAATATCCCTGATCTTTCTGAGGCAGTGGCGGAATCCGTGGCCCAGTGGATTGACCAGGGAAGGGTCAAGGGTGCCGTACTGTCCATTGTTCAGAATGGTGAAATAAAGCTCTGTAAAGGATTTGGATATGCCGATGAACTCAATGGCATATCTGCCCAGGGTGATAAAACAGCCTTCCGGATCGGCTCCATCTCCAAGACCTTCGTGGCAGTTGCCGCTCTCATAGTTGCAGAACAAGGTCTTTTGGATATGGAACAGGATATCGCCCAATACCTGCCTGAGGATTTTCCGGCGCTAACTTATCCCATCACCATGGGGCAGCTTCTCACCCACACAGCAGGCTTTGAGGATATGGTCACCGGCATGGCAGTGTATAATATCAGCGATACTGAACCCCTTGCAGAGAGTGTGCGAAAATATAAGCCGCAACAGGTTTTCAAACCCGGTGAGGTCACCTCTTATTCCAATTAT
>Ga0116192_1000665_pt1 | contig 25554 bp, 19 predicted proteins | sample AD_UKC113_MetaG_FD_89876 | JGI IMG/M metagenome (GOLD analysis project Ga0116192, IMG submission 89876) | Active sludge microbial communities of municipal wastewater-treating anaerobic digesters from Hong Kong - AD_UKC113_MetaG | ecosystem: Engineered > Bioreactor > Anaerobic > Digestate...
AGGAATCCCAGTACAGCCTTGTCAGAGCTCTGATGGACTGGCAGCAGAAAATTGAGAAGGTTTGGCCCCAGGTCAATGTCATTGCCAATGAGGATATCCACGGTCTGGTGGATCACAGTATCCTCTCCGGCAGGGAGCTTACATTGAACGTATCGGTTCAGTTGGCCTCCCTGGCGCCCGAGGATGTCCGTGTTGAAGCCTTCTATGGCCCCATCGTCAATGACCGGATTGTCAATGGCGCAACACTGGAAATGCACCTGGTGCGGCAGACCGATGCCTCCACCTTCCTGTATGAGGGCAAGCTGACACTGCAGGACGGCGGCGAATACGGCTACACCTTCAGGATTCTGCCCCATCATCCCAACCTCATGAACAAGTTTGACATGTCCATGGTGCGTTGGGCAAGCAACTAAGCCTCGCCATTGATAAGGGGGGGAATTCTCGTAAGTCTACGACAGGCCATGGGGTTCAAATCCTCTTGCTGTCCACGGCTTGAGATGCCCCCCTTTTAATTTATAAAATTCCCAAAACATGCCACGGCAAGGATAGGGGCTGAATGTAGGGAAATATACTAAAATAGTGTATTATGCGCACATTGGTTGTTGACTTTCGTCAATTGACACCCTGAGCCAGTGTGCTATAATACGAATAAGCTCCCCTCCATGGATGGGGCTGTGTCTTAATTTTCCATCAGGGAAGTATGAACAATGGTGAATGGTTTCGGTACATTTAAAAAAAGGCGTCGTTATATGGCTTTGCTGACGCTTCTTTTTATGATGGTTGCCATGTTTGGGGCTATGCCCCAGTCTTTTGCTGCCAACGAAAATGACAAGCTGCAAACCGAGGCCGTTTCAGCCATTCTTTTTGATGCCAAGAGGGGTCAGGTCATCTATTCCAAGACCTCCGACGAGCCCTCCAACTCATCCCTGGCCAATCGTGTCATGGCCGCTCTGATTGTTCTTGAAAAGGCTGATACCGAAGCTCTGGTCACCGCCAGCAAGGATGCGGCCAATGTGGAAGGCGCCTCCTTAAAGCTGTCAGTGGGTGAGAAATATGCAGTGAAAAACCTTCTCAATGCCCTGTTGCTGACTGGCTCCAAGGATGCCGCCATTGCGCTGGCTGAGTATGTGGGCGGAAGCGAAGATGGGTTTGTCAAGCTCATGAACAGCAAGGCCCACGAACTGGGAATGAACAAAACACGTTTTGTCAATTGCACCGGTGATTTTGATGAGAGACAGGTAACCACCATCCAGGACATCCAGATACTTTTCAGATATGCCCTGGCTAAAAGTGATTTCAACAAGTTCTTTGGGGCCCAGGCCAAGCCCTGGTACGACAGCACCAAGACCCTGCTTTTGACCAATACCAACAATATGTTCTGGAACTACAACGATACCGACGGCGGCATTACCACCAGTGTGGACAAGGAGCTGCAAAGCATTGCCACCACCGTTACCCGAAATAACATGCGCCTGGTCTGCATCCTTCTGGATGTGCCCACCAAGAACATGTATGCCGACTCCATCGCTCTTTTGAACTACGGGTTTGAGAATTACCTGTATAGTACCCTGGTTTATGCGGGAAGCAGCCAAAAGACAGTGACGGTGGAGGGACAGACCCTGAATCTGGTGCCTGCCCAGGATGTTCAGTATATCCATCCAAAAGGCCAAAGCAATATCAAGAATATTGCCCTGAATGTGGATGAATCCAAGCTCAAGCCCCCCATCACCAAGAACACGGTCATTGGCATGCTCACCTATACCCTGGGCGACGATACGGTCATTAATGTGGAGCTGTATCCCGACAGGGAGATTCTGCCCCAAAAGACCCAAAAACAATTGCTGCAGGAGAAGCTCAATGAGAACAAGGAACTGATATACGTCATCATCCTGTTGGTTGTCATTGAAATTATCATGGCGCTCATTAAGCTGGGAGGCTTTATCAAAAAGCAGCTTATCAAGGCCCAGGTCAGAAGACTCCGCAGACGTTAACATAACAAGCTTAGCAAAGATAAAGCGCTGTCACGGCAAATGACAGCGCTTTTTTAATTCTTAAGGCTTTTTCAGTTTCGGGTTAAGTAGGCCTGAATAAACTCGTCAATGCCTCCGTCCATCACCTTTTGGACATTGCCTTCCTCGTAGTTGGTCCGGTGATCCTTCACCAGGGTATAGGGACAGAAGACATAGGACCGAATCTGACTACCCCAGGCAATATCCATCTGTTCCCCTTTAAGCTGGTTGAGCTTCTCGTCCCGTTCCCGTTCCTTAAGCTCCAATAGCTTTGCCTTGAGCATTCTCATAGCCATATCCCTGTTCTGGAACTGGGAGCGCTCATTCTGGCAGGCAACCACAATCCCCGTGGGAATGTGAGTAATGCGCACTGCCGATGAGGTTTTGTTAACGTGCTGGCCCCCTGCGCCCGAGGAACGATAGACATCCATTTTAATATCATCGGGGTTAATCTCCACCTCAACCGAATCATCCAATTCGGGCATAACGTCCATGGATGCAAAGGAGGTATGGCGCCTTCCCGACGCATCGAAGGGGGATATACGCACCAGACGGTGCACGCCCTTTTCGCTTTTTAAGAAGCCATAGGCATATTCACCGATAACCTCGACGGTGACGCTTTTTATACCAGCCTCATCCCCGTCCAGCATATCCAGAACCCTTGTCTCAAAGCCATTTTTCTCAGCCCACCGGGTATACATGCGGAAAAGCATTTGCACCCAGTCCATAGCCTCGGTGCCACCAGCCCCCGCATGAAGGGTAATAATGGCATTGTTTGCGTCATACTCGCCCTTCATCAAGGTTTCCAGCCGCATTTTCTCATAGCGGCTGAGGACATTCTCATAGGACTCAATCACCTCGGCAAGAACCGATTCATCCTTTTCATCCAGGCCCAGTTCTGCCAGAGTGAGGGCATCCTCACAATCGCTTAAAAGCTTTTGGTAGCTCTCCAGCTTGGCCTTTAGGCTCTTCGTTCGCTGGAGCACCTTCTGTGAATTCTCGGCATCATTCCAGAACTCGGGTTCGGAAGCCCGCTGCTCCAATTCCTCAAGCTCCTTTGTCACACCAGGGAGGTTAAAGTGAATCCCCCAATTCCCTGATATTCTTTTCAAGTCCTTTCAGCTCCAGACTTTTCTGTTCAAGCTCTACAAGACTCACCTTTATCATTCCTTCCATACCTGAATTTATCTGAGTAATTGTCTTTGTCATAAGCAACGCTATTATTATACAATGCACCGGGGGCTTTGTCACGGCATTTTACCTTTAAGGTCGATAAAGCCTGAAATGTTATGGGCACGGTTCCTGTGGTATAATAATAGAATGGAAAACAGGGTCAACTGCTTAAAATGCCAATATTACTATATCACCTGGGACCCGGCCCGTCCTAAGGGCTGTCGGTTTTTCGGGTTCAAAGGTCTGTTGATGCCCTCGCATACCGTCAAGGCAACCAGCGGCCAGGAGTGCAAGGCTTTCACCCTCAAGGTCCCGCCTGCCAAGCCAGGGCCCTGAAGACAGGACGATTGCTCCCTGAACATAAAAAGGATGACAGCATGTATTATGGAACAGGAAAAGATTCTGGAAATCGCCGTTAAAGCCGGGACCATTCTTTTACGCTTTGGCGCTGAGACCTATCGTGTGGAGGATACCATAAACCGCATCTGCAAGAGCTATGGTCTTGCCTGCGAGGCATTTGCCCTGCCCACGGGTGTGTTTGTCAGTGTTGAAGGGCAGGAAGGTGTTTCCACCATATGCAAAAGGATCCCCGCACGAACCGTGGATTTGGAGAAAATCGCGCGTCTTAACGACCTATCCCGGCGCATTGAGAAAAATAAGCCCGAGTACCATACGATCATGGCGGAGCTGGAAGCCATCAGCCACTGTCCCACCTATCCCAGGCTGGCGTTGATTCTAAGCTATGCCTTCACCGCCTTTGTCTATGCCCTGTTGTTTGGAGGCAATCTGCGGGACGCAGGCTCCACGCTGGTAGTGGGAGTTCTCTTAAGCTTTGTCCGCATTATCTTTTCCAAAGAGATTACGTTTCCTTTTATTGAATACTTCATCGGGGGTTTTATTTCGGGGCTCATAAGCTCCCTGGCCGCCTCCCTCATCCCCCAGACCAATGCCTATGTGGTCATTATCGGGGCTCTCACAAACATGGTGCCGGGTGTGGCTCTGACCAACGGGATTCGGGATCTGCTTCACGGGGACAGTGTCAGCGGCCTGACCAAGCTGGGCGAGGCCCTGATGGTGGTGGCTGTTATCGCGGCAGGCACGGGTATTGGATTGGCTCTTTGGTTTTCGGGAGGAAGATAAATGATTATTGATTTTATCAAGTATTTTATTCTGGCCTTTATCGGAAGTGTAGCTCCGGCCATTGTCATCAATATCGAAAGACGGGTTCTTATCTGGGCAGGCTTAGGCGGGGCCCTGGGCTTTTGCATAGCCCTTTCCTTCAACCCCGCTTCCCTCTCCTTCAGTATTCCCCAGATATTCTGCGGAACCGTGGTCGTTGGAATCTATAGCGAGATTATGGCCAAGGTTCATAAAACACCTTCCACAGTCTTTCTGATTCCCGGCATTTTCCCGCTGGTCCCAGGCATTGCCGCCTATCAGACCATGCAGAGCCTGGTGGAGAACAACACCCAGCAGGCTGCCGCCTATGCCCTGAACACCATCTTCAAGGCCTTTACCATTGCCTTTGGCATTATGATTGTCACCGCCCTGTTCCGCTTTTTCAGAAAGGCATTGAAGCATCGCTTTTCCCAATAAAAACAGAGGGCAATTTATGCCCTCTGTTTCATTCACTATGGTCTTATAATTTGTGTCTCTGAAAGTTCATGATTTACATCAGCTTAGCAGCAGGGATTATTATCGAAGCATCTGTTGTTGTATCCCCCGCCAAAAACTCCGGGACAGAAGCAAAGAATAAAGATTACAATGATGATAATCCACCAAATATTATCACCGCCAAAGAAACCGCCGCCACCACAGCAGCCATAATCCGGCTTACAGTCACCCATAGTATTCACCTCATCTCAATTCGGCCTTCTTCATCTTATGCAAGGGGCCTCATGGGTGACACTCTTCTAGGCGTTAAATCTCTTAAGCATGTCATTGTACAAATCTTTATATTCTCTGGCCGAGCTCTCCCAGGTGAAATCCTGTTTCATGCACCTTCTGACAAGGCTTTCCCACTCTTCCTTGTTCTTGTACACTTCAATGGCCCGGGCAAGGGCATCCTTCATCTCATGGGCGTTGTAGTTGGCGAAAGAGAAACCTGTACCCTCCTTGGTAAAGACATTATAGGGAATCACCGTATCTTTCAGCCCCCCGGTCTCACGCACAATGGGCACAGTTCCGTACCGCATGGAAAAGATCTGAGACAGACCGCAGGGCTCATAGAGGGAGGGCATCAGGAACATATCGCTGCCCGCATAAATCCTCTGGGCCAGGACGCCATCATATTTAATATTGGCCGACACCCTGCCGGGATATCTGGCCTGGGCCTGGCGGAACATTTCCTCGTAGCGCCATTCGCCGCTTCCCAAAACCACAAACTGTATCCCTAAGTCCATCATCTCGTGGAGCATATACTCGATTAAGTCCAGACCCTTTTGATCCACTAGTCGGGAAATAAAGGAGACTACGGGCACATCCTCCTTGACCATAAGGCCCAGTTCCTGCTGAAGCCTGCGTTTGTTCTCATACTTACCGGTGAGATCCTGAGCGTCAAAATGGGCATAGAGCCGGGGATCAGTCTTTGGATCATTATGCTCATAGTCAATGCCGTTAACAATACCTATGAGATCCGCGGAGCGGCGGCGCAGGATATCCTGAAGGTTTTCACCAAAGAAGTCGTACTTTATTTCCTCTGCATAGGTGCGGCTCACGGTGCTGATCATGGCCGAGTAGGAAAGTGCCGCCTTTAAGAAGTTCACCTGGTCATAATACTCCACGCCGTTTAAGTGGAAATATTTCCAGTCCAGCCCCAGCAAATCACTTAGTACAGATTTGGGAAAGACACCCTGATATTTAAGATTATGTATAGTAAACAGGGTGTGTATACGCTTATAGAAGCCGCCTTCCCGATGTCTGTAATGAGCATCCAAAAGCAGGCTGACCATGCCTGTCTGCCAATCGTTCAAATGGATGATATCGGGTTGAAAGCCAATCAGGGGCAGGACCTCCAGAACGGCCTTGCAGAAAAAGCTGAAGCGTTCGCCGTCATCCCCAAGACCGTAGTACCATTCTCTGAAAAAATAAAACTCGTTATCGATAAAGTAATAGGTTACACCATCATAGTCCAGCTTGTAGATGCCACAGTACTGCTTTCTCCAGGAGAGCTCAACCTGGCAGCTTCCTACAAACTCCATTTTCGAGACCCATGAAGGGTCAATCTGACTATACTTGGGCATGACCACGCGGATATCTACATTAAGCTTTTTAAGCGCCTTGGGCAACGATCCGGCCACATCGGCCAGTCCGCCGGTCTTTGCGAAGGGAGCGACCTCCGAGGAGGCAAACCATACTCTAAGTTGGCTCATAAACTACTTCCTTTCATACTACTCTCGAATCTCTCAACCATTCAATCATATTCTTCCACCTTTTTCAACCCGGAAAACAGGCTTTGCCGCTATTGCAAAAACATGCAAGGAATAATCGAATAGAATAAAGCAGACATTAAATTCATAGGGGGAGGTATGTACGATGAAGGATATCCATACGCATAGAATCAATCATGACAAATTGAAGGCCTATGTCACCAATGCAGTGACAGAAATCAGCAAGACCGAAACCGAAGCCAGGGTGCCCTTGTCCTCGGACATCTGTGTGGAGGATGCCCGGGATTGGGTCAATAACGGAAGCAGGCTTTAAAATAAGGGGTTGAAATCAACCCCTTTTATTAACGCTTTCGCCTAGTTGACAAAGGTGTAGTTCATACCCGAGTTGTTGTCCCAGTTATCGGCAGGATCCTTAAAGGCTAAATTAAGATTTTTGCCCTGTTCCACAGGAATGATGGAATAGAAGACACCGTCATCACTCTTGCTTAAGGGAATGGTCGAAACATTCTCCCAGTTCTGGTTGCTGCCAAAGCCGTATACACCATAAACCTGCTGAGCGCCACTCTTGGCCAATAAACCGTTATAGTTGATTCGCGCCTGGGTTTCTGAAAGCTTTTCAAAGGTAACTCCCGCTTTGGAGTAGGTTTGAATACCGAAGGTTGGCGCCTCGCTGGCTAAGCTGTCGGAGAATTCCTCCTTAAAACTGCGTTCCTTCTTGGAATGGCCCCAATCCTGTTTGGAATGCGCCCAATCCTGGGTCGTATCCGAGGCGCTTCGGGCCGAAAAATCCTCGCTCACTTCTTCGGGAAATTCACTTTTGGCGGACTTAGCTTTCTGAGAGCTTTTTGTGTTATATTTGGAAGAATTCTGTTTCGGATTAGGATTCATCATGTTGTCTAAAAAGCTCACTATTTTTCATCCTCCTTTCACTCAAATAGTATTTGCCCGGCCCTGGATTTTTATTTTATGATTTGTTTGTATGACTTTTTATGTTTGTACAGTTCAGGTTATAATAGGATGAAGTCCAACATAAATATGGCAGTTTAAGCGCTATGGAGTGAAAATATGGCAAAAATAATGCTTGCAAAAAATAAGGAAATGCGTGTGGAATCAGGACATCCCTGGATATTCAGGAGTGATATCCAGCATGTTGCGGGAAATCCTCAGCCGGGAGATATTGTGGAAGTGTATTCCCATCAGAATCGCTTCTTAGGCAAGGGCTATTACAACCCTGTATCACAGATCACCATTCGTATGCTGACCAGACAGGATGAGGATATCAACCGGGAATTCCTTTATCAGCGAATCCTGCGCGCCTGGGAATACCGTCAGAAAGTAGCCGACACCGAAAGCTGCAGGGTGGTTTTTGCTGAGTCGGATTTTCTTCCGGCCCTTATTGTGGATAAATTTTCCGATATTCTGGTGGTTCAAACCCTGGCCTTGGGTATCGATCGCTATAAAGCTGAAATCGTCGATATCCTCAGCGAAATTATTCAGCCCAGGGGAATCTATGAGCGTAACGACGTTCCCGTCAGGGAACTGGAGGGACTGCCCCAGCAAAAGGGCTTCCTGTCAGCCCCTTTTGATACCAGGGTAGAGATGGTGGAAAACGGCATTAAGTTTTTAGTGGATGTGGAAAACGGCCAGAAGACAGGATTCTTCCTGGACCAGAAAGAGAATCGGGCCGCTTTGAAGCCCCTGGTGAAGAATGGCCGGGTTCTGGATTGCTTCTCCCATACGGGCTCCTTTGCCCTTCACGCCGCCTATTATGGCGCCAGGGAGGTTGTGGGTGTGGACATTTCGGCCCATGCAGTGGCCTGTGCCGAGCACAATGCCCGGTTAAACGGACTGGAGCAGACTGCCCGTTTTAAGGAGGCCAATGCCTTTGATCTCTTAAGAAATTATGCCGATCAAAAGGAGCGCTTTGATACCGTCATTCTGGATCCGCCGGCCTTTACCAAAACCAAGAGCGCCGTGGAGGGCGCTGTGAGGGGTTATAAGGAAATCAACCTTCGGGCTATGAAGCTCATTAACGAAGGCGGTTTTTTAGTCTCCTGCTCCTGCTCCCAGCATATTGATAACGGGCTGTTTATGAATATCCTCCATGAGGCGGCCCGCGACGCCAAAAGAGCAGTCCGGCTCATTGAATTCCGCTCCCAGGCCAAGGATCATCCCATCCTCATGGCCTCCAAAGAGACCCAGTACATCAAATGCGCCCTCATGCAGGTGTTCTGATATTATCTGCTCACCATAGAGATAAACCCTATAAGGAAGCAAAAAAGCCTATGAGGAGAGGGGATCTGAAATCCCCTTCCTCATAGCAGCGGTTTCAGAACTGCATCCTTTCTGCAGACTTAATAATTTCTCCCATGGTGTTTTCAATATGTTGCATAGAAGCACTGGCTTCTTCTGACGCTGCCAGGACGTTCTGTATGTTCTCATTAACCATAATGACTACTTTTTCCAGGTTGCGGATAAGTTCATTAATATGTTCTATATCGTTCTCAATCACACTGTTGATTTCATTGGAACCAGCTACCGCCGCCTTTGCATCTTCAGCAAGCTTTCTGACTTCCTCTGCAACCACCATAAATCCACGGCCGTAGTCTCCCGCTCTTGCAGCCTCGATGGAGGCATTCAGGGACAGCATACGGGTCTGATCGGATATACTTCTGATGGTTTCGGACATTGCCAGATAATCGCCAAGTTTCCGTCTCACCTCGTCCGTGTTTTCGGCACTGTTCCGTGACAGCTTCTCCACCTCCATCATCTGGGCATTGACTTCAGTGATGGCGTTGACGATGCTGTTATAGACCTGTACCATTTCACTGGTCACATGGTTCACGGTTTTTACCTCGTTTTTGAGCGAGTCAACGAATTCGGACTGCCTGGTCGACATTGCGTTGGCCTTGTTCAGAAGTTCCTCCACCGTATTCTTTTGCTCTGATATATTATCCAGCGATTTTTGGAGCTGTTTCTTTGAATAATAGATACAGTTGTCAGCGTAGTTGTAGCCCAGGAAAACCGCTTCTGCCATTTGCATGCAGGATTCATACCCACAGGCTGAGCAATCAATGGTTCTATCCTCCTGCGTAAACTTATCAAGCGCTGCAAATCCTGCTTCCCTGTCCTTATCGCTGATACTGAAGCTGTGATTTCTTGAAGTATATGCGTAAAGGAAATCCTCCAGCTTAAGAATCCTGTCAAAATGCCTGATAAGTTTCCTGTACCTTGAGCTTCTTTTCGATGAAGACTTGTTGATTCCCGATGCTTTGGAGAACAACGCTTTTTCCTTCTGGTCATGCGAGATGCCGGGTTCTGTGCCCGTACCGGACAAGCAGCCCTCTGAGCAGTTCAGAATGTCTATTACCACAGGAACGATTTCACGGGCTCCGTCAATCTCCTTCAGGTAATGCTGAGCCAGTTCGGGTCCCTCTATCCGCTTGATATGGTACTTTCTTCCGAACAGCTGTTCAACACACTCTTTCAACCCGCCCGGGGTTGGATACCAATAACCCACCAGGCTTTCTGGTGAATCATATCCGGTTTCCGCCTTTGGATCAAAGCCTGAAACCTTATATAAAGCCATCAGCTTTTTGAAAGTGACATTGTAATTGATGACACCATCCTTGCTGAATTCGTCAGTTTTTCCTATACAGGGAGACAGTGCCGCAATTTTCCCATTAAAACCATCATATTTCCTGATATATACGGCCGTGCAATACATGGGTGAGCCTATGGGGCTCAAGTATGTGATAAGATTGGGATAACTGCCTTCAATACTGTTAACAATGACCGGACAGGGTTGGGCGATTACCGTCTTCAGATTCATTTTCTCCACAGCCCGAATGTATGTATAAGTTGTGATATCCGCCCCGAAGCTGACATCATAGATGAGTTTTACACCCTTTTTCCTGAGCCAGGCTAGAACATTTTTATACTGGTCTGGATAGTTAAACTGGAATGCCGGAGCAACGATGACTGCCATTTCAGTCCCTTTTTGCAGGTCATTAAAAAAGGCCTCCGTATCGTCGGTATAACTGCGGGCATCATGTCCGCAAGCCTTGAGACATTCTCCGCATAGGATGCAATTGGTGTAATCCACCACAATTTTCCGGTCCTCTGTCACCCTGTTTGCAAAAGGAACCAGACACTTCCTTAGACACTTGTTGCAGCCAACACACTTAGATACATCGGTGGTGATAACACCGGACCTAATCATAAAAATCCCTCCGCCCACTTTTAAATTGTCATTGTGACCAGAATTTAATAATTCCTATAAAATATATCGTCATTATCCATAATGTGTTAAGTAATATATAGTAAAATAAATCAAAATATACCGATATCACACCATAAATTGCTCAGATCGTCTAATGTTCGACTTTCCTGAATTTTATAATTTCTGTTTTCTTGCACAACGCCATATATCCTACCCATCCGTTGTCATCAGTACATCTGCATCATCAGCCCAATGTGTCAGATGCAGATATCCTGACAATCATTAATCTTAACAGAGAAAAACCCTGTAAGCAAGCTGAAATGCCCATGCAGAGCGGGATTTGCTAAATTTACAGACCCAAGATAAGCCGAATTTTTTATTCCGAGTATGGAGTAACTCCATGTGAATCTTCCGTCAACTGCTTTGTCAACGATTCTGTTTTCTGCGCAAAAATACCGTCCTGCTTTTTTAGCGGACGGTATTTCATGAATACTATGGCTCATCTATGCATCGCTTATTCAGTGACTTAAGCCTTCACAAACTCGGCCAGAAGCTTAATGGCATTTTCAACATCCTTCATATCCACCATTTCAGCTGCATCATGAATAAACCTTGTGGGAATTGACACACCACCCGAAGGAATTCCCCCCGCCGTGATATGTATGCTCCCGGCATCGGTTCCTCCCTCCAGCATAACTTCCATCTGATAAGGGATCTTGTTTTCGGTGGCTGCCATAATGAGGGCATCCTTCACCTCGGGATGAGCAATGACGCTCCTGTCCTTAATCTTGATGGTAGGCCCCTCTCCCAGTTTTACCGCCATGGGTTTGCAGCCAGGGATATCTCCCATATCACACACATCAATGGCCAGAGCCATATCAGGAACAATTCCGAAAGCTGCTGTTTTGGCACCTCTCAGGCCCACCTCTTCCTGGGTGGTGAAAACATAATAAATCTCGTTATCCGTCTCGGGTTCGCTCAGAGCCAGTTGCACCAGAACAGCACATCCAATGCGGTCGTCCAGGGCCTTGGAAATAATGCGTCCGTTCTGTTCAATGGTATCACCCACGAAAACGCCCATATCCCCTACCTTTACCAGTTTTTCAGCCTCTTCACGGGATTTGGCGCCAATATCAATAAACATCTTGTCCAGCTTGGCATTCTTCATATTGTCAATGCTTTCTTCATACCAGATGACACCTACCGTGCCGTTTTCAAAAACGACCCTCTGGCCCAGGATAATCAGCGGAGGAATTCCACCCACGTTGCCGAATCTTATAAAGCCCTTGTCATCTATATAGGACACGATAATACCGATCTCATCCATATGGGCGGCCAGCATGATTTTTTTACCGGATCCCTTTTTCACACAGATCAGATTGCCCATGGCATCGGTACGAATTTCATCAACCTTCCCTTCCAGAAGCCCTCGGATGGTCTGAGCCACCTTCTTCTCGTTGCCAGAGGGTCCATAGGTCTGGGTCAGTGTTTTTATCAAATCAAACATAGGTTTTTCCTCCTTTATCAGCAAAAAGACTTATGGCCGGGGGCTGAACAAGCTGATCACATCGCTTGGCAGCATCGCTCTTTGGCAGGGTCTCCAGAACCTTCCGAGCCAGGGTAATCATATGGTTGAAATCTGATTTGTCCATGACCGAGACAGGGGTATGGATATAGCGGCAGGGCACAGCCATGACGGCCACCTTAACCCCCGTGCCGTTGACCTGGATACGTCCTGCATTGGTTCCACCCGAGATGGTTTGCTTATATTGATAAGGAATATTGTGCTGCTCGGCCGTACTCGCAATGAATCTGACAAGATCTCTGTCGGTGATGACCGATCTGTCCATCACCGTAAGAGCAGGACCTTTTCCGCATCGTGTGCTCATGCCCTGTTCCTGGGTATCGGGAACATCATAACAGGTAGTGCCCTCCAAGATGAGTGCCATATGGGGCATAACCTGATACGAAGCGGTCTTTGCACCCTTGAGCCCCACTTCCTCCTGAACGGTAAAGCAGCCATAAACATCCCATTCATAGCGTCCTTTGAGCAGTTCCATCAGGGCAGCACAGCCCACACGGTTATCCAAAGCCTTAGCCATAAGCTTATTGTCCCCAAAATCTACAGGATCATAGGCAAAGGTCACATAATCGCCCACGGACACCTTTTCCTCGGCCTGCTCCCTATCCTTGGCGCCGATATCGATGGTCAGCTTCTTTTTATTGACCGAGCCGTTGCGCTCGCTGCTCTCCTGCAAATGGATGGGCTTAAAGCCAATGACTCCGGGGATACCCTTCTCCCCTACTCTGACGCGCTTACCGACCAGTACTCTGGCCTCAATACCGCCAATGGTCTGAAATTTTAACAGGCCGTCGGAATTGATATGGGTGACCATGAGGCCCACCTCATCCATATGGGCATCCAGCATAATCCTTAAACCGCTGTTGCCGGTACCCTTTTTAAAGGCAATGAGATTGCCCATATTGTCAATTTTATAGTCGTCCACATAATCCTTGATATGGGACAGAATAAAGTCCCTGACGGGCTTTTCCTCCCCCGACACACCGTCCAGGGTGGTGAGCTTTTTTAAGAGTTCCAGTACTTCCATCAATCCTTCACCCTCCCTGCAATATAGCGTGCAGCCAGTCTGCCCGTGGCAATCACATCATCCACACAAACCATTTCCACCGAGGTATGCATATACTTGGCCGGAATGGAGAGCAGGACGACCGGAATCCCTTCTCTGGCAATGGCATGGACCGCTGCCTCGGTGCCCGTATCCCCCGTTTCGGGGTCTATTTGATAGGGGATTCTCTCACTTTTAGCCAGTTTGATGCAGGCTTTGGTGTGCTTGCTGCTCAAGATAGGCCCCACAGCAATGGCAACACCCTTGCCCAGCGGAAAGGTCTCATCACTGGGGCAATCGGGCATATCCCCGTGGCACACATCAATGACAATGCCAAGATCGGCCTTGATATTATAGGTGGCTGTAAAGGCGCCAATGAGCCCCAGCTCCTCCTGGACAGTGGCGGCCACATACACATCGTCCTCGTGGTTGAGTTTTTTAAGCTCCTTGAGAATCTCCACCAGAGCGGCTACACCGCTGCGGTTATCCATGCTTTTTCCAGCCAGCCTGTTGTTCATGAGCTCCTGGGCGGGATTGACAAAGGACACCATGTCTCCCACCGACACCAGTTCTCTGGCCTTTTCTCCGTCAAGGCCGATATCAATACGCATATCCTCCATCTTAATGGCCTTATCGGCCTCCTCGGGAGGAATCAAATGGGGCGGCTTTGTACCAATGACACCAAATAAGTCCTCCTTGCCGTGAACCAGCACGGGCATGGCGCCAATGGCCTTGGGATCCACGCCCCCGTTGGGAGCAAACTTTAAAAATCCACTCTCCTCTATGCCTGTAACAATGAGTCCGATTTCATCGTAATGGGCAGTAACCAAAACACTGCCTGGATTCTGACCCTTGCCTTTCTTAATGCCAATCACATTATAAAAAGCATCAACGCGTACTTCGTCACAATACTCCCCAAAAAGTTCGGCGATCCTTTGGGTGGCCCTGTTTTCCCGGCCTGCAACCGCACTCATGCTGCCAAGCTTTTTAAGAAGCTCGCTACATTCCATTCATTCTACACCTCTCAATGTCAAACCATGCAAATCAAATTATGGACACGGTCAAAAATATAGGGACGAAAAGGCCCCTGATACTGTATTATACCATTTCTCGGGAATTAAATGTAACCTTATTGTATTTGGATAGCAGGCTTAATCATTTTATTTTTACATCAATGTCAGACAAATAAACCTCGATTTTGTATACATTGACAGAAAATCAACGAACTTGCATTATTTCAATGACAGACAAAGGCCTAATCGGTATAATATTCCTGATTATGATAGGAGGTAGAATATGATAGAGCTTAAACAACTGGTGAAAAAATTCGATAAAGCCCTGGCCGTTGACAATATTTCCTTTACTGTGAATAAGGGTGAGATACTCGGCCTTTTGGGAGAGAACGGGGCCGGTAAAACCACCACCCTTCGGATGCTGGCCACCATGCTGACACCCACCTCGGGTACAGCCCTTATGGCCGGTGTGGATATTGTCAAGGACCCGATCAAGGCACGCAGCCGGGTGGGCATTCTCTTCGGCGGCGAAAGCGGGCTGTATGACCGATTGACGGTTGCTGAAAACATCCGGTACTTCGGAGAGCTGAACGACATTCCCCTTGATGTCATTAAAGAAAGAACCAAGAAACTGGCTGACATCTTTGACATGAATGACTATCTGGACAAAAGGGCCGGAAAGCTGTCCAAGGGTATGCGCCAGAAGGCCAGCTTCGCCAGGGCCATAATTCACGACCCGGACATCCTTCTTCTGGACGAGCCCACCTCGGGCATGGATGTCAGTGCCATCAGGGACGTTCAGGATTTTATCATGACCCTGAAGAATCAAGGCAAGACCGTCCTGTTCTCCAGCCATACCATGAGTGAAGTCGAAAAGCTCTGCGACAGAATCGCAGTGATTCATAAAGGCAAGTTGGTGGCCATAGGAACCTTGGACCAGTTAAAGCAAGAGCATGGGACTGACAACATGGATGAATTATTTGTGAAATTAGTGGGAGGGAAATCATGAAATTCAAACATATATGGACAGTCTTTAAAAAAGAGCTCACAGATATAATCCGTGACAGAAAAACATTGATGACCAGTATTCTGGCCCCCCTGATTCTCATGCCCATTTTGCTGTTATTTGTGGGTGGCAGTTCCGAACAGATGGCCAGAGAAATGACTGAAAATATAACCGTCGCGCTCACAACAGAAAGCAATACACCTGAGGCACGCGCCTTTCTTGAAGAAAAGCTGGCTAAACAAAACCCCGACATCATTATCGTTGATGCGGTCAGCGATCCCTGGCAGGCTATTCAGGATAAAAAGGCCAAGCTGGTAGTGGAGCTGGACAAGGACTTTGAAGCTAAGCTGGCGTCCGCCCAGCCCATAAAAATGCGGGTGCTCTATGACAGATCCCTGACCCGTTCCAGCGGCGCGGTATCCACCCTGCAGGAGACCGTCAATGCTCTGAACCAGGCCATTGCGGTCGAACGTGTCACGGCTTTGGGCCTTGATCCGCAGATTCTGACACCCGTAATCACCGAACCCGAAAACATTGCCCGTTCGGGTGACGGTAACCTCTTTATGATGATGACACTGCCCATGTTGATTGCCATGCTGGTCTCCATAGGCGGTATTCCGGCCGCAACCGATTTAGTGGCCGGCGAAAAGGAGAGAATGACCCTGGAGCCCTTGCTCACCACCCGGGCCGGAAAAATGTCCATTCTTATGGGAAAATACCTGACCATCAATGTCTTCAGCTTTGCCTCGGTGTTGTCAACCCTGGCCGGTATGTTACTGGCATTTATCATAAAGCCCTCGTCTTTCTCTTTGGGCCAGGGCCAATTAGGCGGCTTTGCGCTGGACCCTCTGGCGCTGGTGCTCTCCTTAATCATTACCCTCCTTCTGGGTATGACCTTCTCCGGGGTTCAATTAGCACTGAGCACCTATGCCCGCTCCTTTAAGGAAGGTCAAACCTACCTTTCCCTGTTGACCTTTGTGGTCATGATCCCCGCCTATGCCACCATGGCCGTCATGTCCAATGAGGTTCAGCTCTATATGTTCTTAATCCCCATTCTCAACACCATCTCGGCCTTCAAGATGATCCTGGGCGGCGTTGTCAACTACACCGGTCTCTTCGCTGCCATTGCCTCATCGGTGGTCTATGTGTTCCTGACCCTGGCACTGGCCTCCTGGATGTTTAACAAGGAAAAGTACATGTTCAGAAGCTAAGAAATCCAACGGCCTTAAGCCGCTGAATCATGGAAAGACCCGGCTCTGGTGAGCCGGGTCTTCTTATATGGTTTTATGCAAAGGCTGTAATTATACGGCTGAGTGACAGCGTGTGCAGAGGGTGGGATGCTCGGCGTGGGTACCCACGGTTTCGGAGTAGATCCAGCAGCGCTCGCATTTTTCGCCTTCGGCTTCCACAACCTCTACCTCAAGCTCCCCGCTGCCCTTGACCACCTCAACCTGGGAAGTGATGAAGACGGTGGGCAGGAGCTGTAAATTCTCATTGAGGAAGTCAAAGAGCTCGCCGTCGGCCCTCAGGATAACCTTGGCCTGGAGGGACTGACCAATGAGCTTCTTGTTGCGGGCTTCTTCCAAAGCCTTCAATACAGCGTCACGAACCTCAAGAATCCGGTTCCATTTGAGCATCAGCGCCTCGTTCTCGTACTCGGGCTTAACCTCGGGCCAGTCATTGAGCATGACCGACTCGGGATTGTCATTGGGGCCATGGGGCAGGTACTTCCAGATCTCATCGGCGGTAAAGGCCAGAACCGGTGCCAATAGGCGGGTCAAGGTGTCCAGAATGATGAACATGGCGGTCTGCCCTGCACGCCGTGACGGATCATCGGGCCTGGAGGCATACATTCTGTCCTTGGTCACATCCAGATAGAAGCTGCTCATATCCACCACGCAGAAGTTGTGAATGGAATGGAGCATGGTATGGAACTCATAGTCGGCATAGGCCTTTTCAATCTTGGCCACCAACTGGTTGAGCCGCATCAGCGCCCATTGATCCAATTCCTCCATATCCTTATAGGCAACACTGTGCTGTGCCGGATCAAAGTCATAAATATTGCCGAGGATGAATCGGGCAGTATTACGAATCTTTCTATAGCTTTCAGAAAGCTGCTTCAAGATATCATTGGAGATACGGATATCCACCTTGTAGTCGGAGGAGGCCACCCAGAGCCTCAGGATATCGGCACCGTACTGCTTGCAGACATCCATGGGATCGATACCGTTGCCCAGGGACTTACTCATCTTGCGGCCCTGTCCGTCCACCACATAGCCATGGGTCAGCACCTGGCGATAGGGGGCCTTTCCCTTTACGGCGGTAGCCGTCAAAAGGGAGGACTGGAACCAGCCTCTGTGCTGGTCACTGCCTTCAAGATACATATCTACAGGCCAGCCCAGCTCGGGATTGGCTTCAGCCACAGCAACATGGGTTGAACCCGAATCAAACCAAACGTCCATGATGTCGGTTTCTTTTCTGAACGCATGGCCGCCGCATTCACAGGTATAGCCCTTGGGCAGGATTTCGGAAGCCTCGTATTTGAACCAGGCATTGGAGCCTTCCTTTTCAAAGAGATCCTGAACGGCCTTGATGGTCTCATCATTGATAACTTCCTTGCCACAGTCCTTACAATAGAAGATGGGAATGGGCAGACCCCAGATGCGCTGACGGGAGATACACCAGTCACCGCGATCCTCCACCATCTTGGAAATTCGTTCTTCACCCCATCCAGGAATCCAGCGTACTTCTTTAATGGCCTCAAGAGCCTGTTTTTTAATCTTCTCGATGGAGATGAACCATTGCTCGGTGGCTCTGAAGATGATGGGATCCTTGCAGCGCCAGCAGTGGGGATATTGGTGCGTAATATGCTGTTCAGCCAGCAGCATGCCCGAATTCTTCAGTTCCTCCAGTATGGCTTTGTTGGAGGCCTTATAGAACAGTCCTGCAAAGGGCCCTGCTTCTTGGGTCAAATGGCCCTTGCCGTCAACAGGCACCACAACACCCAGCTCAGGATATTTCTTGCACACCTCAAAGTCCTCTGCACCGTGTCCGGGAGCGGTATGAACGCAGCCGGTACCGGCTTCCAGCGTAACATGGTCCCCCACAATAATCAGGGAATCACGGTCCAGGAAGGGATGAGTACAAACCATGTATTCCAGCTCATAGCCCTTGATTTCGCCAAGAGTCTTATATTCGGAAAGACCTGCCACTGTCATGACGCCTTCCACCAATTCCTTGGCCATGATATAGCGTTCACCGTTGTCAGCTTCCACCACAACATAATCAAACTCAGGATTGAGACATACGGCCAGGTTGCCGGGCAAGGTCCATGTGGTGGTGGTCCAGATAACCACATACAGGTTATCCAGGGAATCCACCATCCCTTTAAGCTTACCCTTGTCATCCTTAACGGGGAACTTCACATAGATGGAATTGCCATGGTCCTCCTGGTATTCAATTTCTGCCTCTGCCAGAGCAGTCTCACAGGAGGGGCACCAGTAAACGGGGCGCATCCCCTTGTAAATGCAGCCTAATTTGGCCATTTCACCAAACACACCAATCTGCTTGGCCTCAAACTGGGGCTCCAGGGTAATATAGGGGTTATCCCAGTCACCCATAACGCCCAGACGCTTAAAGGACGCTCTCTGGAGATCCAGATACTTTCTGGCAATCTCCTCACAGGCCTGACGGAATACTACAGGATCGACCTCATGCCTTTTTAAGCCCTTTTCTTTAATAGCTTTAAGCTCGGTGGGCAGGCCGTGGGTATCCCATCCGGGAATATAGGGCGTGTAATAGCCCTTCATGTCATAATAACGAATCACGATATCCTTGAGGATCTTATTAAGGGCAGTCCCCAAATGGATATCTCCGTTGGCATAGGGTGGTCCGTCATGGAGAACAAACTTCTTTCCTTTAGGCTTGTTCCTCTCCAATCTCTTTTTATACAGATCTTTAGACTCCCAATCCTTCAGCATCTGAGGTTCCTTCTCGGGAAGTCCTCCACGCATGGGAAAATCGGTCTTCGGCAGATTCAACGTCGTGCCATAATCTACTGCCATTGTATTCATCCTCTCATTCCGGTTAAGATTTCATTTGCTTCGGTTCTGTTTATCGACATATAAAAAAGCCTTTCATCCGTATGGGACGAAAGGCTTACTTTCCGTGGTACCACCCAAATTACAGCCTAAAGAGGCCTTCAAGCTGTCACTTGTCAGGATTAACGGCCCATCACCGGCTCACCTTACTGGGGCATTCCCTGCCTGTTGGGGCTACTGCTCACGGCTGATCTTCAGATTTCTGTACCTGCGGGGCTCCCACCCTTCCCCGCTCTCTTGAAGGATCCAGCAATCCTACTCGTCCGATCATTGCATTTTGTGCATGTATGAAGTATTGCCAATTATTGCGCTAACATTCAATATAAGAAATTATATGCTTTGATCCCTTGTCGTGTCAAGGTTTTGACCATAAAATCCGGCCCACAGCTGCCCCAGGAACGCTTAACCATAAGGCGCGGGCTCATGGCTAGACGAATTTCTTCAGGGTCACAAAGAGTCTGTTCTTCCGGGACCTGTCCCCCACCTTGTCCAGCATGATTCTTCCCATACCCCTGAGGGAGATAATCTGTCCTTCCTCTACAGTCTTTGAGCCGCTTAAGCATTCCTCAAACATCAGATACACCTTGCCTGCCTCAATATACTTGGCGGCCTGGGTCCTGGAGAGGTCAAAGCCCTCGGCCACAATGGCATCCAGTCTCAGGGAAGGTACGGTAACCGTTTTCTCAACAACCCGGAAGACTGGAAGAGAAAGCCGTTCAAAGGGGATTCTCCGGGCTTCAACACTCAGTCTCCCCACCTGGGTGAGATGGCTTTCCAAAAAGGAGGCCATTTCGGACAGTACAACAATTTGGGCGCCTTGCTCCTGGATGAGGATGTCGCCCAAAACCTCCCGTTTGATACCCAGATTCATCAGAGCCCCCAGATAATCCCGATGGGTGGGCGCTTCCTGAAAGGCATTCTTCTTGTAATCCACCTGAATAAGGGCAAGGGGATAATCGACGTTTTCCCGCAGCGCACAGGGATCCAGTTCCTCCTCCCAGGGCGAGGGAAACAGGGCCGTCACCCGCTCGGCATTGTCATATCCGCCGTCAAAAATGACGCGAACACCCATGGTCATAAGAAAGCGCTTTGCCACCGACCTTAAATGGGGGTCCATAAAATGGGTATGGGCCATAGCGCCCCTTTGGGCCTGCTGGACTTTATCGTAAACCTTGGCTAAAAATAGCCTGTCCTCTTCGGTTTGTGCACACTTCAGGAGTGCCTCCCTATCCTTGGTATTCAAGCCTTCTTTTCTTCCCTTCTTTGGCTGCTTCCACTTTCTTTTTCGGCCATACTATGAAAAACAGCCCTTGCTTTTGTGCAGGGGCTGTTACATACAATTTAATCCTGGTAAGGATTTAAGGCTGCAGATTCTGTACCGCTAATCTGTCAGATCCTGTCCTTGATGTCCAGCAGCTTCCGCTTGATTTCATCTTCCATGGCCTTAAGCTCGGTCTCGGCCTGGAGGCGCTTCGCACGGCCATCCTGCTGAATCTTAAGCGTCTCCTCCAGGGTGATAATGAGGTCCGCATTGACCTTCTTCAGGGTTTCGATGTCCACAATGGCACGCTCATTCTCCCTGGCAATCTCAATGGAGCTGACCTTCAGCATCTCAGAGTTCCTGGCCAGAAGATCATTGGTGGTGTTGGTCACATCCCGCTGCAGCTTAAGCGCATTTTGCTGCCGAATCATGGTGATGGCTATGGCAATCTGATTCTTCCACAGGGGAATGGTATTCATAATGGAGCTTTGGATCTTCTCCACCAGGGTCTGGTCATTGTTCTGAATCAGGCGGATCTGGGGTGCTGTCTGAATGGCAATCATCCGGCTGAGCTTCAGGTCATGAAGCTTCTTTTCAAAACGGGAGATGAGCTCGGCCATGTCCTTGACCTTCTGTGCATCCACCGGGTCCCCTGTTTTGGTGGCCTTTTCTTTAAGCTGGGGCATCACCTTGTCATTGAGGTCCTTCAATTTCAAGGAACCGGCCATGATATAGATATCCAACTGGTTCAGGTAATCCAGATTCTTTTCATACATGGTATCCAGGGCGGTGATGTCGCGTATAAGCTGGAGCTTTGCCCTTTCAAGCTGATCAATAATCTTCTCAATCTGGACACTGAGCTTGTCATAGCGCGCAATGAACTTGTTGGTCTCCCGCCTCAGTCCTCCAAACAACTTGGAAAAGCCCTTCTGATTGGGATCAATGGCATCAATATTCAGATCCTGAACCTTGACCAGAAGATCGGTGAGCACTTCTCCCACCTCGCCGCTGTCCTTGGCCCTGATCTGTTCCAGCATAGCATCGGAGAACTTGGAGATATCGCTCTGTGCCAGGCCACCATACTGAATGATGCTTTGAGAATCCGAGATATCGATCTGAGCAGCAATGTCCAGAACCTTCTGACGATCCTCGGGAGACATCTCATTCCACTTATTTACATCATAGTTCTCCACCGATTTTACACCCTGAGCAGGTGCGGCTTGAATTTGTGCATCCATACTGATACCATACCTTTCCTTGATTTTACAGGTAATACTATTATAACCCGTTTCGCGTCTGAGTTGAAGTAGTTTTATCGGTCTGCTGGGACTTCATATTGCTGGAAAGGGTTTCAAACACTTTAATTTCAGTATCCAAATCCAATACATCATTGGCCAGCATTTTCTCCTTCTGCTGGAGAAAGGTGGCCCGGATGTTCTTCAGAGACTTTTCAGTTCTCTCCAGGGTGGCAATGGCATCAGCAGGCATGGGCCTTGCCGTAGCTAATTCTGCATACTTGACAATGATCTTATGGGTGGGCTCAAGATAATAGGTAATAAACTGTTTAACCACCCGGATATCCTTAGGATCCTTTCTTAAGAGCTCAAACATGGACTCGGCAATACGGCAGAGATCCTCCACCTCCTGGCGGATCTCAACCTGGGAGAGCCGCGCTACAGCCTGGCGCATGCCCATGGTAAGCTTTTTACCGGTTTTTATGGTCTCCTCAAGATCGGCACGGGTGGTGCCCTCCACCAGGACGGTCTTATTGCTCTGAATCATGGAGAAAAGCAAAATAACAGCCAGCCAGCCAAGAACCCCGGCAACAAGCGCAAAGGCAACCTCAAGGAACCCTGTGAGGTACAAAGCTGCAAATACCCCAACACCTGCAAGAAGGGAAGTAATTCTACCCGTTGTCGATATTTTCAATGATATTCACCACCATTTATTAGTCAGCCTTCTTAAAAGTCATTCTACACTTTTTTGGATTGAGGGTAAAGAGTTATACCAGATAAAAAGGCTCAGCCCTTCCCGTAACTGCATTTACCCGTTTTAAGTCCACTACTATTGTATTCTCTTTCAAAAGAGATTCTTCTCCCTTTTTCAAAGGACATATGCCATACAGCACCATAAACCGTTTTCGGTATTCCTTGCGCCAGCCCTCTTCCAGCCTTGGCCCCAAAACCTCCCTGGCATCCAGAACCTGGACGGCGCTGTCGGATAAGAACTCGGGCAGTACCGTATTCTTCATGGAGCAGGCATAGTCCAGCGCCATAGCCGTATCCAGCGCCACGCTGTTAACCCCTTTCTGGCCCTGGGAGAAAGCCCTGAGAAGCTCAAACAAACGGGTGGCCGATATGGGCTGGTGCAGCAAATCCTGGGCCTTCATATACAGCGCAAAGGCCTCGTAGAAGTCAAAGGGTGTCGGGAAGGTATTCACCAAGACTTCCAGGGTATATTCAAAACGCCCTGAATTGTAGGTCCGGTCCAAAACATCCTCCACATCCTTGAGCAGAAGCACGTTCTCGGCACTGAGATACTGGTTTTCCAGCACCTCATAGGGTGCGTACTCCCTGTACTTATAGCCATGCTTTGCGGCCTCCCTGCGGATACGGGTTCCGTGCAACAGCTTGAGAAAACCAAGCTGCAGATGGTGAGCCCCGATCTCATACACCCGATTAAAGGATTCCTTGATGGATATTAAGTCCTCATAGGGAAGCCCTGCAATAAGGTCGGTATGGATGTGCAGATTCCCTTTGGTCATGAGATTTTTGAGGTTCTCAATCGCCCGCTCCACATCCATGACCCGTGAAACCTCTTTTAAGGTTCGGGCATGAACCGATTGAATCCCAGCCTCCAACTGTACCAGGCCTTCGGGCATGGTCATGAGGCTGGCCATTTGGGCCTGGGTCAGGCGGTCGGGATTGATCTCAAAATGAAAGGTCACCTTTTCCCTGGGGAATTTCCGGATATACTCCCAAATGCTCAAAGAATGGTCCTCATGGACATTAAAGGACCGATCCACAAACTTGATAACCTTGGCACCCGCATCTACAAGCGCATCAATATCCTTTTTCACCTCGTCCAGAGGGTAGAGCACAAGCCCCTGACTTTCGGAGGAAAGGCAGTAGGTGCATCGGTAGGGACAGCCTCTGGAGGATTCGATATAGGCGATGCGATCCCGAATCCGCTGCAGATACTCGGGCACAAAGGGTGAAATATACCCCATGGGCTCCTGGCATCGCATGGCCGGCAGGAAAAACGCCTGAGCGCCTTTAAGGCCTTGCTCCTTTATTCCCTCCAACAGCAGAGGGAGCTGACCCTCTCCCTCACCCTTAATGACAAAATCCGCTCCTGCGGCCTTAAAATCAGCCTCGGAGCCTTCATAACTTACCTCAGGGCCACCAACAATCATAATACAATCCGGTCTCGCCTTTCTTAAGTCCCCCATGAGCTTCAGCATCATATCCCGGTTCCATATATAGCAGGAGAAAGCGATGACATCCGGGGCTTCCTGCATAATGGACGACCAGACTCTTTGCGGCGAGTCATTAATGGAATACTGCATCACCTTGACAGGAATATTATGCCTCCCGCAAGCTGCCTTCAGGTACCATACAGCCAGCCCTTCGTGCTCATATTTTGCATTGACGGCAACCAGTAGTGTCTTCATGGGTTCCCTTTCTATATATCCCTCTATATGCTGTTTATTTTACATGCTTTTGATAAGGGACGGTTAAAAAAAAGATTAAAGTTTGATTAAAGGGGTGAAAATGAATCCGTACTCCATTATAAAGTAAGTTTGGACCGAGGAAAAGATAATGTATCTTCTAAGACGCTTGTTCAATCCCGAGATTTTTCAGGGAATGGGAAAGAAACAGAATTACTTTGAAGGCTGGTATTTTAAATGCGTGGATGAGCGCACAAAACAGGTGCTGGCCGTCATTCCCGGTATTTCCCTGGGTGCCTCCCCACAAAAGTCCCACGCCTTTGTTCAGGTTATTGACGGAGCAAGAAACCGCTCGGGCTTTTTTACCTACCCCATTGAGGCTTTTAAGGCATCAGCCAGGACCATGTCCTTCAGCATAGGCAAAAACAGCTTCTCCCAGGACGGCCTGACCCTTGAGCTTAAGGATGAACGCATGTCCTATTTGGGCTCCCTTAAGTTCCATCATACCAGGCCCTACCCCAAAACCCTGGGACATCCGGGCATTATGGGTCCTTTTAGCTTCCTCCCTTTTATGGAATGCTATCATGGGGTTGTTCATATGGAGCACACATTGTCAGGACATCTTTTCATTGACGGGGCCCTCATGGATTTTACCCGGGGCAGGGGCTATATTGAGAAGGACTGGGGCACCTCCTTCCCCGAAGCCTGGATATGGGTTCAATGCAACCATTTCAACCAACCCGATATCTCTTTCATGCTCAGTTATGCCCGTATCCCCTTTCTGGGCGGAAGCTTCAGCGGTTTGATAGCCTTTCTGAATACGCCCAGGCAATTCTATCGCCTGACCACCTACCAGGGGGCCCGTGTCAAAAGTCTGAATTATCAGGATCACTCATTGGTTCTACTGGCTGAAAGCAAGCATTTGGCACTGAATCTTTCGGTTTTTATAAGTGGAGGAAGCAGGCTTCTGGCGCCCAAAAAAGGAACCATGACCACACCCCTGGTCGAGAGCCTGATTTCCAGTTTGAAAATTATGCTAAGGGATAAGCGCGGGACCATTCTCTTTGAAGGCGAGGGTCATGTG
>Ga0116192_1000669_pt1 | contig 25477 bp, 37 predicted proteins | sample AD_UKC113_MetaG_FD_89876 | JGI IMG/M metagenome (GOLD analysis project Ga0116192, IMG submission 89876) | Active sludge microbial communities of municipal wastewater-treating anaerobic digesters from Hong Kong - AD_UKC113_MetaG | ecosystem: Engineered > Bioreactor > Anaerobic > Digestate...
CGACCTCAAAAAATTTTTTATCCACGTCGATGTCGCTAAAACTTTACCACCGGGTTTCTGGGTCTATTAATCCCTCAAAATCAGTCAGAAATAGCTATTTCTGGAAATTTCAGTCATCTCACCGAAAAAGACCCGGCCTGAGAGCCTCACTGACGGGCAAACTCGGGAGAGTCCGATAAATCTACCGCATAATTACCGATCGCCCGTCTATGGGGCTCTAAGGGCGAAAAACGCCATTTTCGACTCTAAAAAACGCATTTAACCATCGAAAAGTTAGTATTTTAAGGGGCTAAAAAAAATTATAAAAAAGTTTAAAAAAAGACTTGACAAACGTTTAATTTTATTTTATGCTTGATGGTGGAAGGAGATAAGAGATGAAAAACAAAACAAAAAAATTTGAGCCCGCTGAATGGCAGAGAGACCCTGAGACTCTCAAGGATGAGAAGGTTCAATACTGGAGACACGGGGTGCTCGCCACCCTGTTACCTCTCGACGAGGCTAAGAGATTAGTGAGAGAGGGTCGCTGTTTTGCAATCGGTGGATTCGCCATCGAAGACTTCGACAAGGATGACGTGAGATGAAAAAACAGATTTTAGTTAAGAGAGAGCCGATTGAAAGTTTTATCAATCGCTATCCGAAAGTTTATGAGGCTAATAAGCTCGAGGGTGTTATCGCTCACGTTAAACTATACTCTGAGCGAGCCTTCGCTTATGTCTATGAGTATAAAGTCGGAGCGAGATCCCTTGTCATGGGGTCTCGCTCACTTTATAACCGCTGGCTTAAATCAATCAATAAAGGCAAGGAGGCCTGAGATGAAAACTATAAAACTAAACGACACTTATGTCTTGACCGACGCGCCGTGGTGCTCTCATCGGCGCTCAAAAAATTATGCCGCTTTGATTACGGGGCTTGATCCGAAATACGGATTCAAGCGGACTTTTTTAGCTAAGGGTTGCGACAATCAGTATATTTTTGCTGAGAAGCCGAAGGCTGGTGATATCGTCGAAATCAAAGCGATCTATTTCACGGGAAGCGGTCGGGGTCAGGTCAGAGACGGGTCAGGTTTTTATCGGTTGGAGTCGGATGGGTCATGGACACCCATCAGCGAATCCGAGGTCAAAAAACTTTTCAGCCACGTCGAGACCGAAACTTTTTAGTGAGGTCAAAAATGAGAGATGGAAAAATTAGAGTTAAAAAAGAATCGGTCGCTGACCTCAAAGAGGTCGCTCCCGAGCTCTATAACCGCATGAGAGCTCGAGGGATTAAAACGACGATTACCTTGACTCAGGATAGAGTCGAAGCATTCGTATATGAGCATGACGACGGGCTTTTAGAGCTCGTCGCGGGGCCGTCCCGGATCTTTGACGAGTGGATTAATCAAAAAAACGGAGGCTTAAAATGATATGGTCTCAAGCGATATCAAAAAAATGGGCAGAGTCACTCATCGCTGAAGGCAGAGCTAAATGCCTACCTCAGCATGGAATTCTCTGGCTAAAAATCCGACCTTGGAAACAAGCTGGACAGATTCTGGTCTACACCTTTGATGACCATCTGGGGTTTTATATGAAGCCTTATCTTTCCAGAGCGACCAGAAAGGAATGGGAGGCATGATAGGAGGTCTAATGATGATCACCGATGAGAGGCAAAATGAGATCCGGGGGCTCATCACCGAGCTCTCGGATCATTTTAACATCAGGCCGCCGAGGGTCGACTTTAAACGACATCTATCTTATGGGTGGTGGGCTTGTTACTCATTCTGGCCGCCCACAATTACAATCACAGAAAAAGCCTGTAACAGCGAGCGATGGGACTCGGTTGTCTGTCACGAGTTTGCTCATCACCTGAGCCGTCATCGTCAGATTATCGAGACAGATATTGCAAACGCCCGGTCACGACTTAGATCAATCAAGCGACAGCTTGATGCTGAGACTAAGATGCTAAGGTCATGGGACTTCGGGTATCGTGAGAGTCAGGCTGAGCGAGCCCGACAAACTAAACGACATCATCAAGACGAGAAGCCTCAGAGACATCGTCACCACGACGAGCTCTTTGCCCGCTGTCTTTGGCGGGTCATCGACCATCACTTTGGATCAGTTGAGCGTTATCAGGGTTTTGAGTATAAGGGCGTCAGTCAGCTAATCTCGACCCTCGACGCTCTTAAAAAACTTAAAAAAACTTCTTGACTTTGGTTGATAAATGATTTATCTATTTATAAGTAACGATTTAACGAGGTGATAAAATGGAATATGATGATTTTGAAAAACGAATAGCAACCGCTTATCGGTTTAAGGAGGTCAGTAGACTTCTCGGTCTATCGACAGGCGAGATCGCGAGGCGGGTTAACAAGACCCGGGCATGGGCGTCTCTCTTTATGAGAGATGAGATAACCTGCGTCCAACCGAAAACTTATGAGGCGATGAGAGCAGCTCTCGTTGACCTCGAGCTCGAGTTAAGAACTCTGAAAAATAAGGTTAGTAATCTCGTTAAAAAAATAAATAGTGAGGTGTCAAAATGACAGAGAAAAACGGAACGGGGGCGAGTGTCGGAGCGCCCGAGGTCAAGAGGGCTGAGCCCGAGCTTGACTTTAATCTACCGACTCCGCCAGCGCCGGGCGATATGCCCGTGCTAACATCGAGCGAGCTTAGAGACATCGATGAGGTGGTTACTAATCTTGAAAAGTCGATTGCCTCGTATAAGCGTCTTAAGCTCGTCGCCCTGAAACTCACCGATGAAGGGGACTGGGTCTCGGTGAATAAAAAACCTTACTTGACTGAGACGGGGTGTCACAAGATCGCCCCGGCTTTCGGTGTCCACCTGACAAAGCCCGACATCAAGTCAGAGGCTCACGATGACAAAAATGGGCGGTATCTCGTGTATATCGCCTCGGGTCAGGCTTTCTCTCGGGTGCTTAACATCTGGCTGGCTGACATCGGAGTCTGCACTCAGAGAGATAAGTTTTTCGCTAAAGAGACCGACCTCAAGACAGGTAAGAAGGTCTGGAAAGAGATTCCAGATATCGATCTTGCTGATATCATCAAAAAAGCCGTCTCGAATCTTAACGGGCGGCTGATCAGGAAATTGCTGGGCATGGTCGGGCTGAGCTGGGATGATCTTAAGTCAGCCGGGCTCGATATCTCAAAAATAACACAGGTCGAGTATAAGACAAAGACACCGCAGAGCCCTCAAGGCTCACGGCCGAGTCCTGATAATACGATAAAACCGAAGGCCGAGAGTCGAGCTGCCAGCGAGGATGAGATCGCCCTGCTCAAAGACGAGCTCTCATCGATGCTCTCTGAGATGAGCGGGGGTGATAAGGCGATGGGTGAGCAGTTACTTAAAACTTTTTCAAGCTATAATGACAAGGAAGGCAAGCCTCACTTCGCCCGCTCTCTCGATATCTCACCGGCTTGGCTTAATCGGCTGGCCCCGATCATCCGGACAGCTCACGCTCAGTGGCTTGAGGCTAATAAGAGAGGTGAGAGATGATCTACTCAGCGAAACTCATCAATGGTCTTGAGAAGCTCTATCTCTCAAAGCGTCGGACATCGGCTCACGTCTGGAATTACGCTTCAGAGGCCGGGCATCCCTGTCTGCGGTTCTTAACTCTGGCTCGACTTAAACCTGAGCTCAAGACGCTGGCATCGCTCGAGCGACAGCGGATTTACGAGGAAGGTAATTTACAGGAAAAAGCCGTCGTCGGTGATATTCGCGAGGCCGGTTTTGACCTTGACGAGACTCACTCCAGCTTTAGATGGCCGGAGTTTGAGCTCTCCGGAGCGATAGACGGCTTTGTTAAAATCGACGGGGCTAAAGTACCGATTGAAATCAAGTCAGCCTCGCCGTGGTCGTTCGAGACCTACAAACGGCTGACGCCAGAGGAGATGATGCAGTCGGACCAACTGTTCATTCGGAAATACATTACGCAGATCGGGCTCTACCTGCTGATGACAAACTCGCCGGTCGGAATTCTGTTTTTTAAAGACAAGGTCTCCGGCGCCCCTCACGCTGTCGATGTCGAGCTCGAACCGATGCTCGGGTTTCTCGATGGCGTCTTAAAAAATCTCGAGGCTGTTAATGGCTTTGTAAAAAAGGGTGAGATCCCACCAGCCTGTTACAACGGCGATATCTGCCCGAAGTGCGATTTTTTCCAGACAGGTTGTCTGATTGAGCAGGATTTCGGTCAGGGTCTCGAGGTTATATCGGATGCTGAGATTGAGTCTAAGATTCGAGAGGCTAAAGCCCTCGAGCCCAGCTCAAAGCGCTATGATGAATTGATGAGTGAGATTAAGGACTGGGCTAAGGCTAAAGGTCGGGACTCTCTGGTGGGTGATTATCTCGTTAAGGTCAAGACCTATGAAACCACCCGCTACGATATTCCGGCCGAGATAAAAAAGTCTTACGCGGTTAAGACCGAGGCGGTAAGGGTTACGCTCGAGCGCCTCGGCGGTGATGATGAGAGCTAAAAAGGAAAGTTGACCATGATCGGGAGTCCGAGTCGATGTCTCTTATCTCCACCCCTTTACCTTTTTCGACAGACGAGGGCGGCTGGGTCAAGACGACCGCTCTCGTCTCTCCCGATCAAAAATTTTACTTGACAACGTCATAATTTAAGAGTTAAATTATTAATACTAAGTAATAGGAGGTGGGAGTAAAGCATGATCCCAGAAACACTTAAAGATTGGAAAGAGCTAAACGGGTTAACAATACAGCAAATGGCCGAGAGATTGAAACTCTCTTATAGTTACGTTGGCTGGCTTCTCAGGGGTCGATATAAGCCTTCCAGGAAATTGGCTGAGAGAATTTCGGCTGAGACAGGAATTCCAGTAGAGGGGTTACTTTGGCCGGAGAGGTTCGCTAAGAAAGAAATAAAAGATGAGAAGAAACTGGATTAAACTCTGGGTTGATCAATGTCTAAGGGGGTCACTGATTGAGGAGTTAACTCCTATACAACGATGGTTATGGATCGGGTTATTATTGATGGCTGGTGACTCGGGAATTCCCGGCCTGATATATAGAAGACTTGATGACAAGCATGAGCCCGTTGGCTTTTCAGATATCACGATTGCCGAGCTCTTAGATGTTCCGCTCTCGGAATTACAAGCGGGACTTAAAAGGTTGGTGGAGACAGAGAAGATTACCATTAATGAGCGGGGGGTCATAACGATTATAAATTGGAAAAAATACCAGTCTGAATATAGACGACAAGAGGTATATAGAAAAGATAACCAAAGTTACAAAAGAGTTTGTAACCAAGGTTACAATAAAAATAGTAACTTAAGTAACGCTACAGAAAGAGATATAGATATAGAAAGAGAAGAAGAAAGAGATATAGAGAAAGAGTCTGAGAGAGGGATTAAGCAAAACCAAAAAGGGCATAAAACCAACACTGAAGATGAAAAGATACTTGGTGACATCATAGTTAAATGGAATAATTTTGCTAATCGTTATGGCTTGGCAAAAGTCGAGTTTATTAAGCCCGGAACTACCCGCTATCAAAAACTACGCGCCAGGCTAAAAGAAAAAGAATTCGATTTTGATGCCATCTTAAGAGAAATAGAACAGTCTGATTTTCTAAAGGGGGCATCATCTAATTGGCGGGTGACCTTTGATTGGCTAATTTGCCCGTCTAATTATCCTAAGATTTTAGAGGGAAATTATCGAGACCAAAAAACTTTTCAGGTTGGAGAGCATAGAGAGAAAGACGACCATCCGCCAGGATACTGGGAAAAAACTCTCGAGCTCAAAGAAAAAGGCCTGGCGGGAGAGGCTCTAATGACAGAGTTAAAAAAAGTATTTCCAGAGTATTTTAGAGGGTGGCATTCGGATAAAAGCCACCCCCGAAAAATAAACGGAACGGAGGTTTAACCATGTCGACTATTTTACTCAAGTCGGTCGAGCGGCGTGAGCCATACTTAGCTAAAGATGATTGTTCTTATCTCATCACCGCTGAGCTCAGAGTTATGCCCGTTACATCTGAAGGGCTCTGGGATCGTGAGGTCGCTGAGATAATCATCAAGTCCGGGCTTACAAAACTCACGCCTCAAAAAATGGAAAATGGCGGCGTGTATCTTTCGACCATTTTTAAAAAAGAGTTTGACGGGTCATCGACCATCAGTTCAATCTATGACGAGCTATCAAAACTTGAGTCTGAGTTACAGGCTGAGTTTACGAGACTGATGGATCAGGTGTCAATCGTCAATCGTGTCAGTCGAGTTATTAGCGGAGATAAGCAATGAGCGATACCGAAATTAAAATTCCGGGTCAGATTGACTCTGAGGCGATAGTCATCAGTCAGGCTTCAGCGGGGCTCGAGGTCGTCGATAAGGCGTCAGCCGACCGGGCGTCGGAGATTATCGTCGCTGGTAAAAAACTAATTAAGGCGATCAAGGATTACTTCGACCCGATGAAGAAGGCGGCTGATGAGGCTAAGCGGCGGATACTTGAGGCCGAGCGTCAGGAGCTCAGTAAAATTGAGCCCGTCGTTGCCGACCTCTCAGCTAAGGTCAGTCGGTGGCTCGCCGATGAGGAGAGACGCCGGCGTGAGGCCGAAGAAGCAAGACATCAGGCAGAGCTTGACCGGCTGATTCTTGAGGCTGAGCTGGTGAGACAGGGTAAACTAAAAAAACTCGCTTGTTACCTCGCTATCGTCTGGCTCAGGGTGCCGAGAGAGACTCGAACTTATATGGTCGTCATTGACCCCGATGAGTTTAGCTCTGAGGCTGAGATGACGGCTGAGGCGAGGAGGCTCGTCGATGATTATCTGTCTGAGTTTGACCATGAGACCATGAGCGTTGAGCCGTTTGAGCCCGGCTCAGATTACATCGGGGTCGTGAGATGTTAAGAGAGCTTAAGTCAAGGATCAGGCGCCGCCGGCTTAAGAAAAAATTAAAGTCCGGGTTAACGCTGATCAATCAGCTTAACCGGCTGATGATTGCCGAGGGCTGGACTCGAGCCCGGCGCCGATCCTTCTGGCGTGAGTTTATCGGTGAGGCTGACAAGGTCTCAAAACTTGAGTCAATTGAAAGAGAGGGTAAAAATGTCTAAGTTTGACGAAACTTTTTTGGGTGAGTGTCCATTCAATCTGGATGATGAAATCACCATCTGGAAATTCCTTTTAAAAATCAGTCAGAAAATTCAAGAGAAAATAGCGATAAAACTTATTGACGCCATTAAGCCTGTCATCCCTGACATCAGATTTTATGGCGTCGTTGAGGATATGCATATAATAGTTTTCCATTCTGACGAGCTCGGCGAGAGACCTGATGAGCTGGAATATAGCCCGGGTGACATTGACGGCGTTAAGTCACTTTTTAAAACTATCTGCGAAGTTTACCCAGAGCTTTTTGAGTTAATCGATGAGGATAATAGAATTCCGCTCATGCCAGACCAGCAAGAAGAAATCAAAAAAAACTTAAATAGTCTAAAAAACAGAGGTTAAAGATGAGAGAAATTAACATCTCAACCAACTGGACTCAGCTAAATCTGGCATACCCTTATTTACTCTCTGGATTATATGAGGAATTCCGGTGGGAATATAAAACTCATCGGGTTGCCGATGTTAAAGATTTTATGGTCAAAGAACGTCAGGCGATTGATTTTCTTGGCAAAATTATGAATGAGGCTGGAGAGGGAGAAACTTTTTTAGACCTTGAGCTTGAGCTAACAAAACTAAAAGAAGAAATTGATGGTCAAAAAAACAAGCCTGACTATGATGACTTAGTTTTTTTAATAGCCTATCTTTGGAAGTGGCGAGGAGACGCCCGCATGCACAGGGCTTTAAGTCTTGATGAAAGCTATATCGGCGAAGCGGCTGATAGTGTTAGTCTTTATAAGCTGACGCTAAAAATAGATGACTTTCATCGAGCCAGAAAAATCCTCTGGTCACTCAAAGATGAGATAAAAAAAATTAATGGATTCTGGGAGTAAAAAATGATTAAACGATTAGAGAGTGTCAATCTTAAGTTTACGCCGGTCGACCTCTCAGCTCTTATCTGCGGTCGATGCGGGAATAACTACGTCGCTTTGACCGAGGGGTTTATCAGTCGAGCCTCTCGTCTCGGCTGGCGATGGGACTCAAAACAAAAAGCGCCTCTCTGTCCGGACTGCGTCAAAAAGATGAGAGAGGTGAAAAAAGGAGAGCCGCGATGATAACAAAAGTTCCAGCTGACAAAATAAGTAAAGACCTCACCTTGACCTGCGTTAGATGTCAGAGAGTTTTGAGACAGGCAGAGCCCGGCTTTTCTCGCTGGCGATATGATTACGAAAACGATCAGGTGCTTTGCCCTGAGTGTATTTCCGATCTCAAAGAGCGTGAGCTCGATCAGGCGCTCAAAGAAGTTTTCGCTTTTATTAACGGGGCGAGATGGGCGTTGAGATTGACTGAGTTTTATGATGAGAAAAATAACACTGAGTCGCCGCCTCATATAGAGCAGGAACTCAAGGAAAAATTAAAAGAGATGATCTTTGAGGCAGTCAGGAAGGTTGAGTCAAAATATGGAGAGAGATAATGATTAACAGGGCGCTGGTGATTTTAAATTGTCAAAACAGCGACAGGGCGAGAGGCATTGACCCGTGCGGGGTTGACTGCAAGTCTTGTTTTACTGAGGGGCTCTGCGACGAGATTAAAAAAGCTGTTAGACAGACAAAAACAGGCGACTGGAAGCCGCTAATAGAGATTCTAAAACGAGAGGATAATAAAGCAGAAAAACAGATTGAGGATTTCAAGGCAGAATTAGAAGCGTCTTTAAATGACATTGAGTATTTGATGATATCGAAAATTGAAAAGACTCTGAGAGCGGTGAGGAATGCAGGTAAGCCATGATTAAATGAGGAGGGTTGTAAATGGGCTTAGAGGATTATATCAAAGAGCGAGATAACGACAGAAAAAAACTGATGCTCGAGTTTAAGGAAACTACGGCCACTCTCTGGGTCTCGGCCAGACGTCAGGTTTTTAGAGGTCATACGACAGACTTTCTCATTGTCACCGATCAAGGTTTTATTTATATCAAGGATCTTAAATCCGGTAAATATATAGGCTTTGCCTGCCATGACCTTGAGAGTGAGCTTATTGACATGCCGTTTTTCCCTGATGTCTGCCTTAAATTTTCCCTCCATCGGCGTCGACTGAAACTCGAGGGCATTGATGATATACTCGCCGGGCTCGAAATCTTTATTGAAGTCTTACTCGATAAATCAGTGGCGGAGGGGCAGTTATGATCTCAGCTCGAAACATCGACGAGGCAATCTTTGAGTTAAAACTATTTTTAAAAATCGCTGATAAATATGCAGGCGAGATCGTCTATGAGATAACAAAAGCGATCTCAAAATATATCCCGGATATCGATGGTCATCTTGACTCTGGGAGTCCGGGTAAATTATTTTTTGAGTCAGAAGACTTCTGTTTTGAGGCAAGCGGCGCCGACGATATTATAAATAATTTTAAGCCGCTGTCCACTATTATCGTCGATGTTTTCCCTGAGCTCGACGGCTTGGTTTTTGATGACCGGATTTTTCTTAACCGACGGCTTCAGGCTAGGATAAAAAAATCACTTAAAGACCTTAAAGAGCGAGGTGAGCTATGAAAAAATATTATTACAAAGTCACGACTGAAATAGACGGCGAGGAGTGCAGTCTCGTCGTCCATAACACTAAAGCGGCGGTAAAATACAAGGTCGGCGAGTGGACAGAAGCACCTCAATGGCTGGCAGAGGCCGGATATCATCTGCTTGTCTTTAATAATCTGAAGAATGCAAAAAAATTTTTAAGAGAGTTCTGGAGATGTGATATCTGGAGATGTGAGGTTGAGGGAAAATTTTTTACCCTGCCTTTTCAGCTTACAGGAGACAGCCTCGAGCAGGGATTTATCACTCCGATTCCGGGCTGTGAGTTTCCTGAAGGGTCGCTGATGGTAAAAAAAGTAAAGTTAATCGAGCTGGTCTGGGGGTCAAAATGACAATTAAAAACAACCGCCGTCGAGGCAAAGACTTTGAGCGTCGGGTTGCCCGCCGGGTCGGCGGCCGCCGCCTCGGCACTCTCGGTGGAGTCGACGTTGTTACTGACCGACTTAAAATCAGATTAGCCGACCGAGAGGCCGGGCTCGCCATAGAGTGTAAATCACGACATCGCCTCCCTTCCTTACTCACCTCGGCCTTTACTCAGTGCGAGCGTTACTCGGGCTCAGATATCCCGGCCGTCTGTCTCCATGAGACCGGCGAGCGTCAGGATAGCGACCTCGTTGTTTTAAGGTTCCCAGATTTTATTTCAATTTTAAAAGCACTTACTCGACTAAACGAGGGTGGCGATGTCTCTGGAAAAAAATAAAGTGTATAATCTCGATGCGATAACAGGTCTCAGATTACTTGCTGATGAGTCGGTCGACACGATAATCACTTCGCCCCCTTACTACGGGCTCAGAGACTACGACAAAGCTAAGACAATTTTCGGGGGTGACCCCGACTGCGCTCACGACTGGATTGAGGCTGATCACCAGACCTGCTCAAAATGCGGCGCCTGGCTGGGTCAGCTCGGGCTCGAGCCAGATGTCTCTGGCTATATTAGTCATCTCATTATGATCTTTAGCGAGGCTTGGCGAGTCTTAAAACCGACCGGTTCACTCTGGGTTGTTATCGGTGACTCTTACTCGGGCTCAGGTATCGGAACGAATGACTACCGGACGCCGGCGAGCCGCTCGATAAATAAATCAAGCAAGCCGCACCCGAAGGTCTCAGTTACTCAGCGATTAAAGTCGGTTAAGGCAAAGTCGCTGATCCTGATACCTCACCGCTTCGCTCTCGCGATGAGCGAGGCTGGGTGGATCGTGAGGAACGAGATTATCTGGCATAAGCCAAACTGCATGCCAGAGAGCGTGAGAGACCGCTTTACTCGAGACTTTGAGCATATATTTTTCTTTACGAAAAGCCGCAGATACTACTTTGAGCAGATACTTGAACCTTTGACGCCGGGTGGTTATGACCGAGTTAAGACGTTTGTCAAGAACGGAGAGCGCTTCGACCCGACCCGTCATAAACTCGACCCGACAGGCCGGGCGCAGAGTGCGATGAAAATTCTATCAGCTAACGCTGAAAAATTATTTAACTTACCTTACCGGAATAAACGCGCCGTCTGGAAGGTCGCTCCGGGCAGTTACTCAAAGATTCACTTTGCCGTTTTCCCTGAGGCGCTCGTTGAACCGATGATAAGAGCGACCTGCCCAAGGGCAATCTGCCCTCAATGCGGTCTCGCTTGGCGCCGGGTCTATCGTCAGACTGAGCGAGAGCGGAGAGGGCTTAAGGATAATGACAAGCGAAATAATGTCAAACGAGGCGATGGCCGTCAGGGCATCTCTGAGTGGTCGACACTTGACTCAGAGACATTTTTATACGAGTCTTACGATGAGGTCTGCGACTGCGGGGTGGCGACTCACCCCGGGCTGGTCGTTGACCCGTTTATGGGGTCGGGAACGACCGCGGCCGTCGCTCTAAAACTCGGGCGTGATTTTATCGGCTTTGACGTCAATCCCGATTATGTTAAAATCGCTGATGAAAGAATCGAGAAAGTCAGGCACGGGCTTCAGCTCGGCCTTAATCTCATAAATGGATAAATGGACGGGGCTAAAAAATGATTAAACTATCTTATGAGTTATTCGCTTTTATTCTTATCGTGGTCTCAGCGGTATCTTTATTTATCGGCGTCATCATTGATAAACCGCCGCGCTCGAACCCGAAAAAGACGATCGATGATCTCGAGTATAAGCTAAAGTGCTATCAAGCAGACGTGAGGCGACTTCAGTCTGTTATAAAAGAGCTGAGGTCAAGGGCTGAGTTAACCGCAGAGACCGACTGCCCGAGACGCCATCAGCGTCACTGAGTATAATCACCACCCACGCGGCTAATGAGCTATCTAAGGCCGGGTGACATTAACGCCGATGAAATCCGGCGCATTCTCTGGGGGGTTCTGGCCGTGATGATAAAAGATTATCTGATGGGGAGTGAGAGACAAAAAGCAAAAGCTAAGCGCTGGCTTTTTGATGACGACCTGACCGAGCTTGAGGGCGTGACCGCTAAGGTCACCTGCGAGGTGCTCGGGCTTGACCTCGTCAGGCTCAGACAGCTCATCTCAACGAGAGCTGATATCATTCTGCCGAAAGATGTCATCCACCGGCCGTATAAGCGCTCTAAGGCTGAGCGGGATAAATATCGCTCGAGGTATAAAAAAAGGGGGCATAGACAAACGCGGTATCATCAGAATATAATCAGGCCGGAGCTCAGAAGTGACCTCAGTCATCATCAATCGCCTGCTGATGGTATCCCGTCAGGTTAAGTCTCAATTTTTTATCACTGCCATTCGTGATGACGGGCTTGAGTTCGTCGTCTTAGCGTCAGGAATTCCGGTTAAGTCGTTTATCACCGACTACGCTCTTATCGGTGAGGCGTGGCGGCAAAACGGCGGTCACTGGTCACCTGATAAATACAATCTTTTACAAGGGGAGGCTTAGCTATGAGAAAATGGATTCTTGGTATCTGGTCAGTCATCGTCGCGTTTTTCGCCCTGTTCGGTGTCGACCTTCACCTCTTAACTGACGTTAACGCCCTGCCTGTTATCGCCGGGCTTCTTGTCATAGGAGTCTGGGTCTTTACCGAGTCAAAACAGGATCTTAAAGAGCTCAAGGAAGGCATCGCTCAGACGAATAAATGGAGCGACCCGTCTTTCTGGACAGCGGCTATCGTCGGGGTTATCGTTCCTCTACTCGGTTTATTTAACGTGTCAATCTCTAATGAGACAATCTCGACTATCTCAGCTATCGCCGCCGTTGTCGTTCCCGTTTTATTAAAGCTCTTTAGACGCCGAGCGGCAGAATGAGATGGCGACTTCACGCTCAAGGATAGTCGACTTTATCGTTATCTGCCTTGCGGTTTTAATCGTTGTCATCGGGCTCAGGCTTATAAAAGGGCAGGTCTCAAAACAGGTGGCCGAGCTTGAGGCCGCTCAGGCTGAGTTAAGGGCGGCTAATAAGGCGCTTGATGATGAGATCAAAAAACGAGATGCAGAGATAGCGGCCTCTACGGCCGCAGTGATAAAACTGACGGCAGACCTCGATAAAGCTAAAAGGCAGACAGCCGAGGCTCAGGCCGCTCTTAACTATGTCAAAGATTCCTATGAGAAAAAAACCACTACCGAGCTAACCGCAGAGCTAACCGCGGCCGGCATTGAGGTCAATTACTCGCCGGCTCTCGGGCTCTATACCTTACCAGAGCCCTCAGCGCGGACTCTGGCTCTGGCGTTTTTTGAGCTCAAGGCTCTGCGACCCGCTTATGAGGCCGTTGTCGCAGAGGGAGAGAAGAAAGATCAGCTCATCACCCAGCTTAATCAGCTTGTCTCAGCCTCAGCCGGAGAGATTACAGCTCTCAAAGAGCGCCTGAACCGCGAGGCGGCTCTCTCAGCCTCGCTGAGCTCAGAGGTTGCCCTGTTAAAACATCAGTCGTCAAAAAATAAGCAGTGGGCTTATCTCGCTCTCGCCGGGATGGGGTTAGCCCTCGGCGCCGCTATTGCTAAATGAGGAGATAAAGTTATGACCGCTCACGTGTCAATTGTCGAGGTGATTAACGCTATCGCCACGCTGATCCTGGCCGGGCTAATCGCATGGTCAAAGTTTAAGACTGACCGATCTGAAAAACGATCCGGTCTCTGCGGGGCTGATATAGAACACCGCTTACAAACTATCGGTCAGGAGCTTAATCACTTAAAATGGAGCATTGAGGATGTCAGAGAGCGGGTGATGAAGCTCGAGATGTCGGTTGAAGGGCTGAAAAAATGACTAAGGCGAAAGCTAAGCACCCGGGAGGCCGACCCTCGAAATTAAACTCTCTCGATATGTCTGAGGTCGAGCGTCTGGGTGGGCTCGGCCTGACGCTCGATGAGGTCGGCTATGTCCTCGGGGTTACTACCCAGACCATTCATAACTGGAAAAAAAATCCGAAGTTTTTTGATGCTCTAAAAAAGGGCAGGGCTCAGGCTGATAGCCGGATAAAGCAGAGCCTCTATCAGCGAGCGCTTGAAGGTGACGTGACCGCTCAGATTTTCTGGCTCAAAAACCGAGATCCGAAAAACTGGGGCGATAAGCGTCAGCTTGACATCAGCTCAGACGACAGCTCAGAGGTCGTGATTAAAGTCGTTAAAACCGAGTCTCAAGGGGCAAAGAAAGATGGCGATTGAGATCATGGTCGGAGAGCGGTTTTATCCGCTCTTTAGCGTGACCTCCCGCTATCTCGTGATGATGGGGGGTCGAGGGTCGTCTAAGACCGAGACCGCCGCTCGAATCCTGTTTTACCGGGCCCTCCGCCGCCGCCATCGATACCTTGTTATGCGGAAAGTCCGCCGGACGCTTAACGACTCGGTCGTCGAGGTCTTTAAGCGATTTTTTACCCAGCAGGGCATCCCGTTTGAGCATCATATCGCCGAGCAGGTGATGAGCTTTAAATCGCCCGCCGGGTGGTCAGAGATACTTTTCCGGGGCATTGATGAGCCCTCAAAAATCAAGTCGATAAAAGGAATCACCTCGGCCTGGCTTGAGGAGACGACCGAGTTTTCAAAAGACGAGTTTGAGACGATTGACCTCTCGGTCAGAGAGGCTGAGGCCGATTATCTCCAGCTCATCCTGACCTTCAACCCGGTTGAGAGCGATGCGCCGTGGCTCAAAGAGAGGTTCTTCGGTGCGACACCTGATCCCGACGCTTGCGTTCACCGCTCGACGATTCTCGACAATCCGAACCGTGAGGTGGTAAGGCGCTATTTACCGATCCTTGAAAAGCTAAAGTATCAGAGCCCTGAGATGTATCAGATAGCCCGGCTCGGTGAGTGGGCTCGACCTGAAGGCGTTATCTTTGACTGGCCGGTTGAGCCTCTGCCCGCTGACATTAAGTTTGACTCGATATTTTACGGGGCTGACTTTGGTTTCTCGATTGACCCGGCGGCCGTCGTCAGGGTCTACCGAAAAGCCGATTATTACTGGGTTGAGGAGCTCATCTATGAGCCTGACTTAACTAATCAAGACCTCGCTAAAAAGTTAAAAGATTTCGGAGTCGGGCCGCGTGACCGGCTCTACTGCGACGCCGCCGAGCCGAAGTCAATTGCTGAGCTTAACCGGCTCGGGCTAAGAGCCCTTCCTGCACCTAAAGGGCAGGACTCAGTCAGAGCTGGTATAAATTTTATGAGGTCGCTCAAGATCAGAATCGTTCAGGGCTCGCAGAACCTTTATAACGAGATGAGGTCTTACTCGTGGCGTCGAGACCGCTCAGGTCAGTTTACCTCTGAGCCGGTTGAATACAAAAACCATCTTATCGATGGCACTCGCTATGCTATCACCGGCGAGGCTGACACCTTGAGCGCAGGCGTATCGCGTGTTATGATTATCGGAGGTTAGATTGATGGATAATGAAAAAACAGGGTCAGCGAAAGATCAGTCAAGAGTTTTAATATGGACTTCTAAGGGTAAGGCCGTTCCGTTTAGCCGGGCGACCCAGCTCAAAGTGGCTAAGTCATCAAAACAGCTAACGTCACGAGAGCTCGGGTCGCTCGGTCTTGTCGCCCGACCTTATGACCCCTCTAAGTTTCTTGAGGTGGTCGAGTCTAACGTCTATGCTGATAGATGCGTCAGACAGACCGCTCAAGACGCGACAGGCACGGACTGGAACATCATCAAAGAAGTTGACAAAGACGAGAGCCCGGCCGAGCAGAAAATACTTAATGAGTTTTTATATAACGCTAACTCTGAGGGTGAGTCTTTACTCGACGTTTTTGAGAAGGCGATCATCGATCTTAAAAGCATCGGCTGGATGACACTTGAAGTCGCACCCAGACCGGGTGGATTATTAGAGGTCTACCACGTCCCGGCTCACACGATTTATGTCCATAAAAATAAAGAAAAATTCTGCCAGATAAGGGATATCCGCCGGGTCTGGTTTAAGCGGTTCGGGGTGAAAGATGACATTACGGCATCATCGGGAGAGCTGATCAAGCCTACCACGCCACCTGATGATATCGCTGACGCTATGATTTTTTATCGCTCTTATTACCCGAAAAGCGACTACTACGGGGTTCCACCGTTTATCGGTGCGCTCGGGTCGATACTGGGGCTTATAGCCGCCCGGGACTACAACCTATCGTTTTTTCAAAACTACGGGATGCCGCTCGGGTTTATTATCCTTCAAGGTGACTGGGAGGAGAACTCAGATCAGGCGCTCAAAACATATCTGACCGCTGAGCATGGCGGCGTCGTCAACGCTAATAAAGCCGCCGTGATAAAGGTCGCCTCAGGCTCATCACTTCAGTGGATACCGATTTCAGCCGAGGCTAAAGAGGGTCAATTTCGAGTCTATATCAAAATGCTGAGAGATGAGGTTCTTTCGGCTTACGCTATGCCGCCTTATCGGATCGGTATCGCTGAGACCGGCGCTCTGGGTGGCTCGACTGCAATCGAGTCGACAAAAATTTATTACCAGAGTGTTATACGCCCGCTTCAAAGAGTCATCGAGACAATCACGGGTCAGCTCATCAAGGCGATGGGCATCAGCTCTTACTATGTCGAGCTCATGCCTGCCGACGTGAGAAACCTTGAGTCTGTCGCTGAGATTTACGGCCGGTTTATCGACCGGGGCGTGATGTCGCCGAACGAGGTCAGAGATAAACTTGACCTCGGCGACCCGTATCCGGGTGGTGACAGCCACTACATCTCTGCTTCGTTTCTTCCCGTCGACGCGCCGGTTGAGAAAGAGGCTGAGACGTCTGATAGTGAGTCGGAACCGGCTATCTCAGGGGGCGACGGGGCTGACGACATCGAGATTCTGCTTGAGATTAGAGACAAGCTCAAGGCGCTCTCTGAGCCAGCCGCCGGGGGGTAAGTGATGATTGATACTGACTCAGCCCGGGCTCTGCTCGCGCTAATCAATGACGTCTTATCAGAGCGTATCGATAAGGCTCGCGGTTTTACCCGGGCTGACCTCGAGCGGTTTAAGGCGACCGCGGTCAAGTGGTTTCGCTCTCTGCGCTCGACCTTACCGACTGAGATCCGAGACGTGAGCGACATCGACAGCGTTTACTATGACTGGCTTGAGAAGGGTAAAGAGCTGTTCGCCGCCGAGTATATGAGGCTTGGTGAGCGTGTTAGAGGCTCGGTGAGGCCGGCGCCGGCGGCTAAAAAAAAGCGAAAAGCCAGAATTCAGCGATTAGCGGCTAATTATATCCGGGAAAATCGCCCCAGAATCGCTCAGGTTCGACGATCTCAACCGGCCTCGATAGTTTATAAGGGGCGAGATAAAGCTATCACCCTTGTCGTTACTAAGCTGGAATCATGGGAGAAATACTCACGACTTGCGGCCTCCCGGGTGACCTCAATCGCCGAGACTACCCGGCTCGCCCTTCAGGGTATAATCGCCGAGGGTCTGCTAAACGGCTGGACAGGTCGAGAGATAGCCTCTCTCGTCAAGGTCTCGGTCGGCGTTAATGACCGGCAAGCGAGAGCTATCGCCCGACTCAGAGATGAGCTGATTGCTGATGGTGAGCCTGAGTCTGAGGTCAGACGCTCGGTTGAGGCTTACGCTGACGACTCGCTCTTATACCGAGCCGAGATGATCGCCCGGACAGAGAGCCGATATGTGCTGTCTGAGGCTTACCTCGACGATATTGAAGGCGCTGGTTACAGCCAGGCTAAGTATCTCGCCCTTGAGGGGGCTTGCGATGAGTGCGACAGCTATGACGGCGAGGTCTTTGACATCAGCGACGCTGAGGGTCTGATACCAGTCCACCCGAACTGTCGCTGTCAATGGCTCGCCGCTGAGTGACAAAAAGAGAGGTAAAAGATGAGGATTGAGGAGATAACGACCGAGTCAATCAGGGGCGTCTCTGACGCTGAGTTAAGGAATCTCCGTTTTCGCTTTATCCAGCTCTGGGCAAAAATGACCGACCCGGAAAAACGCCGAGAGTATCTTGAGCGCTATAAGACCCTCATTGATGAGTTTGACCGCCGCGATCTTACCCGGGGGCGTTACCCGATTGATGAGGCGCTCGAGAGCTATCGCCACTCTAAGGGGCTCTCAGCCGGTTACTCAGACATCGTTGTCATTCCTGAGTTTGTCTCAATCGTCGGGTCGTTTGTCGAGTCTCCGTCTGAGGCTAACGATATCGATCTGCTGATCCGACAGCCGGAGCGTGACGAGTCACTTGAGCGAAAACTGATGAAGGTCGTTGAATCGACAGGTCTGGCGCCGCACTTTATTTATGAGCCCTCCGGGCCGCACTCGTCTTACATCCCGCTTTTTGATCTGATCCTGCGCTCCCGGCCGTTTGAGGTGAGAGAGGTCTCGGGCGATCAAGTGGCGCAGGCCGGGGCCGCTCTCGATTCAAACGTCAGCTCATATCAGACCAGTGACGTTAACAAGGCCGAGACACTGACCTTTGATAAGCTGGGAAAATATCCACTACCGAAACCAGCCATGGCCGGAATCACTGAGGCTCGGAGCGTTGAGGCTTTAGCCGGATGGTGCGAGGGGCGAACGTTTGTCGTTGAGCCGAAGCTCAACGGGTATCGGGTCTCAATCGGGAAAAAAGGCGAGAGCGTTAAGATTATTAGTGATGGGCTTGAGAACCGAGCCGGGTCTTTCCCGGCTGACCTGATTGATTATCTCCGCTCACTACCTCACGACTTTATTATTGACTCAGATGTCGGGATCGAGCGAGACGGCAAGCGTCTCCCTCGAGTCCAGCTCGCCCGGCTGAACTCAGACAAGGTTGAGCTCGATGAGGATGAGCGTCTCGTTATCGTCGCCTTTGATCTTGTCTGGCTCGACGGCGTTGACCTTCACCTTGAGCCCTTCTCTGAGCGCCGCCGTCAGCTCATGCGATTTATGTCGGAGCTAAAAAATGGCGATACTTTCCACTTTGAGCTCGTTCCTGAGTCGGCGCCGATGACCTCGCTCGGTGAGCTCAAAAACGTATTTGACCGCTTCTCAAAATTACCTCAGAGCGAGGGCATCGTTGTAAAAGATGTGACCGGCACTTATCCGCTAAATGGCGTCTGGGATTCGGTGGCTAAACTAAAAAACGCCGCTGAGTTTAAGGTGATAGTTTTAGCGGTCGAGAAAACAAAAGATGGGAATTTCGTTTATGAGGTGGGTGTCCTGCCCGGCAATACCAGATTTATCAATACGACTGAATTTAACGGCCGGAGTTACATTTACCTCGGGAAGACGATGGCATCATCGATTGAGGCTAAGCCGGGCGATATATTAACGATTCAAGCTCTTGAGGTTGCGCCTATTACCGACGACGTATCGGTTGATGACGTGAGGCTTGTCTTTCAAAACGCTCGGGTGATTGATGTCGATCCGAGCCGGCGTCAGCCTTACTATGCCGAGCAAGTCATCGATATCGCTCGAGAATTTAACGTCTGGCAGGTTGAGAAGGTTGAGTCTAACATTGACTTCGAGGCTGGCGATCAGGGTCGAGGCTGTCTCCAGATTCACATTATGGGGCTCAGTGAGGATGAGGCTAAGGCTCTTAAGGCGGCTGAGACCGGGATTATGGTCGCCAGATTAGACCTGAAAAAACTTAGAGAAAAACTGCTGTCGGTCATCGGCAACCATGGCTGTCATCTTGACTTGAGGCTCGTTAGAGACGGCGATGATTACTTTGAGGGTGCTGAAATTTTCACGGGAAACATCGATGGGCTGTCTAAATTTACGGGTCTCGATCAGGGTCAAAAACTGCGGGCTGATTTTAAAGTGCCTCAGGTCGACGAGCCTCAGGCCGAGGTCGTCCGCGGCCCCGACGACTGGCTCAATGTCGGCGCCCGCTCAATCGCTATCTTTGAGCCCGGAGAGGTGGGGGCGTTCTCTAAGACATGGTCAGCGATGATCCGGCTCGATAGTTTTAGATGGGAGCTATACCTCGCCGAGCCTCACGCTAAAAAATTACATATCACCGACCGGGTCTTGAGCGGGAATTACCTTTTTGCTTATGTCCCGGTCTCGCCTCGAGAGCGGGTCTGGATGATATCGAAACTCAAAGATGATGACTTTGAGCAAGAGACAAAGTCAGCCGAGGTCGAGGTTGAAAAAGTCCGTCAGCCCTTCGGCTCGCCGGGTGGTAAATCTCGGTCAGCTCAGCTTATCATAGACTATCTACCCGAGCATCGAGTCTACGTTGAGCCCTTCGCAGGGGGTGCGGCTGTTTTCTGGAATAAACGCCCGTCTGACCTTGAGGTGTTAAACGACAAAGACTCAGACATAGCGTTTGCTTACCGCTTTATAAAAAACGTGACTGATGAGCAGAAAAAACGTCTTGCCCGGAAAAACTGGGTCGTTGATGAGGAGACTTATAAACGGCTGTTAAAATTAGAGACCGCTGATCCTGTCGAGCGGTTTTATAAGATAGTGTATTTAAAGCGCGGCGGGTTTAGCGGTGACCCGATGGCGTCAGCGATGCCAGGTCACGTCGGTCGTCATATAAATATCATTGCTGACCTTGACCGGTATAAGGCGAGGCTCAAAGACGTCGTGATAAAAAACACTGACTATTCAAAAGTCATCGATGAGTTTGATTCTGACGATGTCGTGTTTTACATTGACCCCCCTTATCTCAATCAGAGCCAGAAAGGCTTTGCTTATGAGTTTAAAGAGGATGACTGGGCTGAGCTCATTGAGCGGTTAAAATCTGTTAAGGGAAAGTTCTTATTAAGCTCGGGCTCAAAAATCAAAGAGGCGCCGGCCGCATGGGATGTCAAACGTTATAAGGTCGAGCGGCAGATAAATCAGCCTGGTCAGCGTGAGCATAACACGGCCTGGGAATACCTCTATGCTAATTTTAAACTGACTAAACGAGGTCTTTATCATCTGACTGACGTGGATAAGGGCGTCGCTCAGCCGTTTGGGTCGCCTGGCGGCGGGGGTAAAAAGTTTATCGCCGGGATGATTGTAAAAAACATTCCTGATCACCGGACTTACGTCGAGGCGTTTGCCGGCGGGGCGGCGGTTTTCTGGCGAAAAGATCCGAGCGAGGTCGAGGTCTTAAATGACAAAAATCCCGAGGTTGCCTTCGCTTACCGGTTTATCAAGTCACTAACGACAGAGTCAATCGAGCGACTTAAGAAGTTTGACTGGATCAGTCGAAGGAAAAAGTTTAACGAGCTCATCGCAGATAAGACAAAACCAGCCTCAGATGAGGAGCGTTTTTATCGATTCTATTACACGCTAAAAGCCTCTTACCGAAACTCTCAGTCAGCCTTCTCACCCGGGCGAGCGGCGGGTCATAGCCTCGAGCCTGATTATAACAGGTTGTTAAAGGCTAAAGAGCGACTCAAAAATACAAAAATTTTAAACCGCGACTATAAAGACGTGATCAGAGAGTTTGACTCAAAGCAGACCTTCTTTTTCCTTGACCCACCTTATCCTGACGAGTGGGGGGGCAAGGATTTCGGTTTTGACGTGTCTGAGTTTGCCTCGGCGGTTAAGTCGATTAAAGGTCAATTTATGATCACCTTAAATGACACGCCTGACAACCGGCGGCTTTTTAAAGACTATATCTTAAAAGAGATTGACGTGCCTCGTATCTGGCAACCAGAGATCGGCGTGGTTAAAGACTCTGAGCTGTTAATCACTAACTACCCGTTCAGGCTAAAAAAAGAGGCTGAGCTAAAATCCTATGAGGTGAAACTACTCAAGGGCTCGGCTGGCGATGGCGATGAGCACATCGTGACGGGTGTCGTCTATGAGCCCGAGAAGGTCGACGCTCAGGGCGAGTATACCGACGCTGATGAGATTCGAGATGCCTGTTATCACTTTATGGAGGCCGGTGCGAAGTTTAAACTCAATCACTCGGGCGAGCCGCTCGACTCAGTCAAGTTACTTGAAAACTACATCGCCCCGGTGACGTTTGAGCTCAACGGCGAGGTGGTCAAAAAAGGCTCATGGCTTATGACGCTCAGAGTGCTTGACCCCGAGCTCTGGCAGGCTATCAAAGAGGGCAGAATTACAGGTCTCTCGATGGCTGGTTACGCTTACGTTGAACCGACCGCTTGACAAAAGCAGGTGGTCGGGTGGAGAATATCAGCGGACGTGAGGGTCGCTCACTCACCGAGACCGCTCGACGTCGAGATTATTCACTTGGAAGGTTAGCTCGGGAGATAGAGTGAGCGCGTGATGGGAAAAACAAAAGACGCCAGAAAACTCGTTGACCTCTCAATCGATGAGGTCTCACTCGTCGACCTCCCCGCTAATCGGCGAAAATTCCTTGTTATAAAATCGGAGGCTTTCATGGATGAGTTACTAAAACAGCTTGAGAAAATGATTGAGACTCCCGAGGGTGCGGTCGAGCGGCTTAAAGGTCTTGACGCTCAGACGCTCGAGGCGATTAAGTCGGCCGTTACGACTCTCGAGAAGGTCTTTGACGATCTACCCGATGATATCAAGGAGGCCGTGAGGGTGCTGACAAAATACGCCGTTTATGGTTACGGCTACCCACCCCCGGCTCCGGCTGAGCCCGCTAAGGCTGAAGAAAAAAAGTCTGACGACGATGCGGTCTCTAAGCGTATCGATGAGGTCGTCAAGTCGATCGAGGCTCTCTCTGAGTCTGTTAGCAAACGTCTTGAGGAGCTCGATTCAAAAATTAAAGCTATACCGGCCGTTAAGAAGTCGCTTGAGGGTGATGATGTTACGCCACCCGTGACGACTAAGTGGCCGAGTTTTTTTAGAGAGGACTAACAAAAATGACTAACAGCGAACTACTCAATAAAGCAGTCTTGAAGAAAGGGCTTCTGTCGACCATCACCTTCTCACCTGAGGAGGCCGACCGGTTCCTTGATTACGTTATCGATGAGAGCGTTTTTAAAAATAACGCCCGAATCGTGAAGATGACAAAGGCTCAGAAAAACGTCAGGGCTATCGGGCTTGCCGGCGGTGTCTTAAAACCGAAGTCAACGCTCACTGATAATGACATCATCAATACTTTAGCTAACGACCTGATCACTCTATCGGCTAAGAAAGTCCGCGGGGCGATACTTGTCAGCGATGATGATCTTGAAGACGCACCCGAAGGCGACGCTTTCGTCGATCACCTGCTCGGGATCATCGCCCGTCAAATATCTAATGAACTCGACGGGGCTTATTATCTGTCAGAGCCCGGAGCTCCTGACGAGGCGTCGATGCTTGACATCTATGATGTCTGGCGTGGATGGCGTTATCGGATTCTATACGATACCAACGCTGTCGCCGGCGGGGCGACTATACTCGACGCTCGAGCCGATTTCACCCTTAATAATGGCTATATCGCCGAGCAGAATCCCTCAGCGCCTTATCAGTGGGAAATCAAGTTTGCTAAAGCGCTCAAAAAGATGCCGGGTAAATATAAGAAACTCGGTCTCGAAAATCTCCGGTTCTTTGTCAATGACCAGATTGAGGCTGACTACATCGACGCCCTGAGCGGGCGAGGCACGGCTCTCGGTGATAAGATTATCCTTGAGGGCGGCCAGGTCACCTTTGGTAAAGTCCCGATAGTGAGCTCGCCTCTGATCCCTGTCGACCTTCCTGTTACTAAGTCTGGCACGCATGGCGACACCTATGTAAAAAGCGACTCAGCGGCCGGTCAGACGACTCTGAATGTAAATAGCGCATCGAACTTTACGGCTGGTGACAAGGTCTTAATTTACAAAAAAGAGATCGGGTATAAGCGCGAGATTAAAGAAGTCGCCTCGACCGATACCGGGAAACTGATTTTCACCACCCCGCTCGAATACACTCACCTCGCCGATGATGCTGAGGCCGTGACTGAGGTCACCCTCGACGGCTCAGATTGTCTCTTAACTCATAAAGATAACTTAATCATCGGTCTCCATCGTGACATCAAAATGGAAACTCAGAGAGATGCGAAACTTGAGGGAACTATTTTCTTTTACTCTCTCCGCGCTGATGTCGCCGTTGAAAATCTCAACGCCTGCGTGCTGATCAAGAACCTTAAAGTAAAATAATCAGTCAGGCTGATTTAAAATTCAATCTGGGTTAGAGAGGTGATGATGAATAACGATATAACTAAAACGAGACTGATTAAAGGTCTGGTCTCTGCAATTCCCTTTGCACCCGAGGAGTCTGACAAGTTTCTTGATTATATCATCGACAGCTCAGTCTTTAAGTCGAGCGCTCGAGTGGTAAAAATGTCTCAACAGCAGAAAGTCATTCGGGCGATCGGTCTTGTCTCTAACGTCTTAAAGCCGAGGTCAACGATGATGACCTCAGACATCACCACGACGCTGGGCGCTGGAGCGATAACACTTAACGCTAAAAAAGTCAGGGGCGCCGTTTTAATTAGTGACGACGACCTTGAGGACGCGCCCGAGGGTGATGCCTTCAAGGATCATCTCTTAAAGATGATTGCTCGCCAGATATCTAACGAGCTCGATCGGGCTTACTATTTATCTGAGCCCGGGGCTTCGAGCGAAGCCGAGAGACTTGATCTTGAAGACCTCTGGACAGGGTGGCGATGGCGAATTCTTCACGAGCCAAACTCAATCACGGGTCAGGCTCAAGTGCTCGACGCCCGCCAGAATTTTAAATTTACCGAGGGGTTTATCGCCGAACAAAATGATGAGCCGCCTTATGAGTGGGAGATTAAATTCGGCAAGGCGCTTAAGGTGATGCCCGGTCGCTATAAGAAAATCGGGCTTGAGAACTTTCGATTTTTCCTCAATGATGAGATCGAGAGTGACTACGTCGAGGCGTTAAGCTCACGAGGCACGGCGCTCGGCGATAAGATAATCGTCGAGGGTGGTGTCGTGACTTATGGGAAGGTGCCGGTCGTCGGCGCACCTCTAATACCGACAGACCTGCCCGTCCCGACAGGTGATGAGCTCGCTGTCTCAGAGATTGAGGATGGCGAGGGTGTCTCGGCCGGTGGGACTACGCTTCACGTGAGCGACACCGGGGGGTTTGAAGTCGCCCAGCTAATCTGGTTCTACGACGCAGCTCTCGGCTATAAATCTGAAGTGCTAAAAGTCAAAACCATAACTCAAGACGTTGATGAAGAAGAGCTACCACTTGCCAGCGGAACGATTGAGTTTGAGACCGCTTTTCGCTATCCTCATGCGTCCGGTGAGCATTTTTATGTCGTGACGACTGATGGCTCAGACTGCCTTCTCACCTATAAAAACAACCTCATTATCGGGCTTCACCGCGACCTTAAGATTGAGCCTCAGCGAGATGCTAAACTCGAGGGCACGTTGTTTTTCTACTCGATGAGAGCTGACGTGGCGATCGAGAATGTCAACGCCTGCGTCCTGATCAAAAACCTTAAGGTGAAGCCGTGAGGTATCAGATCTGGTCATTTGGCCGAGCGTTTGGAATCCCTTACCGAGGGGGCGTGATTTCAATCCCGCCGTCATCGTTTATCGAGACTGAGGATGAGGCTCTGGCTTCAGCCGCCCGGGGCATGCCCGGGCTCA
>Ga0116192_1000670_pt1 | contig 25463 bp, 24 predicted proteins | sample AD_UKC113_MetaG_FD_89876 | JGI IMG/M metagenome (GOLD analysis project Ga0116192, IMG submission 89876) | Active sludge microbial communities of municipal wastewater-treating anaerobic digesters from Hong Kong - AD_UKC113_MetaG | ecosystem: Engineered > Bioreactor > Anaerobic > Digestate...
CCGGGTTTTTAACCATCATATCTTTTGTGAGATAGAGATATGGAGGGAAATGCTTGCTCCTCCTTGCACATAAAGTGCTTTCAAAAGAGAGCATCCCTTTCTCTTATTGGTTAAATGCTAACTTCCACAGGCTCGCCCGTTGGGCTACGCCCAGCGGGGGATCCGGCGGACACACAGTGCGGCTCTTCTTTCTATCTTCTGTCACTTGACTGGGACAGGTGCATCCAGATAGACAAGAAACTACTTATAATAAGTCGAGGTTGCAGTTTCCCATAAGAGTAAAGAACCAATGTATATCTCAAAATACATCTCACAAGGGAGGTGATTCTTTATGTTCAAAACACTTTTTGTAGGTATAGATATCAGCCTTAAAACTGCTACCTGTTGTTTCTTAAATCAAGAGGATAAACATCACGGGAAACCCTTTGATGTTTATAATAATAACCTTACTGGTTTTGAAGAATTAAAACAAAAGATAACTACCCTTTGTCAGTTTAAAAAATATGACCTTGTTTGTATAGAACTAGAAGCAACCAATCCGCAGGCTCCTGTGGAAAAGTTGGTCTTCCTTGGTCTTTGCTATGCTCTCAAATAACTAACTTTATACACCACTTCGGGGTTCCCAGTCACCCAGTCTGATTGAATCACCTCAAAATTGTCAAAGAGCAAGTGAACAAGTTTAATTTTTTAAAAGTTGCGTTCTTTTAAAATTTGGAAAACTTGTCAAGGGATTTTTGTTGCTTTTTTCTCTTGACATTACACCACACATCTCTATTCAATAACCATTTTATAAATATCTAAACTATCTTTCCAATTTATTATTCCATCATTATTTGTATCTCTCCTAACAGAAGAAAAAATAATACTTTTCCCATCTGGAGAAAAAACAGGCCTTTCATCAAGGTAATTATCATCAGTTAATTTTATCTTCCTCTTTTCTGTTATTGAATATATGTATATTTCCTCTTCATCCTCAAATACTATCTTTTTGCTGTCAGATGACCAACAAGGGTTTCTTCCATAACTTATCTCTTCAAAACTATCCTTTTTCACAAGATAAAGGACATCCCCTACTGCTCTTGTTAAGTCCTCTCCCGGGGCAACTAATCCCATTGGAACAACAGCAATAACTTCCTTCTTATTTGGTGAAACATAAATTTTGGTGTAGTAAAGATTATTACCTAATTTTTCCCTTAACTCACTAATAAGAGTCACTTTTTTATCTTTTATATTTAGGATATATATATTACCATCTCCACAAAAAATAATCTCCTCACCATTAACCCATGCAATATCCAAATTAGAATATTCACCTGTTAATTCTTTTTCTTCCCCATTATCTAAAACACATATCTTTCTATTCTTAATAAATCCAATCTTTTCCCCATCTGGAGAAAAAACAGGCCTTTCACCATTAACAAGATATTTTTTCTTTACATCTGACAAAAAACTAACATCCAACAAATATATTTTCCCTTCACTACTAAAAACAATCCTCCTGCTATCTGATGAAAAATATATATCCTTGGGACTATTCAACTGTCCTGTCAGAAGATATTCCTTTTTCTCTTTTATATCTAATAACCAAATCCCTTCCTTTGAATTCTCTTGCCTAATAAAAACTATTTTATCACCATCAGGGGAATATATAGCAAATTTATCATTTCCCTTGGACTTTGTTAAAGGAATTATAATCTCTGCAAAAATAGAAAAATTAACAAATAAAATCACAAAAACACAAATTCTTATTTTATTCATCAAAAGGTCCTTTTATTCTGTTGAAACTAACTTCTATTGAAGACATCTTTACCACAATCAACATAATCCCCATCAAATTCTAAACCATAACCTCTTACTCCCTCCACCCATTTTGCTCCATTAATTTTCCCGTTGTTTCCATTGCTACTATTATCTTTTACTATATCACCAGAACCTTCATCAAAACTCCAGTGAGCAACAAGTCCCTTTTCTTCTGCAAAAGATAAATCTCCCACACTCAGTAAATACACTCCGGCTAAAGTAATTTTCTTTAGTATTTTCACCTCTATTTTTCATTTTAAAATTTTATTTAACTTTATAATTTCGTTAGCTATTCTCCATCTTAATTTATCATAAACCTCATTAGATGGAGCAGAATGTGTATAATAATAAGAAAAATCAGGATTGATGTAATCCATTATTTCTTCTAATATCTTCTTAGATTCTGTTACATCTATTTTTTTCTTCTCGCCTTCTTTTATTAAACTTTCTAACATCCTGATATATCTGGTATCATCTATTCCTTCTCTAATTCTTTCTGCTTTTAGAGTGGAAACTGGTTTTTCTTCACCAGGAAGACAAAAAGAAATATGTAGACCTTCCCAACCTACATCAAAAGGGTTATAAGGGTCCCGACGAGGTATAACAAGAAATTCAGTATAACTTCCTTTTGCTCCACTACGACAATAACCAAAACCAGCCTTAAATCTTGTCTCTACTCCATATATCCAGTATTTACAATCTGGAGCAACTTTCTTAATATAAGAAATATTTTCTGGTGTCATCAAGTAGTCCCTTAATCCATGAATATATAAATATGGAGAAAGAAGGTCTACCTCTCCCTGTCCATTAGAATTATTGTATAATTTCAACCCTGCCTCTTTTAATTCCTTATAAAGAGGAATATATCCCCTAATTAACTCTATTCCTGCATTAGTAAGTTCACCTCCAATGAGAAAAATAGGCTCTAAACCAAATTTGTTCGTCTCTCCCTTTATGTTTAATAGTATCTCCTTAATAATCTCTCTTCCTTCCTGGTTATAATAATAGCCCTGCCTTGTTTTTGTCCCACCAGGTATTCCCCACCAATTCTTAAGTATTGGACTATACAAACATAGAACAACTTCTTTTGAAGGAAAACCTATCTCTTTATAGTATTCTAAATATTTTTTGTAATAAGTCAAATCTACACACCTGGTTTTTTCATCAATCTTTTGTCCGAAAAGTCTGTTTGGCAGAGATTGAGTATCAGGGGTTAATCCATATTCTTTAATAAAAATAAGATAACTTTTAATGAGTTCCATATATTTATCAAAATCGCTACTACCATACCTTAAATCTTGAAATGCCGTGCGAATAAAAATATCTTCAAATGGCTGAAGGTTAAATGGTAAAACTCTTAACTTAATTTCTAATGATGAAGAAGGGTTGCCTTCTGGAGAAATAGTTATTTTCCCCTTATAAATGCCTTCTGGTGTGTCCTTTGGAACTTTTACTGTAAGCCAAAATCTCCTGCTAACCCCTTCTTCAAAATCACTCTCTTTATATTCCCTTAAGTAAAATGGAAATACTTCATACTTTATAGGATATTGAAAATAACCAAACTTACCTTTTGAGATTTCTATATACCTAACTATATTTAAACTAATATTTTCTTTGCCAATTTTATTTCCTTTATTATTTTCTAATTCAGTAACCTCTATTTTTACTTTCTTTAAATCAATAAGTGGAAAAAGTGAAAAAGTAAATGGTTCATACTCATCTCCAGAAGCAAATGCAGTCAGTTCTTTTTTAACCTCCCCCTCTTTTGGTCTGCTGTTATATCTAATCTCATCAAGATAGTTTCTGGAAAAAATAATATAACCCGTTTTTCTATCATTCTCGCTAATGGAATAAAAAGGCCCTTTTTCTTCTTCATTCTTTATCTCTTCTATTCCTAAGTTAAACTTCTTTTCTCTCTCCTTCTCTATTTCTACCAGCTCTTTTTCTACCTGTTCTGCTTTCTCTAATGGATATATAACTAAACAAGTAATACAACAACCATTAGTAAATTCTATCTCTATTGTATTATCTTTAACTTCAATTATAAAATATCTTGGAATAAATTCATTCCTGATATACTTCTTCCAGATACTGTCATTTTTATGATAGTCATTATCTATATTCTTGAAAAAAACATCTTTCATATAGTCATTAAAATCAAGTCTTGAAACCTCTTTTCCTTTTACTTTAACATACCATCTGGCATCATAACGGAAACCAGGTGTATAATAAGCATTAGAATAATTACAATGCGGGCTAATATAACAAACTTTATATTCTCCATTTGGTATATTTACCTTAAAAATAGCAGGTGAACCACTAACATAGTCCATTGCTAAATCATCTGGTAATTTCCAATAACCATCTTTCAAATTCTTGGAACTACCTGTCCATCCATATCCCTTCTCTTCTGTATAAGTTGTCTCTTTGGTAACCTTAATAAATCCAGAATAGACAGGTGACTTCTCATCTCCCATATCAAACTTAAATACCTCTGCATCAACTACAATACTTAAAATAAAATACAAACTTACAATTAACCCTAAAATTACTCTTTTCTTTTCCATTTCTTCCTCCTCGTTTTTATGGTGGGTTCTGCCAAAATTGGCTATATCTTTTATAATGCCTTTCTTTGTCTTTTAATGCTTTTATATGTCTTTATATCCCTGCCCCTTTTTTTCATCTCTTTTTTTGACACTATCAAATTTTATAGTACTTGTTGTTAAAATCTCCTCTATCCCTCTTTATCAAAGGAAGAATTATAATAAACATCTATGGTTTAAGTTGTATTATTCATCCATTTTTAGTTCTGGAACATCTTTTAAAAGTGATGATGAATAAATATCTAAATATAAGTTAATATCTTTATGTAATCTTAATAAAGAGGCAGGAACTTTATTTGTAATTTCTCCTTCAATTGTTAGTTTTACTGCATTTGCTTTTTGTTTTCCAGGAACAATACATAGAATTTTATCTGCTTTAAGTATTGCCCCAACACTCATTGTTAAGGACTCTCTTGGCACATCTTCTAATGTTTTATATCTTGCCTTTGGGTTAGGATGATTTTTATAATCATCATATTGTTGTTTTACTGAAATATCGTCTATCCTGACTTTAATCATTAGTTCATTACTCCATAGGTCTGTCTCTGGTTCATTAAAAGCAATATGTCCATTTACACCAATACCTATGAAAGCAATATAAATTCCGTCCTCTTTTTTTACTTCTTTATACTTATCAGAAAATAATTTCGTATAATTCATAATCATTTCATCTGCATTTTTCCCTGAATCCTTAATGTAAAAAATGTTTTTAGAAGGTATATCAACTTTATCAAAAATATGTGTTTTAAGATATTCTTTAAAAGTGTTTGGATGTCCATCTGGGAGGGTTATATACTCATCAAGGTGAAAAGCATATACATTTTCCCATTTGATATCTTTATTTTTTGAAAGGTTATAAAGAAATGTATCCTGAGAAGGAGCAGCAGCAAAAGTAGCAATACATTTTTTATCTAACCTGGCAGTAAATTGTTTGAGAATTTCTCCTGCAAGTAATGCACTTTCTTTCCCCATTTGCTCGTTGTTTTCTAAAATAAATATATTGAATTTTCTTTCCTTTTTTCCTTTCATTTTTTGCCCCCTTTTTAAGCAACGATTCTGCCAAAATTATCTCCCCAAATTCACCTTACACTTTCTCACAAAGACAGGTGAAATGTGAAAAGTAAGATGTGAGGATTTTTATTTTTCATCTATTTTTCATCTCTTTTTGCCACTACCTTTATTTTATATTTTAAATGATTTTTGTCCAATTATTTTAGTTCAGCATAATAATTTTTATCAATCAAAAATAATGGATCTTCTTTAACAAATTTACTTAATATATTAAATAATTTACCTGCTTCTATTAGTTTACAAAGAGAATTACCTATTTTTATTTCATTTTGAATTTTGTTTTCTTTACATATTTCATCTGCTTTTTCATATTTCCTTAACAAACCAGGAAAATGTGGATGTAATGGAACTGTTAAAATTTGCCCTTCATAGTCAATAACTTTTGGATAAAAAATTAAACAACTTCTTGTAGGAGCACCGTTAATATCTTCAATTGTATGAAGAGTAGTATTTGAATTATGTCCAATTCCAATTAGTAAGATTTTCCCATTTTCTTTACAGATTTTATGAAGAGGTGTATTTTCACCACATGAACATATGCAATTTTCATGTCCCGAAATCAACCATTCTTTTTCCTTACCCCATGCAGCAACAGAATGAGTAGGATGTAATGACCTTTTAACTTCTTCCTTTCTCCAGAAGGTATCGGAAATTTTACCCATAGCAGTTGGTGAAATTCTTACATCAAAAATTATCTCTTTTTCTGCAATTCCATATTCTCCACCAATAAAAGCAGGAAAACTTGGCATGGCAAGAATGCCATTTTCTGTTATAATTTCTTTCAAACTATCTATTACAGTTGTTGCACCACCTTCTACATATCCAAAAGAAGAAAGGGAAGAATGAACAATAACTATATTTCCTTTTTTTAGACCTAATTCTTCAAAACCTTTTATTAATTCATTTTTTTTCACTATATTATCAAACATTTTTAGCCCTTTTTATATTTTTAATATTTTTTTAAAATGTTAATTTAATCAAGAATTTTAGTAAGAATGTCTTTTGCTGCTTTTATTTCTGCCTCTTTTTTGCTTTTGCCTTCTCCTTCACCTTTACTTGCAATACCTTCTATTTTTACAATAACTTTATAATTTTTCTTATGGGCAGGTCCTTTTTCATCAATAATTTCATATAACGGTAATTTTCCTGATAACTTTCTTGAAATTGTAATAAGTTCACCTTTATAATCAATAAGCGGTTCTATTTTATTGCTTAAAATAAATTTTTTAACAAATCTTTCTGTTTTTTTTAATCCACCATCTAAATAAATTGCCCCTATAATACTTTCAACAAAATCGGATAAGTCAATTGGTTTTGTTCCTTTATATTTAATATATTTTGCTATCTCCAATTTTTCACCCAATGAGTTTAAGTAATGTTGATTAACATATCCTGATTTTAAATTTGTATAAAATCCCTCGTCTTTATCGGGGAATTTTTTGAAAATGGAAATACCAACAATAAAATTTAAAATAAGGTCTCCTATAAATTCAAATCTTTCATTTGAATTTTGAGTTGAGAAAGAAGAATGAGTTAAAGCAATTTCTAATAATTTTTTGTTTTTAAATTCATAGTCAATTATTTTTTCAATTTCCTGCATAAATATCCTCCTATAATTAAAAGAGAGAGAATAGAAAGCGGAAAATCACTATATTTCCCATATATTGTTTTTTGAAAGAATAATGGAACTTCAAAAAACAATGTTTCTTTTTTATCAATATCAATTATTTTTAAGACCTCTCCTTTTTCAGATACAATTCCACTTATACCAGACAAGCCACACTGAATAAAATATCTTCCTGTTTCTAATGCCCTTAAAACATTATGGTAAAAGTGCTGGTAGGGGCCAAAAGAATTTCCAAACCATGAGTCATTTGTAATTACAACAAAAATATTACTCCCACTTTCAAGCATTTTATTTGTAATTTCTGGAAATATATTTTCATAACAAATAAGAGGTGCAATTTTAATTTCCTTATAATTAAAATTTTTAATTTCTTTACCTCTTTCAATTTCTGGAGTATATCCAGCATAATTTACAAATATCTTTTTTATAAATTCCCATCTACCTCCTAATATGAACTCTCCATAAGGGACAAGATGTGTTTTATCATAAAATTCAATTTTACCATTTTTCAAAAATAAAGCAGAATTATAATATTTATTATTATTACTTCTGAATGTTCCAAATATCAAAGAAAATTTATAATTTTCACATAATAATTTTATTTTTTTTAAAATTTCTGGTCTTGAAAAAATGTCATCAGGAAAACTTCCTTCAGGCAATATAACTACATCGGGTTTTAATTTCTTAACATTTTTTGTAGTCATTTCCCAAAGAATATTTATAATTGTTTCTGATTCTTTAATTTTTTCTGTTTTTATACCTGGTTGAATAATCATAATTTTTAATTTTCCTTTTTGTTTAATTTCAGGGTTATAAAAGAAGAGAAGAGTGAAAGAAATAATAAATACAAAAAAGGAAATTAAAAAGACCTTAAATTTTTTTTGAAATAGGCAAAAAATTGTAAAATTAGAAAGAATTAAAAAAAAGGAAATACCTTTACTTCCGATAATTTGGGGTAATTTCCATATATAGTGATTTGTTGATTGGGAAAGAGAAAAAGATAGCCATGGAAAACCAGTAAGTAAATTTTCAATTAAAATTTCAATAAAAAACCATATAGATGCACAAACAAATGGATTAAAATTATATAAACTGGAAAGATAAAAAAATATACCCCAATAAATTGCAAGATATACACATAGCAAAATATAGAAAAAACCAGAGACAGCAAATAACCAGTTAAGTAAAAAAATATAAAATGAAAGTCCAGCAATAAAACCAATAAAATAAGATAATTTATTATATTTTGAAGAAAGAAAAATCAAAGGAGTAAGTCCAAAAAACGCAAAATACCAAAAATTAAATGGTGGAAAAGATAAGGCAAAAATAAGAGATGATATACAACTGGCAAGAAAAATAATAAGAGGCATAGTTTTAAACCTTTATTTTGTTATTTTCTCCAAGTTCTACTATACTCATTTTATAATTTTTCAGTTCTTTGTCATCAAGATAACTAATTGAAAGGACAATAATTTCATCATCTTTTTCAAAAAATCTTGCAGATGGTCCATTTAAACATATTATTCCTGAATTCTCTTTCCCTTCAATTACATATGTAAAAATTCTTGCTCCACTATTTAAATTTAAAACATAGACCATTTCTCCTGCAAGTAAGCCAGCTTTATCAATTATCTTTTTATCAAGTGTGATGCTTCCTTCATAATATAAATTTTTATCGGTTACTTTTCCACCTTTTATTTTACATTTACACATGCATCTATACATTATTTTCATCCTCTTTATTGTATCGTTATTATAAAAAAATATTATCTATAAGATGGACATTTCCTATTTTTATTGCACCAAGTACTATTGTATTATTATCAATTTTTTCAACTGGTTGTAAATTTTCTATATTTACAATTTCAAGATATTGTAATTCTACTCCTCCTGTTGAAAGAATAATTTTCTTTCCTTCTTCAATCAATTTCTTTGTGTTTTTTTCTCCCTTTTTTGCCATTTCTTCAATTTTTTTAAGTGCCTTATAGAGACAAAGTGCTTTTTGTTTTTCTTCTTCGGTCAGATAGATATTTCTCGAACTTTCTGCAAGTCCACTTTTTTCTCTTAGTGTTGGACATCCAACAATTTCAACAGGTATATCTAAATCATCAACCATTTTTTTTATAATTATTAGTTGTTGAGCATCTTTCCACCCGAAATAACTTCTATCTGGCTGAATAATGTTAAAAAGTTTTGCCACAACAGTACAAACACCTCTGAAATGACCTTTTCTTAATTTTCCTTCAAGAATTTCAGAATATTCTTCTACATTAACCCATGCTTTATGGTCCTTCTTATACATCTCATCAGCATCAGGAATGAAAACTATATCAACTTTCTCTTTTTCAAGTAATTCAATATCTCTATTTACATTTCTTGGATACCTTTCAAAGTCCTCTCCTGGACCAAATTGAGTTGGGTTTACAAATATACTTACAATTACAATATCATTTTCTTCTCTTGCTTTACTTATAAGGGAAATATGCCCATTATGTAAATATCCCATTGTTGCAACAAATCCAATTTTTTTACCAGTTTTCTTTATTTCTCTTATTTTTTCCCCTATTTTTTCCTTCTTTTTAAAAATTTCCATTTTTCCGTTCTTCATATATTTCTTTTATACTTTTTTTTTCAACAGGGTCAACAAAATGAGGTGATATTTCAAAAATTGGTTTAAGAACAAAATATCTTGTTTTCCATTTAGGATGAGGGATTTGTAAAAAATTATTTTTTATAACTTTATTTCCATAAAAAATTATATCAAGGTCAATTTCTCTTTCATCTCCTCTTTTGTGAGGAAAGTTTCTCCCCATTTTTTTTTCTATTGACTTTAAAAAGTATAAAAGTTCTTCTGCTTTTAAATTTGTTTTACCTTCAATAACCCCATTTAAAAATTTTCCTCCTCTTGCTTTTTCTTCTGGTTTTGTTTCAAAAAATGAAGAAATCTTTTCAATATAAATCCTTTTCTCAATCAATTTTATTGCCCTTTTTATATTTTTCTCTCTATTTCCTTTATTACTTCCAAAACCAATGATAACTTTTTCCATTATTAAAAAATAATGAATGTAAATAACTTATGTTTTTTATTTTCCTTTTAAGAAATTTTTTTTCTTTTTTTGTGTCAGTAAAATAAACATAGTTAAAGTATTTTTGTGTGTCTTCATCACTTTCAAAAAAAATTAGGACTTTAATATCTTTTTCTTTTAAAATTTCTCCTAACACTTTTTTGTCAAAATTTTCGAGTTTTTTAAGTTGTATAGAAGAATTTTTATCATCAGGAGAAAATGTAAGCCAATAAAGTGAATTTTCATTTGGTGAACAAAAATTATTTATTTTATTAAAACCAAGAGTTGTTGCAATTTCCTCATATTTACCATTTTCAAGCTTCATATAATAGCAATTCATCCTTTTTTTTAAATTTTGTATTTCATTTAATTGTCCATATCCCCATAAATAAAGTAAATTAGCAACCGACTGATTCAGGTCTTTTCTTATTTGATTGATAATACTTTTTTCAAGAACTTCTGATGTTATCAGAATAAAATTCTTTAAAGGAAGTAAGTCATTTTTATCAGGAATTATTTTTTTAATATTTTTCCCTTCTATTTCTTCGGGTATTGGAATTCTAAAATATGGAAATTTAAAATCAAAAATTATAATAATATCCCTTTCTTTAATATAATAATTAAAATCAAATTTTTCTTTCAATTCATTAAGTAAATGTCTTTTTTCTTCAATTGATAGGTCAACATCTATTCTTGTAATAATATCATTATATTGAGTAAAAAATCTAGCAAGAAAGGGAGTTTGGTTTTCCTCAATTTTTATACCATGGTAGAAACATCTTAAAACTGCTGGGGAAATATTTTCCTGTCCTGTTAAAAAGTAAAAATAAAACTCCTCATTTTCTTCGTCTAAATACAACTTTCCTGAATGCTTTTCTTCAATCAACTTGTTCATATTTTCAATCTTATCAAGATAAATTCTATCTCTTTTATCAAAAATTCTATTTATTATTTCACTATTAACTGATACAGTTATTATGAAGTTTTTCATCTCAATTACCACGAAAAAAATAATTTTAAAAGAAAATAAAGAATTCCAATTGTTAAAAATATCGAAAAATATAGTGGCAGAAATTTAATTAAAAGCAAAATCATCCCTATAGCAATTGGAGAAATAATAAGTAATACTATATATTTTTTTATTTCACTCTTTTCCTTTATATCTTTTCTTACTGATTTTATGATGTCTTTTTCATAACCACAATTCTTGCATTTATTCTTTTCACCACTATTTTCTTCTCCGCATTCGGGACATATCCATATTATCCCTTTTTGTATTTTCTCTTCTCTTTCAGATGTCCTAAGTTTTTGTTTTATAATTGGTTCATCTCTTAAAAGATAACACTGTCGGTAATAATAAGTTGCTTTTTCAAAGTCCTCTTTTTTAAAATAAATATCCCCCAATGAAAGATATGCAGCCCAATTTTGGGGATTTTTTTCAATTGCTTTTTCATATCTTTTAATACTTTCCTTTTCCTGTATATTTTCTTCTTTTCTTATATTGAAGTTTTCAATTCCTAATATAACAATGTATGCAAATGGAAGAAAAAATATTGAAAGAATTGATATCTTTATTACACCAACCAGAAATCCAAGAAAGCAGGAAAAAGAAAGAATTATAAGTTGTATTATATTAATTTCTCTTTCAGTCCATTTTTCAAATAGTAAAAAGTAAAATTCTATACCTAAAATTATAAATATAAAGCCCAATTTTAATCCTGAAAAATAACCACTACCCCAGTTAATTAACATTTTTCAAGTCCCGAAATTTCTATAATTTCATCTATTACTTTTTTTTCATTTTTAGCATCAATCAAAATTCCATCCTCTTTTTTAAACCATGTTATTTGTCTTTTTACAAATAATTTTGTTCTTTTTTTAATCATTAAAACCATTTCATCAAATGAAATTTCACCTTCTATATGTAAAATTATTTCTTTATACCCAATAGGACCTTTTTCAATCAATGTCTTTTTATAACCTTTTTCAAGAAGTTTTCTGACTTCTTCAATCCATCCATATTTTAACATTCTTTCTATCCTTTCTTCTATTTTTTTGTATATTTCCTCTTTTTCTTTTTTTAATATAAAGTAATAAACATTTCCAAGTTTTTCAAGGTAATATTCACCTTTTACTTTTTGCCACTCGCTCATTTTTTTCCCTGTTAGGTAATATATTTCAAGTGCCCTTATTATTCTTCTTTTATCTGATGGATGGATTTTAATCGCAATTTTATTATCAATTTCTTTTAATTTTTCATAAAGAGATGCTGTTTCTTCCTTATTTAATTTGTCTCTTATTTCCTTTTGTTTTTCTCCTGTATTTTCAGGTATAGAAAACAATCCTTTTGTTAATGACCTTAAATAAAGTCCGCTTCCCCCAACAATTATAGGTAATTTTCCCCTCTTTAAAATATCTTCAGTTTTAAAAAATGCTTCCTTATTAAATTGAAAAACATTAAAATCATTATTTAGTGAAACAATATCAATAAAATAGTGAGGGATATTTTTTTGCATCCATTCAGGTGGTTTATCAGTTCCTATTGTAATTTCCCGATAGATGAGACGACTATCCGCTGAAATAATTTCTCCATTAAATTTTTTTGCTAATTTAAAACCAATTTCTGTTTTACCTGTTGCTGTTGGTCCAGCAATTATAATTATTTTTTTACCCCTGTTTTTGTTTAGCATATAATAATTATAAATTAAGGGAGGAAAAATGGAAAAAGAGAAATTTATAGAAATGATGGAAAGATATAAACAAATTGAAATTATAAATCATTTTAATTCACTAAATAAAACAGAAAAAAAGGAATTTTTAAAGAAAATTGAAAATTTAAATATTGAGAAAACATTTTCTCTTTATGAAGAACTTGTAAAGAATAAAATCCCAAAAGACGAACTTGGTGAAATAACCCCTCCTGAAAACATATTAAAGCCATCTGAAAATCCTAAATTTACCCAATACTTAAAAGTAAAAGGGCATGAGAAATTAAAAAAAGGTGAAATTGCAATATGTATAGTTGCAGGTGGACAGGGAACTCGGCTTGGTTTTCCATATCCAAAAGGAATGTTTCCAATAACTCCCATAAAAAACAAAACACTTTTCCAACTTTTTACTGAAAAAGCAAGAAAGATTTCTGATAAATATAAAGTTGATATTCCACTTTTTTTCATGGTAAATCCTGAAAATAAAGTTCTAATTGAAAATTTTTTTTCTGAAAATAATTTTTTTGGATATAAAAAAAATACTAAATTTTTTACACAGGAAATACTCCCTTCAATTATGACTGATGGAAAATTGATTTTGAAGGATAAAACTACTTTTTTTTCTAATCCTGATGGACATGGTGGATGTTTAAAGGCACTTTATAAAACAGGAATAACTGAAAGATTAAAGGTAGATGGAAAAACAACTATTTTTTATTGTCATATTGACAATCCTCTTGTGAATGTTTGTGACCCCGTTTTTTTAGGTTATCATGCAGAGAGAAATGCAGAGTTTTCTCTTAAAGTGATTGAAAAAAAAGACCCTGAAGAAAATGTAGGAATATTTGTAAATAAAAATGGAAAAAATGCAGTAATAGAATATATTGATTTCCCTGATGAGTTAAAAAAGAAAAAGGATAAAAACGGCAATTTAGTTTTTAATGCGGGAAGTATTGGTATTCACTATATATCTATTGATTTTATTGAAAAATTAAATAAAATTGGTTTTCCTCTTCCATATCATAAAGCAATAAAAAAAATAAATTCAATTTATGGAGAAGTTGAGGGAATTAAATTTGAGACATTTATTTTTGATGCAATTCCATTTGCAGAAAGAGTTTCATGTGTATTAACAGATAGAGAAGAAGAATTTGCTCCTTTGAAAAATAAAGAAGGAGTTGATTCTCCCGAAGAAGTAAAAAAAGCAATATCAAATCAGGGAAAAAAATATTTGAGATATGCAGGGATAAATGTCCCGGATGAAATATTAGTTGAAATCAGTCCGCTTTTTGCAATTGATAAAGAAGAAGTCAAAGAAAAAATACAAAAAATTAAAATAAACACAAAAGAAAAATTTATCTACCTTGAATAATTGTAAAAAGGGCAACTTTAAAAAATTAAAGGGTCTTACCTTTTTGTCCCGTCTGTTTTTCTATTTCAAGTAATTTTTTCCCATATTCAAAACCATCAATAACAGAAGGGTCATCACTCCTTATAGTCCTACTTTTAACTCTGTTTTTATTGTAAAAATCTCTCTCTTTAATAGTTTTTAAAAACCTGTTTTCAAAGTCGTCAAAACTTTCTCCATAAATGTGATATGAATCAGAAATATCTGTATATTGTCCTACTTCAACTTTTTCCCCTGTTTTTTCTGATATTTTATCTGCAATATATTTTTGTAGACATGTTAAACCAAAAATATTCATAAAAGCAGCCCTATATGCATCTCTTGAACGCCAATGACTGCTCATAATTAGATATTTTTTATTTTTAATATTTAAAATTCTACACCATATTCTTTGTAAACAAGGTGGGTCATAGGTAAAAACATCATAAAAAGGAATCCATGTAATTGCCTGTGCCCTTCTTGAATAATTACTTGTTGAAAGTTTTTCAATTATATATTCAATTTGATTTATTTTTTTATTATAATTTTCTTCTGGTAAATGGTAATTAAAAAGGCGGTCATGATATGTATATGTCCACTTATTTTCTTTTGGGTCTATCCAATGGTCATGAATTCCATTAACAACTTCCTGTCTATATTTTTCAAGGTCTTCAAAACCACCAGGGAAACCTAAATGAATTCTTGGTTCTGAAAATGGGTCTTTTATTACCATTATCATTGTACAATCTTTACTGGGTTGGTCATAATTCCTATCATATTCTGTTTTAATTTCAATTCCTTTTTCCCAAACAGCAAGAACACTTTTTTCCCATACAGAAGAAATATTTGCTCCCTCAATTTTTATAACAGGTACCATATTTTCTCCCATTTTATTCCTTATCTATTTAATGTCTTTTTACACAATAATTACCTAATCTTGTCCAGTATATCCACACACTCCTTCTCTTGGTGAATTAACGACTGGCAGAAAATTTTCATATCCACCTTCACATTCGTGTTTTTCAGCACATTTCTTACAAAAATACCCTTTATTAAGGTCAATACAGTAGGGACATACCAATGTTGCTTTTGCTCCACAAATACAACATGTTTTTGAAGGCATCTCATTTCTTGCTATTAACTTAATTTTTTTAATTTTTTCCTTATAATTTAATGAACTTATAACTTTTAAAGAAAGATGTGTAGTAGAACCAAAATCATATAAATAGATAAATTCTAATCCTGTAGATAAAATTTTGCCTACTTGAATATCCATATACAACTCTTTATGTTCTTCTGATGGTTCTATATCCATCCCATCTGAAAAAAATTCAAAATCCATAATTCTAAATAAACTTAAATGTCCACAACATTCAACCCAGATATTTCTTATAAAACTATCAAGGTCGGCAAGAGTGGAATTAAACGGAATTAAAATATGTAGCCAATAATTATATAAATGATGTCCTTCAATTCTTAAATGAAATAGACATGGTTTTTGAGAAACTGGCGTCTCAATAAATCCCCTTTTTATCAAGCAGGTTTTAAGATGATTTGTTATTTCTTTTTTGCTATAAATTTTACCGCATAAAAAGCATTTTCCCTTTGATATTTCTCTTGTCATATTTTCCTCTTTTATAAAGAATTAATTTTTCTTAATAGAATATCAGGAGAATTTAATTTTAATATTCTTGTTGTATTATAACATACTAAAATAAAAAATATCATAAAATTTTTCTTTTTGAGCTTTTCAATTAAATTATCGTATGAATATTTATTGATAATATCAAAAAAGATATAATATTAAAATGGAAAAAAATGTAAAAGAAAAGATTGATGAACTTGTAAAATTGTTAAATTATTATAACTATAAATATTATGTTGAGAATAATCCAGTTGTAAGTGATTATGAATATGACCAACTTTATCATCAACTTATAGAACTTGAGAAAAAATATCCTCAATTTGTAAGACATGACTCTCCAACTCAACGAGTAGGCGGACAACCTCTAAAAGAATTTAAAACAATAGAACATAAAGTTCCAATGTTAAGCATTGATAATACATATTCAGCAGAAGAACTTATTGAATTTGATAAAAGAGTAAAAAAGATGGGAGAAGTTGAAGAAATTGATTATGTAGTTGAATTAAAATATGATGGTGTTGCTGTATCTTTGATTTATGAAAATGGAAAATTTGTTTTGGGAGCAAGTAGAGGTGATGGATATAGAGGTGATGATATAACAGAAAATTTAAAAACAGTTAAAACATTACCCTTACAAATTCCTTATAAAAAACCATTAGAAGTTAGGGGTGAAGTTTATATGAGGAAAGATGATTTTCAACGACTTAATGAAGAAAGAGAAAAAAGTGAAGAACCACTTTTTGCTAATCCAAGGAATGCTACTGCTGGTTCTTTAAAACTTCTTGACCCAAAGGAAGTTGCAAAAAGAAATTTGCAATTATTTGCATATCAGGGTATTTTAGAAAATGGGTATGAAACGCACTGGGATACAATGATGTTTTTAAAAAAAATTACATTCCCAGTAAGTCCTTATATGAAGCATGCAAAAAATATAGAAGAAGTAATTGACTATTGCAATGAGTGGCAGGATAAAAGATTTTCACTTCCTTATAATATTGACGGAATGGTAGTAAAAGTTAATTCTTTAAAATTACAAAAGAAACTTGGCACTACAACTAAAAGCCCAAGATGGGTTGTTGCATATAAATTTCCAGCAGAACAGGTTACTACTATATTAAAAGATGTTATTGTTCAGGTTGGTAGAACTGGCACACTCACTCCTGTTGCAATTTTAGAGCCAGTTCAAATAAGTGGAACAACTGTTTCAAGAGCAACTTTACATAATTTTGATGAAATAAAGAGATTGGGATTGAAAATAGGGGATAGAGTTTTTGTTGAGAAGGGGGGAGAAATAATTCCAAATATTGTTAAAGCAATTCCTGAATTAAGAGATGGAGATGAAAAAGATATCCCTGTTCCTACACATTGCCCTGTGTGTGGAAGTCCTGTTATTAAGGAAACAGGAGAAGTAGCAATAAGATGCCCAAATGTTAGATGTCTTGCACAGGTAAAAGAGAGAATAATCCATTTTGCATCAAAAAATGCTATGGATATAGAAGGACTTGGAGAAAAATGGGTTAACATTTTTGTTGATAATGGACTTCTTTCTGATTATGGAGATATTTATTACTTAAAATATGAAGATATTATAAAATTAGAGAGAATGGGGGATAGGTCAGTTAAAAATCTTTTAAAAGCAATAGAAGAAAGTAAAAGCAGACCATTTTCAAGATTGATTTTTGCATTAGGAATAAGACATATTGGTACTCATGCAAGTGAAATTTTAGCAGAAAATTTTTCTTCAATTGATGAACTTTCAAAAGGTACTGTTGACCAATTTTGTTCAATTCCAGAAATAGGACCTACTATGGCAGAAAGTATTGTTGAATTTTTTAAAAATAAAGAAAACTTAAAAGTTATAGAGAAGTTGAAAAAAGCAGGAGTAAAAACATCAAGGGAAAAAAAGGAGGTAGAAAAAAAGAATATTTTATCAGGACTTACTTTTGTAGTAACTGGAACATTAAAAAACTATACAAGAGATGAAATAACAAATTATATAAAAGAACTTGGCGGTAATGTCTCTTCATCTGTTTCAAGGAAAACTGATTATATTATTTATGGAGAAGAACCTGGCTCAAAATTACAAAAGGGACAAGAATTAAAAATAAAACTTTTAACTGAAGATGAATTTCAAGAATTAGTTAAAAACCTCCTTACAAAAAAATGATAAAAGATATTCCTATTTCTAAATTAAAAGATGAATTTTTATCATATCTTTATTTAGAAAAAAACCTTTCTGAAAATACAATTTCTTCATATAAAAATGATATAGAAAAATTTACTACCTTTTTAAGAGAAAAAAAATATAGATTAAAAGAAATTGATTTCTCAAAATTTACTGAATTTCTTTTACACCTGAAAAAAAAGAATTTATCTGTTTCATCAATTATAAGGATAATCTCATCAATCAGGAATTTTTATAAATTTCTATATGCAAGAGGAATTATAAATGACTATTTATTTATTGAAACACCAAAGTCAGAAAGGGACTTGCCAGAAGTTTTATCTAATGAGGAAATAGAAAAATTACTTTCTACAACAGAAAATTCAAAGAAATATAAAAGAAATATAGCAATCCTTGAACTTCTTTATGGGGCTGGTATTCGGGTCTCAGAACTTGTGAATTTAAAAATTGATGATATAAATTTTAATCAAAAATTTATGAGAATAAAAGGGAAAGGCAACAGAGAAAGAATTGCATTTCTTAATACAGTTGCTCTACAAAGAATTAATGATTATCTTCCTGAAAGACAACAAACTAAAAAAGGTAATCTTTCGCCATATCTTTTTGTTAATAATAGAGGAAATAAACTATCAAGACAGTTTATATGGAAAATAGTAAAAAAATATAGTTCACTTGCAAATTTGAATAAAAATATAAAACCACATACTCTTCGTCATTCTTTTGCAACACATTTACTTGAAAGTGGTCTGGATTTAAGAATTGTGCAAGAACTTTTAGGGCATAAAAATTTATCTACAACAGAAATTTATACTCATATTGATAGAAGACAAATAAAGAAAATATACAAAAAATATCATCCTCGTGCATAACCATATTGACAAATTTTTTTTATGATTTATTATATATAAAAAAGGTAACTATAAACATTAAAAAAATTATAAAAAGGAGGCAAAAGTGGCTGCATTAATTGGAGGTATTGTAGCGATTATTGTGGGAATTTTACTTGCAGGACCAGGACCTCTTGGGCAAGCAACTTTATGGTTTATTGGTGGTGGAATTGTTGTTTTTCTTGTATTGGGTGGAATAATAGCGATTGCTGCTGGAATAAGTGACATAAAAGATAAGATTGAAGAGGAAAAAGAAAAGAAAAAAGAAAAAGAGGAAAAGAAAGAGGAGGAGAAAAAAGAAGGAGAAATAGCATCTGGAAGTGAAGAGAAAAAAGAATAAGTATAAAATAGAAATATGCCCCGATTTGTTTTTTACAGATCGGGGCTTTTTTATAAGAATGTTCAGTTAATGTATTAGTTTAAAACAAAAGGTCAATATATAAAAAACATCACCTACACCAAAAAACTTAATAAATTTGTTATTTTGCATAACAAGTTTTTAGAGGATAAAAAAAGGCCGGGGTGGAAGATAAATTTTAATTACAAAGAACAAAACAAATAGAATAATAAAGAAAAAGTTCTTCCACATTGGGTTGGTTGTACTATTGCAATACAATATTTCGCACCAACCTTTTTGAAATAAGTAAGTATTTTACTTCATAAAGAAAAACAAAAAAATTACTATTTGAAAAAAGGAGATGAAATGAGTAAAAAGGAAATAAGAGAAAATTATTTAGAAAATGTTATTGGAAAATTAAAATCAGTTGAAAAACACCAGGTAAATAATTTCCGTAAAGCAGGAGAAATGATTGCAGATGCTTATCAACAAGATAAATTAGTGCATGTTTACGGTGGTGGTGGGCATACATGTTTAATGGTATGCGAAATGTTTTTTCGTGCAGGTGGTTTAGCAAATATTAATCCAATTATGGGACATGATATATCACCATTTTGCCAAGCATTAAAATATTTAGAAGTAGAACGAACAACAGGTTATGGTAGATGTTTAATAAAGTATTATAGAGTTCAAAAAGATGATATTCTTATTATTTTTCATAACATAGGAGCAAATCCAACAACAATAGATGCAGCAGACGAAGCAAAAATAATTGGTGCGAAAATTATTGCTGTTTCTTCAAATAACTGGCGAGAAAAATTACCAAAAAATCATCATATCAGGCATCCTAATAAAAAGCATCTTTTTGATTATGCTGACCTTTGTATTGACGATGAAAATCCCTATGGTGATGCTGATTATTATATTGAAGGATTTAATGTGCCAATAGGTCCAACATCCACAATAATTGATGCCTATATTGCACATAGAATTGTAATAGAAACAGTAAAGTCCCTTATTTCACGAAAAATAGAGCCACCTATTTTTCGCAGTGCAAATCTTCCAGAAGGTGATGAGTATAATTCTAAATTAATTGAAAGATATCGTAATAGAGTTAAGGATTTATAATTACAAAAAAATAAGGATAAAAAATGCAAAAAAATATAGAAAAAAATAAAAATAGTAAAACTCCTGCACAAAAATTTTTGGATTTAATTCGTAAAGATATTATAGAAATTCAAAATGATAAAGAGAGATTGATAGAAATGGCTGAAGAGATGTCAGATTCACTTTTAAAGGGAGGGAATATTTTTGCTCCACCTGTAAATAAAGCATGGACATCAGAATTTAGTGGAAGAGCAGGAGGATTGATGTGTCTTAAAGGAAAGGCAAATCACTCAAAGGATATAGCGTTTTTTGCATTACCTGACCCTCGCAATTGGGAGCCTCAAAAAGATAAAGTGCTAAAAACATTACTGAAAGGTAAAGCAAAACTTTTCGTAATAGGAAGAAAAGAAGATTTAGGAGATATAAAAATAAATAGGCAGTTCGCTGGTTTTACAGGTGGTGTTAGAGCAGATATAGGAATGTATAGATACAAAAACTTTAATCCTTTTGCTTCAACAAGAGAGTTTAAAATTTTTGTTAGAGGATGGATAACAACAGGTGAGATGATATGCGCATGTATTCGTAAAGGGAAAATGCCAATTATCTATATGAGTGTCTGGTTTGAAGGAGCAATACCTCGCAATAGTAGTTTTACATATACTGATTTTTCAAATTATTATGAACCATCTTTAACCAAACCAATTGTTCCTTTAGAAGTTTTTCATAAAAATCGTTATATTCCTCCTTTACCACCAGGATATGCTACTACTGAATTTCTCCAAATAGTAAAAATGTTAATTGATAAAATTGATAATCAAGCAGATCAAATTTCCAGAATAGGACAATGTCTTGCAGAAGCAAAACAAAAGGGAAAAAAAATTCATGTTGTTGCTGCTGGACATTGCTATCCAGGAATATTAGAATTACCAGATGATAATTCATATCCTTTAACATGGGGAGTTTCAAGAGCAGATTTAAAATATGCTGTTCCTTCTGATTTAAAAGATGGTGATGTAGCATTACATTTTGGTTATGGTCCAACAAGTATTTCTGATGCAAAAAAAATTCTGAAACGAGGAGTGAAACTAATTCATACATCTCCATATGGTCGGCGAATAGGTATACCAGAAAATGAAAATTTTTTATGGTTTGACCTCCCATGGAGACCTGGCGATGCTGTCATTGATATACCAGGATACAGTGTCCGTATGTTACCAAGTAGTAGTACTGCACACTCAATTGCTTATAATGCAATTCTTTGTGAAATGGCAGAAGTAATGGGATGGCAGTAATATATAGTAATTTAATATTAAGAAATTTTTAGATATTGTAATAAAACTAACTATTTTAATACTATATTAAATATTTTCCCTTTTACATATACTTTCTTTATAATTTCTTTGTTTTCAACCCACTTAGAAAATTTTTTATCGTTAATAATTTTTTCAAAAAGTTCTTTTTCATCTATTACTGTTGGAACATTTATTGTTCCCCTTAATTTTCCATTTATTTGAACAGGGACTGTAATTATATCTTCCTTTTCTGTTGTTTCTTTATATTCAGGCCATTTTTGATAATAAATAAATTCTTTTTCACCGTTTCTTTCCCATAATTCTTCGCTTATATGAGGGGCAAATGGCGAAATAATCTTTATAAAATTTTTCCATGTCTCTACAATTATTTTTTTAGAAGCACTTTTTTCTGATATTATTTTGCTGAAAAAATTTAAAAACTCCATTATTTTTGCAATTCCCGTATTGAAATGGAAATCATTTTCAATATCTTCTGTCACTCCTTTTATTGTTTTATTTATTGCAATTTCTACTTCATTGTTTTTTTCATTTTTCTCACCTTCATAATTTTTAATTTCATTGTTTATCCTCCAAACTCTGTTGATAAATCTCCAGCATCCTTCGATTCCTTTTTCACTCCATTCTAAGTCAAGTTCAGGAGGTGCAGCAAAAAGTATAAATAATCTTAAAGTATCAACTCCATATTTTTTAATAATATCTGTTGGGTCAACAACATTTCCTTTTGATTTTGACATTTTACTTCCATCTTTAACAACCATTCCCTGGCAGAGTAAATTTTCAAATGGTTCCTCAAAATTAATATATCCAATGTCTTTTAAAACCTTCACAAAAAATCTACTATAAAGAAGATGTAAAATAGCATGTTCTATCCCACCAATATATTGGTCTACCGGCATCCAGTAATTTACTTCCTCTTTATCAAATGGTTTATCTTCTATTTTTTCGGAAGCATATCTTAAAAAATACCAGGAAGAATCAACAAAAGTGTCCATTGTATCTGTTTCCCTTTCACTTTCTTGCCCACAAATAGGACACTTACATTTTACAAATTCAGGAATATTTTTTAGTGGTGATTCTCCCTTTCCCGTAATTTCAATATTTTCTGGTAATTTAACAGGAAGTTGTTCTTCTGGAACAGAAACAGTTCCACATTTTTTACAGTATATTATTGGAATTGGAGTTCCCCAGTATCTTTGTCTTGAAATACACCAGTCCCTTAATTTATAGTTTACTGTTTTTTTCCCTTTCCCTTTATTTTTAAGAAATTCTATTATTTTTTCTTTTGCTTTTTCACTTTCCTGTCCATCAAATGTTCCAGAATTAACCAATATCCCTTCTCCTTCATATGCATTTTCTAAATTTTCTGGTAAATTTTGCCAATCAGGGTTTTTTATAACAATTTTAATTGGGATATTATATTTTTTTGCGAACTCAAAATCTCTCTCATCATGAGCAGGTACTGCCATAATTGCTCCTGTTCCATATTCCATTAAAACATAATTTCCCAGCCAGATAGGAATTTTCTCTCCATTAACAGGGTTAATTCCATAAATTTCTGTATCAATTCCTTCTTTTTCTGTTTTTGAGGCATCAATAACTTTTATTCTCTGTTTCTTTGTTCTTTCTACAAAATTTTGTATTTCACTACTATTTTTTGATTTTTGAATTAATTTTTTAACCACAGGGTGAAAAGGAGAAACAACAAGGTAAGTGCAACCAAATAATGTGTCAGGTCTTGTTGTAAAAATAGTTAAATTTTCACCTAATTGAGGTATATCAAATTCAACTTCACCGCCAGTGCTTTTTCCTATCCAATTTTTCTGCATTGTAATTACTCTCTCAGGCCAGTTTTTTATCCCAGAAAAATCAAGCAATCTTTCAGCATAATCAGTAATCTTTATAAACCATTGTTCAAAATTTTTCTGTTCAACTAAACTACCACATCTCCAACATTTATCATCCACTACCTGTTCATTTGCAAGAACTGTCTGACATGATGGACACCAATTAGCAGGTGCCTGTTTTTTATATGCTAAATTTCTCTTAAAAAATTGGATAAAAAAATATTGATTCCATTTATAATATTCAGGAGAACATGTTATTACTTCTCTTTCCCAGCAGTATGAAATACCAAGTTTTTTCAATTGTTGTCTGATAGTATTAATATTTTTATATGTCCATTCCCATGGTTGAATTTTGTGTTTTATTGCAGCATTTTCAGCAGGTAGACCAAAAGCATCATATCCAATCGGATGCAATATATTAAATCCATTCATAACTTTATATCTTGCAACTACATCCCCAATTGTATAGTTTCTAACATGTCCCATATGAATCTGGGCAGAAGTGTATGGAAACATTTCAAGAATATAAAATTTTTTATTATCCTTTTGGAATTTTGCCTTAAATAAATTATTTTCTTCCCATTTTCTTTGCCATTTTTCCTCAATATTTTCATAGTCATATTTTTCCATATTTTTCTCCAATTCTCACTCACAGCATTTTGAAGTTTTTGTTTTGAATATTATGTATTATTTATATGTTAATAGAATATAACCCAAATTACTATTTTTTTCAATTTATTTTACATTTATTACATAAAAGGTATAATAAAAAAAATTTAAAGCCAAAAAAGGAGGGTATTGTGAAAATTGCAATTCAAATAGGACTCTTGCCGGGGAATACTCTTGAAGAAAAATTTTATAAAGCAAAAGAGATTGGATTTGAGGGTATTGAAGTATATGGAAGGGATTTACTTAATGATGAAAAAATTGTTGAGAAATATAAAAATTTGTCAAAGGAAATGGGTATCCAAATTTCTTCTATATGTGCCGGCTATAGAAAATTTCTTCTTGACCCAACACATGAGGAAAGACAACAATCAAGAAACGAAATAAAAAAATTGTTAGAATTTGGAAATTACCTTGGAGTTGTTGGGCTTATTCTTGTTCCAGTTTTTGGTTCACCTAAAATAACTGACCTATCTCCATACAAAAATGCATTTGAACTTGAAAAAGAACTTTTAATTTCTCAATTACCAGAATTAGTAGAAAAGGCAGAAAAAGAAAAATGTGCGCTTTTACTTGAACCACTTAATAGATATGAGACACATTTTATGAATCGTATTGAACAGGGAATTGAATTATGCAAAAGAATTAAAAGTGAATATTTAAAAACAATGGCTGATTTTTTTCATATGAGTATTGAAGAAGTTGATATAGCAAGGGCAATTAAAAAAGGTGGAAAACTTATTTCACATGTCCATTTAGCAGATAGTAATAGAATTTTGCCGGGGATGGGACATACTGACTTCAAAAAAGGGTTTAAGGCATTGAAGAAAATTGGATATGATAAATTCTTGGCACTTGAATGCGGAGTTCCTGAACCAAAAAAAGAAAATTTGGACAGATGTTTCCATTATTTAAAAAATATAATTGAAACTATATAAAAAAGGAGAAAAAAATGAAAAAATTAAAGGTTGGTATAATTGGGACTGGTGGTATTGCTCAGGTTTCTCATATTCCTAACTTTCAGAAAATTGAAGATGTAGAGGTTTCTGCAATTTCAGATATAAACCAGGAAAAATTAAATTATGTAGCAGAAAAATTTAATATCCCAAAAACATTTACTGACTGGGAGAAGATGCTCGAAGAAGATATTGATGCTGTTGTTATTTGTTCACCTAATTCTTTCCATTCAATTCAGTCAATTAAAGCAATGGAAAAAGG
>Ga0116192_1000671_pt1 | contig 25429 bp, 20 predicted proteins | sample AD_UKC113_MetaG_FD_89876 | JGI IMG/M metagenome (GOLD analysis project Ga0116192, IMG submission 89876) | Active sludge microbial communities of municipal wastewater-treating anaerobic digesters from Hong Kong - AD_UKC113_MetaG | ecosystem: Engineered > Bioreactor > Anaerobic > Digestate...
GGAGGGATGGTTAATTTCAATAAAGCTGTTGGTGTCGGTAAGAAGCCCATAATACAGGGCCGTTGAGACATCGGGATAACGGTTGACATGGAAGCCCTCTGCCTCAAGCATCTGCCAGACCAAGGTCGAACAGCTTCCTAAAAAGCTGCGAATCTCATAAAGGGGGACATTCTTGATTTCCTGCTGATGGTGGTCAATGATGGCCACATGGTCCGCTTTAAACTTTCTCACATTGCCGGCGCCATATTGACAATCCACCGTGATTAAGAGTCCCGATACCTTCAGATCCTCCACATAGGTCAGCGGAATTTGCAGTTCCTTAATTAAAAGAAGAAGATTGGGTTTGGTAATTTGAGCGTTTCCGCTGTAGATCATCCGAACTGGTTTGCCTTGCTCCTTGAAATACCTGTACAGCCCATATCCGGAGCCAATGCTGTCCGCATCCGGAATATCATGGCATTGAATGGTGATTTCGTCATAGTGAAGAAGATCGCTCAGTCTCATTGATTAACCCTCTTTGGCTATCATTACTTTAAGTTAATACTAGCATAAGGTGTCATTCAATGAAAGACTCATTTGTCGAATTTTAGGAGAAAAGCTGTTATCCCGATGAATAAGGTAAAGTGCCATAGAGAGATGAAAAAGGCTGTCCTTTCAGACAGCCCATAACTGCTTATATTTCATCGCCATTTTCGTTAAAGAGCGGTAGATGCTCCAGATAAATAATATCGTCGCGGTTCTTGGCATCTCCTTCGGCCAGGATGGTCATACGCCCGGCCACAATGCCGCCTGCTTCTTCAACAAGCTTTTCAACTGCCTTTACAGATTCTCCGGTGCTGATGACATCATCCACAATCAGAACACGCTTGCCCTTCATGTACTCCACATCATCCCGATCGATATAGAGGATCTGGCGTTTTGCGGTGGTTATGGATTGGAGCTCTACCGATACAACATCCCGCATATAGAGCTTAGCCATCTTTCTTGCCACCAGATACTTGTTTTGCCCGGCCTGTCTCGCCATTTCATAGACCAGCGGAATGCCCTTGCTCTCAGCAGTAATCATCACATCATATTCAGGTGCCTTTTTAAGAAGCTCCCTGGCACAGGCCACGGTGAGCTCAACATCGCCAAACAAAACGAAAGCGCCGATATATAAATGTTCATTAATTGGACATAAGGGTAGTCTTCTGGTTAAACCGGCCACTTGGATCTCATAGTATTCGCGTCTCATACGATACCCCCAGTATAAGATAAGTCACCTCATTTATTTTATCAGATATGATTCACCTGTCAATTAAGGTTTCACGTTTGATAAGCATCATCCTGTCTTTTTTTCCCGCGAACAGCATAAACCACAAAGGTTATAAGCGGAATGACAAAGAAGGTGATAAACGTGATATCAACATAAATATTCAGACATTCGAAGAGGAAGAAGAGGTTACGTCCCACCAAAAAGCTGGCCCCGTAGACTATCAGGGCGATGAAAAAGCACATCCCCACATTGCTCTTCCCATCCTTCTTCAGGACCTGTACCAGAATGAAAAAGGTGGTCACAAACTTGACAATCCATCCTACCACAATTTGGAGCATGACAAAAAGCTCCCCTGCCTCAAGAAAGTTCAGGAGCATGATCCTTTCAGTCTGGGTCAGCTTGACAAAAGGGTATGTGAGCGCCACGGGAACCTCAAAGGTGGTCAGGGATCCGATAATGGCTATAACATGAATCTGCGCCGAGTAAAGATAGGATATATTGAACATCTTGGGAAGCTTTTCCTTGTCAACGACATCCTTAAGCAACGGAAAAATGATAAAAACGCTTGAAAATGAAGCAATGAGCTTGAGGATGCAGAGGAGAAAACCCGAGCTCAGTCCATTCTCCAGAATGGGCAGGAGCCGTGAAAAGTCCTTGTACATATGGGTCAGGGCAGCGAGAATAAATCCTGAGCCCGAGATGAAAACGATGCCCAGAATCACAGTAATGACAACTGTTCTGTACCCCATAGCCACAACATAGAAGCCAGCAATGACCGACAGTAATAAAAATCCCCATACCGGATTAAAGATCAAAAAGTTATAATGCATGGCTCCTGCTTCCACCGAGGTACTTTCAATAAGGGTAATGAACAGTGAAAAATAAAAGACATACAGAAGCAAAGTCCCAATTACCTTTCCAAAGGCTTCCTTAAAGATGGTATGGATATCATAGCAATTCTTTTTCTGGCAGACCTTCAGCATGAACTGCATCATAAAGTAGACCACAATCAATGCAATAATGGTGGCAATCCATGTGTCCCGCATACCGTAGTGGGTGAACAGGGATGAATAGGTCTTGCTGGAGACAATAACCACCGCCGGAATAAAAAACAAAAATTGCCTTGAGGTAATCCTGTCCATGATCCTCCCTAACCTCGCTTCGTGCCTTACATGCTAAGCATAAAGTTTGGTTATTCTATTACCATTGATTTTTTATGTAATGATTGATTGAAGTGAGGTGATTGCTTTGAGTAATCCCATTCTTGACGTTATAGAGAAAACCTTGTCTGAAACTTCAGATGTACAATATAAAAGCATTCCCATTTCCCGGGGAACTTTAACCATCGTCTTTATCAACAATATTGTTGAGAAGCGTCTGCTTTCTTTTCATCTTTTAGAGCCCCTTTTGCATACCCTGAAAAGCCTTGACAGCATGGAGGCTATTCAGGATGTCATCTGCACGCCCGTCACAGAGATTCTCAACACGCCTGAAGAAGCGATCGAAAAACTCCTGTCCGGTTATGCAGTCATTACCACTGATTTTGACCCGCGGGCGCTTTGCTGTGATGTCTCAGATTACAGTTCAAGAAATGTGCAAAAGCCCGATACCGATCCAGTTATCAAGGGCCCCCAGGAGGGCTTTACCGAGTCCATAGAAAACAATCTTTCCTTGATTCGCAAAAGAATCCGAAACAAGGATCTTATTATTAAAATGTTTACCCTGGGTACCAGCTCCCAGACACCCGTTGCAGTCATTTACCTGCAAGGTGCAGCACCTGAAAAGCTGGTGGAGCATGTGCTCAACAAGGTCAGCCAATTAAAAACCAATGTGGTTCTTGAAACCAACTATATCGAGGAAGAGTTTAAAGAGAGGATAACGCTCTTCGACACAGTGGGCAACCATGAAAAACCCGATGTCATCTGCGCCAACCTGTTTGAAGGGCGGGTAGCCATCATGGTGGAAGGAAGCCCCAGTGTGGCGGTCTTACCTTATTTCTTTATGGAGAATTTTCAATCCCCCGACGATTACTATACCAATCGGTATGTGGTTGCAGCCATGCGAATCTTTCGCTATTTTTCCTTTGTAGTGTCCATTCTGCTGCCAGCATTTTATGTAGCGCTGACCACCTATCATCATTCACTGGTGCCCATGGTCTTTTTGTTTAAGCTGGCTTCAGCAAGAGCCGGCGTCCCCTTCCCTTCCATTGCCGAGATCCTTTTAATGATTCTCTTTTTGGAATTGTCCCGTGAAGCAGGAAGGAGGCTCCCCAAAAGCATAGGCACCACGCTTTCCCTGGTCTCCACGCTTATTCTTGGGGAAACTGCGCTCAAAGCGGGATTGGCCTCGGGCGGCACCATAGTTATTGTGGGAATCTATGCCGTCACCACCCTCATTAATCCCAAGCTGGTTGGCCCCACCATTATTCTAAGTGTTATCAATGTCATTCTGTCCTCTATTTTTGGACTTCATGGCTTTTACCTCTTCTTTATTATGATGATTGCCCATTTGGCCTCTTTGGATAGTTGCGGCTATCCTTACCTCTATCCCATGGGCACCATTGGCCAGAACTCCAGCAATTCCAAGGATCTTCTGGTACGTGGAAAGCTGAAGGAAATCTCCTATAACACCCTGGGAGGTAAGAAGAAACCATGAAACGTCTGATGTCTTTGCTTCTTGTGGCATGCATAAGTTTGAGCACTACGGCCTGTGAGTATCGCGATATAGACAAAATTCTCTTTATTACTGCCATTCTGGTGGATGTGGGTGATAAAGAGGGCACCTACGACGTTTATTTCGAGGCCTTTCGCCCCTCCTCCTCGGGAGGTGCTGTGGACCAGGCTGGTGACAGATTGATATACGGGGTCACCGATGTGAATGTGATGGAGGCCACCGACCTGCTTAACAATTACGCCAATCTCACCCTCAAATTCTCACAGACCAAGATGCTGCTATTCACGCGCAGAGCGGCTGAGTTAGGGTTGGAGAAGCATATCAATCTATGGCATCATGCCAATGATTTTACGGTCAGAACCTATATAGCCATCTGGGATGCCGACCCCAAGAAATTTGAAGAAGTACAGCTTGAGGGTGAAAAGCATCTGGGTATCTATCTTCGAACCCATATCGACAATACGGAAGCATCAACATCCCATATTAAGGTCGTGACAATGATTGATATCATGAATGCCTCGGCCATTGAGGGTAAAATTTTACCCATTCCCATGGTAAAGCCTATTGAAAAAGGTAAAGCACAAATCATTGACTTTCCCGGCGTCGCTCTGGTAAGGCAATACAAAATGGTGGGAGAGATCCCTTCCGACAAATCCAATTATCTGATGTATATGCTTGACCATGTTAGATCCGACTTTATCGGCATTAAAAATCCCTCTGCGGAGGACGCCGAGACCGTTATCGTTACCATGAAATCAAAAACAAAGACCATCCTGTCCCCATCCCAGGACGGTATGAAGGTACGAAAGATCGTCCAGGCAAAAGCCATGCTCTATGGTACGCAGGATAAGTTCATCCCGAGCCGGGAAGCTATTGCAGACATGGAGAAGCAGCTCAATCAAGAACTCAAAGAGCAGTGCATGGATCTCTACGAGACCTATACCAGCATGGGACTGGACATCTTCAACCTGGGCGAGTCTATTTACCGAAGATATCCCTGGTTTGATCAGACCGACCTGTTTACCAAAATAGACTTTTCGGTGGAAGCACATTTTGAAATCCAGGGCAGCAATTACAAGCTGGGCTTTAACTTAAACCCGGTCAATGAAAGCCATCAATCCAAAAAGCGCCGCTAGCACATAAAAGCGTTATGAAGTGACCTGCCTCTTAATATACTTCATTGGAGGCTGGGTTACTATGATAAAACGCATCTTTCTGACATTCCTGGTGGTCGTCACCCTATTGACCGATCTTATGACTTCTATAGGAAAGGCCGTAACAGTCTACCCCGTATATCGGGTGCTTGATGTTGAAACTGAGCGGCTGCCTTACCCCGCACCCACCACCGAAGCCCCGTCTGCTGAACCCCTTGAGCAGACCCCCATCTTCCCATCCAGCACGGTTCCGCCTGCCAGTACATCAACCTCGGGAATCTCCACGCCATCCGAAACCCATTCCACGCCCGGGGTGGGCACTCCATCAGGGATCTCATCCGACCCTCTGGAAATCTCCCCGCCGGGCATCATAGTCCCTCCAGAACTGGCACCAACCCCCGAACCATCTGAGACAGCCACAACACCGCCTGCCATTGAAGCCACCACACCTCCGGCCATCCAGGGCCCCTTGGTTTTAGCGCTTCCCGAGCAGGACATCAACGATTCCTGTGCCATAGCCTTTCAGCAGGATGTGGAGGCCATGATTAAGAAGGCTGAGAAAAAGTCAGGCATTAAAGGTATCTATGGTGTTTTTGTCATGGACTTGGTTAATGAGTTCTACTATGGGGTCAATGAGAATTTAACTGTGCTGGATCCTCAGGATCAGGTGCCCGAAGGCTATTTTAACAGTGCTTCGGTGATTAAGCTGTTCCAGGGGTATATCTTTTGCGATATGATGCGAAGGGGGGAACTGGATACCGAAAAAACCTATTTCGATAAGGTCACGGGGCGGAAATTTAAGCTCATCCCCATGATTAAGTCCATGATAAGCTATAGCGACAATAATTATTCCAATGCCTGCTTGAGACTGGTGGACAACCGACGGAGCAATGAGGTGCTTGCCCGTCTGGGCATTGTAAACAGCCGTGTTTACGGAGAAATGTCGGGAGCCATCGGCTACAGCCGACAAAACAATATCGCCAAATACGGCACCGATAAAAGGTGTGCCCGGATAACCCCCGCCGATACAGGACTGATTCTTTACAATATCTATAAGAACAAGGATACTGATGAATACATGAAGGCCCTCAACGACGCCCTCCTTAAGAATGTGTACAACACGCGCATCCCCGTGGGTGTGCACCGGGTTTCTTCCAAATACGCCATAGCCCACAAAACCGGTACTAATTCAACCATTGGGGTCTATAACGATGCGGGAATTGTCTACACCCCCAACCCCTATATCCTTGTGGTCTTCACCCAGGGCACCACCAGCACCATTGGCCATACCTTTATCAGGAGCCTGGCAGAACAGCTCACCCGGTACTTTGAAAAAGAAAGGCCCTGAACGCTCTTTGTGCCAGGGCCATAAAACATATTACTTGCCAAGACCTTCGCTTATCTTCTTAAACTTTTCCAGGATTCTTTCAGCCTCTTTACCCTGTGCCAAAACAGGCTGATAGTTATTTCTTCCCGATTCCCCCGATACTCTGGCAGGGATGATGTTATACTGGGTGTCCAGTATCTCGTTTTTTACAGGATCTACAACAATAAACTGCTGATAGATAATGGTATCCTTATCCTTGGGATTGGGCGCCCCGCCAAAACAGAAATTGCCCAGGCTGTATATAATGGGTTTTCCCTTATAAATCTCCAGCCCCTGAAGCACATGGGGATGATGACCTATAACCAGGTCCACCCCTGAATCAATGGCAAAATGGGCCATTCTTATCTGCTGTTTATTGGGGGTATAGCTGTTCTCATCGCCCCAATGGTAGTTGGCTACAATATAGTCCACGCCCTGCTGCCGCAATTCGGCCACATGCTGTGTCAATAGCCTCTTGGACCTTTCTTCGTGCTCCCAGCCCTTATAGCCCAAAAACCCTATTTTTATCCCTTTGATGTCCCTGATAAAATAGGTTTCAAAATAGGTGTAGTCAATGTCCGCCTCCTGAAGGATCTTAACCGTGTCCTTAAAACCCCGCTCCAAATAGTCCAGGGAATGGTTGTTGGCCAAAGTAACCCCCTCTATGCTTCCTTCTTTGAGAATGTCTACATAGGCAGGGTCTCCTTTAAATCGGTACTTCTTTTCCGCCTTTTTTTCGGCCTTGGTCAGCGCCCCTTCAAAGTTGACAAAGGTATAGTCATCGGAGGCAAAAACACTTTTAACCCCTGCAAAGAAATAGGCTGGGTCATTGACCTCTTTATAGACCTGGTCGAAGGTATTCCATTGGTATTTGTCATCATCGCCCAAGGTGCAATCCCCTGCAAAGGACAGGGTGATAACCATGGCATCGGGAGTGGTCACTTCGGCCTTAAGGTCCTGTGTCGCCATCTCCTGAGTATCAAGCACTTTTGGCATAACCAGGGGCGGAAAGGGCGGCACCATGAACGGTGGTATCTCTATGGAAGGCTTAAGTGAAGGCTTGGACTCAGTGGAAGAAGAGAAGCTTTCAGCCCCCGAAGGAACGGAGGATGTGTTGATAAGAAAGGAGGTCAGAATCAAAAAAGCAACAAGGATCTTTTTCATAAGGGACCTTACTCAAAAGAAATCCTACTGCTATATATAGTGACGGTACCTTACAAAAAGTACTTTTGCTCATGCCAGGGCAAAGCCCTGAATGAATTTATTGCTTTGGGACATTCTATGGATGAGCATTATGAGTGCTTTTCCCTAATCTTTCTTCAGCAGCCATTCTGACATACTTCACTATCAGTTCATCGAGCTCCTGGCTCAGTGCAAGTATTTTCTCATTCATCGCCACACCCTCGTCTTTGATATGGATGGCAGAATCAAGCAGGGTTCTCAGCTTACTTATTCGTTTGTACAATTCCTTAGAAGTCATTAAGGTAACTCCTTACAGCCTATTGATTTTTCGACGCTATTAGAGTTATTATACATCTTTTAGTCCATGGAAGGTAGACTCATAGCATTGTTTAATTGATTATAAGAGGTGATAGTTTGAACCAGACCGGAAGCAACATACGAAAGACTTTGGGCGCACGGATTCGCCAGGAGCGGCTCAGAAAAAACCTGACCATAGAAAAATTGGCTGAGATTCTGGATGTCTCCCCTTCCTTCCTGGGCTGTGTAGAGAGGGGCGAGCGGGCATTGAGCATCGAAAATCTCTGCAAGATTTCGGACATTCTGGAAGTTACCATTGATTCGCTGGTCAAAAGCAATACTTCCGCAGCATCACGCGCCGAGGAACTTTCCCTGCTTTTAAAAGAGCTCAATGAGAACGAATACCGTTCGGTTTACGAGATAGCACGGACAGCCACCTATTTTCTGAAGAATCATGGAAAGCAGGATTAAGTATTATTATGAATATTCATCGATTATTTGACGAAAAATCGGATATCTATGCCAAATCCAGACCCCATTACCCTAAGGAATTATTCCAATTCCTTCATTCTCTATGCTCCGAGCATAATGCGGTATGGGATGCAGCCTGCGGTAATGGTCAGGCTTCGGTTGATTTGGCAGATTTCTTTAAAGAGGTTTATGCTACCGATGTGAGCGAGCAGCAAATCAAACATGCTCAGCCCAAGTCAAATATACACTATTCCGTTCAGCAGTCGGAGAAAACTAACTTCCCGGATCAGTTCTTCGATATGGTGTGTGTGGCCGAGGCATTACATTGGTTTGATCACGACCAATTCTGGCGTGAAGTCAAAAGAGTCCTAAAGCCCCATGGTGTGATTGCCGTGTGGGGGTATTCCTGGTTCAACATTGAGCCCGAGATCGATTCTGTCATCAAAACCGATTTCCTTGATATCATAGCCCCTTACTGGCCTAAGCAAGCCCAGCTTTTGTGGAATCATTATCAGGATATTCCTATGCCCTTCTCCCCCATCAATGCACCGGAATTGGTCATGGAAATGGAATGGACGCTGGATCAGGTATTTATGTTTCTGCATTCGTGGTCTGCAACCCGAAGATGCATGGACGACATAGGGGATGCCTTTTTCCACCAGGCTTATGACAAGGTTAAGGCCCTTTGGGGAGGTTCAGAAAACATAAAAACCGTCAAAATGGACACTTGCCTTTTGCTGGGCAGGAATGATTAAGCAGAGCCAGTGTTATTTCAGTGCGTCCGGAATTTCTGTTACTGTATCCGCCTTATAGAGTGTATAAACAGACATGATTACATCGTAATATTCGATAATCCACTCATCGGGTGAAAAGCCGTTTACCTCAACTTATATTCTATCTGTGCTTTTTTTAGTGCGCCATTCAAACATATAATAAGAATCATGGTTCCAATAAGGTATATACCCTAATTTCACCATGATTCTAAACATAATCTCTTTTATTTTAAGTCCTGGATTAATAAATCACAAAATGAGTTTATGGGCCCTTTTGTCCTACTCCACCGTCACGCTCTTGGCCAGGTTGCGGGGTTTATCCACGTCGTTGCCTTTCATGACTGATACATAGTAGGCAAAAAGCTGCAGCGGGGTCACTGCCACGGCGGGGGCAAAGAGGGGCTCAATATCGGGGATGGCTATGACGGCGTCAGCCACCTTGGTCACTTCCTCAACATGCTTTTCAGGGGTGATGGCCAGCACCACAGCGCCCCTTGCCTTGACCTCACGGATATTGCTCACCATCTTCTCAAAGAGATGCTCCTGGGTTAAGGGGCAGACTACCAGGGTTCCCTCTTCAATCAGGGCAATGGTTCCATGCTTGAGCTCTCCGCCCGCATAGGCCTCGGAATGGATATAGGAGATTTCCTTAAGCTTTAAGGAGCCTTCCATGGACAGGGCATGATCCAGTCCGCGCCCGATAAAGAATACGCTTTTTGCGTTGAAATGCTCATAGGCGAACTTCTGTATCATCTCACGTTGCTGAAGTACCTGCTCCACGCATTGAGGAATCTCCTGAAGCTGGCTTAAATAGGTCTGATAGGTCTTATCATCAAGCAGTCCCTTTCTTCTGGCAAAGCTTAAGGCCACCAGGTACAGGGCCGACAACTGGGTGTTATAGGCCTTGGTGGAGGCAACGGCAATCTCGGGACCGGCCCAGGTATAGAGCACGTCATCGGCCTCACGGGCAATGGAGCTTCCCACCACATTGACAATGGCCAGGATTCTTGATCCCTTCTTCTTGGCCTCACGCATGGCCATCAGGGTGTCCAGGGTTTCTCCCGACTGGCTGATGACAATGGTAATCTGCTTTTCGTTGACCATAGGGTCACGATAACGGAACTCCGAGGCCACATCCACCTCTACAGGGATGCGAGCCAGCTTTTCAATGAGGTACTTGCCCACAACACCGGCATGATAGGCCGTTCCGCAGGCAACGATGTTTATCTTCTCACAGTTGAAAAGCATTTCATCGGTAAGACGAAACTTATCCAAAACAATATCATTATTCTGGATTCTGGGATTGATGGTGGCCTTAATCACCGAGGGCTCCTCAAACATTTCCTTCATCATGAAATGCTCGTAGCCGCCTTTCTCGGCCGAAGCCACATCCCAATCCACATGGAAGACCTCACGCTCCACTTTCTCGCCCAGGAGATTGTAAATCTCTGCGCCTTCAGTGGTTAGGCTGACAACCTCCCTATCCTCCAGGATTAATATATCCCTGGTGTGCTCCAGAATGGCGGGGATATCGGAGGCGATAAAATTCTCGCCCTGGCCCAGGCCCACAATGAGGGGACTGTCCTTTCTGGCTGCCACCACCTGATGCGGGCAGTCGGTGCATACTACACCCAGCGCATAGGCGCCTTCCACATCATTCAGGGTGTTCATGACTGCTTTGACCAGATTGCCCTTGTAGTTGTACTCAATCAGATGGGCCACGACCTCGGTATCGGTCTCCGACTTGAATTCATAGCCCTTGCTGATAAGGAATTCCTTAAGCTGCATATAGTTCTCGATAATTCCGTTATGTACAACGGCGATCTTATGATTATTGCTCATATGGGGATGGGAATTCACATCATTGGGTTCGCCATGGGTGGCCCAACGGGTATGGCCAATGCCCACAGTGCCCGAGATATTCAGATTCTTCAGCTTATCCTCCAGAACGGCCAGGCGGCCCTTGGTTTTTACCATATCCACCTTGCCGTTATTCACAACGGCAACACCGGCAGAGTCATAGCCTCTGTATTCAAGCTTTTTAAGTCCTTCAATCAGAATAGGGGTAACATTCTTTTGGCCTACATAACCAACAATTCCGCACATAGAAAAAACTCTCCTTCATTTATTGAAATATTGAAAAACACGTAAGCACCCGAACCTTATGCGCAGCAATATAAAACCTCCGCAAAAAGGCCTTCTTCAAAAGCAGGGAATAAGAAAACAAGCGTACACTATTGTACATGTTCTCATCGGGTAGCTCATAATATTCAGTTTTTAAAGTATTGGATTAATAAATGAAGAAATGCGGGAAAGTCCACTTGAACACTTTCTATCTCTGTCGTCACCGACAGGCTTTGTAGGTGTTCTTACGATGGTGGCGCACCGGAGGGTTTCCGCCGAAACTTCGATAACCTCCCTCTCCTCGTCAACTGGACCTTAAAAAACATCAGGCTCCAGTTCAGGCGCTTTTCATACTGTCCTTAACGCTTTTTGCCTCCTTCCCGACAGCTCACTTTCGCATTTCATTACTATTATATTCTATATTGTTCCTTTTGATCATGCAAGGGCTGATTCTTTATGAATCAGCCCAAACGTTCTTCTATGAGTTTGACAAGTTCTTCTGCCTTTTGTGTAATATAGGCCTGATCCCGGCCTTCAATCATGACACGGACCAGGGGTTCGGTGCCCGAAGGCCTGATAAGTACACGCCCTTCACCATGGAAGGTTTGTTCCAGCTCATGGCATTTCTGAGCAATGAGCTCATCCTGCATATAGGCATGCTTATTATCATTCCTGACCCTTGCATTCTTAAGAACCTGGGGAAACACAGTCATAATACTGGCAAGCTCCGAGAGCTTCTTTCCCGATTCCTTCAGCACCTGCAAAAGCTGGAGAGCCGTAACCAGCCCATCTCCTGTGGTATTGTAGGTGCGGATGATAATATGCCCTGATTGCTCACCGCCAAGGGTATAATCACCTTCCAGCATCTTTTCAAGCACATAACGATCGCCCACGCTGGCCTTGATGATGTTTAAGCCATTCTCCCTGGCCATCACATCAAAGCCCAGGTTGCTCATGACGGTGGCAACAATGGTATCGTGGTTCAATAATCCTTTTTTCTTAAGGCTCAGACCAATAATGGCCATGATTTTATCTCCATCCACCAATTCTCCGTTTTCATCAACCACCAGAACCCGATCCGCATCCCCGTCAAAGGCGATTCCCACGTCACAGCCGTTATTGACCGTATATTTCTTAAGCATATCAAGATGGGTGGAGCCGCAGTTCTTATTGATGTTCAGGCCATCGGGGTCATTGTTGATGACCAAAAGCTCGGCTCCAAGCTTGCGCACCGCCTTGGGAGATGTTTCAAAGGATGCGCCGTTGGCGCAGTCCATAGCAATCTTAAGGCCCTTGAGATCACATTGGATGGTGCTCATGGCAAAGTCCACATAATCATCCACGGCCGTGCAGAGCTCGGAAATAACACCAATCCCCTCTCCTTCAGGGCTGGGGATGTCTTCGCTCTTGTCCAGTATAATGGATTCAATACGCTCCTCCAATGCATCAGAAAGCTTGAAGCCCTCTCCGTTAAAGAACTTGATGCCGTTAAACTCGGCGGGATTATGGGATGCTGAGATAACAACGCCCGCATCAAAGCGATACTTACGCACCAGATAGGCAATGGCGGGGGTGGGTATGTAGCCAGCAAGCACCGCTTCGGCTCCGGCCGAGCAGATTCCGGCAACCAGGGCCTTCTCCAGCATATCCCCGGAGCGGCGGGTATCCTTGCCCACAAGAATTCTGGGCATATGATGGGTTTCACCAGCCAGAACATAGGCGCCTGCCCGGCCTAAACTGAAGGCCAGTTCACCGGTCAGCTCGCTGTTGGCAACACCTCTCACACCATCGGTACCAAAGAGTCTTCCCATTTCTATTTCCTCCATATCACAAGCTCGTCTGAATCGCAAAAAAAGGGTTCCCCTTTACTGAGAACCCTCGGGTGGTGGGGAATGCCAGATTCGAACTGGCGACTTCTACCGTGTGAAGATAGCACTCTCCCGCTGAGTTAATCCCCCGTCACCCTTAATGCTAATATGCTTTTTTTTCTTTGTCAAGAAAAAGACCCCTAGGCTATTGGCAGCCGTGTAAAACCCGCTCCAGAACTTCTATACAGGCCCTTGAATTATGATAGGGACATTTCCAGGGCTCCACCTTTGGCTTATCCAGGTCAGGCTTCCCCGCCCTATCGGTTTTCCAATACCATTCACCGTAGGTCCTGTCTATCACATGGTTCTTGATAAAGGACCAACACTGCATTGCCCCGTTGAGAAACTGTTCATCCCGGGTAATCTGGTAGGCATTAAGAAAGCCTACCACCGCTTCAGCCTGGGGCCACCAGTGCTTTTCATCATCCAGATGGCCCGCTGTTTCCTCATTGTAAATCCCGCCGTATTGCTTATCCAAGCCATGATTCAGAACAGCATAGGCCATGTTCACCGCCTCAGCATAGACCTTGCGCTTCAAAGCGTCATCCCCCAGCCCATCGGCAGCCTCACACAAAAGCCAGCTTCCCTCAATATCATGTCCGTAGGAAATAATGGGTTTGTTTGAACGCCATTTCTCGTCAAAGAACAGCTTGAAGCGGTGGTGCTCGGGATCCACAATATGCGAAAGCATGGTTTCTATAAGCTCCTTTTGGGCTTGTATAAGCCTGTCTTCCCTCCAGACGCGCAACAGGTTGGTATAGGCCTCCAGAATATGAAGATGGGTGTTCATGGTCTTTATATCATTATCCTCCCTGTCGCTCAGCCTTACATCGGATACGGGGGAATAATCCCGGGCTAAAGCCTCTATGTATCCGCCGTCAATTTTATCCTTAAAATGCTCCTCGAGCATATGGAAGATGGTTATGGCCATATGCAGTGCCTCGGTCCGGGAGGTGACCCTATAATACTCGGATAATCCATAGATGGCAAAGGCAAGGTTATAGGCATGCTTTCGATCGATAACAGGCCAGCCCCTGAAATCCACCATAAAGTAAATGCCCCCATAGATTTCATCCCATAAGCACCTGGAGATAAAATCAAAGGCATGGTGAGCCGCGTCCAGGTATTGCTCCCGATGGAAGATGCGATAGGCGGCTGAAAAGGTCCACAGAATTCTTGAAGTATGTATACCACCTTTGGGCGCTTTCGGGTTGAGCACAAGATCATGACTCATAAGACCGTAGAACCCGCCATGCTCCGTATCTATGGTATGGCATATCCAGAAGGGCAGAATATTGCCCTTGAGCTCCTCCAGCATCTCCTGAGAAAGAAGCTTAAGGGATGTTATGTCATTTTGAGCCCCAAGTGTTGATAACATAATAACCTTCTCCCATCCTTTGTATTAATCATATTCAGTCAGCACAAAATCCAATTGCACTTTTCAAAAAAGCCAACAGCATTAAAGCCAACAGCATTCATGACATGTTACAGTCCCCGGGCGCCGCCAGTTCTTCCCTCGACGAGGGGACTACTCCGTTAGACGTTTCAGCTTTGCTGAACAGTACTCAGATGATTACCAGGGAATCAGTCGTGCTGCTTTAATCATTGTTAACTTTATTTTAGTTAACGTTCACTTTACTTAGATTCTATATTAAGTTGTTTTACCTTGTCAAATCTTATTTATTGACGCAATAAATCCACAGTTTCAGACGGAATAAATAAGAATCAGATGGGATTGAGGGGTTTTTGGTAACGCTGCGTGTTTAAGGCAATAAAAAAGCAACCTGTTATTTGACTTAACAGATTGCTTTAATATATAAGCTATTATCCTTAACTAACTTAAAGTTTTATTTCTTAATCTTAACCGATTCCCTGATGACCAATTTGGCCGTGACAGGCACGCGTCCATACTCCTTCTGCTTTTTATTGATCTTATTAATAAGAATCTTTATAGCGATTCTGGACATCTCGGGCATGTCCACTTCCACCGTGGTCAGTTGGGGTTGGGACAGGGTGGCATGGATATCGTTGTCAAAACCCACCACCGAAACATCTTCAGGAACCCTGTAGCCCAGCTTTTGAAGCTTTTGAATCAGATTGTAGGCCACTTCATCGCAGTTGCACACAAAGGCATCGGGCAATGGATCGGGGAGCTCATAATCAATATACAAGCCCTGTTCGTCCCTGTCGCTGATAAAATCGGGCTTAAGATTCAGTTGGTGCTCTATGAGGGATTTGTAATACCCTAAGAACCGATCCTGAATACTGCTGGTGGCATGGATATTCCCCACAAAAGCAATATTTCTATGGCCGCATTTAATCACATAATTGGTCAGCTCATAAGCGGCATAGAAATTGTCGGTGATGACCGAATCTATATTGGAATGCTCATCATAGAAATCCAGGAATACAACGGGGATATCGGTGTTTTGCAGGGTCTCGATATAGCTCTTGGAGACCTGTCCCAGAATAATCATGCCATCCACCCGTTTCTCGGAGTAAAACCGGGGCAGCACCAGCCCATGCTCATCATCGGGCGAAAGAATCTGCAAAAGGCCATAATAGCCATAGTTCTCCAAGGCCTGGGTGATATGCTTCTGAAACTTCAAATAGAAGGATTGCTGTTTGCCAATAAACCTGTCGGGAACAACAATGCCTATGTTATAGGACAGTCCCTCCTTCATGGACTTGGCCATGGTATTATAGCGATAGCCCATTTGGTTGGCCAAGGCCTTAATCTTTTCCTTCAGTTCTTCACTGACTCCGTCCTTATCGCTTAAGGCCTTTGACACCGTGACAATGCTGACATCCAGTTTTTCAGCAATATCCTTCATGGTAATGCTCTTTCTGACCATTTATCCCCCTCCAAATCAAGAAGCCTTCATTGTTCCATTTTAACACATTGTAATTTAATTAAACAATATTTTAAGTAAATAAGCGTTATTTAAGCAAAAGGGAGACTGCTTCCCTAAGAAGCGTCTCCCCTTGATCATCCTATCACGCATCGTATAAGCCCATTAATGAATAGGGCTCTCATCGTCCTCCACAATGACATCCTCCAGGGCGGCCCCCGGCGGTACCATGGGAAGCACCTTCAAATCACGGTTTATCTCACAGTTGATGACCACCGGCCGATTGAGGCTGAGGGCTTTTTCAAGCACCGCCTCGGTATCCTCCCTGCGGGTGAGATTAAAGCCTGCCGCGCCAAAGGCCTCGGCCAGCTTAACGAAGTCGGTGCCCCTGTCCAGGGTTGTCTGTGAGAAGCGACTGTCATAGAACAGGTTCTGCCACTGGCGTACCATGCCCAGCGCATGGTTGTTCATAATGACGATAATGACGGGCAGATTGTATTCCACAGCCGTGGCCAGCTCATTGAGATTCATTCTGAAGCTTCCGTCGCCGGCGATATTGATGACCCTCTTATCGGGCCGGGCCAATTGCGCACCGAGGCTGGCACCCAGTCCAAAGCCCATGGTTCCCAAGCCTCCCGAGGTAATGAGGGTGCGGGGCTTGGTGAACTTGTAGTACTGGGCCGTCCATATCTGGTGCTGCCCTACTTCAGTAGCAAGAATGGCATCTCCCTTGGTCAGCTCATAGATCTTGTTCAGGATATATTGAGGGGTCAGCTCGCTCCCCGCAATTCTCAAAGGATACCTTTCCTTTAAATCACGAATATAGGCAAGCCATTGGCTTCGGTCCTTGGGCTCAACACCTTGATTGAGGCGCTGGAGCACAGCCTTCACATCACCAATGATGGACCGCGCTACACGGACATTCTTATTGACCTCGGCGGCATCCACATCAATATGGAGGATTCTGGCCTTGGGCGCAAACCGCTCCAGCTTGCTGACAACACGGTCACTGAAACGGGCACCGATGGCAATTAAGAGATCGCATTCGGTCACGGCCATATTGGAGGTTTTGGTTCCGTGCATGCCCACCATTCCTGTAAACAGCTCATGGGTGGCCGGAAAGGCTCCCATGCCCATGAGGCTTAAGGTGACGGGCGCATTAAGCTTTTCCACCAGCTCCTTAAGCTCCTCAGCGGCACCTGAGGCAATAACACCCCCGCCGGCATAAATCACCGGCTTCTCGCTCTGGTTGATAAGCTCCAGAGCCTTGGCTATGGCCGATTCGCTTATGTATTCGGTAAATCTTTCTGGCTCCTCCTTGGCGGCCGGCACATACTCTGCAACCTGGGCTGTAATATCCTTGGGGATATCAATGAGCACCGGACCAGGACGCCCCTCCTGAGCAATCTTAAAAGCCCTTCTGACGGTATGGGCCAGATCATCTATATTTTTAACTATGAAGTTGTGCTTGGTAATGGGCATGGTAATGCCGGTGATATCCACTTCCTGAAAGCTGTCCTTGCCCAGGAGATTCAACGGCACATTCCCTGTAATAGCCACCATGGGAATGGAGTCCATATAGGCGGTGGCAATACCCGTAACCAGGTTGGTGGCTCCGGGTCCCGATGTGGCCAGACAGACACCCACCTTTCCTGACGCTCTGGCATAGCCGTCGGCCGCATGGGCAGCCCCCTGCTCATGGGAGGTCAGGATATGGCGGATCTTGTCCTGATACTTGTACAGGGCATCATAAATATTGAGCACGGCTCCTCCGGGGAAGCCAAAGATGGTGTCCACGCCTTGCTCCAAAAGGCATTCCACCAGGATTTCGGCGCCTGTTAAGCGCATATCACAGGCCCCCTTTCAGCACTGCTCCCTCGCTGGCCGAGGATACAAGTCGTGCATAGCGGGCCAAATAACCAGTTTTGATTTTGGGAGGCGGGCAGGTCCAGGCCTTTCTCCTGCGCTCCAGCTCCTCATCGGATACTTTAAGGGTAAGGGTACACTGATTCATATCAATGGCGATAATATCCCCGTCCTGAACCAGGGCAATAACACCGCCCTCTGCAGCCTCAGGGGATACATGGCCGATGCAGGCACCACGGGTGGCTCCGCTGAACCGACCATCGGTGATTAAGGCCACATCGGCGTCCAGACCCATACCGGCCAGCGCCGAGGTCGGCATGAGCATCTCACGCATACCCGGTCCGCCCTTGGGCCCCTCATAGCGGATGACCACAACTTCACCCTTATTGATCTTGCCGTCCAAGATGGCCTTGATGACCTCATCCTCGGAATCAAAGACCCGGGCAGGTCCTTGGTGAACCAGCATGTTCTCCGCCACAGCACTTCTCTTTACAACACTGCCGAGGGGTGCCAGATTCCCCTTAAGCACGGCAATGCCGCCGGTGGCCGAATAGGGTGTTTCAACGGGACGGATCACATTGGGATTGCGGTTTTCAGCTCCAACCAGATTTTCTCCCATGGTTTTGCCTGTAACGGTCAGACAGGATGCATCAATCAAGTTCTTCTTGGACAATTCCTTCATGACGGCGTAAACACCGCCCGCGCCATAGAGATCCTCTACGAAATGGCGGCCGGCCGGAGCCAGCTTACACAGGTTGGGCGTTCTCCCACTGATTTGATTGGCCGTATCCAGGTCGAAGGAAACACCTGCTTCATAGGCAATGGCCGGCAGATGGAGCATACTGTTGGTGCTGCAGCCCAAAGCCATGTCTACAGCAAGAGCATTATAGAAGGCCTGCGGCGTGAGAATATCCCGTACCTTAATGTCCTTCTCCACCAGCTCCATAATCTTCATACCTGTATGCTTGGCCAGACGAAGGCGCTCAGAATAAACGGCGGGAATGGTCCCGTTGCCAGGCAGGGCAATACCAATGGCCTCGGTCAGACAGTTCATGCTGTTGGCTGTGAACATGCCCGAACAGGAACCGCAGCTTGGACAGGCGCTGTTTTCATAGGCCTCCAGCTCTTCCTCAGTCATTTTTCCGGCCTTGACGGCACCAACGGCTTCAAACATATCAGTAAGGCTGATGCCCATCTCTTTGGCTCTTCCTGCAAGCATGGGCCCGCCGCTGACCACGATGGTCGGGATATTCAATCGGGCCGCTCCCATGAGCATGCCGGGGATAATCTTATCACAGTTGGGAATGAGCACAAGTCCGTCAAATCCGTGGGCCAGGACCATGGACTCCAGGCTGTCGGCAATGAGTTCCCGTGAAGGCAGGGAGTAATGCATGCCGATATGGCCCATAGAAATTCCGTCACAGACGCCAATGGCGGGGAATTCAATGGGGGTGCCGCCTGCGATGCGCACTCCGGCCTTGACGGCCTCGGCGATCTTGTCCAGGTGCATATGACCGGGAACCACTTCGCTCTTGGCACTGACAATACCGATTAGAGGCCTGTTCAGTTCCTCATCGGTCAAGCCCAGGGATTTGAATAGGGATCTATGGGGGGCTCTTTCAAGTCCCGATTTTACAGCATGGCTTCGCATGTTATCACGCCTTTCTGATTCTTTTGTTCCAAGAACATCCTATTTATGGCTTATTTTATTCTCTCTAAGATAAGTTCACCCATTCTCTGGGTTCCCACCAACTGCTTTCCGGGGCTCATAATGTCTCCGGTGCGATACCCTTCCTCAAGCACGATGTTGACAGCATTCTCAATAGATTGAGCCTCCTTCTCCAGGTTCAGGGTATAACGGAGCATCATGGCTACCGACAGCAAAGTGGCGATGGGATTGGCCTTATCCTGGCCGGCGATATCGGGCGCCGAACCATGAATGGGCTCATAGAGGCCAAAATTGCCTTCACCCAGGCTTGCCGAGGGAAGCATACCGATGGAGCCTGTAATCATGCTGGCTTCATCGGAAAGAATGTCACCGAACATATTGGTGGTCACCATGACATCGAACTGCTTGGGATTTCTGACAAGCTGCATGGCCGCATTATCCACATACATATGATCAACGGTCACATTGGGGTACTCGGCGGCCACCTTGACCACCACCTCACGCCAGAGTCTGGAGCTTTCCAGAACATTGGCCTTATCCACACTGGTTACCTTTTTATTGCGCTTTCTTGCAATATCAAAGGCCACCCGGGCAATGCGTTCCACCTCGCCCACGCTGTAGGCCTCGGTGTCATAGGCCTCCTGGCCCATCTTGCCTTCTCTGCGGCCTCTGTCGCCGAAGTACATACCGCCGGTGAGCTCACGCACCACCATAATATCAATGCCGTCACCCACTATCTCGGGCTTGAGCGGACAGGCATCCTTAAGTTCCTTATTGAGCAGGGCCGGCCTTAGGTTGGCATAGAGCCCCAGTTCGCCTCTTAAGCCTAAGAGAGCTCTCTCGGGGCGCAGATGACCCGGCAGGGTATCCCATTTATAGCCGCCCACGGCACCCAGCAGCACGGCGTCACTCTTTTTGCAGACCTCCACCGTTTCCTTAGGCAGGGGCTCGCCTGTAGCGTCAATGGCACATCCGCCGGCCAGAAGCTTGGTATATTCAAAGGTATGACCGTAGGTCCCACCCACCTTATCCAGGACCTTCAAGGCCTGTTCTATCACCTCGGGACCGATTCCGTCACCGGGAATGACTGCTATTTTAAAATTCATACGTACCTCCTCGTCCCTTACATCTTGGACTTGATATAGTTCACCAGGCCATTGGCCGCCATGATCTTCTTCATGAATTCAGGGAAGGGCTGGGCCTTAAAGGTGGTGCCTTTGGTGAGGTTGCGGATAACCCCCGTATCAAAGTCAACCTCCACCTCATCCCCGGCTTCTATGCCCTTAACCGCAGTTTCGCATTCCAGAATGGGAAGCCCGATATTGATGGCGTTGCGATAGAAGATACGGGCAAAGGTCGAAGCAATGACGCAGGAAATGCCCGAGGCCTTGATGGCAATGGGCGCATGCTCACGGGAGGAGCCGCAGCCAAAATTCCTGTCGGCCACAATGATGTCGCCTTCTTTAACATTCTTTACAAAGTCCTTATCAATATCCTCCATGCAGTGGGCGGCCAGCTCCTTGGGGTCAGAGGTGTTAAGGTAGCGGGCCGGGATAATGACGTCGGTATCCACATTGTCCTTATATCTGAAAACCTTTCCTTTTGCTTTCATGGTCTTTCCTCCTTTTTATACGCTCATGATGGCGGCGGGATCTGTAATCTTGCCGGTAATTGCCGATGCAGCCGCTACCGCCGGGCTTGCCAGGTAAACCTCGGATTCCACATGTCCCATACGGCCCACAAAATTGCGGTTGGTGGTGGACACGGCTCTTTCACCCTTTGCCAGGATGCCCATGTGTCCGCCAAGGCAGGGTCCACAGGTGGGGGTGGAAACTACGGCACCGGCCTCCACCATATCGGTGATAAGCCCTTCCTTCAAGGCATCCAGATAAATCTTCTGGGTACCGGGGAACACAATGCAGCGTACCCCCTTCTTCACCTTTCTGCCCTTTAAGATCTTTGCCGCTACGCGTAGGTCCTCCAGCCGACCGTTGGTGCAGGAGCCGATAACCACCTGATCAATGGCGATATCCCCTACATTATCAATGGTGTGGGTATTGTCGGGAAGGTGCGGGAAGGAGACAGTGGGCTTCAAGGTGCTTAAATCAATCTCATAGACCTCGTCATAGACCGCATCAGCATCAGGTTCATAAACCTTGTAGGGCTTGGTGGAGTGCTCCTTCACATATTCCAGGGTCTTTTCATCCACCAGGAAGATACCATTCTTGGCCCCGGCCTCTATAGCCATGTTAGCCATGGTAAATCTGTCATCCATGGAAAGATACTTTAAGCCCTCTCCCACAAACTCCATGGACTTGTACAGAGCACCGTCCACACCAATCATGCCAATGATGTGGAGAATAACGTCCTTACCCGAAACCCAGCCCTGGGGCTTGCCCTTGAGCACGAACTTCAAGGCCGAGGGAACCTTGAACCAGCACTTTCCGGTGGCCATGCCTGCGGCCATATCAGTGCTGCCCACACCGGTGGAGAAGGCTCCCAAAGCACCATAGGTACAGGTATGGGAGTCGGCGCCAATGATTAAGTCGCCGGGTACGGCAAGGCCTTTTTCGGGAATGAGACAGTGCTCAATACCCATCTCGCCGATCTCGAAGTAATTCTCAACCTCCATGCAATGGGCGAATTCGCGGATCATCTTGCATTGCTCAGCGGCCTTGATATCCTTGTTAGGGGTAAAATGGTCGGGGACAATGGCCACCTTGGACTTATCGAATACCTTGGTGGCTCCGCTTTTCTGAAACTCCTTAACAGCAACGGGTGTGGTAATGTCATTACCCAGCACCAAATCCAAATCGGCTTCTATTAATTGTCCCGGCTCCACACTTTGAAGCCCTGCGTGGGCAGCCAGGATTTTTTGTGTCATGGTCATTCCCATAATTCTTCTTCCTCCTGTTACAGATAGACTTTAATTTTCTTCTCCAATTCTTTCAGCAGCTTATACTCAATGGAATCCACCAGGGCAATCCAGCTTGCTTCGATAATGTCGGTGGATACCCCCACGGTGGTCCATACCGATTCTCCGTCGGTGGACTCAATGAGAACGCGAACCTTGGCAGCAGTGGCCTTGTTGGAGTCTATGACGCGGACCTTGAAATCGGTCAGATGCACATGCCTGAGCTCGGGATAGAAGACCTCCAGGGCCTTTCTCAGGGCTTTGTCCAGGGCATGGACGGGACCGTCTCCTTCAGCGGCCGAAATCTCGAACTGATCGTCCACCTTGACCTTAATCAGAGCCGAGGCCGAACACCCCGACTTGGCAGGCTGTTCATTAATGAGCTTAAATTGCTCCAGTTCGAAGAAGGGCTTGTATTTGCCAAGCTGCTTTCGGATGATGAGCTCAAAGGTGCTCTCTGCGCCCTCAAACTGATAACCTTGGTGCTCCAGCTCCTTGAGCCTCTGGATAATGGCCTCGGTTTCCTCCGATTCCTTGGTGATGGCGGGATTGAGTTCTCTGATCTTGTCCAGAATGGTCTTTCTTCCCGCAACCTCCGACATAAGGAACCGCCGCTTATTGCCCACCAGCGAAGGATCCACATGCTCAAAGGAAATGGAAGCCTTGGTGACACCGTCGATATGCATGCCACCCTTATGGGCAAAGGCACTGTTGCCCACGTAGGGATCTCTTTCATTCAGGGTGATATTGGATATCTCGGATATCTTTCTTGCGGTGTAGGTCAGATTCTTAAGCTGTTCCTCAGGGATGCACCGAATCTGCTTCTTGATTTGCAGGCTGGGGATGATGGAGCTTAAGTTGGCATTCCCGCAGCGCTCTCCGAACCCGGTATAGGTCCCCTGGACATGCTCGGCACCGGCCTCAACTGCCATGATGGAGTTGGCAACTGCCATGCCGCAGTCATTATGGGTATGGATACCCACCTTGATGTCGAAGGTTTCCTTAACCTTTTTGACAATCTCGTATACCTCATTGGGGAAGCTTCCGCCATTGGTGTCGCAGAGCACCAGACAATCGGCGCCGCCCTTAACTGCGGCCTCCAACGCCTTAAAGGCGTATTCGGGATTGGCCTTATACCCGTCAAAGAAATGCTCGGCGTCAAAAATCACTTCCTTGCCCTTCTTTTTGAAGAAAGCAAGGGTATCGGTGATCATGGCCAGATTCTCATCCAGGGTGGTTTTGATTATCTCTGTCACATGGAAGTCCCACGCCTTGCCGAAAATGGTGACGGCTGGAGTATTGGCCGAGAGCAGGGACTGTACGTTCTTGTCCTCTTCCACCGAGATATTGCGCCTTCTGGTGCTGCCAAAGGCAGTTAATTTCGCATTTTTCAGCGAGACCGTCTTCATCCTTTCGAAGAATTCGATGTCCTTGGGGTTGGAGCCGGGGTTTCCTGCCTCGATGTAGGCTACTCCCAATTGATCCAGGGCATAAATAATCTTGATCTTATCCTCTACAGAGAATGAGATCCCCTCAGCTTGTGCTCCGTCTCGTAATGTAGAATCCAGAATGTCAACTTTTTGCGGCATATAAGCCTCAACCCCCTTTCATGGTTGGATGTTTAAACAGCTTGTTCGAGCTTTTCCTGATAAATCAATTTATTGATAGCATTAATATAGGCAAGCACACTGGATTCGAAAACGTCGGTGCTGACACCCGTACCGGTATACATGCGGGTATCTCTCCGAATCTTCACATAGGCCTCACCCTGGGCATCCTGGCCCTCGGTCACCGAACGGAGCTTGTAATCCTCCAGGACGAAGTTGACGCCTACAATCTTATCAATGGCTTTGAATGCGGCATCCACAGGTCCGTCGCCGGTTGAAACCTCTTCAATAACCATTTCTTCTCCGTTTTGCTTCACCAACCGTACCGAAGCGGTGGCGGTGATGGTATTGCCCGTATTAATCACGAAGCGATCCAATCTATAGGTCTCAGGAATCTGAACGGCCTTCTGAGCCAGAAGGGCTTCAATGTCAGCATCCTGAACAACCTTCTTCTTGTCGGCCAAAACCTTGAACTGTTCAAAGGCCTTGTTGAGTTCTTCCTTGGTAAGCTGATAGCCCAAGGTCTTGAGTCTATCTTCAAAGGCATGTCTTCCTGAGTGCTTTCCAAGAACCATATGATTTTGGGTCAGCCCTATGGACTCGGGCGTCATAATCTCATAGGTGCTCTTTTCAGCAAGGACCCCATGCTGGTGTATGCCCGATTCATGGGCAAAGGCATTGGCGCCTACAATGGCTTTATTGGGCTGAACCGAAACACCTGTGATGTTGCTGATAAGCTTGGACGAGCGGTAGATTTGCGTGGTATCCACGCGGCAATCCAGGTCGAAGAGGGCTTCCCTGGTTTTCAACGCCATGACAATCTCTTCAAGGGCGGCGTTTCCGGCCCGCTCACCAATACCGTTAATGGTACATTCAAGCTGTGTGGCTCCGGCTCTTGCCGCTGCCAGGGTATTGGCCACGGCCATGCCCAGGTCGTTATGGCAATGGACTGAAATCGTGACTTTGTCAATATCGGGAACATTCTCACGAATGCCCTTAATAAGTGCATAGAACTCGTCGGGAGTGGTATAGCCCACCGTATCGGGTACATTGATGACGGTGGCGCCAGCCTTGATGGCGGTATCAAACACTTTATAAAGGAATTCGGGCTGGCTTCTGGTGGCATCCTCGGCTGAGAACTCCACATCGGAGCAGTATTTCTTGGCATAGGCCACCATGGTCTTGGTCTGCTCCAGAACCTCTTCGGGCGACATTCTCAGCTTATATTTCATATGTATATCAGATGTGGCAATAAAGGTGTGAATACGGGGGCTGACGGCATTCCGGAGGGCTTCCCAGGAACGATCGATATCCTTGGTCAGGGCCCGGGAGAGGCTGGCCACCGTACAGTCTTTGAC